>Ga0316193_10003160_pt1 | contig 11804 bp, 10 predicted proteins | sample MerIslsedime2_MG_FD_207735 | JGI IMG/M metagenome (GOLD analysis project Ga0316193, IMG submission 207735) | Coastal sediment microbial communities from Maine, United States - Merrow Island sediment 2 | ecosystem: Environmental > Aquatic > Marine > Coastal > Sediment | place: USA: Maine... | reverse complement strand
TGCGACATGCGGCGATCGCCAGCGAGCAGCACAAGCGGGATCTCGCCGGCGACTACTGAGCGAGCTTCGACCAGGGGGTCGCACGATCGACCAGCGCCCGATCGGGGCGTCGGGTCACCAGTCCGCAGCGATGTACTGGGTCTCGCAGAACTCGTAGATGCCCTCGCTGGCGCCCTCACGCCCCAGACCCGACTGCTTCATCCCCCCGAACGGAGCCGCCGGATCGGACACCGCGCCGCGATTGAGGCCGATCATGCCCGCCTGGATCCGCTCGCTGACCGCGAGCCCGCGACGCAGGTCGGCGGTGTACACGTAGCCGGTGAGTCCCATCTCGGTGTCGTTCGCGTCGGCGATCATCTGCTCGGTGTCGTCGAAGCCGATCACGGGGGCAACGGGTCCGAAGATCTCGTGGCGGGTGATCTCGTCGCCGGAGCGAACGTTGCCGAGCACGGTCGGCGGGTAGAAGTGTCCGGGACCGTCGACAGCACCACCGCCGGTGGCGATCGTCGCACCGTGATCGGCCGCCGCGGTCACGAGTTCGTTGATCGACGCAACCGCCTTCGCGTTGATCATCGGGCCGCAGGTCACGCCCTCGTCGAACCCGCTCCCGATGCGCACGTCGGCCATCGCGGCGGCGAACATCCTGGTGAACTCCTCGGCGACCGCCTCGTGGACGAAGAACCGGTTCGCCGCCGTGCAGGTCTCGGCCGAGTGACGCATCTTCGCGACCATCGCGCCCTGGACGGCCGCGTCGAGATCGGCATCGTCGAACACGATGAAGGGCGCATTGCCGCCGAGTTCCATCACCGTCTTGAGGACCCGGTCGGCCGACCGCTTGAGCAGGACGATGCCCACCTCGGTCGAACCGGTGAACGACACCATGCGCGTCGCCGGGTGATCGACGGCAGCGTCGAACCAGGCACCCGACGTGAGGGTCGGCACGATGTTGACCACACCGGCCGGGAGACCGGCCTCGTGGAGCAACTCCCCGATGCGCAATGCCGTCAGCGGAGTCTCGCGCGGCGGCTTGATCACGGCTGCGTTCCCGGCAGCGAGGGCGGGGGCGAGCTTTCGGGTGATCATCGCCGCCGGGAAGTTCCACGGCGTCACGATCACGACGACCCCGACCGGCGGGTGGTGCACGACGATGCGGTTCGCTCCGGCCGGAGCCCGGCCCATCGAGCCGTGGATCCTCACCGCCTCCTCGGAGTTCCAGCGGAAGAACTCCGCGGCGTAGGCGACCTCACCGCGGGCGTCGGCGAGCGGCTTGCCGTGCTCGAGCGTGATCAGCCGCGCCAACTCGTCGGTGTGGTCGATCATCAACTGCCACGTACGCCTCAGGATCTCGCCGCGCTCACGCGGCGCCGTGGCCGCCCAGGCTCCCTGAGCATCGGCTGCTGCCGCACACGCGCGAGTCGCGTCCTGGGTCGTGCCGGCCGCAACCGAGGCGATGATCTCCTCGTTCGCCGGGTTCTCGACATCGAATCGCTCGGACCCCGAGCCATCGCTCCACTCGCCACCGATCAACAACTGCGTCTGCATGACCCCATCATGCCCCGCCCGACGGTCGAGCGAAGGCTCGCGTGATCGGGTCAGGCGACGTCGTAGCCGGCGTCGTCGATCGCAGCGCGGATCGCACCGTCGTCGCCGCCGTCGACCGTGACCAGCTTCGCCTCGACATCGACGCTGACCGTGCTGACGCCGGCGACGGTTGCGACCTCGGTCTCGATGGCGTGGCGGCAGTGGTCGCAGCTGATGCCGGGAACCGAATAGGTACGAACGGTGTCGGTGCTCATGAGATCGTCTCCAAATTTCGAATCGAGGTGGTCGGCGAGGGGCGGGAGGCCGGCGCCGAGCCGCTGGCACGGTAGCCACGGAATCGGCGCAGGCGGAGACTGTTGGTGACGACGAACAGCGACGACAAGCCCATCGCTCCGGCGGCGATCATCGGGTCGAGTAGACCGAACGCCGCCAACGGAATTGCCGCGGCGTTGTAGGCGAACGCCCAGAACAGGTTGCCCTTGATCGTCGAGAGGGTGCGACGTGCGAGCGCGATCGCGTCGGCGGCCGCCCGGAGATCGCCGGACACGATCGTGAGGTCGGACGCCTCGATCGCCACGTCGGCGCCCGTCCCCACCGCGATGCCGAGGTCGGCCTGGGCGAGCGCCGGCGCGTCGTTGATGCCGTCGCCCACCATGGCGACACGTCGACCCTCGGCCTGCAGGCGGGTGATCTCGGCGGCCTTGCCGTCCGGGAGCACCTCGGCGATCACGTGGTCGACGCCCACGGCACCACCGACCGCACGGGCGGTTCGGGCATTGTCGCCGGTGAGCAGCGTGACCTCGAGACCCAGGTCGTGGAATGCCGCGATCGCCTCGGCGGACGTCGGCTTGACCGTGTCGGCCACGACCAGCACCGCCTCCGCGGTTGCGCCCCGTCCGGCGAACACAACGGTGCGACCCTGCGACTCGGCCGACGCTGCCGCGGCGAGGACGTTGGCCGGCACGGTGTCGAACAGCCGCCGCCGACCGACTCGCACCTCGACACCGTCGACCGCTGCCGACACGCCGATACCGGGCCGATTGACGAACCCGTCGACCGACGGCGGTGATGCCGACGGGCTCGCCGCCGCGATCGTCTGAGCGATGGGATGTTCGGATCGGGCTTCGACCGCTGCGGCGAGTCGGAGCAACTCGTCGGGGTCTCCGTCGGGCACGACGACCTCGACGAGCGCCATGCGGCCCTCGGTGACGGTGCCGGTCTTGTCGAGCACGATCGAGTCGATCCGCCTCGTGTCCTCGAGGACCTCGCCGCCCTTGATGATCACCCCGAGCTGGGCGGCACGACCGGTGCCGACCATGATGCCGAGCGGTGTGGCGAGCCCGAGCGCACACGGACAGGCGATGATCAGCACGGCGACCGCCGCGGTGAACGCCTCGTCGGCGTCACCGGTGATCGCGAGCCACGCGAGCAGCGTGAGCAACGCGATGCCGATCGCCACCGGCACGAAGACCGCGGCGACCCGGTCGGCGAGGCGCTGCACTTCGGCCCTGCTGCCCTGCGCTTCGTCGACGAGTCGGATGATCTGCGCGAGCGCGGTGTCCGATCCGACGCGCGTGGCTTCGACCACCAGCGAGCCGTTGGTGTTCACCGTCGCGCCGATCACGTCGTCACCCGGGGCGACCTCGACCGGCACCGGCTCGCCCGTGACCATCGAGGCGTCGATCGCTGAGTGCCCGTCGACGACGCGGCCGTCGGTGGCGATCTTCTCCCCCGGCCGCACGACGAACCTCGTCCCGGGGGTCAGCGCATCGACGGGGACGTCGGTGCCGTCCTCGAGGCGGGCGGTCTTCACACCGAGATCGGCCAGCGCACGGATCGCATCGCCCGAGCGCCGCTTCGCTCGGATCTCGAGCCACTTGCCGATGAGGATCAGCGTGATGATGACGGCGCCGGTCTCGTAGTAGATGTGCAGGCCGTCGCCGCCCATCGCCATCCCGGCCATGCCGGACTCGCCGTCGGTCGTGTCGTCGCCGATGCTGCCGACCAGCACGACGGTCGACCAGATCCACGCCGACAACGTGCCCATCGACACGAGCGTGTCCATGGTGGTCGTCCCGTGGCGCAGGTTCATCCACGCCGCACGATGGAATCCCCATCCGCACCAGAACACGATCGGCGTTGCGAGCACGGCGACCACCCACTCCCAACCGTCGAACTGCAACGGGGGCACCATCGAGAGTGCGACGACGGGAACGCCGAGGACGATCGCCACGATCCAGCGCCGCCGCAGGTCGGCCTCGCGGCGCTGTTCGGCCTCGTCGTGGTCGCTGGAGATCGGCGCCTCGTAGCCGAGCCGCTCGATCGCGATGCGCAGCTGGTCGTCGGCGACCGACGGATCGTGGACGACGGTCGCGCGGCCGTTTGCGAAGTTCACTCGTGCTTCGCTGACCCCGTCGAGCTTGGTCAAGGACCGCTGGATCCTGTTCGCGCAGGCCGCGCACGTCATGCCTTCGACGGCGATGTCGGATCGCTGGAGGCTCGGTGCGGTCGTCATGTCCTCAGTGTAAAGATTCCATTCGGCTGGAAGGTCAAGGGGCAGCAGGCCGGCGTCTCATCCGTCCGCTGCGATCACCTGGCACCGGTGCGGATCGGTACAGGCCGTCGGATCGAGCGTGCGGGCGCGCTCGGCCAGCTCGAGGAGTTCGGACCGCGCCAGCTGGAGCCGCTCGATCTGCTCGTCGATCTCGGTCAGGTGGCGATCGAGGAGCGCCCTCGTGTGGTCGCACGAGCGCGAACCGGCATCCTTCAACTCGAGCACCGACTTGATCTCCGCGAGCGACAGCCCCGACGCCTGCGCATCGCGGATGAACCGCAACCGCCGGACGGCATCGTCGCCGTACTCGCGATACCCCGACGGGGTGCGCGTCGGCTCGGCCAGCAGGTCGACCGATTCGTAGTAGCGGATCGTCTTGGTGGTGACGCCCGTCTGCTCGGCAAGGGTTCCGATGCGCATCACCACACGATACCCAACATTCCAGCCGGCTGGAATGCTCGCAGGCGCGACCCCCGACCGCGATGAGTCTGGGCGCGACCCGTGCGCGCCCAGACTCATCGGCGTCGATGACCGTTGCGATGCGATGAGTCCCGGCGCGACCCGTGCGCGCTGAAACTCATCGCACCGGGGTGGAACTCGGTCAGCGGATGGGGGCGCAGGCGCCGACGGGTTCGTCGTACCGGGAATCCCTCACCCAGTCACCGCCCGCCCACTGCGCCGGATCGACCGGGTCGAGGCCCTCGAAGTCGGCATCGAGGATCGTGGCCAGCCACGCAGCGAAATTGGCGGCGCCCGCCGGGCACACGTGGATCAGGTCACGCTTGCGTTCGGGTGCGCCGTCGCCGTTCTCGTCGAGGACGGCCGGGTTCGCCCAGACGTCACCCGCATCGAGGTACACGATGTGACCGTCGGAGCCCTCGGCGACATCCGACGCGACCGCCGCGAGCCGGTCGAGATCGGCGTTGACGTCGTCGTCACCGGTCGGTGGCGAACTGACCACGATGAGCTGACCGTCGGGTGGGAGCAGATCGGCGAGTTCCCGCAGGCCGGTCGCATAGTCCTCGTCGTCGACGTCGGCGTCCCAGGTGGACACCACGATCAGCACGGTGTCGGCAGACGCCGCAACGATTCGATCGTCGAGCTGGGACGTCAGACGCAGCGAGTCGTCGGGCCCGAGCAACCTGATGCCGGGATACGAGCCGGCCCCCATCGTCAGGCCGGCATCGGTCAATGCCGCATCGACCGCGGGTGCGAGGTCGAACGCCACGGAGTCGCCCGCCCAGATCGCAGAGGAGATCACCCGCGGCTCCGGTGTCGCCGGGGCAGCGATCGTCGCCTCGGGCGCGGGATCCGTGTCGTCGGTGGCCTGGCCGGCGACGGTGGTGTCGACCGCCACCGTGTCACCGGGGGTGGCGTCGTCGGGGGGCGCTGCCGGCGCCACGGTGACGATCGTCGGATCGAAGGCAGCGATCTCGGTCTCCGGCTCGGGAAGGAGGAAGAGGTAGGCCAGCAAGCCGACCACCGACGCGACGAGCACGATCACCCCGGGACGTCCGCGCACCCACGACACCCGACGGCGCAGCGGATCCTCGACGATCCGGTAGGAGACGTACGCAGCAGCGAACGACGCGGCGATGCGGATCACAGCGAGGCCCACACCGTCGATGCCCATCCGCTCCGGCGACATGATCACGTAGAGCGGCCAGTGCCAGAGGTAGAGGCCGTAGGAGAGCACGCCGATCCAGGCGAGTGGCCGCCAACCGAGCGCCGAGAGACTCCGACCCTCGCCGGCGGTGGCCACGAGGACGACGATGGTCGCGCACGCGATCGAGTGGACGAGCAGGCCGCCGCGGTACAGCGCACCGGAGCTGGCGCCGTCGATGGCGAACCACGACCACAGGATCCCGGCACCGATCGCGGCGATCAGGAGGTCGATCCGCGCGCCGAGACGATCGACCACGCGACGGACCAACGCCCGGGCCGGCGCCGTCGCAGCGAACGCTCCGACGAGCAGCGACGCGGCCCGCGTGTCGGTCCCCATGTAGACCCGGGTGGGATCGCCACCGCTGTAGAGGACCAGCATCGTGATCAACGACACGATCGAGCCGACGACCGCAACGACGACGAGGGTTCGCTGCGGGCGACGGGACCAGGCCCAGATCGCAGCCATCGCGAGCGGCCAGAGCACGTAGAACTGCTCCTCGATCGCAAGGCTCCACAGATGGTCGAACATCGACGGCTGGGCGAACGATGCCCAATACCCGGTCGAGTCGGCGATGAAGTGCCAGTTGGCCAGGTAGACGACGGCCCACGGCCCGTCGTTCTTGACGCCGTCGAGATCGGCCGGACTCCCGAACCACCACGACCAGGTTGCGATCACCGCGATCATCACGAACACCGCGGGGAGCAGCCGCCGGAACCGTCGGCCCCAGAACGTGACAAGGTTCGCCGTGCCGCCTTCGGAGTCGCGGATCAGCAGCGACGTGATCAGGAACCCGGAGAGCGCGAAGAACAGATCGACGCCGAGGAACCCGCCCTGCAGGTACCCGGCGTGGAAGACGAGCACGGCGATGACCGCGGCCGCTCGCAGCCCGTCGAGCGCCGGCACGTGTTTCCATACCGGGGTCGGCGCAGCAGCGGGGTCGAGCGGCTCGAGCTGCGGTGCCGTGGCGGTCACAACGACAGAGTAACGACTGACCGTGAATCGGCTAGATCAGCTCGCGCAGGCGATGTGCTGCCTGTTCCGGCGTCATGTCGCGCTGCAGGTTCGCGAGGAGCTCGTAGCTGGCGGGAATCTTGGCGACCCCGGCCGATCGGAGCAGTGGCGGGTAGTAGTGGGCGTGGAGCTGCCAGACGTCCTCGTGGCCCAGCGGTGCCGTGTGCCAACCGGAGCAGTACGGGAACGGCGTGTCGAAGACGGCGTCGAATGCACGCAGCATCGAGCGGAGGATCTGGGCCAACTGGGCGCACTCGTCGGACGCGAGGTCGCTGAGCGATGCGACCGGCCGACGCGGCAGCACGAGGGTCTCGAACGGCCAGTACGCCCAGTACGGCACGACGACCACCCACGCGTCGTTCGCCGCAACCACCCGCTCCCCCAGGGCGAGCTCACGCTCGACGTACTCCAGCAGCAGTCGTCGGTCGTGCTCGGCGTGGTACCGACGCTGGGTGCCGAGTTCGGTGATCGCCTCGGTGGGCAGGAAGTGCGAGGCCCAGATCTGGCCGTGCGGGTGCGGATTCGACGCCCCGGAGATCGCGCCGCGCGTCTCGAAGATCTGGACCCAGCGATGGGTGCCGAGCAGGTCGTCGAGCTGCGTCCGCCAGAGGTCGACGACGCCGATGACGTCGGCGAGGTCCATGTTGGCGAGCGCGAGGTCGTGGCGGGGCGAGAAGCAGACGACGCGGCACTCGCCGGTCGCCGCGTCGATCTGAAGGAGTTCGTCGTCGCCGGCGGGCGGGCGGGGGGCGTCGGGCAGCAGCGCGGCGAAGTCGTTGTCGAAGACGAACGTGGTGTCGTACGCGGGGTTGCGGCGACCACCGGCCCGTTCGTTGCCAGGGCAGAGGTAGCAGTCGGGGTCGTACGCCGGCGCGTCCGGAGCCGGTGATCCGGCCCGCCCGTTCCAGGGTCGTTGGGTGCGCTGCGGCGAGACGACCACCCAGTCGCCGGTGAGCGGATTGCGCCGCCGGTGCGGATGCCGGGCCGGGTCGAACTCCACGGGCGCAGCGTAGGTCGACGTCGCTCCGCGACGGCGTTCTCGGCCGTCAGTAGACCTGTGGGACGACGTTGAGCTGATCGACCGGGGGGCGCTCGTAGCCGTCGTCGGGACGGACCTCGGGCAGCTCGACGGCGGGGTAGCTCACCGTTTCGTAGGGCACGAGCGACAGCAGATGACGGATCGTGTTGAGGCGAGCCCGTCGCTTGTCGTCACCGTCGACCTCCCACCACAGCGCCTCGGGGATCGAGGTGTGCTCGACCATGATGTCCTTGGCACGCGAGTACTCGTTCCACTTGGTCTGCGACCGGGCATCGATGTCGGAGAACTTCCATCGCTTGGCTGGGTCGCTCAGGCGCTCCTCGAAGCGCTTCATCTGCACGTCGTTCGAAACCGAGAACCAGTACTTGACGACCTGGATGCCCGACCTGATGAGCATGCGCTCGAACTCGGGGACCGATCGCATGAACTCCCAGTACTCGGCATCGGTACAGAACCCGAGCACGTGCTCGACCCCGGCGCGGTTGTACCACGAGCGATCGAACACCACCATCTCGCCGGCGGACGGCAGCTGGGCGATGTAGCGCTGGAAGTACCACTGCGTGCGCTCGCGATCGGTCGGCTTCGGAAGCGCCACGACACGACATGCACGTGGATTGAGCGGTGCGGTGAGCCGACTGATCGTGCTGCCCTTGCCGGCGGCATCGCGGCCCTCGAAGATCACGACGAGCCGGTGGCCGGTGCTGCGGATCCATTCGAGCATCCGGACCAGTTCGAGCTGCAACTGCGCCAGCTCTTTTTCGTATTCCGATCGTGGCAGCTTGCCCGTGCTTCGTGACATGCTCGCCGACTCTACTGCGACGTGTTGGCGCCCTGATCCATCAGCCGCAGTGGCCGAGCGAGCAACGATCGGCGGGCGCCATCGTCGGCGCCGGGGCGCCGATGGCGCCGAACGTGGGGCGGTACACCGCGGTGGCGACGCCGTCCCAGCGATTGTGCGAGAGGCCGTAGAACAGCTGACCGGCGTCGGTGGTCGGCACCCAGCTGGCGAAGTACGTGTTGCAGTCGACCGGGCACTTCGGAACGGCCATGATCTCGGCGACGACGCGGAAGGGGCCCGTCGGTCGGTCGGCCCGCTCGACGAGAATCCGGTCGCCCCACCAGTCGTCGACCTTGGTGATCGACATCCAGTTGTTCCCCGACTCGACGATCTGGCTGGCGTTCGCCATCCGGTTCGCGGTGTCGATCACGGGAACGGCGGTCGCCGGGTCGCCGCTCCAGCCGCCACCGGTCCAGTACGTCGGCGCCGCGAACAGCTGCCCTCTCGGAACCCGCGCCAGGGTGACACGGTTGCTGCACTGGCGGTCGTGGGCCAACACGAAGATGTAGGGATCGAATCCGAACTGCCGATGACACTGTGCGTAGAGATACGTCCACCGGGCGTCCGACTCGATCGACCATCCGTAGAGGGCGGCGCTCGCATTCGCCGGTCTCGCCTCCACCTCGACGGCGAGCGTGTCGACGTCGACGCCGGCCACCGCCGTCGCGATCGGCTCGACCCGCGAGGGATAGGTCGGGCCCAGCTCGACCATCTCGGCGACGAACACGTACACCCGGCCATCGGCGCCCATCTCTGCGCCCAGCGGCCAGAACCAGTGCGAGAACCGATCGGTGTAGGCGCCGAACAGCCACGGTTGCGGATCGGCGGCGCTCCCGCTCATCAGCACCGTGAAGCAGCTGCCGCGTTGGATCATGCCGATGTTGTGCACCAGCGTCGTGCCGCCGCCCGGGAGCCGCACCTCGGCATCCTGAAACGTCCACAGCACACTGCCGTCGGGCAGCGACGTCGCGCGCTGGTAGTCGGCCCCGACGACCCCACCGGGTTCGGTGACGAACAGTTGGTCGAGCTGATCGGGCGAGACGCGCGACAGACACACGCCACCGGGCACGAACGGTGCGGCCGCCGTGGCGGTCGGGGTGGCGACGCGCTGAACGAGCAGTGCCGCGCTCAGCAGCGCGAGTCCGAGCGCGAGCACCAGGCGCGTCATGGCACCACCGGTGGGATCCCCACCACGAACGGGCGCCCGTCGAGTCGACCGGCAGCGACCACGACGTCGACGGGCCCGACGTCGGTCCGATACGTGGCCACCGCGCGGACGGTGTGGTCGGTCGTGATCTCCATGCGCAGGTCGTCGGGCAGGTCGCAGGCGGCGGTCACGCACCCGGTGGCGAGGGCACCGGCGATCGCGTCGACACTGCGACCGGCGAGCAGCCCGTCATCGGCGAGGCGTGCGAGATCCGGACGGTCGACGGCGCTGCCCTCGACCACGGTGAGCAACTCGGCAGCGGCGAGGACCTCGCCGGCCGCCGGCGTCTCGAGGAAGTCGACGAACACACGCCCATCCTCGCAGGTCAGCGGCTCGACCGGCGCCGGCAGCGTGGTGGTCGGCAGAGCGGTGAGTGGCAGCGACCCGGCAGCGATCGGCGCCTCGACGCCCCGCTTCGCCTCGGATCCGTCGACGCCGCAGGCGGTCGCCGACGCGACGAGCGCGGCGGGGAACACGAGGTGTCGGCGGGGAACGAACTGCAACACCCGATGATCCCACACGTCTCGACGCACCGGAAGGCGACGGCTGTCACAGGCGACGAATGTCCGGATTGACGGCGCGCGGCCCTCGCCTCGGGGCACCGACTCCAACGGTGTAGAGCAGCCTGATGATGCGTTGACGGTGGCCGGTCCACGGCTCGAGATGCCGGCACATCAGCGCATCGCCGCCGTCATCCGGCGCGACGCGACGGGCCTCTCCCGTGAACGCATGGTTGACCATCGTCGGCAGGCCGTAGTCGCCGAGCACGATCGTGTCGGGATCGCCGTGGCTGGCCGAGATCACCGAGGTCGCCGTCCATGCACCCATGCCGGGCAGCGCCGTCAATCGAGTCATGGCGGCGGCGACGTCCATCGTCGCTGCCTCCTCGAGCCGATTGGCCCGCTTCGCAGCGAGCAGGATCGCATCGGCACGGCGACGCTCGACGTTGAAGCGGTGCAGGTCGACGTACGACTTCGACGCAACGACGGCCGCCGTGGGCGGCAACCGCAGGTCGGAGGGCCCCGGTGCCGGTTCGCCCCACTCGTACACGATGCGCACCCAGCTCTCGAGCGCTTCCTCCGTGGTGACCCGCTGGCCGAGGAGCACCAGCAGCAACTCCTGCCAGATCACGCCGCCGGCCGCGAGACGCAACCCGGGGTTGCGCCGCCACCATTCCCCGACCGTCGGGTGGAGCATCGGATCGAACCCGGTGAGATCGTCGTGCAGCCCGACCCAGTGCGGAGCGCGATCGACCAGCCAGGCGGCACCGCTCCCCCAGGCCTCCGCCGTCGTCCGACCGGTGCCGTCCCACGTCAACCGCATCGCGCCGGGACCGTCCGGCGTGAGTACGGCCTTCGCGAAGCTGTTGACAGTCCAACGGGTGGTGGGATCGCGCGAGTAGACGCCGAGGGTCCGCAGCGTCGCGCGCAGATCGACGTCGCCGGTGGCGAGTTCTCGACGCACCGCGACCGATCGTGCGCTCAGGCCCCGACGAGGGAGCGCCAGTCGCCCGGGTACGCCGAAGCGACCTGAGACGGCGTCATGCGCAGGGTCGACTCCGGCGGCATGTCGGCGACGACCCGAGCCTCGGTGTAGTGATGCCCGACGTGCCGTAATCCCTCGAACAGACCCGCCCGGAGTGCGACCAACTCCGACGGGGGCTGTGCGTCGTAGTACCCCCAGATCGTGAAGGCGATGTCGAGATCGTGGACGACCGGCGCCCGCGAGTACAGCGACGCCCGACGCAGCGCCACGCCGAGACACCCTTGAATCGCGTCGTCGGCGTGTTCACCCTGCTGGAGGTACAGCTTCGGGCGGAGCTGCGCTGCGATGTGCAGCGCGAATCCCTGGTCGGGGCCCTGTGCGCCGAGCTGCGGCCCCTCCGGCTGGAAACCCTCGATCTCACCTGGGCGGTCGGGGGTCCACGCCGCCGGCACGTGGTCCGGT
>Ga0316193_10003159_pt1 | contig 11804 bp, 13 predicted proteins | sample MerIslsedime2_MG_FD_207735 | JGI IMG/M metagenome (GOLD analysis project Ga0316193, IMG submission 207735) | Coastal sediment microbial communities from Maine, United States - Merrow Island sediment 2 | ecosystem: Environmental > Aquatic > Marine > Coastal > Sediment | place: USA: Maine... | reverse complement strand
CTTAAAAAAAATCATATTAAAAAACAACTGGTTATAAGCAGCATTGTGTCGCTGTTTCTTTTTTTTATAGCATCAAAACTGATAACATGTCGTGTGATGTATGACAGTTTTGGCTTTTCAAACACCCCGTATTATGTGGGCCTTTTTTTAGTTGGAATCCTGTGGGAACCTGTGAGCTTTTTCCTATCACCCCTTGGGATGGCAATTTCCAGAAAATTTGAAAGGGAAGCGGATTATTATTCCATCGAGATTATAAAGCGCGCAAAACCCCTTTCCACAGCGCTGAAGAGAATGGCGAAAGAAAATCTTTCAAACCTCAGCCCGCATCCGCTGTATGTTTTTTTTAACTATTCTCATCCGCCATTGCTTGAAAGGATCGAGTACCTTGAAGCACATGAAATGTTTTGATATCGATAACAAGGTGCGGGATAGAATTAGACGTGGGCAATGATGTAGGAGCTTTGTTCCCTGGTCAGGACAGAAGACCAGGGAACATGAAAACTTAAATCTGATTATGTCTCTTCCACTGTAATTGCGCCGGGTTCACAAACTTCAACACAACTTTCACAACCCAAACATTCATCCGCATTTACAGGGACGGATTTGTCATCCTCCATCTCAAACACTTCAACAGGACATACATCCACACACTCTTCACAACCTTCACATTTTTCTGCATCAACAGTAGGAATAAAAGCCATTTTAAAAGCCTCCTTTCACAATAAAGTTAGGTACGGCAAAAATATTACCGATTATTCGTTATCGGGCAAAATCCATATACCAATTGATTCAGTGAGTCAAGCCTTGTTATGTATTTTTTTAATTTTTAAGAAATCACTGATTTTATCCTTTGAAATGTTCTATGGCCTGGTTTTGAACTTTATGGTATCATTCGGATTCAGAAGGTCGGATAATTGGGTGCGGATTGAATCGGGTCGATATGGCTGAGGAATTCAGAAAGAACAGGAAGTATAAAATATTAAACTGATGTTTAAAAACGATTAAGCATGGGCGGACTTGGATCTATAAGGCGCTTCCATCTTGGAGTTGAATCTGCAACACTCAGGGCAGGTGATGGAATATTTTTCAGGTGAACACTTGACTAAAATGCCACCCTGTAAACCATACCCTCCTGAAGTGGGTTTTATCTTAACGATCACCTTACGCTCGCAGTCCGAACATTTACCATTTATTGTGATTGTCGATTTCTCGGAGTTAGCTTTAAATATTTTTTTTAGCACCTCTATCATTGACGGCCACCTCCCTAAGTTGTTGACAATAATAATTAGTGTTCATCCATAAATGGTCTTTTTGCCCAATCTCTGCGCCTGCCCTGTGAAATGCGAAGCATATTTCTCTGGGGTTATGCTCAAAAAATAATCCTTGGAATATCGACTACATGCCTGCCTGCCCCGTAGGTCCCCGTGAAGGTGCCGGGACAGGCAGGCAGATCGTACTGGGGTGGTTATTTTTTTCGCGTGCCCCTTCGGGGCGTAGGTCCTACCCTCCGGCCTGTAAGCCCTACGGGCTGGAAGCGGGGCCGGAGGCTTGATCTTAAACAAAACACCTCATTTCTGAACAGACACTGTTTAAGATTGTTCGGTTTTTGATATTCTTGATTTTTTCCTCCTATCCAGCCCGTTTCTTCTCTCCTTGCCGGATCTGCGCTCAGGGAAATACATGGTGTAAGTAAATTGTCGACGGTCAATCCCTAAACGCCGGCCGCCGTTATCTCTATCAAATACTGTCATAATTTAATAAACTTATAGATATATTTTAACGACTCAAGGACCTGAAAAGAAAAGGAGTTGATGATGTGTTTAACTCCAGACAGCTCGTTTTATCTGAGATTTTATGTCCTAAAGTCATTTGTTTTGATATTCGAGAAATTACACCGCTAATTTGGTACCTCGATGATGGACAGTCCGACAAGAGAATGTCCCGCGAAAAGATCATGAGAATTTTTCGAAATGATCTGGGTTTTCAACAGTTTGTTGGGTACGGATAGTTCCGGAGGCTTGAATTCCATGTGTAAAATGTCGCCGACCTCAAGTTGATTAAAGACCTTGGAATCTTTCTTTACCAGAATACATGGTCCGTTTAAGGAAATGTTTCTTAATTTGAACAGGTAAATCGGACCCATATCATTTATAGAGAATTGAACGCTATAATAATTATTCAGAATGTATCGTGATACAGCTTTGCTTTCAGCTAAGTTGTTTGTGGAAATTTTTTTCCCCATGGTGTTAATCTTTGCACAGTATCCTTAAAACTAAGTTTGTCCGGTATGAAATAACATGCCGGAATATAAACTTTATCCTTATGAATTCTCAATTTGGGATTTCTTTTGGCATTTTGGGTAATCTAATCCATAGATTTCAAAGTTTATTATGTCAAGTAGAATTATGTATAATTTATATATAATTTAATTGAATTAGAATATATTGTAGTTTATTAAAATAAATTACTATATATTGTGCACTCTCAAATAAATAAACTGAATAAAATCGGTTTGTTCTGTTGTGATATTCGTTTAAGTACCTCTAAATTTGAATTTTCCGCTTCTTGTCGAAGCGAAGCGAAGATCCCGATCCCTCGGGATTGGAGCGCTATAGAGATCCCGACTCAAAGGGGGCAGCTCGGGATGATTTAATATGGAGGATTGGGATGTTTTACCTGTTTAAAAACAGCTAAGGATAATAGGGATACGGTCGCCAATAGTAGGGATATGGATAATACCATGGGTCGTAGTAGGGCCTGAGGTGATTTTCTTCTTTCGGCCACAGGTAAATTTCACGACTTTCAATCTTGAGATAGGGCTGGGCAAATTGGTCAACTTTTTCGACTACCGTGCCGACGATTGTGCCTGCTATGGTGACTTTACGGTCTTTGCTGTAAATCTCCGGGTCTAAAAAGCCTTTGTGCGAGATGATGAATCTCCCTTCTGAATCATCCCTGGATTTGGGAGTTTCTCTCAATCCCAAGGGGACTTGAAGGACTTTAAGGGACGATTTGTCAGCCAAATTCTGAATTTCCAGTATGTAGCCTCCCAGAATCACAGTATTTCCAAGATATTTGTCGGTTTCCTGTACAAGTATTTTATAGTTAACAGGCGCCATCGATTCTTTTCGGATCTGTTGAGAAATGACTGAACAAGACATGACGAAAAACGACATAAGAAATGCCAGCCATGCAGCCTTAAAAACATTCATACAGACTCCTTACCCGGATATCTCACGTGTGCGAGACGCCCGCAGGGTGAAAATTTTGAGAAATTGAGTAGATTCCCACGGGCGTAAGCCCGTGGGAATCTACTTGTTTTACCGTGTCGGCTCAATGTACTCTTTATTTTAAACAACTCCAATAAAGCGCAACAGCCTGTCGAGTTTTGATTATTCGTGGGCCAAACCATGCTTGGCCATACGTGAAACCACCAAATGATGAAACGGTCTAATGAGATTGAAATAAACCGGCCCTGTCCAATGTTTATAGTATACGGTCGTCATAACATGGAAACGATTAAAAGCATTGTTCAAAGGTTCTCTGACCACGCCAAGGTAGGCTTTTAAATGTTTGTCGTCAGGCGTTTCTGAGATCCAAAATAGATCCTCTTTGGCGCTTATGACCATAAAAAAGGTAACGTTTTCACCTGGAGTAAATGAAACATCTACAGAATGCAAATTCGGTAATTTTTCCGGCGTTACATGTTTGACCAGACCAAGAATTCCTGCAAGCAACTTGCGAATACGATACAGCTGAACAATCCACCATGGGTAGTATGACAACATAGATGCGATAAATTGACGTAATGTTGTCTGTCCTTCGAATACTTTCACATCTATAAAATCGGCGTTTTTAAAATACGTTTCTAACGCTTTAAATTTAAGTATATATTCCATATTCATTCATGTTGCCGCCAATGACCGATGGTATTGGCATAATAACGCATAATCGTTTCTTCAGCGGATACAGCTTTGAACCGGTCGCCGGATGTTGTCACCATGTGCCGCAGCGTCATCAAATCGATTGCGTCGACAATGTCGTGAGCGCGTGTGCTTCGGGACATCCCAAATACCGGCGCACCACGGGCCTGCAGTTCGTTTATCAGTCGGTTGCTGCGTTCCTCAATATCTAAAATGTCGAGTTCAGTGTCAATGGCTTTTATAAATACCGTAGACATCAGGGATACCGGCAATACCGGGACGACCTCGGAAATGGCCGACATTAGCCGATGACACAGCTTTTCAATTTCCGGAAACCGATCGGCCCTTGGGAGCTGGCTGAAATTTAATCCTTGATCCCGGCAATAGGCTTTGGCCGACAAAGGCGTACCAAAATTGACACAGGCGTATCCATAGCGACGCCAGCGGCTGAGTATCATCAACACGAGACTGCGTCTAATAAATTTGAAGGTCGTTCGACATGCAAACCACCAGCTTCTCTTTTCCGCAGCCGGGTCGAGGGTGCGCAGCAAGCTACGATCCTCAAGGGTTCGATCATAATTTATACCTACCGGAATGAACACAACGTCCCGGTCAGTGGTCGGATCAAACCGGCGCAGCATGTAGTCTATCAATCCAAGTTTGGGTGTTTGCAGTCTGCCGTCCCGGCTTAGACCCCCTTCCAGAAAAACAGCCTGACAGACACCTTCCCGGGTTGCCATATGAATATAACGTTCCAGAACCCGCCGGTATAGTGGATTGCCGGAATTACGGCGGACAAAAAAGGCTCCCATGGCACGGATCAGCATCTGTAACGGCCAGATTTTGGCCCATTCGCCTACGGCATAGGAAAGGGTTGTTCGCTCAGCCGCCAGAAAGGCCACCAGGACATAGTCCATATTGGAGCGGTGATTCATGACAAACACAACAGTGGAATCCGGATCAATGGAAAGATATTGCTCATCTTCAATCAGTCCCACCCGCACCCGATAAAGAAGTCGTGCTATTTTTTTAGCAAGCCAGTAACCGATCCGAAAATAGAGATATGCATTGAATGAAGGCACAATTTCACGGGCATAGGTCACGACTTTTTTCTGAACCACTTCCAGGGGCATATCGTGTTGCCGTGCGTAATTTTGGATTTCTTCTACAACTTTGGGATCGTAGACCAGCCGGTCGATGAGAACCTGTCTTTTTGTCAGCTGAAATGGCCGGATTTCGATATCCAGCCGGGCACCGATCTCGTCTAGTACCCGGTTAATACGCCGGCGCAAAAACCAGCGGGTGCTGGGAATTAATATCCGGTCGAGCACAGCCAAGCCGGCTATGATCACCAGCAGAATAAAAAACCAGATGGAGATGGTAATTTGACCGGTCATTGAGTTCCGCCTTTCGGATCAAAACCAACGTTACAAGCCGACTTTAGATTATCATGGCTTATTCCTGATATATCGAAATGTATATTATTCGTGTTATGCTTGTTCTTCCAGTATGTCTTTGAGATGATGCCGCAAGTGACGTAAGTAGTCTTTTACAACAAACTTTAGTGTAACGGGTTCCTCTTTTCCGATGTTACATGGAAAAGATTCGGCATCCTCCGGAATGCATTCGATGACACGGCTCAAATGAAGGTTGTATGCAGACCAAAGTGCGAACAAGGAAGGCCAGGGTGCTTCATTGTGGCGTTGAATTCGAACCCATTCATCTTGATCATATGTCGGAAACCGGGCAGCAACTTTGTTCACAGCCCTTACAAACCGCTGGTGATTGTTCGCGGCCGAGTCGATTAGGTGCCCGAGAATTTCCTTTTTCGACCACTCGTGTGGATCGGGTTTGAACCCCATTTCATCATGATTCATGCAAGATAATTGAGGTTCGACCTTTGAAATAAGGGATCGAATTTGCCGGGCGATATCTTTCATGTCAGGTTTCCTTCAAGGCGATTGAAGATTTAGAAATCATAAAATCAGGAATAGGTCAACTCTTTGGATCACATATAACCGTGTCGTGCACCAGCACATCTGACAATGGATTCCAGCTTGTCGTTTCGATAACATGCCATGACCGGAATTGAATGTTCGTCGGACGTTCTTTTCAATTTGTGGAGATACTCTACGGTAGCCTCTATAACTTCTTTTTCCAGTTGAAAACGGTCTGCAAACTCCTCGACTGAAAACTTTCCCCAGTCTTTCATGATCTCTTCAACTTGCTCAACCGTAGGCAGTTTTCTGCTTCCAAGATCAGACATATTTTATCCCTTCAAATCATTGAAAATTTAAGAAATTTCTTTTTTAAGACATGAGTTGATATTACCATTACCCAAATATTATATAAAAATGATTATCAAACAAGTCCAATTTTAATCATTGTCAAATTATCTTTGTCCAAAGAGAAATAATCTCACTGAGAAATAATTTAAGCTGCATAGAAAAATGTGCGTTCATGCACAGATTTTTGTGCATTAGCAGGTAAATTCAAAAAAATTGTCCACCTAAAAATCACACTGCACGCTAAAGCTTTATTCTCAAATTTACATCTTTAATAACTATTCAGCGTCTGAATACATCAACCATTGTCAATTAAAACAAATCCATATGATTGATTATATGTTTTGGGGAAATAGTGTGTCTTAAAATTCTTTTAATAAAGAAAAGTTTTTGGAACATAATTTGCTAAATATGGAGCACAGTGACAAATGGAGATGAAGTTGAAAAAAAATTTTAGGCATCCAAATCAAGGATTTACCATTGTAGAGCTTTTGGTTGCCATGGTTGTGGCTCTTCTTGCTCTGGGAGCAATTTATTCGACGTTTTTAAACCAGCATAAATCGTATGTGGTTCAGGAAGAGACCGCCGCTATGAATCAGAATCTCAGAATTGCCCTGTTTTACATGCAGAGAGAAATTCGGATGGCAGGGTGTGACCCCACCGGCAATGCCAATGCAAGGATCATAACAGCAGACGCGACGTCCATCAATTTTACCGAAGATGTCAGAGGGGATCTTGACGAAAGTGATCCGGACGGGGATACGGAGGATGCGAATGAAGACATTACCTATTGTTTGAAAGCAAACAATCTTGTGAAAAATACCGGGGGCGGGAATCAGATGGTGGTCCGAAACATCGATGCCCTCGATTTTGTTTATCTGGACGGATCTTCACCCCCCAATGTGCTGAACCCGGAAGGCAGCAGTGTTCCTGACGAAAGTCTGGGTCAAATCAGATCAGTGGAAGTAACCATGGTGGCCCGGACAGACAGAGTCACATTGGCTTCCCAAAATAAAAACGCTTACTTTAACCAGCGGGGATGGAAGGTTTTAGGGCCGCAGAATGATAATTTCAGCCGAAGACGTTTAACCGTTTGGATTAAATGCCGAAATTTAGGCTTATAGAATGATGACTGGGATTGGATAACGCATATATAATCGATACGGAGACTCAGATGGGAACATTGAAAAAAAAAGACGGGTTTACGCTTATAGAGATACTCATCGCCATTACAATTTTTGCAGTAGGTCTGCTTGCCGTAGCAGGCATGCAGACCTCGGCCATCAGGATGAATTCCATTGCCGGCAAACTTACAGATCTCAGTACATGGGGCATGGACAAGATTGAAGAACTATCATCGCTTCCGTACCCTCATCCCTTACTGGATTCAGCCGGTAATCCGCATCAGGAACTAGCAGGGGATTATATCATTTCCTGGACTGTAATTGACAACAATCCGGTTACAAACACCAAGAACATCACGGTAACGGTTACCGGCCAAGGTAAAAGAGTGGGTATTAGTATTCTTAAACCAAATTAGGGGCTACGCCCCAATTGGAATAGTGGAATAGTGGCGTAATGGTCCCGGTGAAATAGAAGAAAGTTTCACTGGATAAAAATGATGGCTTGCCTTGGTGTGACGGGTTTGAAATGAGCATCTGTGAATGAAATGTCTCTGGCACAAAATCCTATGATTAGAAAACTATAATTGCGGTCTGGGCCATGGGTTTTGGGAAAATGGGGCGATGGCTTTGTGTTGAAAATCATTTTGGGGAGGAATTTAAAAATGGAAAACATCCTTTTAGAAAATGAGAAAGGTTCTGTAATGGTTCTCGCCGTGATTATGCTGGTGTTGCTGACACTTATAGGTATTGCAGCATTAACTTCATCAAGCATTGACACTCAGATCTCAGGAAATGAGTTGCGACATAAATGGGCGTTTTACGCAGCCGAATCTGCAACAGCCTATGTGACATGGAGCCCCGATTTATACAGTCCTGACAATATCACAACAGGTAGTCCTCATTATTTTCCAAACAATATAGTTCCTTATGTAGGAATTACTTCCGGCCTTCCCACAGCGCTATCGATTAATGCGACCCAATCTTTTAATGGGGAAGTTGAATATGACAGCCCCTTATTGCCTCCCAGAGGATCAGGATTTTCGGTTGGTAAATTCAAAGCCCATCAGTATCAGATGGTATGCAATGGATATAGTTCTAACGAGACTACCAAAAATATTGTAGTTGGATTTTATCGTATCGGTTTTTAACCCATCGATCAAGTTACTAAGTTTAGATCAGCCGGTTTGAAAATAGGTTCAGGTATGAAAACAGAGGAGTTACTATGAGAAAAATAGGGCATTACAGACTCATAATACTATTTGTCATATTTTGCCTTGTTTTTATTGGATATCCGGTTTTAGCTGATGACACCTGCGTTTTTTCGGTGACCGCCGATGATATGACCCCCAATATCGTTCTTTTGCCGGACAACGGGGCAGAGATGGAACAGGTTGTCCTGCACACGGGTTTTGATAACAGCATCGATTACACACCTGTCGTAGCACCGGAGCAAGATGGGCTGGAAGTTCCAGGAAGCGATATCCTTTCAAGTACCTGCACATTTATGGCACCGGTTGTGCCTGCTGCAAAAACCACCAGCGGAGACAAAATTTACATGGCCTTTTTTAAACCCAGTAAAGGGAACTTCTGGGAAGGAAACGTCGCCAAATATGGTATTTCGTCGGACAACCAGATTGTCGATGCCAATGGTGATCCGGCCACGTGGCCCAATGGCGCCATGAAGAACGATGCCGAACCCTACTGGGCGACAATCGATTGGGCCGATGACACCAAAAGCAATTTCATCCATAACTCAAACAGGAATATCTATACCTATTTGGCAAATTTGACCCAATTTGAGTCGACCAATGCAGATTTGACCGCGACCATCCTTGGAAATCCAACCAGAAGTACTGCAGATATCATCAATTATGTTCGAGGGGCGGATGTTTTCGATGAGGACGGGGACAGCGATGTTGCCGAAAACAGATCAATAATTACAGGAGATGTCCTTCACAGCGAACCTTCTATTTTTCAGTACAGATATGCTGACGGTACGTCCAAGACAATGGTCTATTTTGGATCAAACGATGGGATGCTTCACGCGGTTTTAGATGTAACAGAGAATTCAGGAGCCCACCCAACCGTGACATCTCATGGTACGGAAGAATGGGCCTTTATCCCCCCTGATCAATTGCCTCGCTTAAAGGAGATGATAGAAGGTTTTGGTCATCAGAGTTATGTAGACGCCACCCCCAGGATTTACTTTAAGGACATCGATGGAGATGGTGTCGTAGACTCGGGCGATGGGGATAAAGTTATTTTGGTATGCGGTGCAAGGAAGGGGGGCACCGGTTACTTTGCATTAGATGTGACCGATTTTTCTACTCCTCAATATCTTTGGAGGATCAACCAGTATGATGATTCTGAACTCGGCTTGGGAACCCCTACAACGATTATCGCGGAGTTGGGTGAGACCTGGTCCGAGCCCCAATTCAGTGTTGTCAAAACCTCGGATGAAGAGACAACCGGAACGCCTGTATTTTTCGTGGGCGGAGGGTACAGTTCGGACAATTTTTCAGGAAAGGCGGTCATTGCTGTTGAGGTGCTGACCGGTGCTGTAGTGAAAAAATTTACCACCGGCATGAATTACAGCTTTCCAAGCTCTGTCCTTGTTGTAGATGAAAATGACAACGGCTTTGTGGATAAAGTTTACGTGGGCGATCTTGGCGGCCAGATGTGGCGGTTTGCGAGTTTTGTTAACAGCGGCAGTAGCCCTTTGGCTTTTCCCCATTGTAATGAGAATATAAATTCATGGACAGGACAGGTCTTCTTTAAAACAGATGATAACAACTCCGGAAAATTTTTCTACCCACCAAGCGTTACCCTTGAAAAAGGGTATGATGTGGTTTTTTTAGGAACCGGAGATCAGGAAAACGCCTGCTGTAACAATAGTAACGATGTTTGCAGTTTTACCGGACCTGATATCATCGCTGCCGTGAAGGAAACACACTCTTTAACAACCACTGTCGGCAAAACGGATCTGGTTGATGTTACGGATCCAACCGCCACAGCTCCCAATTTGCCTACCGATCAAGGCTGGTATTTCCGGCTGGTGGATGACAGCGGCAATGCTGTGGGTGAAAAAGTTCTTGCAGAAGGAACGGTTTTTTACAAAACGTTTTATATTACGACATTTACTCCCAATAACGATCCCAGTGTGCCCGGAGGCGTTGGCAAACTATATGCGCTGTCATATTTAACGGGTTCGGCGGTCCTGGATTTTAATAATGATTCAAACTTGGAACGCATTTCAACCATCGGAGGAGGCATCCCTTCCAAACCGGTTACGCTAATAACCAGGACCGGCACAAAATTATTGATTTCAGTGGGAAGTTCGGATCCGGATACGGCCAATCCGAACCTTGGAGCGGAAGTTAAAAATATTGATCCACTGCTGCCGCCAGTCAACTTTTTCACTAGATATTGGAGGGAAATTTTTTAATTTTTTTCGAAATGCTCATAAATATCTGCATCCTTTCAACGTTGATCATACTATTGTCTTAAAGCATTATTGTACGCATTTTTAGTATAGCCGTGGATACCTTTCCCTTTAATTAGAGCAAAAGGCACGCCCTTTTGGCGATCTATTTGCTCTAATTAACGGGTGTGGGATGAACTTCACAGCTGCACAACTTTGTTTAAGCCGATCCTTCAAGCATTTCCATAAACTTCTGCTGCATTTTTTGGGTAACCTGTATTCGATCATGCCCTTCATACAGCCGTTGTCCCAGCAGTTTCCCTGCATCGACCGCAGCCTTCATCACTTCCGCTTGTTTGGTTACGTTGGGAATCATTTCCTCGGTGATTTTTACGCCTTCTCCGAAAAGCATATATGGCACACCCACCTTGCAGGTTTCGCCGTAGCCGCAAGAGAAACAGGACGCAGCCCCCTGGCCGGTGACCTTAGACACGGTTTCGATAAAGTTATACGCGAAAAACTTTTCGATCTCATCCGCCGGAAACTGACCGGAGGTACCACCGACACCCACGGCAACCCCAAGTTTGCCCCATAGGGTATCGCCTTCCTGGTGACGAAATTGAAACCAGCGTTCCAAAAATGCATGGGTGATGGCGTTCAGGGTCGAATAGTAATTGGGGGCGCCAATCACATAGGCATCCGCTTCAACCACTTTGACACGCAGTTCGGTCAAATCGTCTTCTACTTTACATATATTGTCTTTTACGCATCCCAGACACGCAATGCACCCGGATATTTTTTTCCCTTTTAAAGAGATCAATTCATATTCACATCCGGTATTTTCAAGTACGGTTTGAACCAGCGTATACACTCCGGATTGTTTTTCCTTGCGTGTGCTGCCGGCTATTCCAAGTATTTTCATGAGGCTACTCCTTGTCTAATCAGGAATGACCCGAAAGCGTTCGGGTTATCTCAGTTTGATCGTTTCAAGGTATTCCTTAACTTGGCCGGTGGTTGAAAGGAACATTTTTAAGCCGGTCATAAATGTGGA
>Ga0316193_10003158_pt1 | contig 11805 bp, 10 predicted proteins | sample MerIslsedime2_MG_FD_207735 | JGI IMG/M metagenome (GOLD analysis project Ga0316193, IMG submission 207735) | Coastal sediment microbial communities from Maine, United States - Merrow Island sediment 2 | ecosystem: Environmental > Aquatic > Marine > Coastal > Sediment | place: USA: Maine... | reverse complement strand
GAGGCGAGGCATCCTCGTTGTGGCGCTTGGTGCTGTCCTATCGACCGGAGGCCTCTCCGTCGTTTGGGCGCAGCCCGCAGTCACGCCCGACGAGCTGCTGTCAGGTAGGATTTTTGGTGCCACCGATGATCCTTCAACATCGATCGAGAGCAGTGCGGTGCTTGCTCTGAGTGATGAGATGCGCGAATTCCTGAGGAAAAACGTGAATCCAGGGGGTACCGACATCTTCAAACTGCAGCAGCTGGTCGACGCGATCATGGGAACAAAGACCTTTCGATTGGAGTACGACGAGAACACGCGGACCGCGGCCGAGACCTTCCGGCTCCGAAGGGGGAACTGCCTGTCCTTCACCACGTTGTTTGTTTCGCTCGCTCGGGGGGCAGGTCTGAAAGCGGACTTCCAGGAGGTGGACATCCCACCGGATTGGTCCACCAGGAAGGATGTCTTCGTGCTCAACCGGCACGTCAACGTCTACGTCGACCTGGGCGCTTCCGGGACTCGCGCCGTCGACTTCGACATCGGCGATTTCAAGAGCACCTACGAAGTCGACACGATCTCCGACAACCGAGCCATCGCGCATTTTTTCAACAACGTGGGCGTCGAGCGGATGCAGGCCGGGGACATCGTCGATGCGTTCGCGTTCTTCCGACGGGCGATCCTCGAAACCAACGGTGATTTTTCTCCCGCTTGGACGAACCTCGGCCTCCTGTATCGCAAGGGCGGTCACGACGAGTACGCCGAAGCGGCCTACCTCCGGGCGCTCAAAGCCGACAGGGCGGACGTCGTGGCCAAGAGCAATCTGGTGCGTCTCTACGAAATGAGGGGCGATACCGAAGAAGCCCAGAGGTACAGGAAGAAGGTCGACCAGCACCGGATGCGCAACCCGCATCTCCGGTTCAGCCTCGCCCGCGAAGCCTTCGAAAATCGTGACTACGACACCGCGATCGAACACCTCAAATACGCCATCAGAAAGCAGAAGGATGAAGATGAGTACTATTTCCTTCTCGGCATGTGCTACCTCATGACAGGTGACGAGGAAAAGGCCCGTCGGTGGACAGCCAAGGCCGAGAGGATGGCCGCGACCGACGAGAAGAAACGCAGGTACTCGTCAGAATTCGAGGCGTTGATGGCGGCGTCACAGAAGGAGCGTTGATCTGGGATGGCGTTTTCGTGCACTCACCCTTGACCCCGGCGGCGGATGGGGAGAGATGAACCGGGAGCTTTCAAGGGCGTCAGATAGAGCCTCTTGTGGAAGGCTCGGTTTTTCCATTTTCGGAATCTGAGCGGTTCAGGGTACGACGCTGCTCCATCCGCTGGTGTCTCCGGTTTCGAAGCCGTCCGAGAAGAAGGACGCGTCGAAGAGGTCGAAGTACGGAACGGAACTCCCACCTCCGATGTAGGCGATACCGTAGTGGTGTGGTGGCACCCAGGAAATGTTGGTGGACCTCTCGACCCTGGCATCGATGTTGTTGACCACGATCCGGGGCTCCCAGACGCCCGGGTGATACTCGGGGTTGCGGCGGAGATACACGGGAACAGTCCCCAGGCCCTGGTGGTATACGGCTGCGAATCCCTGGTCGCCGCGTGCAGTGACGTCGGCTCCCCCGAGGTCGCCGTCACCCGCGTGACTTGGCGCATCGACGTAGTAGAGCGACCAGCTGGCTCCCGCGTTGTCGCTGGTCCGCGCGATGATCCCGTAGCCAAAGCCCAGAAGGGCCTCGAAGGCGACAATCACATTGTCACCGGAGGCCGACACGGCGGTCCTCATGTCGCTCCCGGAATAACCGGGAAATGTACCGATCTCGGTCCATGGATACGACGCCCAAACGTGCACCGCACCGTCCGTGCCGATATACGAGAGGTAGAGGCCGTGGTCCGCCGAGGCGGAGTTGTACTGCATGTCGAGGCCACCAGCGGCGTTGGCCACGGGAGGCGACAGCTCGGTGAAGTTGCCATCGTCGGCGTGGTCCCAGAAGAAACGCAGCACACCGTCGTCCTGGATGAACGCAAGGTAGACCTCCGAGTCGGTATCCACCTGGTTGGATTCGAGCGCGACGTCGAGAATGTGGCTGGTTGAAGGACTCGCGCCGGCTATGAACGAGTAGGCGCCATCCACCGCAAATGTCGTGTCAAAGAACCGCCAGACCAGTGCAAAGTTCGAGCTGGTGGATGTGAAGAATACGGAGTAGACATAAGGACCCACGGACGTGATGTCGATGTCCGCGTTGAGAATTTGAGATGATACGGTCTCGCTCCAGCTCGAACCATCATCCGAGACGTTCATCGAAACCCCGGGAGAGGTGCCGCCCCAGCCTACAAATGCGACGTATTTTCCGCTCTGGCGTTCATAGTCCAGTACCACCTGCAGGGCGTCGGTTCGTGGCGCACCGATACGTACATCGTCGCCGGCCACCGCATCAATCGAGCCCCCGCACGGGGGTGTTGTCGCACCACCCGTTGCCACCAGAACCGCGAAGACGCCGATTGGGATTGAGCGTTGACAATGAAAACGTCCTTTCATGGCAAATCCTCCGATCTCGATCTCCGGGTTGGTTGGAAATACCCATCCACTATACCTTCTTCCTTCGTGTGCGCCCAGGAAAAGGAACCCCTCCTCCCTTGATTGGGATATCGTTGTTCCATGTCAATTCTGCGGCTCGCCTTGTGCGTCGCGTGCATGACGGGACTCCTCGGGTGTGGATCGTCCGAGGAAACGGAGGACCTCCCCGCACCCGAGCGGTTTGACTGGGGCGGCGGCCAACCCATCCGCTTCTCACCGGCGCCCCAGAGTTGGCGGCGGGAAAAGACAACCAGCGGAGGCCTTCTTGGGCTTCGGTTCGTCAAGTCGGGCTCGGTAGGGGAAGGCATCACCATGGCCGAGGCCTTCCGCTTCGGCGAGCACGACCGGTGCGCGGAGATCGACGAGATGCTGGTCCGGTGCAACGACATCGCGTGGCGGGAGCTGTCCGACATGGTCCGGAAGTCGCGGGCCAATGTGTGGGACCCTCTCAGCGATCACGAGAAGTACATGGGTGATCAGATCAACGCCGCCATGGACCGGGGAGTGGACGCCGCCCGCAACGGTCGCGGCCACTCGGTCTGCCGCGAACTCGAGACCGCGCGTGAACAGGCGAGCCGGGTCGTCTTCACCCTCGACGACGTCGGCGAGGACGAGCTCGTGGTTTTCAGAACCGGCGGGCTGGTGCCGGGAAACGCGTTCACGCTCGTGGGGCGGAGCCGCACCAGGGTGGCGGGCGAACCGGCGGCGAGGCGGGACTACACCTTTGAGCACCGCGGCCATCTGTTCATCGGCCGCGAGCTCTTCGTGATGCACAACAACCGTCTCTTCGTGGCCCACTTCCACGGGCTCGAGGAGAACCTGCCCCTCTTCGAGGGGATGATCGACTCCATCGTCTTTCCGGCGGGCGAATGCCGCCATTGAGGGCAGGCGCAGCCTCGGTTCTGCTCGCGGGGATGGTGATGGGCTGTGGGGGCGCCCCCGATCCGGTGACCGTCGATATCGGGGCCCACCGGGTCTCGTTCGTCGTCCCCGAGGGGTGGCAGCACTATGATCACGGTCGGGAGCAGCGCTTGGAGACGAGTGACGGGGACATCGTCCTCACCGATCTCGGCCCGGTGGCGGCGGAGGGCTACCGCACCGTGCTTGTCGCTGTCCGCGAGCTCATGCGCAAAGGGCAGCGCGAGGATGCTCAGGTAGCTCTGAGAGGTCTCAGTCGGGCGCCGATGATCGACGACGCCGGTCTCCGCTCAGCGCTCGACGGGGGCCTCGATGCGATCCGGGACGATCGCCCGTTCCGGGAGGTGGAAGCGGCCCTCGCCTCGGTCCTTGACCGACTCGACAGATTCCCGGAACACGATCTCGTCTCGCTGGCGACGGCGTCACTCGCTGGTTTCGATCACGGTCCGCGGCGCGACATCGAGCGTGAGGAGCGCTTGATCCTCGATGACAGGGACGCGCGCCGGATCCTCACCTGGCAGCGGCTGACCCACGACCATCGTCGACGGCACGTCTTTGTCGTCAATCGGGGTCACTTGCTGGTAATACGGACCGACATGGGACTCGACACCGTCCTCGGTCCGGCTTTCGATTCGGTTGTGGGATCGCTGGTCTTCGTCGAGCCCGATGCTCACTGAGCCTGATACCGGAGAAGCGCCTGAGCGCCGTGCTCCGGGCGCTCACCCGCCGCCCATCCGTGGCTGTCGCTGAAGAAAAAGAGGCTCTGAAGCAACTCGCCCTCGACTCTTCGGTCTTCACGCCATGTCGCCCCTCCGTCGGAGGTGCTCAGGATCACCGAACTGGAGGTGGACCGGTCGGCCGCGAGGGCCCAGCCCCGGTTGGGGTCGACGAAGGCAATGTCCGTGATCCTTCCCCGCGCCCCGGAGTGCTGGCGTCTCCATGTGTGACCGCCGTCATTGGTGTGCAGGATCGTGCCCTCGGACCCCGCCGCCCAACCACGCATGGGGCCGACAAAGGTCATGGCGAGCAGATCGTCCGTCCCCGTCCGGTCGGCCTCCGTGACCCGAGTCCAAATCTCACCGGCGTCGGTGGTCAGGTGAATCCGCCCGTGTTTGCCGGCGACCAGACCAAGCGAAGGATCGAAGAAGTGGATCGCATTGCCGCTGACCGCGCGGCGTTCGCCGAGCCGCAACCAACTCAGGCCGCCGTCCATGGTGTGAACCACCCCGTTGAACCCCACGGCCCACCCGTGTCGTTCGTCGAGGAAGAAGAGATCGAAGAAGTGGCTGGTGGCGCCCGAGTAGGGCAGTACCGGGTGCCAATTTCGGCCCCGATCGGTGGTCCGGAGAATGACCCCGTGGCTGCCGACGGCGATGCCGACAAAACGGTCGAGAAAGACGATGTCGTTCAGACAGAATCCGGCCTTGGCATTGACCAGTCCGCTCTGGAACGACCAGTTTCCGCCGCCATCCTCAGTGACCCCGATGATCCCGCCGTCGATGAAATAGCTGCCGCCGACGACGAATCCCCGAGCGGGATCGAGGAAGAAGATCCCTTTGAATTCGGCGCGGGTGGCGAGGCGTTCCTCGCTCCAACCGCCGCCCGAGCCGGCGCCGCAGCCGGAGGCGATGACACCCAGAATTGCAGCTGTCACGAGTTGGTGGAACATCAAGATTGATGATCGCACAGCGCGTCCGTGTCTGGGACGGGTGCCACTGTTCGGGCGCCCGTCAGCGCAGACACGACCCCGTGTCCCAGTTGAGATACCTGCGCTGTACCCACTGGAAGACCACCACGCCGATCACGATGCCGGCCGCGGTCACCAGAGCCGGCAGCGTGCCCTCGCCGAGTTGAACCAAGGGGATCGCCGGGCAGCCGCCGGAGAGGGCCCATCCGGCGCCGAAGAGCACGCCGCCAAGGATCGTGCCCTTGTGAATCGGACGGTGCACCTTGGGTCGTCGTCCGATCTTTGCCAGCAGGCAAAAGCCCATCGACCCGATGACCACCGCCCCGACGAATGCGAAGAGCATCCTCAGGTCCTGGAAGGTGAACATGAGGTGGAGCTGGTCGTAGTCGCTGAAACCGATCTGGGAGAGAGTGAAGCCGAGCCATGTCCCGACAACCATCATACGAACGATTGTGCCGGCCATCAGATCAATCTTCCGAGGACCATGGAGACGACCACCGCGGTACCCATGAAAGACGCGGTGGAGAGCAGGCTCCCGGGTTGGAGGTTGGAGGTGCCGGAGAGGCCGTGACCCATGGAACAGCCGCCTGCCATCTGGGTGCCGAAACCGACCAGCAGGCCCCCGAACGCGAGCGCGAGCAGAGCGCCGGATCCGAAGATCGCCTGAAATGTCGGGCTCATCGTGAGAGACAAGCTTGCTTCGCCGCGCCCCAGGGCGGCGATGAAGCCTCCGGCGGCCAGTCCGACCAGGAAGGTGAGAAAACCCCATGGGCCCGCCGTACGCGGCGGTGCGGCATGTGTCGGGGGCGCAGTGAGTTCGGGGTCGGCCGCGGCCATCGCCTCCAGCTCCGCTTGGATCTCCTCGGGAATCTCACCGCCGAGTTCCGCCATGGCCGCTTCGAGCATGGCTTCTTCGGCGGCCTGCGGATTGGCGGCCAGTTCGGCTTCCGCACGCGCGGCCTCCCGTTCTTGGCGCCAGTTGACGACGCCTCCCCAGAAGCCGGAGACGGTGCACGACCGACCGAGCAGCAGAGGGTAACCGAAACACGTGGCGCCGAGGGCCAGGGCTCCCAGCCACCACGGCCACAGGCCCTCAACAAACATCGTCGGCTCCCATCCGCATCGATCTCAGGAGCTGACCGTTGGGAAGCAGATTCACGGGCACCGTCCGGCCGTTGACCCCTGCCTCATAGCGGGCGCAGGTCTTGAACTTCTCGTCCTTGTCGCAGTACAGGAGGCGCCAGATGTTCGCCGAGCCCGAAACGATGAACCTCTCGAACAACGGACAATCACTTTGGCGAGTGCATCCAGCCATTGACGGTCTCCATTCTTGATGGGTGACATTCACCCGATCTGGTCTCGTGATTGGCACGTGTCCAATCGCCAGGACTCAAGCAATCCCCGTGCCCAAGATGGGGTAGTGATTTCTCCGATTGACGCGGCTCGGAACTCGATATTGGGACAGTTGTACCAATCTGGGCCGAGAGTGCAATATCAGATCAGCATGAGGGTGAAACGTTCACAACAAATGCGAAGGTGAGGCACCCAGATGTGTGTCCTCCCCACGGGGTGCTCAGCCCGGAAATGTTCGCCGATCCGCCGATCATCGGAATCGTCTGACCTCCTCGCGCTGTTCTGAACTCATGCAGTGTGTTCCCAGACCGATCATCGAGGAGGTTGTCGTGACTGCCCACAATGAGAATGAGAACGAAACACATCCGATTCCGCGGGAGGCGTTCGACTGGTACGACGAGTACGCGCATGGCCTGATCTCCAGGCGTGAGTTTTTTGAGCGTCTGTCCACCCTCGCCGTGCTGGGATTCAGTGTGAGCGCGGTGGCCGCCGCCCTGATCCCGAACTATGCTCTGGCCGAGCAGGTTTCGTTCAACGATTCCGAAATCAGGGCCGAGTACGAGACCTTCCCTTCACCCGACGGGCATGGAGAGGGTCGCGGCTATCTCGTCGTTCCCACATCGGCCACGGAATCAACCGGGACCGTTCTGGTCGTGCATGAGAACCGGGGACTGAACCCCTATGTCAAGGACGTGGCGCGCCGGGTCGCCAAGGCGGGCTTCGTCGCATTTGCTCCCGATGCGCTGCATCCCGTGGGCGGCTACCCCGGAAATGACGATGAGGGAAGGGCAATGCAGAGCTCGCTCGATCGGGCGAAAATCGAGCAGGACTTCGTCGCCGCCGCCAAATACCTGAGAGCTCATCCTCTGAGCAACGGCCGACTCGGTGTGGTGGGCTTCTGTTTCGGCGGCTACATCACCAACATGCTGGCGGCCACTCTTCCTGATCTGGTCAGTGCCGGAGCGCCCTTCTACGGCACGCCTCCCGCTGAAGAGGTCCGACAGAACATCAAGGCGCCGCTGCTGATCCATCTCGCGGAACTGGATCAGCGAGTCAACGCAACCTGGCCCGAGTATGAGAAGGACCTCAAGACCAACAAGAGCCCGTACACCATGCACATGTATCCCGGCGTCAATCATGGTTTCCATAATGACTCGACCGGGCGCTACAACGAGGCCGCAGCGGAGCTGGCGTGGAGCAGGACCATTGAATTTTTCAGACAGCACCTGACCGTGTCGACGGCGCCGAATGACCTGAGCGGGTAACCGCTCAGGTCTATCCGACACCCGTCGGCACTCAGTTCACGCGTTGAGCCGGGTTGCTGTGCGAGGTGACTGACTGCACCCGGCCGTCGGCATCGACCACGAAACGCCACGCCTCGCCGAGCGACTCGTCGTCGCTCCGCACCCGGCGAAAGGTGTGCCCCTCGACGTGCTTCAGGGTTGGCAGATCGTCGAACGGGTCCCGTTGGTCGAGGTCGACAACCGCCAGGCCGTCCTTCCAGCGGACGACTGCAAACCGGCCCCAGACGGTGTCATAGGTGCCGACATAGCGGTCGAACTCCGGATCGCGTTCGGCCGGCGGCTCTGACGCCTCGCGCGCTTTGTTGAGGGCAGGGGCGATAATCTCGATGGCTCTGGCAGCGTAGAGGCTGACTTCGGCGCCGATGGCGTTCGAGAGCACGATCACCGCGAGGTGTTCGCTCGGCACGATTCTGAAAGTCGTGTAGAAGCCCGGGCAGCCGCCGCCGTGGCCCGCCACGGTTCGCTCGCCGACCTTGAAGACGGCGAAACCCAGTCCCCACGTGGTCTCCCAGTCCGGGTCCACCCAGTGAACCCGTTGCATCTCGCGAAGGGTCGAGGCGCAAAGGACGCCCTCGCCACCCGCGAGCAGACGCAGCTGCCAAGATGCAAAGCGCGCCAGATCTTCGGCGCTGGACACCATCCCGGCGGCCGGCGCGATGCCCTCGACCTCGAATAGCGAGAGCCGCTCGCGCTCGGGGCTGCCGCGGCGCTGCGAATACCCGGCGGCCATGCGGCCGGTCTCTTGGGCAGCGGCTACCGAGGTGTAGGTGTCCTGCATCCCGATGGGGTCGAGGATCCGGCTTCTGGTGTAGTTCTCCCAGGTGGTTCCGCTGACCGACGCCACAACCTCACCGGCCAACGACAGCCCGAGGTTGGAATACTGGAAATAGCGGCCCGAGGGGTAGAGCGTGCTCTGCTCGGCGAGGGTGCGGCGCAACTCCTCGCGGGTCGGGAAGTCGAAATCCGGGCCCGACCAGTAGGGCGAGTCCGACTCCCGAGGCAGACCTGCGGAGTGGGTGAGGACCCGCCGCAGTGTCACCGGCTCGTCATCGGGGTGCGCGTCCTGGAGTTCGCCAACCCACGGCAGGTACTTCGCCAGGGGATCGTCGAGACCGAGGGCCCCCGCGTCTCGCTGCTGCATCACGCCGATGGCGGTGAAGAGCTTGGAGATCGAGCAGATCGAGTACAGGGTGTCCGGGGCAGCCTCCCGTCCGCTGTCGGGGTCGGCCTCGCCGAAGGCGTCGAGATAGAGCGTCTCCTGATCGTGCACCACGGCCACCGACATCCCCGGCACGCCGTCGACGGCGGCCCGATTTTGCGCCCACACCGACCACGCGGCCACCGCATCAGCCACCTCGGGGTAGTCGGCGATCGCAGGTGCGGTCTCACCGGCGGTCACCGCCGGAGTACACAGCAAGGCGAGCAGGACAACGCAAATGCCTCGAAACGTCATGGCTTTCCTCCTGATGATCCATCGATCACGGCCGGCCAACTATACCCGGAGATCGTTGTTGGTTGGGGTTGCGACGGCTCCTTCGAGGCCGCCAGGGGTGCCTCTATCGAGAGTCAAGTCCACATGCGTGCCAGGAACGGAGTTACGCAGTTACGCCTCACAACTCCGTAACTCGGTGCCTGGCACCCACACGTACCCACAGCTCCACAGCCTCGACGGCGGAGAGGTCCATATTCTCAGATTTGGGCTTGACAACCGATCGAGGCACCCATGAAAACGAATTCGCCGCGCGCTACGCGGCAGTAGACGTGGTAGATGGCTCCGGGGAGAAACAGTCGTGGATGTCGCGCCATGGGACTCCTCCCATGCGCGGACGGGACTACTCGATTCTACTCGGACAGCCACACGATTCAACAATTGTGAACGTGGCACCCATCCATTGTGATACATGGTACCCATCCGGTTGAAAAAATCCTGGTCGTACTCCATACTCGATCTCAAGGGGAACACCATGAGAAACGGCGCGTGCGCGCTTTTGGCCGTTGCGTTGGCCCTTTGTATGCTCGCGACAGCGGCGTTTGCCGGCGATTGCCCCGAGCCGAGAGGAGCCTGGCCTTGGCCGTACGGCCAGGTCAACGCGGTGACGACTGCTGGGGATTTTGCGTATTTCGGCATCGATCGTGTCCTGGTCGTGGCCGATGTCACGGACCCGGCCCAACCCGTGGTTGTTGGCATGGTCGAGCTTCCACTGCCGGCAACCGACATCGTTGTCTCCCACTCTCATGCGTTTGTCGGCACCGATGGGGATGGTCTGCGGATCATCGATGTGGGCGATCCCGAGGCGCCCTTCGAGGTCTCGTCGTACATGCCCCCACGAGGGAGAGTCAAGGGTCTCTCGGTGGACGGACGCCATCTCTGGGTGGCGGTCGACCTCGATGGGCTCCGGGTGCTCGACATCACCCAACCCGTGGCCCCCGTTGTGGTGGCGTCCCGAGATCTCGTCGAGGTGGGTGCGGGTATGGACATCGATGTGATCCCACCCTTTGCCTATTTGGCGACCGGTGTCGGAATCCTTATTCTCAACACCCAAGTGCCCGATTTTCCGGAAAGGGTCGGCTGGATCAAGGCGTCTTCGCACAGCGTCGCAGCGGGAGACGGTTACGTTTTCGGGCTTTCGAGGTTTGGATACCTTTCTGCGATTGATGTCAGCTGGCCGGCGAGTCCTTTTCAGGTTACGCAGATTGCATTGGAAGGGCGTGAAGGTCGCCTCACGGTGTCTGACGGTTCTCTCCTTGTTGCCTGTGGATCGGATCTGACCGTCCTTCCCGCGGATTCGCCCGAGGCGTGGTGGGCCGTTTCTCCGGGTGTCCACGGTACGGGCGCGGGCGCGTTTGACGTCGCAATCACCGATGGTCTCGCCTTTCTGGCAGCCGGTTCCGGCGGTTTGCAGACCCTCGATGTCGCGGCACCCATGGAACCCACCGAGATCGGCAGAGTGGAGACCGCGGGAACCGTCCTCGATGCGGTTGTGGAAGGCTCCCTGACGTATGTCGTCGACTGTCCGTATTCGGGGCTATACGACTATCAACCCCAGGGCCCCTGTGCGTTGCGAATCCTCGATCTGATTTCGGGGGCGGCTCCCACCGAGGTGGGATCCTTGAGCATCCTCGATGTGCCCACCGAGATCGCCGTCTCCGATGGTCTCGCCTTTGTCTTGAGTGAGGAGAGTCTCCGGGTCATCGATGTCATGGATCCGGTGAGCCCGGTCGAGGTGTCGGCCGAATTCTGGCCATGGGAAACGGCGTCCGACCTCGCGGTCGCCGATGGATACGCCTACGTCACGATACTCTCGCCCTATCCCGGGCTTCGGGTGATGGACTATCGCACGCCTGGGCGCCTGAAATCGGCGGGATGGATCCCGGGGGGGTTCACCGATGTTGCCGTCTCCGGTGGGCTCGTATTTCTGTCAGGGATCGGCAACCCGATGGGCCTCTGGATCTACGATGTGAGTGATCCCTCCTCCCCGACCGAAATCGGATTCTCCGAATCGCCGGGCTACCCCATCCACATCGCCGTCTCCGACGGTTACGCCTTCCTGGCCCAGGGAGACCCTGAAGGCTGGCCTGATGGTCGCCCTCAGATGTGGATCTACGACCTGAGTATCCCGGATTCTCCAGTTCTGGTCGGGACTTTTGAGGCGACTGGTGCGGTACTGGAAGGGTTCATGGATATCGAGGTGTCCGGCGGGCACGTCTATCTCGCGACGGTTCTATACGATTCAACTCTCAAGACGGTTCTTTATCCCCGAAGCGGTCTTCGAACGGTCGATGTGAGCGATCCGACCTCCCCTCAGGGCCTCGATTTCTATGAGACGAAGGGCGACACCGAGCGTGTTTCGGTGTCTCCGAGAGGACGGGTCCTCCTGGCCGATGGGTGGGTCGGTTTCGAGGTCCTGGATGTCGGGGACTGCGCCGGCTTCATACCGCCACCCAGCAGCATTCGTCGGCCTGGCGGGCGTGTGACCCCTTGA
>Ga0316193_10003156_pt1 | contig 11806 bp, 10 predicted proteins | sample MerIslsedime2_MG_FD_207735 | JGI IMG/M metagenome (GOLD analysis project Ga0316193, IMG submission 207735) | Coastal sediment microbial communities from Maine, United States - Merrow Island sediment 2 | ecosystem: Environmental > Aquatic > Marine > Coastal > Sediment | place: USA: Maine... | reverse complement strand
ACATCGTTTCGAAACTGGAACAGATCAGAGGGTCCGACGCATCCTCATGAAACAACGTGTCGTCATCACCGGCGTTGGGGCCATTTCCGGCCTGGGCAACACTGTGGAAACAATGTGGGATGCGCTGGTTCGCGGGCAGTCGGCCATCCGGCCACTGGGAGAACTCGGTGCCGGCACTCGTATTTCGGTTGGCGCCACAGTACCGGACTTTGACCCCCTGGAGCATTTCGCTTCAGGAGACCTGCCACTGCTGGACCGGTTTTCCCAGTTCGCCATCATCGCCGCGAAGGCTGCGCTGCGGGATGCCGGACTCGCAACTGATACTCCCTCTGTCCGCACGGCAGCCGCCGTAATTGGTACGGGTTGCGGCGGCAAACAGACCGACGAGGAGACTTACGCAGCACTGTATCGCGACAAGCGCTCGCGCGCGCACCCGTTAACCATTCCCAAAGGCATGCCCAGTGCAGCGGCAAGCCAGGTAAGCCAACACCTGGGAATCCAGGGTCCGGTATTTTCTGTAGCCAGTGCCTGCGCTTCGGCCGCTCACGCCGTTGTGCAAGGAAAACTGCTGATCCAGGCCGGCCTCGCTGATGTTGCGCTGGTAGGCGGGTCAGATGCACCCTTTACCTACGGGCTGATGAAGGCCTGGGAGGCGCTCAGGCTCGTATCATCAGATACATGCCGGCCGTTCAGCAGCGACCGTAGCGGCATGGTGCTTGGCGAAGGTGCCGGCATGCTAATACTCGAATCCGAGAGGCATGCCTGTGAAAGAGGCGGCAGGGTCTACGCCGAACTGGCGGGATGCGGCCTGTCATCCAACGCAGGACACGTTACCCGACCTGACGTAGAGGGTATCTCCCGCGCCATTGCCTCGGCGTTGAAGGATGCCGGAATGAAACCGGACGATATCGGCTATATCAACGCGCACGGCACTGCCACCGCGACTAATGACCCGGCCGAAACAGCTGCGATTCGTGCAGTTTTCGGCGCACATGCAAACCAATTGGCCGTATCGTCGAGCAAATCAATGCTCGGTCACGCACTCGGGGCTGCAAGCGCGCTGGAACTGATTGCCACGGTGCTTGCGCTTTACCATGGCGTGCTGCCGCCAACCGCAAATTTTACCGAGGCAGGAGGAGGTTGCGATCTGGACTACGTACCGAATATCGCGCGAGAACAGCGTGTTAATGCGGCACTTAGTAATGCTTTCGCATTTGGCGGTCTGAATGCGGTGTTGGCGGTATCCAGCTGGGCGCGTCACTAAAATACCTTACATCATGACAGGACATACCCCAGGCATGCTGTTTTTTCATATTACAATCTGTGATGAAATACACACATAGCCGCACTATGATCAACCATCCCTCAACCCTGAGGATCGGTTGCCGATAGTCACGCTAATCAAAATGTGGCGATATAAATTCTCCGGACGAAGAGCTAACACGACAAAAAAATGGCCACTGTACTTGTTATCGATGATCAGGCAACCAGCCGTCAGATCCTTACCCAGATCGTCAGGTCAATTGACGAGTTTCTGGAGATAAAATCGTTCGACAGCGCCCAGCCAGCGCTGGACTGGCTGCGTGACAGGCCAGCCGATCTGATCCTGACCGACTACAAGATGCCCGGCATGAACGGTATCGAGTTTCTCGAATCAGCACGCGCGATACCGCAACTCCATAACGTCCCTATCGTTATGATCACTTCGCACGAACAAACTGAAATTCGCTATCAGGCGCTTGAGCTTGGTGCGACTGACTTCATTAACAAGCCAATCGACCACGCTGAATGTCGCGCCCGCTTTCGCAATTTGCTTCAACTCCAGCGTCAACGACTGATTATCGAAGACCGCGCCAACTGGCTGGAAGAACAGGTAAGGTCCGCTACCCACGCGATCCGTGTGCGTGAACATGAAACCCTGCTGCGCCTCGCGAAAGCGGGAGAATACCGGGACGAGGAAACCGGCAACCACGTCATCCGCATGGCACGTTTCGCCCGTGTTATTGCAGAAACCCTGGGTATCGATGAAATCGAGTGCGAAAGCATCGAACTCTCTGCACCGATGCACGACATCGGCAAAATCGGCATCCCTGACCAGATCCTTCTCAAACCGGGCAAGCTCACCGTAGAGGAATTCGACATCATCAAACAACACACGGTGATCGGATATGAAATCCTCCGGGACAGCCCATCGAAGTACCTGCGAATGGGCGCAGAAATCGCACTTGGACACCACGAAAAATATGACGGTAGCGGCTACCCCCAGGGACTCAAGGGTGAAGACATTCCCCTGCCTGCCCGCATCGTCGCCGTCGCCGATGTATTTGATGCCCTGACATCACGTCGCTGTTACAAACCGGCGTGGCGTGACCAGGATGTCGTGAACCTGATACTCAGTGAAAGCGGAAAACATTTTGATCCGCAATGCATCGACGCCTTCCTCAGCCAGATCGACAAAATCAAGGGTATCCGCGCCTCACTATCTGATGACGACAGCAGAAAGCGGGAAGCGAAATAACTCGTTCATGCGTCCTCACCGGACTCATAGACTCTCGGCACCCTTGATGTAACACCACAGAGCAGCGCGTAACTGATCGTGCCCGCCGCTTCGGCCACAGTTTCCACCGGCAGACCCCTCCCCCACAACACAACGGAATCACCCACACGCGCCTGTGGTTGTGTGCGCAGATCAACGCACAGACTGTCCATAGATACCCGTCCGACCAGCGGTGCTGACTCGCCATTGACTAATACGGACGTACCGGGCTGCGCGTGGCGCGGGTAACCATCCCCATAGCCGGCCGCAATAACACCGATCGGCATATCTTCCGGACACACCCAGGCCTGCCCATACCCGACCGCGTCGCCCTGGCGGCAATGATTCACGGCGATCAATTCGGACTTGAGCGTCATTACCGGGCGCAATTCGACCGGCGACGCCTGGCGGCCGGCCGCCATCGGGGATGCGCCGTACAACATAATACCGGGGCGTATCCACTCAAATTGACTGGCCGGCCGGCTGAGCAATGCCGCGGAATTGGCCAGCGACCGTGGCGCCTCTCGTTGCGTGTACAGTTCACGGAAGATGGCCTCCTGCCTCGCATTGGCGACGTGCTGAGGCTCGTCGGCGCAGGCAAAGTGAGACATCCATCGCTGCGCTGCCACCTGCGGTATCTCAGCCAATCGATCCCATGCTGCCAGTGCCTCATCAGGCGGAAAACCAAGGCGATTCATTCCGGTATTAACCTTGAGCCAGACGGTCAGGTCCGCAGCGGCATCCAGCACCTCCATCCAGTCCATCTGCAGTGCATGGTGAACCACCAACTCGAATCGGTAGCGCGCAGCAACAGCGAGCTCGTCAGCGGCGAACACGCCCTCCAGCAACAGAACAGGTTTTTCGATGCCGGCCTCACGCAACAGCAGGCCTTCTTCGAGACTGATCACCGCAAAGGCATCAGCGGCCTCCAGCGCTGCGGCCACCTCAATCATGCCGTGACCGTATCCATCAGCCTTGATAACCGCCATAACACGGCTGTCAGGCGCTGCATGGCGTGCCTGGGAAAGGTTGAACGTCAGGGCGGAAAGATCGATGTGCGCCCGGACGGGACGCGTCATCCGGCGTAACCTTCGTCGGAATAGGACTGGATGGCGGTAAAGTTTTCGAAGCGGGTGTGCTGACCAAGGAAAGTCAGGCGACGAATACCGATGGGGCCATTACGCTGCTTGCCGATGATAATCTCTGCGGTACCCTTATCGGGGCTGTCCTGGTCATAGACCTCGTCGCGATAGATGAACATGATCACGTCGGCGTCCTGCTCGATCGCGCCGGACTCGCGCAAATCAGACATAACAGGGCGCTTGTTGGGGCGCTGCTCAAGGCTGCGGTTGAGCTGCGACAGGGCAATAACCGGCACGGCTAATTCCTTCGCCAGCGCTTTCAGCGAGCGTGAAATCTCGGAAATTTCCCCGGTACGATTTTCATTGCTGCCCGGCACCTGCATCAGCTGAAGGTAATCAATCACGATCAGACCGAGGTCGTGCTCGCGCTTCAATCGACGCGCCCTCGCACGCAACTCGGTGGGCGACAACGCCGGCGTGTCATCGATAAACAACGGTGCCTTGGACAGAATACTGACCGCCGAGGTCAGCCGCGGCCAATCGTCATCATCGAGCTTGCCGGTACGCACTTTGGTCTGGTCGATACGACCGAGCGAAGACATCAGGCGCATGGCCAGCTGTTCTCCAGGCATTTCCATACTGAACACGGCAACCGGCACGTTGTCCCTGATGGCGGCATGTTCGGCAATATTCATCGCAAACGTCGTCTTACCCATGGATGGGCGACCGGCGACGATAATCAGATCCGAGGCCTGCAGGCCGGCGGTCATCTCATCGACCTCGTTGAACCCCGTAGACACACCGGTTAGCGGGTTGTCCTGGTGGAACAGGGTATCGATACGATCTACCGCACGGGTCAGCAATTCCTTGATGTCATGGAACCCTGATCCACGGCTAACGCCCTGATCGCTTATGCGGAACACCAGCTTCTCCGCATTATCGAGCAGCGAAGGCGTATCACGCCCTTCTGTATAGTAAGCACTGTTGGCAATCTCGGTACCGACCTCCGCCAACTGACGTAATACCGAGTTGTCACGCACGATGTTGGCATAGGCGCGGATATTAGCGGCACTCGGGGTGTCTTTTGCCAGCGCACCCAGATAGGACAGCCCGCCGACATCATCAAGTTGGCCATTGGACTCCAGCCACTCGGAGAGGGTGATGACATCACAGGGGTCGCCACGTTCGATCAGCGTACCGATCGCAGTAAACACTTGCCGGTGCTCACGGCGGTAAAAATCAGGCGCGCTGAGAAAATCTGCAATCTGGTCCCAGGCACGGTTATCCAGCAACAGGCCGCCCAGCAGCGATTGTTCGGCCTGCACGGAATGCGGGGGGACCTTCTGGCGGTCAGTACTGAATTCGACTGCGGTCGCGGGTAAAACCGATTCCGGCATCTGCCCTCCGGGGCGCATCACGTCAGGGTTACTTCAAAGGTTTACGACCAGTAACACGCGCAGTCTAAAGCGAGTGACAGGTGCGCTCAAGCACGCAATTTGTGGGCCGTGACCATGGCACACAACGGACTAAATTCCGGATGCCAGACAAAACAACGCCTTGCCACGGAACCGTGGCAAGGCGTTGCGGGGAACAAACTTTTACTCGGCTTCGACGCGCAGCGTGATCTCGGTATTGACGTCACTGTGCAGATGCAACTGCACCTGGAATTCACCGATATTGCGGAAGGCTCCGTCCGGCAGACGCACTTCATGACGCTCGATCTCTACACCGGTGCTGGCGAGTGCTTCGGCAATATCAATGGCTCCAATTGAACCAAACAACTTGCCTTCCTCGCCGGCTTTCGCCGTGATGGTGATGGTCGTGTCCGCCAGTTTGTCACGGCGAGCCTCAGCGGCCGCAAGTGCCTCGGCAGCAACCTTTTCAAGCTCCGCACGGCGTTCCTCGAAGGCTTTGATGTGCTCCTCGGTAGCCGGCGTTGCCTTGCCACTCGGGATCAGGAAATTACGCCCGTAACCCGACTTGACGTTAACCCGGTCACCCAGGTTGCCCAGATTTTCAACTTTTTCCAGCAGAATGACTTCCATCGTTCGACCCTACCCTATGCACACGGCTTCTGTTTTCGATAAATTCAGTTTTGGCCCGATGCGCCCTTGTCGGTGCGACGGCGCAGATCCAGCAAGGGATCCAGCATGCCCAACGCGACCAGCAATTGCGGCGCAATCATCGCCACGATATACACAACGACCAGCCAGACCAATCCGGCTTTCAGGTTGTTCAACGTTGCATGCGCAACCGCCAACCCGACAAACATAAACGGCACCATGATCACCAGCGCCCATTGCAAAGCCAGCACGCTGACGATACCCAGATCCAGCGCTGCCAGCGCAAAAATTGCAATCCCGGCCAATGACAGGCTGCGATTGAAACGCAATGCATAAAATTCCGCACGCACCGCACCTGGTCGTTCAAGCACCACTGCCTGCCACCAACGGCCCAGTGTCAGGCACAGCATGGCATTCATCACCAGCCCTGCCGCAATTGATCCGGCCAGCACTGGCGCAACGCGCTCTACCAACCCGGACAGCTGCTCGAATTGATCACGCAATTCGGGTTGTACCGCCAAGGCCGCTTCAAGCTGCGTCCTGACGTAGTCCGGCCACCACTCCGCCGGATCACCCGCAAAACCATACACAAGCACCACGCCCAACATACCGAGCAATGAAAGTACCAGTATTGCCATCGCCAGTGAACGCGTCTCGCGCAGTACTACGCTGGCCAACCATAGCGGCGCCCACAACACCAGCAGGATGACCGCAATAGCAAGCGAGGCTTGCTGCCCGGTTACCAGGCTGGCCAGCAGCGCCACGATGCCCGCAGAGGCCAGCAGTACGATCGCACCGGATCGCGCGCCCAACTGCAAACTGTTCAGTGCCAGCGCCGCTGCAGCCACATAACCCAGCACAGACGTCACCGGCGGCAACAAAAAACTCAGCGCGGTACATAATGCAACAACCAGTACCGCCTGATGCGGACCTGAAACGACCAGCCTGCCGAGAGCACGCACTATGACGCTCCTGCGCAGGCGGCCACAGGCCTCATACAATTACCCCTTGTGGGAATCGCAGTACGGCAGCAGCGCCAGGAAACGGGCGCGCTTGATGGCTGTAGCCAGCTGACGCTGGTACCTGGCCTTGGTGCCGGTAATACGACTCGGCACGATCTTGCCAGTTTCTGAAACGTAGTTCTTCAGTGTCTGAAGATCCTTGTAATCAATTTCCTTTACACCATCTGCAGTAAAACGGCAGAACTTGCGGCGGCGAAAAAAACGGGACATATGCTTGACCTCTAGTTAGCCGTTACCCTGAACGGCTGATTTTCCCAATACGTAATGAACGGCGCTTCAGTCAGCGCTGCCGGCTGCTTCTGCATCACCGGCTTCTGGCGCTGCATCCATAGCTGGCACGTCGCTGGCGGCCTCTTCTTCAACCGGCTCATCTCTGACCGGACGCGGTGATTCGTCACGATCGTCGGCACGCTTGGCCAGCAGCGACGGATCAACGACAGCTTCCTTACGCACGATGATGAGGTTGCGCAGAACGGCATCGTTGAAACGAAAAGCACTTTCCAGCTCTTTCAGTTCCTCGGTTCCGCACTCGACGTTCATCAGCACGTAGTGGGCCTTGGCAAGTTTTTGTATGGGATAGGCAAGCTGGCGGCGACCCCAGTCTTCCAGACGGTGGATCTTTCCGCCGCTGGACTCGATAGTCGAGCGGTAACGTTCGATCATCGCGGGCACCTGCTCGCTCTGGTCCGGATGGACCAGGAACACAATTTCATAATGACGCATGTAATGCTCCTTACGGATTATAAGCCTTCCGCCAATGCGGAAAACAAGGAGAACGCGCTAAGCGCGTAAAAGCGGAGGCATTCTACGTTAGACCCGGGAAACCCGCAAGGGACAGGGTCAGGGAGACCTACCGGGCGGTCCCGCGCTGGCGCTGCGCCTCGAAAAGACAGATGCCGGTGGCAACCGACACATTAAGACTACTGACCGACCCGGCCAGCGGAATGGACAGAAGACCGTCACAGTGCTCGCGTGTCAGGCGCCGCAGGCCTTTGCCCTCGCCGCCCAGCACCAGCGCCAGCGGCCCGCTTAGATCGGTATCGTAGAGCGTGGTTTCCGCCTCACCTGCGGCACCGTAGATCCAAACACCGGCATCACGCAGCGCGCGTAACGTACGGGCCAGGTTGGTCACCCTCACAACGGGTATGGTTTCTGCCGCGCCGCAGGCCACCTTGCGCACCGTGGCGTTCAGCGGCGCCGACTTGTCCTTGGGAATGATTACAGCGTCGATACCTGCTGCATCGGCACTGCGCAGGCAGGCGCCGAGATTATGCGGATCCTGCACGCTATCAAGAATCAGCAGAAATGGCGGTCTGCCCAGCGATTCGATGAACGTCGGTAAATCATGTTCACCCAGACCCGGCGCACCACCTGTTTCAGCCAGTACGCCCTGGTGACTAACACCAGGCACGAGCTCATCCAGCTCCTGGCGAGCAACGCGCCGCACCGGCACGTTGGCCTTGTCGGCCAGCTGCAGCACTTCGTCCATCCGCTCGTCATTGCGGGATTCCAGCACCAACAACAGAGAGATGCGTGCAGGATTGCGTTCCAGCAGGCTGCGCACAGCATGCAGGCCAAACACGCGCTCTGTTTTTTTCATCGGGGCGCCAGGGTAGCTGCTTCGATCAGTTCTGAACCACCGGTTGAACCAGGATCTCGACACGCCGGTTTAACTGGCGCCCTGCTTCCGTATCATTGCTGGCGCGCGGCTGCGTCTCGCCACGTCCGACCGCGCTCAGCCGTGCCGGCGCAACACCGTGATCACCCAGGTAACTCACCACACTGCGTGCACGGCGCTCGGAAAGCTCCTGGTTGTAGGCTTCGGAACCAACACTGTCCGTATGGCCAATGACCGTCACTGTTGTTTTCGGGTAACGCGCAAGGATGCTGGCCACCTTGTCCAGTGTCGTCAGAAACGCAGGCTTCAGACTGGCGCTGCCAAAATCGAACGACACCTCGCTGGACACGTCAATCTTGAGGCTCTCATCCTGCAGGCGCTGGATCTCAAGATCATTGCGACGCTGTTCTTCGGCCAACTCTGCCTCGAACGCACGCTGCTGTTCATCCATGTAGTTACCCGTGGCACCACCGGCAATACCACCAATAACAGCACCTGCCAGCGCGCCCTTCGGGCCGCCGCTGACCTGTTTGCCTATGACAGCACCGGCAATAGCCCCGACCGCAGCACCGGTCTTGGCTCTGCGATTAGGATCATCAGCCGCACAGGCGGCCAGCGTCAGTGCCACTATTGCGATAACCGGGTTACGAATCTGCAGCATTTTTCTTACTCCTGTTCTGGTTTCGAGATTTGCGGCCGCCGCGCCGGCGCTTTGGTTTCCGCTTTTTGGTGTCAGCAGGCTTATCGTCCGATTTGCCCTGGGTCGTTTCCTGCTTGTTATCCGGTTTCGCTTTAGTCTTGCGCTTGTGCTTCGATTTGCTCTTGCTGCGCGGTTTGCTGTCGCCTTCGGGCGCACCGGGCAGATCAAAATCCATCTTGCGCTCATCAAGGTCAACACGCGCTACGCGCACCCTTACCTCGTCTCCGAGGCGGTATAAGTTTCCGGTACGCTCACCGCGCAACCGGTGGCCGGCCGGGTCGAAATGATAGTAATCATTGTGCAGCGCCGTGATGTGCACCAGCCCTTCCACATAAATATCCTTCAATTCGACAAATATGCCAAACGAGGTCACGCTGGTGACAATGCCGTCATACTCCATCCCGACCTTATCCAGCATGTATTCGCATTTCAGCCAATCGATCGCATCTCGCGTGGCGTCATCGGCACGTCGTTCGGTCACCGAACAGTTCTCGCCGATCGCTGCCATATCGGAATCGCTGTAACTGAACGACTCGGCGCTGTTGACCTTGGCAGATTTCTGGCCCTGCTTCTTGTAACGCGCTTCGGTCCGTAAATGGTGACGAATGGCGCGATGAACCAGCAAATCCGGATAGCGGCGTATCGGCGAGGTAAAGTGCAGATACTCATCCTGAGACAGGCCGAAGTGCCCGACATTTTCCGGGCTGTAGCGCGCCTGCGACAGCGAACGCAGCATAACCGTCTGAATCAAATGAGCATCCGGGCGCTTCAGGATCATTTTGAGTAATTTGGAAAACTCTGCAGCGGGCGGCTTGTCACCCCCTTTAAGCGACAGCCCCAGTTCCGAGAGAAACTCGCGCAGATCCGCCAGCTTGTCGGTCTGCGGCCCTTCGTGCACCCGATACAGGGTCGATAGCTTGTGACGATTCAGGAAACGCGCCGTACAGACATTGGCGGTGATCATGCATTCTTCGATAATCTTGTGCGCATCATTGCGCACCACCGGCACAATCTTTTCAATCTTGCGATCTTCACCAAATACAATGCGTGTTTCCGTCGTTTCGAAGTCGATAGCGCCACGTTTTTCGCGCTGTTTGCGGAACACCTTGTACAAACGATACAGCTCTTCCAGCGGCTTGAGTAACGGCTTGTACTTCGCACGAACCTCAGGGTCTTTGTCCACCAGCATCGCCGCCACTTCGCTATAAGTGAGGCGCGCATGCGAACGCATGAGACCTTCCATAAAGCGCGAACGGATCACTTTGCCCTCAGCATCGATATACATCTCGCAGACCATGCACAGACGGTCTACGTCGGGGTTAAGTGAACACAGCCCGTTAGACAACACTTCCGGCAACATCGGGATAACACGCTCGGGGAAATACACCGAGTTACCACGCACCTCCGCTTCCGTATCCAGCGCCGTACCTTTTTTAACGTAATGCGATACGTCGGCGATAGCGACCAGCAAGCGCCAGCCCTTGGGTGTTTTATTGCAGAATACGGCATCATCGAAATCACGCGAATCGGCACCATCGATTGTTACCAGCGGCGTATCGCGCAAGTCCACCCGCCCACGCTTCGCGGCCGGCGACACCGTATCTGCCAGACCCTGGATTTCATCCTCGACCGCGTCAGGCCATTCCAGCGGCAGTTCGTGCGCGCGAATGGCGACGTCGATTTCCATACCCGGCGCCATGTGATCGCCGATCACCTCGACGACGCGGCCAACTGGCCCGGAACGCTTGCTCGGCTGCTCTATGATTTCCACGGTAACGAACTGGCCGTGACGCGCACCCCCAACCTGATCCGTCGGTACACTGATATCCAGTGTCAGACGTTTGTGATCAGGCACGACATGACTGATGCCATTTTCAAAATAAATGCGTCCAACCACTCTATGGGTACAACGTTCCAGCACTTCGACAATGGAGCCTTCACGACGACCACGCCGATCGATGCCGGTAACCCGGGCTACAACCCGGTCACGGTGCATAACACCACGCATCTGCCGCGGCGACAGAAACAGATCGTCACCACCCTCTTCCGGCACCAGGAAACCGAAACCGTCGGGATGAGCAATGATACGGCCGCGCACCATGTCCATGCGGTCAACCAGTCCATAACCGCCCTTGCGATTGCACAATAACTGGCCATCGCGTTCCATGGCGCGCAATCGTCGGCGCAACGCCTCCAGGTCTTCCTCGCCAGACAAACTGAAAGCCTCGGCGATTTCTTCCCGGTTCATCAGGCGCCCGGTTTCTTCAAGCCGGGACATAATGAACTCACGACTGGGAATCGGGCTGCTGTATTTGGATGCTTCGCGCTCGGCGAAAGGGTCTTTCGGGGATGATTTCTTACTATTGCGTCTATTTTTCATGGCGGCATGCTAACCAGTTTGGCGAACAAAGGAAAATCTGCGCACAGATGGGGCCCTCACAGGCGCCATTGACAACCCTGATAGCGGACGGTAAAGTGCGCGCCTCTCGATATCCGCGATCCACCGATTCAGTATTGCCGAGGTGGTGAAATTGGTAGACACGCTAGCTTCAGGTGCTAGTGGGGGCAACCCCGTGGAGGTTCAAGTCCTCTCCTCGGCACCATAATTCCAACAAGCCCGTTAAATCCATTAAGTCTTTCAAAATGCTGGATAATGACAGCAACAGGGCTGATTCGTCCGAATTTCCCGGGCACTCCCGAGCCCCACGTAAGCACTTCCCCCAAAATACTACCCATCACGCTTACCAGGCAAACCTGGTCCGGCAACCCGTTCTGCCTGGTTTTC
>Ga0316193_10003155_pt1 | contig 11807 bp, 8 predicted proteins | sample MerIslsedime2_MG_FD_207735 | JGI IMG/M metagenome (GOLD analysis project Ga0316193, IMG submission 207735) | Coastal sediment microbial communities from Maine, United States - Merrow Island sediment 2 | ecosystem: Environmental > Aquatic > Marine > Coastal > Sediment | place: USA: Maine... | reverse complement strand
CCAAGTTCCAGGGTGCTGCGGTGAGCATCGGCAGTGAAATGAAGAGCGTCGGGGAGGTGATGGCGATCGGCCGCACGTTCCCCGAAGTCATCCAGAAGTCGCTCCGCATGCTGGACATCGGCGTGGATGGACTCAGTCCGACTAGTTTCGAGTTCGACGACATTCGTTCCTCGTTGAAAAATGCAACCACACATCGGATCTTCGCGATTGCGCGCGCCTTCCTCGAGGGCCTCGACGTCGACGAGATTCACGAGCTCACGCAAGTCGACGAGTGGTTCCTGAGCCAGATCCAAGCGATCGTGCGGATGCATGAACAGCTGCGGGAGAGCGAACTACCGCTTTCCGAGCCACTACTGCGGAAGGCCAAAGAGCTCGGATTCAGCGACCGGACGATCGAGCGGCTCATCGATGTTCCCCGCGACTCAATCCGTGAAGCGCGGAAGGAACATGGGATCGTGCCGCAAACCGCGCAGATCGATACCATGGCGGCGGAGTTTCCGGCGGATACCAACTATCTCTACACCTCGTACCATGCGCACCATTCCGACGTGAGCCCATCGTGGCGAAAGAAGGTGCTCGTCCTCGGGTCCGGCCCGTACCGTATCGGCTCCAGCGTCGAGTTCGATTGGTGTTGCGTCAACGCGGTTCAAGCAGCGACCGATGCCGGATACGAGACGATCATGTTGAACTACAATCCAGAGACGGTCAGCACGGACTACGACATTTGCGACAGGCTGTACTTCGAAGAGATCACGTTCGAGTCAGTGATGGATCTATGCGATCGCGAGCAACCCGACGGAGTCATCGTCAGCATGGGTGGTCAGATTCCGAACAACCTCGCTATTCGCCTGCACCAAGCGGGCGTCAAGATTCTCGGAACGAGTCCTGAAGACATCGACCGAGCCGAGGACCGCAACAAGTTCAGCGCCCTTCTCGACCACCTCGGGATAGACCAGCCTCGTTGGATGAGCCTAACCGACGCCACGCAAGCGGAAGACATCGTCGATCAGCTCGGTGGATTCCCCGTTTTGGTCAGGCCGAGTTATGTCCTAAGCGGTGCTGCCATGAGTGTCGCGCACGAACCCAAGGAACTCGGCCGCATCTTGTCTCGCGCCGCCGCGATCAATCCCGACTATCCGGTGGTCGTCTCGAAGTTCGAAGTACACGCACGCGAAATCGAGATCGACGCCGTTGCGGACGAAGGAGAGATCGTGCTGTGGGCCGTGAGCGAGCACATCGAGGATGCTGGCGTGCACAGCGGTGACGCCACGCTCGTTCTGCCGCCGCAGACTTTATACATTCGGACGATCCGGAAGATCCGCCGGATCGCAGCATCGGTCGCGCGCGAGCTGAAGATCACGGGGCCATTCAACATGCAGTTCCTGGCCAAGCTCGGAGAGGTCAAGGTCATCGAGTGCAACCTACGCGCCTCACGCAGCTTTCCATTCGTGTCGAAGGTCACCGGAACGAACTTCGCCGCGGAAGCCACCAATCGGATGTTGGGTTTGAAACGCGAGGTATCGAACGAAACGCTCGCCCTCGACTACGTGGGCGTGAAGGTGCCGATGTTCTCTTTCTCACGGATCGTGGGGGCCGACCCGATGCTGGGCGTGGAGATGACCAGCACCGGAGAGGTCGGCTGTCTGGGCGCGGACCTCGATGAGGCCCTCTTACATGGCCTGCTCGCAACCGGGTTCAGGTTCCCAACCGCGGGCGTTCTGGTGTCGTTGGGGCCGATTGCAGACAAGTACGGCTTTGCCGAAGAGGCGAAGCTAATCGTCGATGAGCTCGGGCTGCCGGTCTACGCGACCCGAGGTACCGCGGAGCGCCTCATTGAAGTCGGGGTCGACTGTACCCCTGTCGAAAAAGAACCCGGTGAGGGCACGAGCGCGTTCGATGTGATCGACGATGGACGGGTGGACCTAGTCATCAACATCCCGAGAGAGTACGATGAACAGGGCCGGCCAGACGGCTATCAGATTCGCCGCCGCGCCGTCGATGCGGGCATCTCCTTGATCACCGATTTGAAGTTGGCCGGTGCCGTCGTGGAAGCGTTGAGATCGAAGCGCCCGCACGAGCTCGGTATCGTCGCTTTGGGGGACTACATGAAACGTGGGGTCGTCCCGTTGAGCTGACTGGCGTAAACGTCGACGGGGGATGCAGTCAGCGACGGCGAGGCACTCATCGTCTTCTTCTCTGTCTAGGACCACGACCGAGACACGACCTGGATTTAGGTATTCGCGTCGATGGGATGTTCGGCGAGGATGTGAACGTGCTCGTGCTGGGCTCAAATCTGACTTGGCGACCGTCCTGGTGATTCGATACGCGTCTTCAGCACTTCGATTTCATTCACGAAGCCCATCGCGATGTCTTGCAGGTCGGGGACCAGCTCCGTGCAGGCATTCGCGCCGAAACATAGCCGGTCGACCACGCTCATCACTGTGATGTCGAGGCCCGAACCCTGCTGTGGGGGGCCAAGCGGGAAGAGCTGACTCAGGCGCATGCCAGTGGTGTAGAGCGGAACGGGCGGGCCCATGACGTTCGAAATGATGACGTTCCACAGCGGAGGCACCCGGTCGGCCAGGTGTTGCGATGAGATGAGCCCCACGAGGTGGGTCGTGACCCAGGGCACGGTCATGTTGTTGATCAAGTCGGCGAAGTTCTTGAGGACGTCGCCGCCACCGCGTCCTCTGTGCTTCTTCTTCATCAACGCCGTTTCTTCGTTGATGGCCATGAGCCGCTCGACCGGATCGTCGCTTTGGATCGGCAAATGAACGCGCATAATCGAAACGCGATTGCCGGCTTCATCCCCATCGCGCCGAACCGATACCGGAACGGTTGCAATCAACGGGCGTTCGGGAAGGCCGCCATGGGTAGAAAGCCAGTCACGCAAGCTCGCGCAGCAAGCGGCTAGCACGACGTCGTTCACGGTCGTTCCAAAGGCGCGCTTGATCGCCTTCACATCGTCGAGCGAGACATCCACGAGTGCGACCGAGCGGTTTGGCGTCAGCGCGCGGTTGAACGGAGTTGGCGGTGCCTCGAACCGGGGTGGTTTCTCAGAAACGTCGGTGTCGGTCTCGGCACCCGAGGACTGGGGTGGTTGGGATCGCCTTTTTGCTCCGGCCGCCGAAGCCATTTTCGTAGCCGCTTCCAAAGCGCGCCGAGGCTTGCCCATGAGAGTTCGGACCGCATCGGCCGCAAACCATGGGAGCCTGGGCTCGCGATCGGGGATCCAGGGCTCCTCGGGAGGAGGGACATGCTGGCCTTCGAGACTCGTATCGAGCAGCGTGCCGGCGACCGCCGCCGCTTGTCCGCCGTCCATCGCAGCGTGGTGGATCTTCATGACGAGCGCCATCTTGCCGCCCTCGAGGCCCCCCACGAGCACAGCCTTCCACAGCGGCCTCTCGCGATCGAGACGGATACCAGCAAACGCACCGACAAAGTCGCAGAGCTCGCGCATTCCTCCTGGAGAGGGAAGCGTGGTGTGCACGAGGTGGTTATCCAGATCGAAAGCTGGGTCGTCGATCCAATGGGGATCGCCGATTTTCAATGGGCCCTGCACGATGCGGCGCCGGAAGGGCGGGATGAGATGAATCCGTTCTCGGTACACCTGGCGGGTGAGCTCGAAGGGGGAGAGCTCGCCGACCTCGGCGCCCGCGTCGTCCTCGGGTTCGAAGATCAGAACGCCCAAGGTGTGCATGGGCATCTCGGGCGTTTCCGCGTACAGCATTCCGGCATCGAGGAAGGATACGGGGATCACGGCACGCCTCCTGATGGCACGAAACCGAGGCCCATCATGAAGCGGGCCATCTCCGTGAGGTATTTGCCGCGATCGAGGTGGATGCTGTGGCTTCCCGGAAACCAATACATCCGGCAGCGTTGCCAATGGTCCCACAGCAGCCGTGAATGTTTGGGGGGAGCGAGGCGGTCGCCGGCACCGCCGACGATCATCAGGCGCTCCGGCGGGAGTACCGGCTTGTAGGTCAGCGGGCAACTCACGGCGACGAGGCGCCGCGCATCTGCCGCGGTCAGGTCCGAGGCGGCAAGCGCCGCACGCAGCAGCGCGCCCATCGGCTCCCACTCCAAGACCAAGTCCGCGACCGTGATGATCGGCACATTGGGAAGCGCGAAGGCCAGCTTGTCCTCGACGCTGGCAAGCATCGACGAAATGAAGCCGCCGAGGCTCAACCCGGTCACCCCAACTTGCTCCACGCCTTGCTCGCGCTGAAGCCAATTGAGGAGGATCCGGAAGTCGAACACCGACTGAGCGACCGCCTCGTTGAATCGAGCCGAGCCCCCCGCGAAGAAGCCGTGCCCTGAAAACGGTGAGAAGCGTGTCTGGCGCGGCCCATGGAAGGGAAGCGTGAATAAAGCGATGTCGCAGCCCATCCGATAGAACCAGGGAAGTGCGAAGAACCACTCATTGATCAGGTATCCCTCGGCGGTGAACCCATGAATCGCAACGATCGTCGGACGTGGCCCATCACGGTGCCGAATCATGCGTGCGTAGGCCACGCGGTTGCTGTCGTGGCGGAGGTAGGGCCGGTGTTGGTTGAAGTGGACCGGCTGAAACGGGCTGTCGAACCGCAAGACCTCGCACATGCCGTCTTCGGGTTCGAAACGCGGAAACCATCGCCCTCGCTTGACGCGAACTCGAACGCCAGACGGAGGCTCGTGGAAGAAACGGGTGGCGTCGCCAGACTCTGCGATCTCGGCGTACAGGCCGACGCTTTCCGCGGACCGCCGGAGCTCGATCGGATTGAAGCCAAACGGTATGGCCGTCGAGCCCACCATGGTGCCGAAAATCGCTCTCACCGCGTGGTCCAGCGCGGCGGCGGCCCCGATCTGCAAGCGATCGGCGCGAGCGAGGTCGAACCGCTCCGGCGTTCGTGCGAAATCGTTGTCGAGATGCTCCCACCAATGCCCGCTCGGCATCAAAGGCGCGGCCCGCTCGTAGGACTCATGCACAATTCGAGACACCACCGCGGAGTCTTTCATGCGCTGAGCTTAGCCTACTTGTTCCTCAGCAAGAAGGCGCCGCACCCCCGACAGCCGATCTCGAGGACCGCTTTCTGTTACAATATGAGGGTGGGTAGGCTTTCTTGGCTTGGAGCTCTGCTGGGCATCCTCGCGCTGCACGCGGGCGCGCCCCACGTCCTGGCCCAGGACGAGGTCGAGGTGGAACCCGGGGTCGTGGTCATCACCGAGCCGCCACCCGAATTGGAGCCGCCGCCCGCTGAGCCGCCACCCGTCGAGCCGCCGCCGGAGCAGCCCCCGCCCCAGCTCGAGAAACCCAAGGAACCGCTCGGTCACTTGCGTGTCGGCGGCGGGATCGGGTTCGGTTTCAGCACGGGCTTCATCACCATCGGCATTTCGCCGCAGGTATCGTACATTTTCAAGCGTATCGTCGAGCCAGGCGTCGCGCTCCGATACGAGTACACGAAGGATCGCATCCCGATTCCCGAGGTCACTTGGCACACCTACGGTGGGTCGATCTTCGTTCGGATCTTTCCGATTCAGCAGTTCTTCGTCATCGTCGAGGGCGAGCTCATCAACACCGGCTGGAAACAGGGCGGCTTCACGTCCGCTCGCAGGAACTACGGCAACCTGCTCCTCGGTGGCGGCCTCGTCATGGGCGTTGGCAAGGGCGCATTCGTCGCCACGTCCCTGAAGATCGCAGTCTTCAGAAACGCATTCTACCCAAGCGCATTCCCGATCATCTCAGTAGGCGGCGGCTACGCCTTCTAGGGAGCTCCGTCGAACAAATCTTGGAACCCGCTCGGCTCGTGCCGTCCGAAAACGATGGTCTCGAGAATGCCGATGCCTCTATGGTCACCCATCTTCGCGCGCACGATGTTGTGCACGTGGATGGTGCAGTACTCGTCGGGCTCGACCTCGTCGAGCTTCCAACTTTCGTAGCCAATCTCGAGCTCGTCGCGCCATACCGCGTGGCCCCACTCGGGGTGCTGGTAGCCGATCCCCATCATCTGGAACCGAAAGATCGGTTCGAGCTCGATCTCGAGCTTCGCCCCGTCGCGCTTTTCGAACACGAGCCCGGCGGCCTCGGGCCATCGCGTGCCGCTCTTCCAAACAATCGAGTTCGTCGCGGAGGCCATCACCTCCTCGTCGACTTCCAATACATCCTTCGGAACCTCTTGATCGTCGGGGTACGTCTTCACAATCGAAGCCGAGAGCTCTTGCGCATGGCCATCTGGCATTTCGCGGGTGAGGAAGTGCGTGCAGAAGCCGTCGAAGTGAATCGGCGACCAAACCCAATAGACCGCCGGGTCGGTGGTCAGCCGGCTCGGCGCCCCCTCCTCGTATTCGCCTACAGGGCGCATGCCCCAGGACTTATCGCGATTGCCGATCACTTCGCTTCGCTTGACCTCGAAGCGCTTCCCCTTGATCGAGAAGAAGCCCTCCCAGGTCCCGTATTGGGTGAAGCGCTGGGTGTCCATGATCAGCCTGGTGCCGTCCCACATGACGTTCTTGGGCTCTTGCACCGGTGGCGCCTTGGCGTGGAAGGTCAGGTTGCACTCGATCTCGGTGTCGTTGGGGTCGATCACCAGGCGTACAATCCGCATGGGTTCGACGACCTCGACGCGCATGGGCCCGACGGAGCTGTCCATCGGATTGTCCGGCACTCTTCGTGAGGAGTGAAACGAATGCTGCACCCCGTCTACGGCCACGCTGAAGTGCGCGTCCTGGACGAATCGATTGGGGTAGCGCCCTAGGCCGGCCTCGAACAAGAACGTGCCCGCCTTGTCATTGCCATTGAACCAATAACGGTCGTAGGCGTTGCGGTTGAGGACCCCCGTCTGATTGATCGGGAGCGGGGCCTGGTGGATCAAGTAGTCATCGAAGTCGGTAATCATGTCGGGCTCCTCGTTAGGGCAGGGTAACTCCACACTCGCGCAGGATTTCTTCGGTGTCCGCGCCGCGCTCTCTGGCTGGCGTCGGGTCGGCTGACTTGGTGCGCGAAAAACGGGGCGCAGCCACGGGGTGCTTGATGCCATCGAGCTCGACGAACGAGCCCCGCGCGACATGGTGCTCGTGCTCAAACGCTTCGGCTGCGGCAAGCACCGGCGCAAAGCAGGCGTCGCTCCCTTCGAAGACCTCGCACCATTCGTCGCGCGTCTTCTGGCGGAAGATCTCTTCCAAGGTTGGACGGAGCTCACCCCACTTCGCCGGGTTCAAGTGCTCGCCAACCGGAGGTGCACCTTCGATGCCAAGCTTCTCGACGAGCTCCTTGTAGAACTGCGGCTCGAGTGAGCCGATCGAGACGTACTTGCCGTCGCTCGTCTCATAGACGTCGTAGAACGCTGCACCCGAATCGAGCAGGTTCTCTCCGCGCTTGTCCGTCCAGAACCCCTGCTGCATGCCGGCATAAATGCTCGCCATCAGTGCCGCGACGCCGTCGACCATGGCGGCATCCACGACCTGCCCTTTGCCGGACTTCTGCGTCTCGAGGAGCGCTGCGAGAACCCCGAACGCAAGCAACAAGCCGCCGCCACCAAAGTCACCGACGAGGTTCAGAGGAATGGTGGGCCGCTCGCCCTTGCGGCCGATCGCGTGCAGTGCGCCCGCCAGCGAGATGTAGTTGATGTCGTGCCCTGCGCGTTGCGCCCACGGCCCTTCTTGACCCCAACCCGTCATGCGGCCGAACACGAGGCGCGGATTCACCTCGAGACAAACCTCCGGCCCGATCCCCAAGCGCTCCATGACTCCCGGCCGAAAGCCCTCGATCAGCGCATCGGCGGTTTCCACCACCTTGAGGAGCGCTGCCTTGTGCTCAGGCTTCTTGAGGTCGAGCGTGATGCTCTTTTTCCCTCGACTCATCACGTCGAAGTTTGCCTGCAGGAAAGAGGGCTCAGGCCGGCCAACCCGGATCACTTCAGCGCCGAGGTCCGCAAGCAACATCCCTCCAAATGGGCAAGGGCCGATCCCGTCGATTTCGACGATTCTAATTCCTTCGAGTGGACCCATCTTCAAAGCTCCGACAGCGCGCGTCGCAACGTAATCGACGCGAGGTTTTCGTAATCGAACTCGTTTTCCTCGTCGATGATCTCGATCTTCTTCATGTACTGGCCGATGCGAGCCATGTTCATCGAGAAGCGAGCGAGCGCGAGAATCGAGTAGTAGGCGAGGTTCGACGTGTCGAGGCCGGTTGCCTCTTTCCAACGTGCGACGGTTTCCTCATGGCTCGGGATGCCCGGAAGGCGTTCGAGCTCGAGCCCCTCCGAGAAGCATCGGTCTGACGCAAGCCACCAGGCCAGGTCCTGCACGGGGTCGCCGATCCGCGCCATCTCCCAGTCGAGCACGGCTGCGCACTCGAGGCCGTCGAAGATCTCGTTGGCCAGCCGGGAGTCTCCCCAGCACAGCGCGGTCTGGTTCTCTTCGGGCTTGTTCGCTTCGAGGTAGTCGAGGGCCTGGGCGATGTCCGGATGCCGCTCTGCCGGCATGCCCCACTCGAAGTACCCCCGCCAGTAGTGAAGCTGCTGGTCGAGAGGTGTCGCGCCCCTCTCGGGCTCCAACATGAAATCGAAACCGAGCCCCTTCCAGTCGAGGCGGTGCACCTTGCACATCGCTTCGAACCCATTCCACCAGACGGCCGCGCGCTCGGCTTCGGAGAGCTCGTCCGCGATCCAACCCTCTTCGTGCATCGGTGGGTTGTCGCTCGGGACGTTCCCGACGATGCGATCCATCAGGTAGAAGGGCACGCCCAAGACGGACGCGTCGGGCTCGAACCAACGAACGAGCGGCACGGGCACATCCGTGTCTTCGAGCATCTGCAGGACTCGGACCTGAAAGGCGATGTCGTAGGTCGGAAAGACGATGTACTCTTCCGGCTCGAGCCTTGCGACCATCCCTTCCCGGTGCTCCTGGCCGTCTTTGGTGCAGACGAGGTCGAAGAGCAGCGTGTCGCTCGAGAAGCCGGTTCCGAGCGGCGCGTCCAGGTCCTCGATGCGGATGTCACCGGCTGGCACGGACAATTGGGGCGACAGCCACTCGACGAGCTTCGCTGCGGTCTCGTCCAGGTCTCTCTCGTCGTCTCCGAATCCCATGGTTCACCTCGCCCGCGTTTGACTCGCTCTGGGACTCTGCCATTTACGTCATTCCGTCGCGGCGGTCGAGTCCTGCCGGCCGCGATCCAGGCGAAAAATGACCGCTGCCACGCTGAACGATCCGTTGACCTTGCCCTGCGGAGTGACGCTCCCGAATCGCATCGCCAAGGCCGCGATGAGCGAGCATCTCGGCTCACCGAACCAGTCACCGACGAGGGGACTCAACCGGCTCTATGAACGCTGGTCCGCAGGCGGGGCTGGCCTATTGATCACGGGTAACGTCATGGTCGACCAGGCGCACCTCGAAGGAGTGCGCAACGTAGCCGTGAAGCCGGGGTCGAACATCGACCGTTTTCGTGAATGGGCGGCCGCGGGAACGACCCATGGCAATCAGCTGTGGATGCAACTCAATCATCCTGGCCGTCAAACACCGCGTCACCTCAACCCGAGCCCCGGCGCGCCGTCGGCGGTGGAGCCGGTCAACTTGTTTCGACGCGCCAAGGCATTCGGCAAGCCACATGCGATGGACGAGGCCGAGATCGAGGAGGTCGTCCACAACTTTGCCAGCGCAGCGGCGTTTGCGCAGAGCGCGGGGTTCACCGGGGTTCAGGTTCACGGTGCGCACGGCTATCTCGTGAGCCAGTTCCTGTCTCCTCTCACCAATCGGCGCTCCGACCGATGGGGCGGACCGCTCGAGAATCGTGCTCGCTTTGCACGCACCGTGCTTGGCAAAATCCGAAAGGCGGTAGGCGAGGACTTTCCCATCGGGATCAAGCTCAACTCTGCGGACTTTCAGCGTGGGGGCTTCACCGAGGAGGAGTCGATGCGTGTGCTCGGCATGCTGCAGGAAGACGGTGTCGACCTCGTCGAGATCTCGGGTGGCAGCTACGAGTCTCGAGTCATGCTCGACAAAGTGGAGAACCAGCGAGAAGCGTTCTTTCTCGAGTACGCCAAGAAGGCTCGAGCAGAGGTCGACATTCCGATGATGGTGACCGGGGGCTTCCGCTCGCGGTCGATCATGGAGGACGCGCTGTCGAAGGGCGCACTGGACGTGGTCGGCATGGCGCGGCCGTTTACCAACAACCCGAGCATCGCCCAGGACTTGCTCGAGGCCCGCACCGAGCGAGCGGTGGATCCTCCCGTGATGCCCGGCCTCGGCCTCTTGGGCGGCACCTCGCAAGCGATGATGAGCGTTGCGCAGATGGGACTTCTGGCAAAAGGCAAGAGCCCCGCGCTGCGCTTTGGAGGGCTGCGCGCGGTGTTCGGATCGCTTGCCCAAGAGGTTGGCAGTCTGTTCCAGTCAAAGCCTCGCTGAGTAGGCCGCCTAGTCGTGCTCGGGCGGCGCCCACTCGTTGACCACACGGAACAGACGCTTAGGCGAAAGCACCCGGTGGAGGAATGGAAGCACCCGGCCCTCGCCGATCCAGATCTCTTCTTTCTCGCGTTCGATGCCCTGGAGCATGCGCCGGGCGCACTCTTCCGAGCTCATCTTCTTCCTCCACTTCTTTTCCGCGAGCATCGGCGTATCGACGGCCGGCGGAAAGGCCTCGATGACACGGATTTCTCCGTCGAGATGATAGCGAAGGCAGAGCGTGTAGGCGTGCAAGCCCGCTTTGCTGCTGCTGTAGATCGGCGTCTCAGCGAACGGCATAAGCGCCACGGGTGAGCCGACGATCACGATCGTAGGGTCCGCCGCGGCACGTAGCGGTTCGAGCAATCGCTGCGTGAGCTCGATAGGCGCCGAAAGATTGGCGTCGATGGTCTGCTTGGCCTCTCTTAGATCCAGGCCGCCGGACAGGGATCGAAAGCCGGTAATCGCCGCGTTGCTGATCAGCAGGTCGATGCGATGCCCGTCGCGCGAGATCGCATCGAGCATCGCCTGGATCTCATCCGAGCTGGTGAGGTCGCAGCGATAAGGGTGAATGTCGTCCGAGGCAGTCGCGGTTTCTTCGAGAGGCTCAACTCGTCGACCACAGATGAGGACCGTATTGCCCTTCTCGGCGAGTTGCCTCGCTAGCGCGCGCCCGATGCCCGTACCGCCGCCCGTGAGCAGAACTGTTCTTTCCGTTAGTTTCATCCACTGATTGCTTTCCTGGCTTGCTTCCGGTGTCAGGCCATCGGTTAGCGAAAAGTTTGCGCGAAGCTCCGAGAAACGCCAATCGCCCTTGCAGTCGTGCGCTGGCCCTGTAGCATCCCGCCCAATGTTTGGGGACCGGGGTCTCCGAGGTGCATTCACCAGTCCTTAGGGAGAGGAGGTGACCATGCTGTCGAAGTCTGCCGCGCGCGCGTTTTTCCTGTCAGGGACGCTACTTTTTGGCGCGGTTTTCATTTGGCTCACGGTCGACACGTTCCAGCGGATTCCAGACCAGACCAACGCGGGCGACCTGAACGAATCGGTCGTACGCGGAAAGAAAATCTGGGAGGAAAACAACTGCATGGGCTGTCACACGCTCCTCGGCGAGGGCGCGTACTACGCCCCGGAGCTGACAAAGGTGTACGACCGACGTGGACCGGTGTTCATCGCCGCCATGTTGAGAGACCCAGAGGCGGTGTATCCGGGGCAGCGCAAGATGGTGAAGTACGACTTCACCGAAGATCAGATCGACGACATGATCGCGTTCTTCGAGTGGATCGGCCGCATGGACCTCAACGGCTTCCCACCGGAGCCGACGATCGGATTGACCGCCGCGGCCATCGCGATTCCCGGTGGTGAGCGTCCCCAGGTGTTCACGCAGATTTGCA
>Ga0316193_10003153_pt1 | contig 11809 bp, 11 predicted proteins | sample MerIslsedime2_MG_FD_207735 | JGI IMG/M metagenome (GOLD analysis project Ga0316193, IMG submission 207735) | Coastal sediment microbial communities from Maine, United States - Merrow Island sediment 2 | ecosystem: Environmental > Aquatic > Marine > Coastal > Sediment | place: USA: Maine... | reverse complement strand
ATCCACGAAGCGCGGTGTCCCGGGAACAAAGACAAAGCCGAGGAGGTCCGCGCCGGCCTCGATGGCCGCCTCGGCATCCCCGGGTCGCGTCAATCCACAGATCTTGACCAGCATCTCTTCTCAGTCCTCCCGAGGGGGTGCCAGGTTTGAGAATCTCGGGAAGATGCACCGCGATTCCCGGCCGTAGAAGCTCGACCGGAGCAACTTCCCAAGATTCTCAAGCCTGGCACCCTACTGGCACCCTACGACCCGCGCAGCCGGCGAAGAGCAGCCTCCGGGTCATCGGCGCGCACCAAGTGTTCGCCGATGAGGAAGGCGTCGTAGCCGGCGCCGTGGAGCCTGGAGACGTCGCCGCGGCCCTTGATCCCGCTTTCGGCCACCCTCACTCGATCGGTAGGGAGGACGGAAGCCATGGCTTCGACCACATCGAGGCGAGTTTCAAAAGTTGCAAGGTCACGGGCGTTGACACCGATGATCTCGGTCCCGGAAGCGATGGTCGGGGCCGGGTCCTCATCGGCGAAGATCTCCACCAGGGTCTCAAGCCCGAGCTCATGTGCGGCCCCGACGAGGTCGGCGAGCCGGTCGGTGGAGAGGATTCGCTGGATGAGCAGCACCGCGTCGGCGCCAAACGCCACCGCCTCGCGAAGCTGGCGCTCGTCGACGATGAAGTCCTTGCGCAGAATCGGGAGGTCGACGACTTCGCGCACCTCCGACAGCCACTCGAGCCTGCCCCGGAAGAAGTCGGGCTCGGTGACCACCGAAATCGCCGACGCTCCGGCCGCCTGGTAGCGGGCAGCCAACCGCGCCGGATCGAAATCGGCCCGCAGAAGCCCTGCCGACGGCGACGCCTTCTTGCACTCGGCGATGATCGACGGACCGTCGGTCGACAGCGCCCGGCGTAGCGACCGGTTTTGCGAAGACTCGCAAACTGCGGCGGCCCGGTCGGGAAGATCTTCAGATTCAGGCGCCGCCGCCAACCGAGCCCGTACGGCATCCACGATACGGTCGAGAACGGACTCAGACATCGCGACCCAGCTCCTGTGATCGCCGGGCGAGGGCCTCGAGGGTCCGGCCCGCGGAGCCGGAAGCGAGAATCACACGGGCAGCCTCGAGCCCGGACGCGAGGCTTTCGACCTTGCCGCCAACCAGCAGCGCCGCCGCCGCGTTGAGCGCCACCGCCTCGGACGCCGCCGATTGCTCGCGCCCTTCGAGGATCGCACACAGACGGCGGGCATTCTCGGCAACATCACCCCCGCGCAGCGTCTCGGGATCATCGCCGCGGATGCCGAGATCGGTGGGGTTCAACGACCAGGTCTCCGCCACGACGCCGTCCCGCACTTCGATCACCGTGGTCGGCGCCGTCACCGAGAGTTCGTCGAGGCCATCCTCGGAGTGGAGCACCATAGCGTGCACAGCGCCAAGCTCGGCAAGAGCCGCCGCCACCAGGGGCTGTACCTCGGGTCCCCACACGCCGAGCACCTGGCGACGGACACCGGCCGGGTTGGTGAGGGGGCCGAGGAGGTTGAAGATCGTCCGAACCCCGAGGGCCTTGCGGATGGGCACCACCGCGGCCATGGCAGGGTGGAGCCGCTGAGCGAAAAGGAAGGCGATCCCGATATCCTCCAGAACCTCCGTCAGGGCGTCGCGATCGAGATCGAGCCGAATCCCGAGAGCCTCGAGCACGTCCGCCGAGCCGCACCGAGACGAGACCGACCGGTTGCCGTGCTTGGCCACCGGCACTCCGCCCGCCGCCGCCACAAAGGCGGAAGCGGTGGAGATGTTGATGGTCTCGGCGCCATCGCCGCCGGTACCGCAGGTGTCGATGGCGCCACCGGGCGCCGCCACCCTGAGCGCACGGGCACGCATGGCGCGGGCAGCGGCCGCCACCTCGGTCCCCGACTCACCCTTGGCGCGGAGCGCCATGAGCAGGCCGGCCACCTGAGCACGATCGAGTTCGCCGTCCATGATGGCGCCCATGAGCGCCTCCATGGTTGCCGCGTCGAGATCGTCACCCTTGAGCAGCGTTTCGAGGATCATCTTGACTTCAATGGTCATTCTTGCGGCTCCGGGTTGCCTACGGCGGTGCCAGGCACGCACCCCCGCGTCGAACGCAGGGCCGGATGCCAGGCACCGAGCGTCGTTTTCTTGGTCGATCTACCGACGTCAACGGTCACGCATCCAACCTTCCTTGAGCTCAATCCCCGCAATCTCCAGGAAGTTCGCGAGCAGCCGCATCCCATCCACGCTCAAGTAGGACTCCGGGTGGAACTGAACCGCGTGATGCGGTCGCTCGCGGTGAGCCAGACCCATCACCAAACCGTCATCGGTCCAGGCGGTGATCTCGAGTTCATCGGGCACCGTGCTGCGGTCAACAACCAACGAGTGGTAACGGGTGGCGATGAAGGGGTTCGGCAACCCGGACATGACCCCATCGTCGTTGTGGTGGATGGCCGCGGTCTTGCCGTGGACCGGCAATGGGGCACGGATGATGGTCCCGCCGTGAACCGCGGCCAGGGACTGCATCCCGAGGCAGATACCGAGCATGGGCGTGGCCACCGCCGCACGGATCAGATCCATGCTGACGCCCGCGTCGTCGGGGGTCCCGGGCCCGGGCGAGATCACGATGGCCTTCGGTTTTGGCGCGAGCAGCTCCTCTGCCGTGCCGGCGTCATTGCGCAGCACGTCGATCTCAGCCCCCGAGATCTCGGCCAGCTCCTGGACCAGGTTGTAGGTGAAGCTGTCGTAGTTGTCGATCATCAGGATCATCGTTCAGCTCCGGCCCACGGATGCCGCGGCTTCGGCCATGGCCACGGCCTCGACCAGGGCGCTGGCCTTGTTGCGACACTCTTCGAGCTCACTCTCGGGCACGGAGTCGTAGACGATCCCGGCGCCGGCCTGGAGATGGGCGACTCCGCCCCTCTCGACCATGGTCCGGATGGCGATACACGAGTCGAGATCGCCGGTGGCGTTGCGATAGCCCACCGCCCCGCCATAGACGCCACGCCGAACCTCCTCGAGCTCGTCGATGATCTCCATCGCCCGCACCTTGGGCGCCCCGCTCAACGTCCCCGCCGGGAAACAGGCGAAGAGCGCGTCCCAGCCGTCGCATTCGGGCTTGAGCTCGCCCTGGACCTCGCTCACGATGTGCATGACGTGGCTGTAACGCTCGACCTCGGTCTCGCGGGCCACCGTCACCGTGCCCGGCGCCGCCACCCGGCCGATGTCGTTGCGCCCGAGATCGACCAGCATGGTGTGCTCGGCGAGCTCCTTCGGATCGGCGAGAAGTTCGGCCTCGAGGCGGAGATCCTCGTCTCGGTCGCGGCCCCTGGGCCGGGTGCCGGCGATGGGGCAGGTGCTCACCGTCCGGCCCTCGACCCGCACCAGCATCTCGGGGCTCGAGCCCAGAATCCTTGCGTTCCCGGTGTCGAAGAGGAACATGTAGGGCGACGGGTTGGTCACCCGGAGCATGCGGTAGATCTCGGCGGCGGTGCAGCGCGGAACCCGGCGCCACCGTCGCGACAGCACGACCTGGAAGATGTCGCCGGCGAGGATGTGCTCGCGCGCCGTCGCCACCGCCTCGAGATAGTCATCCGCGGAGGGAGTCGATTGCCACCCCGACCAGACATCGCCTTCGGGAACCGGCAAGGTATGGGGCATGGGTCCGTCACCGCCTTCAACAAGGGCGGTGTGGAGGTTGCCGATCCGTAGCAAAGCCGTTCTCCAGGCGACCTCGGGTGAGTCTTCGATGCGGGCGAGCACCACGACCTGCAGACGCTGGCGGGCACGGTCGAGGGCGACCACCGAGTCGTAGAGCCCAAACCAGGCGTCGGGTAGCCCACCCTCGTCGCGGCCGCTTGCGGGAATTGCCTCCACCAGTCGAACCGCGTCGTAACCGAGATAGCCCATGGCGCCGCCGCTGAACGGCGGCAGGTCGTCCACCGGGGCAACCCGGCCGAGATCGGTCACCCGCCGCAACACCTCGATGGGCGGACCGTCTTCGGGCACCCCATCGACCAGAACCCCGCCGTCGCGGATCTCGACGATGCGAAAGGGATCGACCCCGGCGAAGGAGTAGCGGGCAACATGCTCACCACCCTCAACGCTTTCGAGGAGGAAGGAATTGCGGCCGCCGCGGGACAGCCGAGAGTAGACGGTGAACGGTGTCACCGTGTCAGAGGTCAGCTCACGCACCACGGGCACAACGTCGTGATCGCGCGCCAGGACGAGAAACTCCTCAAGGGTGGGTCGAACTTCCAATAGACCTCCAGGTCGAGACTGAAGGCATTATTCTACAGCGAGTCCGGCAATCCGACCCGCGGCCGTTTTCAACAACCGGAAGTGTGCACCGCCGCGCTCGGAGAAAACCCGGCAGGAAGTGCCGGCCCGACCCCGCTGAAATCGATTTCCCCACCCGTATCCGAGGTGATAGGCTCGTTGGAGTGATTTCAACGCCAGTCTTCATCGTGGGGGTCTTTGTCGGCGGGCTGCTCGTGCTCGTCGTGCTGTCGGCGTTTCAGCATCGACTGAAACGTCAGATGACCGGGCTGATGGGCCGACTCGACGAACTCGAGCGAACCGCGCCCGTTTTCGGGGGCGCTGAACCGCCAGCGACCGGGGGCGGCGAGAATGAAGCCGGGTTGGAATCCGACCACGAACCCGGATTGAACCCTTCCCGAGATGTCCTTGCCGGCCGAACCAGCTTTGTCCGCCGTGCCGTCGAGGGCGAGCTTTCCCTGCCCACGTCGCTGGCCGGACAGGCAATCGCGCTGGTGCACTCGAGGATCGAGGCCAGATTGTCACCCACCGAGCTCGCCGGCGATCTGGCGATCTCGCTCCGGACCCTCGAGCGCGGTCTCGCCGCCGAACTCGGCTGTACGCCTCGTCAGCTGATCTCGGCAATGAAGATGCGCGAGGCTCGGAGAATGCTGGTGAGCGGCAAGTACCGGGTCAACGAGGTGGCCATGAGACTCGGCTTCGCGACACCATCACACTTCTCGCGCTGCTTTCGGACTTTCTACAGGACACCGCCATCGGAGTTGGCGCGTCGAGCCCGCACCAGCCTCCCCGACGCACGGGAGAGCCGCCGCTTCTGAAGGTCTTGTCGCACCCCTGACCCCCCGATGTGCAACGCACATCGGCTGCAGCGAGTGCCGCCCGGTCCGGCGAAGCCGGGCCCGGGCGGCACTCGGTGCAGCGCCCTCGTGTACAATCTCGCATTCGACAGGGAGGAACGATGTCTACGCCCGTGATCACCATTGCCGATCTCGCCTCGTTCGTGGACCAGGAAGTCACCATCCAGGGCTGGGTTTACAACTGGCGCAAAAAGGGCAAGCTGCGCTTCATCATCCTGCGCGACGGCTTCGGCTACCTCCAGTGCATCGTCTTCCGCCCCGAGGTCGAGGACGCGGTCTGGGAGACCGCGGTCGAGCTGACCCAGGAGTCGTCGGTGCGCATCACCGGCCGTCTCGTGGCCGACGACCGCGCCCCCGGCGGCTACGAGCTCAAGGTGAGTGCCCTCGATCCGGTCCACATCTCGCCCGAGTTCCCCATCGGAAAGAAGGACCACGGCCCCGATTTCCTCCTCAACCACCGCCACCTGTGGCTGAGGTCCAAGCGCCAACACGCCATGATGCGGGTCCGCTCCGAGGTCTGCCAGACCATCCGCGACTTCTTCTACACCCGCGGCTACACCAATATCGACTCACCGATCCTGACGCCGGCCGCCTGTGAGGGCACCTCGACCCTCTTCGAGACCGATTACTTCGGCGAGCCGGCATTCCTGTCGCAGTCGGGCCAGCTCTATCTCGAGCCCGCCTGCGCCGCCCTCGGCAAGGTCTACTGCTTCGGCCCGACCTTCCGGGCCGAGAAATCCAAGACCCGCCGCCACCTCACCGAGTTCTGGATGGTCGAACCCGAGGTCGCCTGGCTTCGCTTTGACGGTCTGCTCGATCTCGCCGAGGAGTTCCTCTCCGAGATTGTCTCCCGCGTCCTCGACCGATGCTCCGAAGACCTCAAACGTCTGGAGCGCGACGTTTCCAAGCTCGAACCCTCCACCCGCCGGCCCTACCCCCGTCTCGACTACGGCGACGCCATCCTCAAGCTCAAGGAGCTCGGCTCGGACATCGAGCACGGCGACGACTTCGGCGGCGATGACGAGACCGTGCTCACCCAACAGTACGATCAGCCGCTCATGGTGACCCGATACCCGGCGGCCATCAAGGCCTTCTACATGCAGCCCGACCCGGCGGACCCGACCCGCGCTCTGGCCGTCGACGTCCTCGCCCCCGAGGGATACGGCGAGATCATCGGCGGCTCCGAACGGTCCGACTCGCTCGAACACCTCGAACGGCAGATCGCCGCTCACGAGCTCCCAAGGGAGGCCTTCGAGTGGTACCTCGACGTCCGGCGCTACGGATCCTTCCCCCACTCGGGCTACGGGATGGGGATCGAGCGCTGCGTGACCTGGATCTGCGGGGTGCCGCATCTGCGCGAGGCGATTCCCTACCCCCGGATGATCAATCGGCTCTACCCATAAAATGTCGACAGTTCACAGTCGACAGTTGACAGTTCCATCGCAGGTACCCGGTCGGGAACTACGGCCTTTGATTGGTTGACGTTCGGTCCTACAACGAGGGTGCTTGAAACACCAAGAACACCAAGAACCACGAAGGTTCCACAAAGGAACGCTCAACTGACCCGGGCTCCCTCTGAGCCGGTACGAATGGGCAATCCGAATCCGTTGCGATGAGTCAGATTGCCCTTCGTGATTCCTTTGTGGATCTTTGTGCCCTTCGTGTTTCAAGAAACGGCCATGACCCGGCAGGTTGATTCACGAAGCCTGAAGGTCCACGAGGGCTCCGGTCCTTGCGATGGAACTGTCGACTGTGGAAAGTCGACTGTTGACTGTGGTTCCGACTGTCAACTGTGGACTGTCGACTGTTGACTCGGCTGAGTGTCCGGCTCTTCCTTGAGGTTTGCGATGGTGGCTCCCCACCCTCCTCGATCCAGTGTTGCATCGCTGAAGGAGGCGACCAGCCGGTGCTTTGCAAGCGTGCTCCGAACGCGCTCGCGCTGGACCCCGATGCCGCGGCCGTGGATCAAACGCACCTCGCGGAAACCCTCGGCGTGAGCGGCCTCGAGGTAATCGGTCACGACGTCCGGTATGTCGCGCGGGGGAAAGGGGTGGAGATCAATGAAGTCTTCGACGGGGAGATCGACGGTCGAATCCGGATCGAAGTCCTCGCCCTCTTCATCGAGATCTTCCTCTTCGCCGGTCTCGGTCTCGTTCCGCCCGAATGCGAGAAAGACAACTGCCGTCAGACACATGAGGATCAGTCCGAAAGCACCCAGCCCCCACCATGCTTTGGGTCCGATCATTCGAGAAAGCGGCCAGGTCAGAGCAGCAGCAACGGCAAAGACCGCGACCTTGGTGAGAACGTAGGCTGTGCGAGGAGTGAGAGAACCGGCCATTGCCGGAGTATAGCGTCTGTCCCTCAGCCTTCGACCGGCGTGGTCTTGACGGCGGTGACGGTGTAGCCGAGGCCTTCGATCTCGGCCGCGAGCCGCTCCGGCGACACACCCGGCGATTGGAAGCTCGCCTCGGCGAAACCCTTCGCGTGGTCGGCCGACGCACCTTTGACCCCTTCCACCTTATCGAGGGCCTCGGTGATGGCGGAGGAACAACCCTCGCAGTGCATTCCTTCGACCGTGAACGAGGCATGGACCGTGGTCGAACGACTACAGCCGGCCGCAACCATCGCTACGATGACGACAAGGATCCCGAGGACGACTCGATCAACTGACATTCTCATCGACGTTCTCCAGCTCAACGGGAAGATCCAGTTTGGGGCTGACGACCATTTTAGATGCGCTCTCGCTGAGGCGATAATAGATCGTCATTCCATCCCGACGGGACATGACCAGCCTGCCCGACCGCAACCGGCTGAGGTGCTGGGAAACGGCGGCCGGGGTCATCTCCAACACGCTGGCGAGATCGCAGACACAAAGCTCACCGACCCGCTCGAGCAACGCGAGGATCTTGAGTCGGGTCTCACCACCGAGCAACGCGTAGTGCTGAGCCATCGCCTGGAGCGGCCGACGTTTTCTTGCGAGAGCCTCTCTCAGGGCCGCGAGTCGGGCCGGGTTCCGATCTACTGCCGAACAATCGATGGTGTCATCTCGCATGGTTTCCTCAGCTTGACGTGGTGCTTTTTTGTCTAGCGGTCATCGCGACTCAATATTAATTCGCCACATAGCTATTTTAGAAGATTCTTATGGAATGTCAAATAGCCCGCACTGCTCACCGGGTTTCGTCGTCGAGGCGGCGACGTACGTGGTGTGCATCGCGCGTCGCAGCAGAGAGCTGATAGGAAGCGCGGGTCTGGTAGAACCTCTTCCTCCGTCCATAGCGGGCATACTTCACTCACGTTCCGAGTTGTCCATGACATTGGAACAACGACCCTCGTCCGTGTTGGAGGTCTGGATCGACGGTGATTGCGCCGTCTGTCGGCGATCGGAGCGATGGTGTGCGGCACAAGACCCGCACGGACGACTGAGCTTTGTCGATCTCCACGCCCCCGGCCGGGAGGATCTCCCCGGCTCTCCGGAAGCCATGATCGAGACGGTTCACGTCCGGCATCCGAGCGGTACGGTCAGCACCGGGTTCGACGCCTGGCGAAGCATCCTCTCCGAGCTCGACTCGTGGCGCTGGCTCGCTCGTATCGCCGGCCTACCGGGGATCAAACAGCTGGGACCGGTGATCTACTCGATCCTGGCGAAAAATCGCCACCGAATTCCCATCGGTCGACGCTGACTACTCGGGCCGCCATTCGTCCACCGGTGTGGCCGTACCCAGCGATCCGTCAGAGGCGATGGGGGCCACGTGGATATCGAGGTCGAGCTCGCCCGGGCGGAATCTCGGCGTCGCAAAGAACAGCCACGCTCCATCGGACGAAGGGGCTGCCTCGATGAGCACGGTTCGGTGCGATCCGGGGAGACGAATCTCTTCCACCCGACCCGATTGGAAGCGCAGTTGACGATCTCCGCGGACAAAATAGAGATCGTTTGCCGGCCCGATCCGAGGTCCCCACTCGAGCCCGCCGGTGTTGATCTCGGCCTGGAGCTGCTGGGCCGGCCCGACCGCAGGATCATGCAAGAAAAGATCTCCGCTCCCGTTGCGGGTCGTCACGAAAACGGTCTTTTCCGGAGACCCGGCCATGGCCACGGCATCGAAGGCATCTCCCCCCCCGGTCGCTTCCATCGGAATGACTTCACCCCAGGGATCGGACGGACTCGGTCGTTCGGAGATTCCAACCCACGGCGTCCCGTCGGCTTTGGAAACGGTCACATAGCACCGCCGCTCGTCGGCGCTCACCCAGGTCAGCTTGACGTGCTCCGCCGCCTCCGTGCCGGGAAGAACCACCAGCTCCGGGGTTGACCACCCCCGGTCTCCGAGCTCGGTTCGGAAGCTCCGATCGTAAGATCGCTCGCCCTCCGCGGGGGTTGGCAGTCCCTCCCGGCGAGCCCCGAACCAGGCGCCGGTGGGAGTCCCGGGCGGACGGAGCCGTGCGGAAAAATAGAGCACGCCGCCGTCCCCAACGGGCACGGGCCCACCCTCGACACCCGAGGAGTTGATGCGATCGACATCCTCGATCACCTCAGCCGACCCACCGGCAAGTTGAAGCTTGGGCAATCGCCACCTGGCGTAGGTGGCAAAATCCATCAGCTGCGCGGCTTCCATGTGGATCTCTTTCTCTCCAAGCATGGTGGTGGTTCCGGGCACCGGGACGGCCACGACTTCGGTCCCTGGACCGAGGTCAATCAGGGCCCCCGGTCGATCTTCGATCATCACCACCGTATCGCTGGTCACGACCACCACCGCGACGATGCCGCCGGCCACATCGGGGGTTGGGTGGGCATCGTCAGCACGCCCCAGAGCTCGAGGCACCCCGACCCTGATCTTTGCGATCCAGATATTCGCCTGTGACGGATCTGGTGCGGCCTCGAGGAGATTGCCGAAGGTTTCGGTGTCGGCGTGTGGGGTCGAGCGCATGGGATCCACCAGATCACACCCGACCAGGGCGAGAATTGTGATTGCGACCAACGCTGTGCATGCGATTGTTCTCATGAACCGTCTCCTTCGAGAGAATTGAAGCCCGTACGATTCTCCGGGCTAGGAGCCTGTAGCGCAAGAATGGTGGATGGATCTTGGAGGGTCGTTTGAGATCATTTTCCGGCGGATTTGCAGGTTCATACGGGTGGAATGGGTCAAGAATACGCCGGAAAACGGGCCAGACAACACCCGAAAGGCGCGACCGATTTCTTGCATTACAGGCTCCTAGAGCAACATTCCGGCGATGGTCGCCGTCAACCACGACGCGATGGCGCCGCCGAACATGGCCTTGAGACCGAGGGCGGCCAGGGCCGACTTCCGGCTGGGCGCGACCGCCGAGATCCCACCGATCTGGATTCCGATCGATGAGAAGTTGGCGAACCCACACAGGGCATAGGTCGAGATGATCGCCCCCCGCTCGCTCAAAACACCGTCCTGGATGTAGGTGCCGAGCGCACCGTAGGCGACAAACTCGTTCAGCGAAATCTTGATCCCCAGGAGATTGCCGACCAAGGCGGCATCGGACCACGGCACACCCATGAGCCAAGCCAGCGGACGGAAGAGCGTGCCGAAGAAAGTCTGGAGTGAGCCCGGAAAGAAACCGCGGAACTCACCGACCGCGGGCGACCACAGGGTCTTGACGGAATAGGCGACATACTCGCCGTCGAACAGGCGGCCATCGATGAGTGAATCCAGCCAACCGAGCAGGCTGTCGATCACCGCGATAAGGGCGATGAAGCCGATCAACATCGCCCCGACGTTGAGGGCGAGCTTGAGTCCGTCGCTGATGCCGTTGGTCGCCGCTTCGATGACGTTGCCACCGGAGTCGATGTCGGGCAGCGACACGTCGCCGGCGGTTGACGAGTGCTCGGTCTCCGGGAAGATGATCTTGCCCACAACCAGTGCCGCCGGTGCTGACATCACACTGGCCGCGATGAGGTGGCCCGCGGGCACACCGAGCGCGATGTACCCGGCCAGCACGCCGCCGGCGATGGTGGCGAAGCCGCCCACCATGATGGTGAGCAACTCGGACCGAGTCATGTCATCGAGGAAGGGCTTGATGAGCAACGGCCCCTCGGTCTGACCGACAAAGATGTTGGCGGTGCACGACAGGGTCTCGGCTCCACTCGTTCCCACCGTCCAGCGCATGAAACGGGCCAATGACTCGATGACCACCTGCATGATGCCGAGGTAGTAGAGAACACCCATGAATCCACCGAAGAAGATGATGGTCGGCAAGACCTTGAAGGCGAATTGGAATCCGAAACCGGGCCAGGGGGAGTCATCCCCGACGAAGAAGTGTCGTCCATCCGCTAGATTGCCGAAGAGAAATCTCGCACCATAGTCGGACAGGGCGAGGAAGTCGGCGGCCTTCTCGCTGAAAGCGGCGAAAATCGTCTGCCCGTGGATCCCGTTGGTGATGAGCCAGGCGGTGCCGAGGACCACAATGAGGGCTCCGCACGCATTTCGGGCCGCCATGGGCACACCCACCCTCGAACCGATCAGACCCACCACGGCGCAGACGGCCATCAACCATGGAATCACAAAAGGGATCAGGGAGCCGAAAGCCACACCCATGCCGATGGCGGCGACCAGAACAACGGCCACGCCCGCCGCGCCGGGGAGGATTTTCCGCTGTTCTTCCTGCATCAGATAGACCACCAGCAACGCTGCGAGCATCGCCATGCCGATGAAGCT
>Ga0316193_10003152_pt1 | contig 11810 bp, 14 predicted proteins | sample MerIslsedime2_MG_FD_207735 | JGI IMG/M metagenome (GOLD analysis project Ga0316193, IMG submission 207735) | Coastal sediment microbial communities from Maine, United States - Merrow Island sediment 2 | ecosystem: Environmental > Aquatic > Marine > Coastal > Sediment | place: USA: Maine... | reverse complement strand
AGCAACAACGCAGTAAAGCGGCTTTTAGTTGAGATATGTGAATTACATAAGTTGGAGTTTTTTTTGTTCATATTTTAATACCTTTTATAAAATTTATTTATAGTCGTTTAGATTATTTCCATTTTTAAAGGTTTGCTCAAACATAGGCCCTCATACTGTTATCAATGAAGTTAGGATAAACATTTAACTCCATCTCTTTGATGTGTTTTTCTATATTCAATCTCAATCTAAGCTCTTGATTTTTCAGCTGAATATGAGCTGAAGGCAGTTGAATGCCCCCTTTTCGTGAACCCTTTTGAAAAAAGAGAGCTCGTAGTACTCCCTTGATATTTGCTCGGTCTAAGAGATTACTTACAGAGTTTGTATGCATTTCAAAATCAGAAGGTGTAGCATCTTTGTCGGGATTTTCAAGTAGATATTGGAAAAAATCATAGGGATAGCCACTGAATTTATGTAAAAGATATGGTGTTTTGTTGTCGTATTCTTCCACGAGGAGTATAAAATATTCACCATGCATCACTAAGGAAAGAGAGGTGACTTTAGGCGAAGAGCTTTCAGGACCATCAGTTTTTTTTAAGATAAGGATTTCACTGCAGATGACTTGTAAGTATTTACTGAATCGTTCGATGGTGAAAAAAGGAGTTCTTCCTTGTCTTTTATTGCGAATGGATTGAAGTTCCACCCAGTAATTATGCAGACCCAAAAGCTCGCCCGATTGGTTGCATTCCTCAATTGAATCACTTTTTAATTCTTTTCTTTCAAAGGCGGTTTCTTTCAGATTCCATAATTGGTCGGTAAATTTAAGATAGCACCAGCAGATGTAAGGAAGATGATAGACGTCCCAGCCCCATTCTTGTTGTTTTTTTATCATTTTGGTGATGCAGGTGTAGAAATAATATTTTTCAATGGCAGGCGCATCGATATTGTCATTGAGATAAACAATTTTAATCAAATCTACAAGCAAGTCAGGTGCATTGTGTTTGATAAGCAAGCGACAGGTTGAAGCCATGGCATCGGCTGCCATTTCAAAATGAGAAGGAGTGTAAACAGGCCTGGTTCCTTCCAAGTATCCTTTTGCTTTAGAAAGGGTTTGCTGTACTTCAGGAATGGATTGAATATGAGCATTGTCTGCAATTCGTTTAGAAAGAAGATTAAAGCCTGTTCTCACTTCTTCAAGGGCTTTCTGTTTAAGCGATTCGAGCTCCTTTTTCGAGGAACGTATTTCCCTCTCCCATCGATTTGTAAGAGTTTTGAATTGCTTGCTTTTTCGTATTAAGGGAACTATGTGTATCGCAACAGCAGCGAAAAAATCGTACTGCGTTGAATTATGCTTCAGTGATTCAATAAGAACGCCCAGCTCAGGAAATTTGAGTTGAAGAGCTTTACCTATTTCTTCTGAAGCAAATGAATTTTTTAGTTTATCCATGGCTAACCTTAATAAAGATTACAATATAACCCATTTTTCTCTAGTTGTCCATGAAGCAAATGAAGTTATGCAATACGCTCTCAATTCAAATTTTAATTCCCTCTCTTCTCTAGAGAGAACGGTGTGAATTTTCACATCTGTTCACGTAAAGCCTATTTTTGAAATGTCATCTGTTACCATTAGTGCATGTTTAAAAATAACACCGAAAGCATATATCCATCTTGTTCAGACTTGGAAAAGAATCGATTAGTAAGGTTCTTTGATCTATTGATGAATATCGATTTGAGGCTTGAGCGTGAAAAAAGAGGTAACAATGGAGGTATCCAAAGTAGAAATTGTCCCAATCCGACCCAATCAGGGTCTCATAGGATTTGCGACGATTGAGATTGATGAGCAGCTATTATTACGCTCTATTGCAATTCATGTACGTAAGGACGGTAGTGGATATCGATTAACATATCCAACGCGCTGCAATAGTGCGCATGACGACCCTTTATTTCACCCAATCATTTCAGACCTGAGCAAAGAGATAGAAAGGTGTATTTTTAACAAAGCAGAGGAATTTTTTAATTATTAGTGTTTTTCAAAAGGATGTAATAAAAATGTATATCGATGAATTTTTACGGCATGTGGAAACAAAAGTTGGTTCACGTGCAAAAAAGGTTGGGCAGGGATATAATATGTGTTGCCCAGCCCACAATGATGACAACCCTAGTTTATCTGTCAAAGAAGCAACAGATGGAAAAATTTTGCTCAATTGTTTTGCTGGATGCCCTCCAGAAAAAATATGCGGGGCATTGGAGCTTGGAATGACTGCTCTCTTCCCAGAGAATCAAAAAAGGGAGGATTTTGATAAGTCGACGATGGAGTATATCTTCCGCAGTAAAGACGGTGAAGCTCTCTATAAAAAAGTGCGAACTTCTAACAAACAATTTTATATTTGCTCTTATACTTCGTCAGGCGAATGGGAAAAAGGGCTAAAATGCCATAAACGCGTTTTGTACAATCTCCCTCAAGTGCTTGAATCAAAGAAAAGCGGCTCATGGGTATTTCTTGTCGAAGGCGAAAAAGATGCTGATAGGCTCTCTGCAGAGGGTCTTGTTGCTACCACTCCAATTGAAGGAGCCGGCTCTAATTTGCATCAAGAATATGTAACTCAGCTTGAAGGGTGCAATGTTGTTCTTCTCTATGATGAAGATATAGCGGGCTATAAACGCCGAGATCAGTGGCTAGCGATTTTGGAAAACAGAGCCGCACGAATTAAAGTAGTTGAGCTTCCTGGGTTGGAATACCGGGAGAAAAGTGGCTCCGATGTTTCTGATTGGCTTCGAGATAGTCACACCACGGATGAATTGCTGGAACTGGTTCAACAAACCAATGATTGTGATTTCAAAAACACGGAAAATGCAAAAGAGTTAAGAGCTCTTAATATTCAAGAGTTTTTATCAACTCAGATTCCTGAGAGAAAAATGATTTTAGACCCAATTATTGCATCTCAGGGTTTATCTCTTTTATATAGCAAACGAGGTGTTGGTAAAACATTTTTGTCGCTTACTATCGGCTATGCAGTTGCTGCTGGTATCTCTTTTCTTAGATGGAAGAGTGTAACTCGTGTTAAAGTGCTCTACGTAGATGGTGAAATGCCCGCAAATTTAATGCAAGAACGCATTGCAAAGCTTGTTGAAGGCTTCGGGATCGATTTACAAGACCCTTCATATTTTCGTATTATAACGCCTGATTTACAAGAGGAAGAAATAGCAGATATTTCTACAGAACATGGCCGAATGTTTTTGGAAAAGGCTATAGGAGATGCACAGCTTATCATATTAGATAATCTCTCAACATTAGCTACAAGTGTTCAGGAGAATGAATCAGATAAATGGGCTCCTATTCAAAAATGGATTTTGAAATTACGAAAGCGCGGAGTTAGTGTCTTGCTTATTCATCATGCTGGAAAGGGCGGTGAACAGAGAGGTACAAGTAGGCGAGAAGATGCTCTTGATTCAGTCATAAAACTGAAACATAGTAATAGTTATGGTTTTTCAGAAGGAGCTTCATTCGAGGTGCATATTGAAAAGGCTAGAGGCTTTTTTGGTGAAAATGCTGAACCTTTTGTTGCAAGTCTTGAATCTGATGACACAGGTGCTCTTCGATGGACAACCAAAGTATTCCAAGATGATTTGTATGATGAAGTTGTCGAAGGAATTAAAGCGGGTCAGTCTTACCGAAACCTTGCTAAAGAGTTAGGAATATCTAAGTCAAAAGTTGAAGGATTAGTGAAGAAAGCTCGAAAGAAAGGTGATTTACTCGAAGAAAAAGACAAGTGATAAATCTGTCCGTCTGTCCGTCTCATGGGGAAGCAGGACAGACAGACATTCAAAATGGAGGTTTTTATGACCACGTTAAAGCAGATTAAAGCGAACCGAAAGAATGCACGGAAATCAACAGGCCCCATTTCTGTGCATGGGAAAGCGGTTGTTGCTAAGAACGCTATAAAGCATGGGATTTTATCTACTCATGTTTTTATTGAAGAAGATGAAAGAGTTATATATGAAGAGTTTCGAGATGATATGCTGAAAAGTCTAGGTCCAAGAGGAAACTTTGAAAACTTTCTTGCGGACAGGGTGATTTCAGCAGCATGGAGGTTGCGGAGCATTGTCCATATCGAAACCTTGATGTTTCAAAAAGGAAAAAGTGATTATTTCAACGATTACTCATATCGAGGAATATTTATGGATGCTTCCGCAACAAATATGGCAATTCTTTCGAGGTATGAGCGCTCTTTGGAAAATGCGTTGTACCGGGCTGTAAAAGAGCTCAAGTCTTTACAGGAAGAAGAAGAAATTGAAGTTTTTGAATAGCCCAAATGAATTGGGTTTGTTTCGTAAAATCGTATTCAAATAGAGTTTTTTTGTTTGTAAGGTTTTATAATCATTGATATTGTTTATGGTTCAATAGGAGTGAACAGCGCAATGCAGAAAATAGATGAATACCTCAAAATTAAAGATGCTGCAGCCCTTTTAGGAGTATCTCCAAGCACACTTAGAAATTGGGAAAAGCTGGGAAAACTGAAGACACATCGGAATCCAAATAATAAGTATCGGCTCTATAAGAAACTCGATTTAGAAGGGTTTCTTAAAGAAATAGCTATATCGAGCAAAGGGTAAGAGATGAAGGCAATTTTACTGGCTCGAGTTTCTTCAAAAGAGCAACAAGAAGGGATGAGTATCCCTTCTCAAGAAAGGCGTCTTAGAGAATATGCTGAGCGCAAAGGGCTTCAAGTTTATCAAGTTTTTGCAATTACTGAGTCTTCGACGAAAGATACTCGTAAAGAATTTCAAAAAATTTTAGATATCATTGATAAAACTAAAGAGCCTCTTGCCCTTGTTGCAGATACCATTGATAGGGTTCAGCGTAGTTTCAAAGAATCAGTGGTTCTAGAGGATTATCGCAAAGAGGGAAAAGTAGAGATTCATTTCATTCGTGAAGGGCTTATCCTAAATCTGAAGTCAAATAGCGCTGATATTTTGCGGTGGGATATGGGTGTGATGTTTGCTCGTTCTTACGTATTGCAATTGAGTGACAATATTAAGAGATCAAAAGAGCAGTCGGCACGAAACGGAATTTGGATGGGGCTTGCTCCTACTGGATATATTCACTCTGTTGATGAACAAGGAAATAAAACAATTGTTCCTGATTCAAATTTGGCTCCCTATATTACAGAAATGTTTGAATTATATGCTTCGGGGGCTTATTCGCTGCGGAAACTAAGAGATGAATTAACAGCAATGGGAGCGAGAACAAAAAATGGAAAACCTTTTGCAATATCACAACTTAACAAGATTCTAAAAAAATCTTTCTACTGCGGGACAATGGAAACTAAGTATGGAGTTGTTAATCATCATTATGAATGTCTTACTAGTCTCCAAACATTTCACCGTGTTCAAGAAATTATTGATGGATATCAATCAAAGCCACACAAGACAAGAGCAAAACCTTTTGTATTGAAAGGGATGATAACATGTGCACATTGCGGTTGTGTAGTAACCCCGGAAATTAAAAAGAAGACATATATTTACTATAGTTGCACAAATGGAAAAGGGGGTTGCAAAAGAACTTATGTCAGAGAGGAACATTTATTAAAGCCTTTAATGGAATATTTTGATTGCATATCACTTAGTGAAGAGCAAATTACGACGATAACCGAGTATTTAAGAGAGATTCATCATTCAGAATCCCGTTTTCATAAAGATAGTTTAGCAGCTCTACGTAAAGAGCAGGATAGAATACAAAGGCGTATCAGTCAAATATATGATGATAAGCTAGATGGTCTCATTGATGAGCTCATGTATCTTGAAAAAGTAAAGGATTACAAGGCAAGACAGTCTGAAATTATCGAGGAAATGAAAAGACATGAAGTTGCAGACCAGAATTTTCATATTACTGCAAACCTGGTGTTGAAACTAGCTGCTCGAGCAAGAGAGCTATTTGAGAGTTCTGAAGTAGATGAAAAGCGGCAACTTTTGAATTTAGTATTTCAGAACTTGTACTGAGAGATGTAAGTCTCTCAGTACAAGTATATGAACCGTTTAAAATGATGATGAACTATAAAGAGTGTCCAACGAATTGGAGGTGGAGAGAATCGAACACGGATTAATGAAAGGCTTTATTTTAACACTCTAATCCCTCAGTTTTCATGGAAGAAATCTAACAAAAAAAAGATCGTAAAAATAGGAGAGTGGACATAAATTACGCAATTTTTACGCACTAAACTAGATGAAATAAGCATAAAACTAATTTTGTTTTTTACTAGTAGTTTATGATATAAGATTGTGATTATTGTGACATTCGTGATTCATAGAGAATACTTGTCACATTGCACTAATTTTGCCACAGGTTTTATATGAGCTAAACTTTGATTGAAAAGTCAAAAATAATAGTTCCTAAAGAATATAAAGTGTTTCTCAAAGAGATTAAGAGTAAGATCTTATCTTCTCAAGTAAAGGCAGCAATAGCTGTAAATTGTGAGCTAATTACTCTTTATTGGGAAATAGGATCTAAGATTTTTTCCAAACAAAAGAAAGAAGGCTGGGGAGCAAAAACCATTGAAAACTTGGCTAAAGATCTTAAATCGTCTTTCCCAGATATGAAAGGATTTTCTTTAACAAATATTAAATACATGGTTCAGTTTGCTAGAGAGTATCCTGATTTTCAAATTAGCCAACAAGTTGTTGGCCAAATTCCATGGGGACATAATATTCTTTTATTTCAAAAACTAGGATCTTTGGAAGAAAGAATATGGTACGCTAAAAAAACAATTGAGAATGGTTGGAGTAGAAATGTTTTGCTTCATTGGATTGATAGTGGTCTACATAAGCGAGAAGGTAATGCAATTTCAAACTTTAAAGTAACTCTGCCTTCACCTCAATCAGATTTAGCTCACCAAACCTTAAAAGACCCTTATTGCTTTGACTTTTTGACTTTGAGAGATAAGCATGATGAACAAGAACTTGAATCAGGTCTTTTAGATCATATTCAAAAGTTCTTACTTGAATTAGGTGCAGGATTTTCTTTTATCGGGCGCCAAGTTCATCTGGAAGTAGGGGATCAAGACTTTTATCTAGACTTGCTCTTCTATCACTATATACTTAGATGCTTTGTAGTTGTTGAGCTTAAGGCTACAGACTTTGCAGGAAAGATGAATTTTTATCTCTCTGCTGTGGATGACAAGATGAAGCATTCAGATGATAAACCAACTATAGGCCTTTTGCTTTGTAAGGGGAAAAACAAAGTTGTAGCTGAATATGCTCTTCGAGATATTAATAAACCAATTGGTATATCTCAATATGAAGCTAAGATTATTGAATCATTGCCGGATGATCTAAAAAGATCTCTTCCAAGCATCGAGCAGATTGAACAAGAGTTATATGATAAGAATTAATTAATCAGATTTATCGAAAGACCATTCACTACCAGGGCCAGCTGTAAATACTTTTTTTTCTGGAGTAAAAAGCATCCATTGTTCTTTTTCATAAGTATGAATTGAAAAAAGATGCAATTCTATGTCCTCAAAAACAAGCATAGCATCAAAGGCATTATTAAAAATTTCAACATGTGTTAGTTTTTTATTTGTTAATTCAATTAAGAATTTCTCAATTTTCTCTCTAGAGTCCTCACAACCAATAAAAGGCTTTTTGCTTGTTCTATTCCGTTATTCATTTAGTATCCAATAACCTTCTTCAACTATATCATGATATCCATAGTTTTGTCCTGATATTTCTTGATGTAGTTTTCGTCGCTGACCCTTTGATATTTTTTTCCAAGTTTTCTTTCTAGCTCTTTAACAGCACCATCAAATTGAGCATTCTGTGCTGTATTTAATTTAGGAGTTCCATCTTTTTGTTTGCCATCTTTTACTTTTTGAATAATTTCATACGTTGCCCAGCCTACAGTAGCTCCAGCAGCAGTAAATATAGCAGTTGAACTCCAGATGGGAAAGGAAATCAAAGCACCAGCACCCCAGGCTAAACTCACTAAAGGGATTGCAAATTCTCCATCTGGATCGAAGTAAAACAAAGGATTATTTAAACAATAAAGATAATGGTTTGAGTGTTGAAGACTTCCAAGGGGATCTGGAGAAATCCATTGCATAAGTTCAGGGTCGTAATAACGACTTCCGAAATAGACAAGGCGAGTTTCAGCTTCATAATGCTTTGAAGCAAATAGCCAAGGAGTAGGAGTAGCTATCTTATCAAGATTTTGCCCAAAAGGATCAATATAAGGAATAGAGATGACTTCTTGGGTTTTTATGTTTATTAATTTTGATAAATTGCCTTGATAATCATGAATTGTAGCATAAATTTCATCTTTGGTCTTAATAGCTATTGGTAAAATAAAGTCATTATTGAATGACAATCCAGGAATACGTAGTTGTTTAAGTTTTCCATCTTCTCCGTATATTGCAATTTCATTATTACCAAAATAAAGATATGTTTCTATTGTTTGTTTTTCTCCTTTTTGAACTTTCTTTACAACTCTTCTTCCAGTATCGTCATAGAAATAATCAATTTTAAATTGATCTGTTATTGCTTTAATTAGCTTTCCATATTGATCGAATTCCAAATGACGTTTTCTTTTTGTTGATATTTTTTTTATTAAGTTTCCGTTGTCATCATACTCTAGCCCCAAAGTTTTATCTTCTGATTTATTAGGGTTAAGTTGATTTAAGTTATCATAATGATATTCAAAGGTTTTATTATTCAAAATGCGTTTAGTAATGAAACCTTTTGTATTAAATATGCATATTTCTTGGCTGTAGGGAGATTCAATTTTTATAAATTTTTCATTTAAATCATTCTCATATGAAATTTGTCCTAAGTTAGTGATTAGCTCTTCATTGAATAAGACGCCCATATTATCATATGAATATGAGTGACTATAGAGCGTTTGACCATTAGATGAAATTCTAGAGACTTGCAAAAGATTTGAATCATCGTATTCGTAATAAATACTTCCATTTTTATCTATTTGGATTTCAATAACTCTATTCATCTCATCATAAGATATTTCTATAGATTTTCCATTTGGAAAGTATTCTTTAGCTAGTCTTCCGAGGTGATCATATTCGCGTTCCAAATTCATAACATTATTGGAGCATTCTAACCAGCTAAACAAAGATAAAGCTGTAACAAGTAAAGTAAAGACTTTCATAATTTCCTCAAAATGGATGAAGAAAGTAATTTTTTTATTATTTTTTGTAAAATAAAAAATTCAATAAGTGCTCTTTATGTAGTTAGCATTATTTAAATGCGTAAAAATTGCGTAATTTTCTTATTTAAAGCTTGGACTGGCTCTAATATTTAATTATATAGGGCATATAGGTGTTGAGATTGTCAATCTACAGAGTTGGATAATTCTAACAGGCAAGTAAACATTGCAACTAAATTACTTAGACTGTCACAAGAAACACTTTTAACTTTGATGAAGTATCGTAACAAAGGACAACAACAGGTTTTTGTAACACACGTAAATGATGGCGGAAAGGCTATTGTAGGAAATATTAATCAGGGTGGGAGCAATGATAAAAAATGAGGAAGAACCTCTTGCCCTCTGTGGAGCAAAATCCAAAAGAACAGGTTTTTCATGCCGACAGCCAGCTATGAAAAATGGAAAATGTCGCTTGCATGGTGGCAAGTCTACTGGACCGCGTACCGCTAAAGGATTGCTGAGAGTCAAGCAATCTAAGACTAAACATTCATTTTATTCTAAAGAAGCAAACGAAGAGCGAAGGCAAGTAAGAGTTTTAATAAAAAGATCTAAGCAATATCTAAATGATTACTAACTAATTCGCAGTATTACCAATTTAAATCATGTTGATTGTTAATTAAGAATTTGACTTTATTTCTAAATAAATATTTAAAAGATTAAATTAATATTGTTAATTAACAATTAACCTTTTTATTTGTTATCATTTGTATTGATTTAGTAGCTTAGGTTTTTTATGAATAGATTGCTTGGTGTTATTGCTCTTACTTTATTATGTAGTTCTTTTTTATTTAGTTGGGATGGCTATGACTATGATATTGGTGAGTATGTTCAAATTGAAAAAGGGAATCTTGTCCGAAAATATAAAGACATCGAAGTTTATCATTATGGAGATGGAAGCTATCACAATGAAGAAGTTCAAGGGTTCTGTGGTCATGAATTAGAAACCTATGACTATGACACATGTGAATATCACTATTATGAAATGGATTAATTTAAGGAGTTAAAAATGTTTAAAAGCCTGAAAAGTGGAATATTTAACTTATCTATATTGGCTACAATATTACTGTCAACGAGTGAATTAAGCGCTGCTTCAAGAAAGCCTTATAAATCTAAGGTTTATTCTATAAAAAATTATTCTAAAAAATCATATACCCCAAAATCTTATACAACTAAGAGTTACAACAGAAAGCCCTACACTAAAAAGGCTTCTTATGCGGGCTATGGAAAACCAAGCAAAGTGAATGGTTTACCTAAAACCAAAATCACTTCAGGCCATGTCAAAAAAACCAGTAAGGGATACACCTATGTGAACCCTTATGCGAGGAGCAATAAATAGAATTTTAAATTTTGTAGATGGATCAACCAATCCAGAAGATTTTGACAGAGCTATGGTAATGGTTATTCAAGATGTTTCGCCAGAAAAACAACCTGTTATTATTGAAATTCTGAAAGCAAAAAAAGCATCATTATCGAATGTGACCTTGCCCCATAAATAGGACCAAAGTAAAATAGAGATCACGCTATACATGGTTTTGAACATGTTTACATGCATGAATTGATAGTGCTTTGCTATGATTGCCATAGTAAATTTCATGGTCTAGTTTACAAATTGAAACTTAAGGCGAAAGTGGCTTTGATAGTTTTAATTCTAAAATTAATGGTTCTATCTGCATTTTTTGGTCATTTATTGATTGAGAAAATATTTTAGTTAAATAATTTTTCTTTAGTTATGCATGCCCTTAAACTTCAAAAAATACACGCATTGGATTCATAGCGAATTAGATTATTTTTACGCAAATTTTACGCACTAGACTGGAAAAATTGGGCAAAAAAGAGCTCAAGAGAGATGAAGTGATTTTGACTTAACTTACTTATTCTCTTGAGCTTATTTAATTTAGTTTATGCCAGTACAATGGAGGTGATTGGACGCGTTCAGAACTTTTAACTGGGATAATTTTAAGAATTTAGATAAATATTGTTTATTAAATTTTTGAATTTTATTACAAAATAAAAATATAGCAAGCTCTACCTGACAATTTGTAAAAAAATATATTTAATTATTTTGCAACTATTCATCGGTGTTTTTCATAGGAAAAATTAATAATTTGCTACTGTCTCAAAGATTTGACTTCTCTATGAAACTACATTTCGCAATATCATTTTATTTTCTCAATCTCTCTATGAGAATAAACGCTGAATAGTTACCATTATTTTTTATATTTTTCTAAATAACATTCAGGAATTTCAATAGAGCTACCATCTTCAAATTCTACGATATAAACCCAAATACCTATTTCTGATTTATATTTATCAATCAATTTTTGAGTTTTAATTTTTGTAAAACCACAAATCACTCCTAGTTTTTCTGGAAAATAAATTTTAGGAGCTTCAGCTTTTATTTTTATTAAATCATTGTAAGTAAATTTATTATCATCTTTTTCATTTTTTTTCATAAAATCTCCATTATTTAATAAATAGGTAGCCAAGGAGTACCATCGGGATTAGAAATTCCAGGTCTATGTCCATGAGGTTGCCATGCTCTAGGATCTTTGTGAATAGGACTGGGAGGATGACCTCCATCTTTTCTCTCTCCAGTTTGATTACCATCTTCATCCTT
>Ga0316193_10003150_pt1 | contig 11813 bp, 9 predicted proteins | sample MerIslsedime2_MG_FD_207735 | JGI IMG/M metagenome (GOLD analysis project Ga0316193, IMG submission 207735) | Coastal sediment microbial communities from Maine, United States - Merrow Island sediment 2 | ecosystem: Environmental > Aquatic > Marine > Coastal > Sediment | place: USA: Maine... | reverse complement strand
TTCAACTGGGCAACAATGCAGATGGCCGCCAAGATCGTGTACTACGGTCCTGGTCTGTGTGGGAAAACGTCCAATCTCAGCTACATCTACGCCAAAACTTCCCCCGAATCGCGCGGAGAAATGGTATCCCTCGAGACGGAGTCCGACCGGACCCTGTTTTTCGATCTCCTACCGATCGAGGTCGGTACCATCGGCGGCTTCAAGACTCGGCTTCAGCTTTACACCGTGCCGGGCCAGGTTTTTTACAACACAACGCGGAAGCTAGTGCTCAAGGGTGTCGATGGGCTGGTTTTCGTGGCCGATTCGCAGCGCCCGATGCGCGACGCAAATCTCGAGAGCTTCAAGAGCCTGGCTGAGAACCTCGAGGAGTTCGGGCTCGAGGTCTCGGACGTCCCGATCGTCCTCCAATACAACAAGCGGGATCTCAGCAACATCCTGACGATCGAGGAGCTCAACGCCGACCTCAACCCCGACGGGTCTTTCAAGTTCGAGGAGGCCTCCGCGGTCAACGGTGACGGGGTCATCACGACTCTCAAGGAAATCACCAAGCTCACGCTGAAGAAGCTCAAGGTGCGGATGACTGCGCCCGAGGAGACGACGACCACCACAAAGATCGCCGCGCCTTCGGTGCGGCCGGTCAGACCACCCCAACCCGCACCACCGATCTCGGCCAAGTCTCTAGCCCGTGCGGCCGAGGAAGGGGTCGGAGATAAGGCTGCGGCGGCAGGGGCTGAACCCGTCTCTGGGGCCACCGCAACAGCGAGTGAAGTCGCGGAGGTTCCGCCTACCGCCGAGATCGAAAAGCCGGACGACGGTCTATTTACCTCTCCAGAGGCTGAGGAGCCCGCGGTCGCGGCGGTCGAAGCTTCGGCCCAGGAGCCGACTCCTCCGATCGACGACGGGATTGGGCAGCCGTTTCCAGACGCGGAAGTCACCAAGGTCGGCGAGGATGCCGCCGAAGAATCGGAAGTCATCGAAGTCGAGTTTGACGCCGAAACGAGTACCGAACCGACCAAGCCGCCAGAGGTGAAGCGAGTCCAGGTCTCGAACCAGATGGACATCCTCGCCGAGCTTGATGGCCTCAGAAAACAAGCGACGATGGGCATCAGCGGTCGGCAACCCCAGACCACTGCGTCCGACCTCGATCTCGATTCGCTGATTTCCGGCGATACCGGGCAGTCCAGGGAGTTGCGCCGGAAAATCGAGAAGGCCGTGAACTCGGATATCTTCAAGACCATGCGGGGGATGCAGATCGCAATTCGAATCCAGAACGAGGGCGGCGAGACCATCCACTCCTTCGATCCCGTGTCCGTCGATATCGAGGACGCGACTGCGCTCAAAAAACTCTGCCTACGACTCTCTTTGGATTTGGAGAACCTTCGTTGACTCGTGGCGTTCGCAGACCAAACTGGCGATCGCTGATCGTGGTGGTGCCAGCCCTGTTGCTGGCAGCCTGCAGCTCGACCCAGGAACCATCACACGACGCCGGCATTGCCGCGGACAACTCCGCCAAAACCTACCGTCAATGGGAGGAATCGACCCGTGATTTCGCCGACGATCTCATGGAGGAGGCACAGCGGCTCAAGGGGGAAGGTCGCGGAGACGAAGCGATCTCCGCGACCGACGAAGCACTCTGTACAGTGCTGGAGACTCCCGCCGGTTACTCGCCTGGGGCCAGGTATCTCGACTACCTTGCCGAGCTGATCGACGAAGCCAACGAGATCGAGGCGGCCCTGCAACCCATTGACGACGAAATCGAGGACACCGAAGCGTTCGTCATGCTGCCGCCGATCGACCTTTTCGTAGACGAAAGGGCTGTCGACGCCACCGTGGACGACAGTCCGTTGCCGCCCAGTGATTTCCCACTGATGCTCAATTCGACGGTCGAGCAATTCCTCGAGGCCATGGTTTCTTCCGGTGAGTATCACAGTCGCATCGAGACCGGCCTTTCGCGCGCCGGAAACTATCTGCCGATGATCCGTCCCCGGTTCGCCGCAGCCGGATTGCCCCAGGATCTCTCGTACTTGCCGTTGATCGAGTCTGCGTTCTCGGTCAAGGCCTACTCACGCGCCCGCGCGCACGGAATGTGGCAGTTCATTTCATCGACGGGCCGTCATTATGGTCTCGATGTTGGCTCGTTGGTCGATGAGCGGCGCGATCCCGAGCTCTCTACAGACGCGGCAGTCGCCTACCTCTCTGACCTCCACGACCAGTTCAACGACTGGTATCTAGCCTTGGCCGCCTACAATTCCGGTTCAGGAAATGTCCGGAGGGCGATTCGGCGCTCAGGCAGCCGGGATTTTTGGATTCTTCGCCGTTACCTGCCCCGTGAAACACGGAACTATGTGCCCGCGTTCATCGCTTCGGTCATCGTCGCCAAACAGCCCGAGAAGTACGGTTTCACAGCTCCGGTCGACAAACCGTGGAATTTCGAAACAATCGAGGTGCCAGACGCCCTCGACCTCCAGCTTCTCTCCACCGAATCGGGGATACCACTCGATGAGCTTCGCGAGCTCAATCCCGCCATCCGCCGTGACCTGACGCCGGCCCGGAGCACCACCAACCTCCGCCTGCCTCCGGGCACGACCGCGTCCGCGGAAGCGGCCCTCAGCTCGACGCCGCGCGATCAGTGGGCGCCGCGCATGATTCACACTGTCCGCAGCGGAGACAGCCTCTATGCGATTGCCCGCAAGTATGGATCGAGTGTGAGCGCCATCCGCCAGGCCAACGCGCTTCGCGGCAGCCTGATCAGACCCGGCCAGAATCTCATCGTGCCGCGTTTCGGAACCGAAATGAGGGCTGCCTCCAACCAGCCTCAGAGGAGCGCCGACGGCGGCGTCTATATCGTGCAACGAAACGACACTCTGTGGGACATCGCAACTGGATTTTCGGTGTCGGTTGATAGCCTGTGCGCCGCCAACGGGCTTTCGCGGCGAGATGTGATCAGGCCGGGCCAGCGCCTCAATATCCCGAACGGTGCATCGACCTACACCGCACCGGCCCGCCAACAGGCCTCGCGAGATAGTGGTGCGACCCATACTGTCCGTTCAGGCGACACCCTGTCCGACATCGCCGACGACTACAACGTCTCGGTCAGCGCCCTGAAGCGAGCCAACGGGCTCCGGTCCTCTCGCATCTATCCCGGCAAGGAGCTTCGTATCCCCGCTCCGGTGGAGAGGTCCACTCCTCAACGCACGACCGTCGAACCCGGAACCTACAAGGTGCAGAAAGGCGATACGCTGTACGACATCGCTCGCCGTTTCGGGGTCTCGATCTCGGACCTGCGCCGTGCCAACGGGCTCCGGACGTCGCGAATTTATCCCGGCGATGTGCTGCGGATTCCTAGCTCCCAGGCGAAGAGTTGATCGCGGTTCGACTCACCACCAAGTCACCAAGTACACCAAAAGAAATTCTGACCCGTGTATCGCGTAAATGCGATTCAAAGGGCTGCTACAATTCGCAGCCCAACAGGGATGAGGGAGCGCGTGGATGACAGAGACAATCGAGATCAGACCTGAATTTGCCGAAGCCCTCGAGACGGAAGACTGGGACCGTGTCGAGGAACTGTGGTTGGAAGCCTTGGACGCGACACCGATATCCACGACGGAGCTCTTCGAGGTCCGGCGTCTCACGTGGAAAGCCGGACGAAAAAACCTCGCGCGAACACTCCTCGAGTTACTTGCTGATTCGCTCGAGGAAGGCTCGGAATCGGCCGAGGCTCTCGCCGCCCTCCGGGAGCTGGTTCGTCTCGCCAGCCCGAAACCACCGACCGAACTGACGGAGAGAATGATCAATGCTTTTTCGAGAGAACGATCCGAAAGCCCATCCCTCGAGGCCGTGCTCGAAAAATACCCGATGGTGACGGCGCGGCGACCGATCGAAGAGCTTGAAGCTGCGGAGTGTTGGCTCGATCACGACCTGGGATCGGTCGTAGAAGTCGTAGGCCAGGGGGTCGGTCGCGTGGTAGACCTCAATCTCCAGCTCGAGAACATCAAGGTCGATCTGGGCGGTTCGCGCCCCGTTTCCATCCCCTTCGGCGCAGTCAGACGCCATCTCCGTCCGCTACCCGAAGGCGACTTCAGGCGCCGCAAGGTCGAGATCCCGGAGGAGCTAGCGGCTTTCGTTGAAAATGAGCCTGGGGCGGCACTGGCGGAGGTCCTCGAAAGCCTCGATGAGCCATCGGGCGTGAGCGCCATCAAGGCTGCCCTCGAAGGCTTGCTGCCAACAGCGAAATGGAACTCCTGGTGGACCAAAGCCAGGAAGAACCCCCGCATCCTTTCTTCAGGTTCGGGATCTCGGCTCCGCTATACGGTCAGCCACAGTGCCGAGGGCGCCGACGAAGCTCTGCTCGAAGAGCTTCGAACCGCCCCACCCTCCGGCCGGCTCGCGATCGCGCGACGCCTCGCCGATCGAGATCAAGAAACAGCTTCAGCGGCGGCAGCGGTCCTCAAAGATTCCCTTGCCGGCCTCGAGTCTTCTGAGCCCGGGCTCGCCTGGCAGACGGCCGGGATTCTCGCATCACTTCCCGGTGGCGGTGATGCCGCCAATTCCAGCCGCCAGAGATTGATCCAGACGGATGCACCCCTTGTTCTTCTGTCAGGCATCGCGGACCGTAGCGCTCGGTCTGACGCGCTCACCGCCATTGTCGAGAGCAGTCCCGATGGCTGGCCCGAAGTCTGGGCCGAATGGCTCCTTCACGAAGAAGGCACCAATTTGTTGGCAGAGATCACGGCGAAACTCGAAGCCGCCGGGCACGCCGAGCTCGTCGACCAGGCCATGGAAGCCGTGTTCCGAAATCACGCCAACCACCCGGCGCAGTTTGTCTGGGCGTGCGAGGCGATGTCTGAGGACGACTGCCCACAGGCAATTCGATCCCGGATGACACCATCCATTCTGGAGAAAATTCCGGACGCGATCACGCGCAAGGAATTCTCCTCGATAAGGGGTCGTGCCAAGGGGCTCCTCGATGGCGGCAAGGTGGCAATTCGTCTCCTGATGGAGTCGGCGAACGCGCAGCAGGCCGCCCGGTTCAGCCAAAGAATCGCTCGTCTGGACTCCGTCGAGCCGCAACGTCAACGCCTCGTCGAACAGGCGGCCCAGCACCAACACAAAGACCCCGCCGCCGACGAGCGGCCGGTCCTTGCGGCAACGAAATCCGCAGTTGAAGCGAAGCAGGAAGAGCTTCGCACTCTTTTGGAAGTAGATATTCCAAGGACCCTCAAGGGGATTAACGCCGCCGCCGCCGAGGGCGATCTGCGGGAGAACTTCGAATATCACATGCTGCGCGACCGCCAAGAGCTGCAGTCGGCTCGGGCGGCAAAAATCCAGGAAGAGCTGACTCAGGTCCGTATCCTCGAACCCGGCGCCGCCGACGTGTCGGCCGTCAACATCGGCACTGTCATCCACCTCGAGGACGAGGACGGCAACATACTTGAGCCGATCACGATCCTGGGCGCCTGGGATGCAGACCTCGACCGACGCATTTTCGCCAACGGGTCGGATCTCGCGCAACGTATGCTCGGACGGAAACCGGGCGACGAGGTAGAGATTGACGACGGCTCGGCGACCATCACACGTATCGAACCCTGGAACGGGTGACGCGCGGACAACTCGACGCCAACGAGCTTCCTACTCGTTCGAAAAACCACAGAGACACAGAGGGCACAGAGCCGATCTGGTTTGCCCGCAGATCACGCAGATGACGCAGATGGTGCTGCCTGTTTTGATAGTTTCACCGTTTCCGCCAACTTCCTCGACTATTCCGACCGTCCGAGAATACCCACAGATCACACAGATAGACCCAGATGAGTTCATACCGGCTTGCTTCGTGCGGCAAGGTTCTGGCCGGCGACCGACGGCCAGATACCGCTGGGCCGGTCAACCGCCCCCAAAAAAAAGCTTTTGTCCCGGTTTCCCGGCCCAGCGTCCTGCGCTCTACGAGCGCAGGCCTCGCAACCTCTCTTCTCATTCAAAAGCTGGGGGAGACACCTTCCTCTCCCCAACAACACAGAAGTGCGGTAGAACCGACGTGCCAACGGCACGCCGGCCGGTGAGAAGCTCGGCGGCGACGAACGCTTGGGTTCGGAGCCGGCAAGCTTCTCACCGGCGACAGGCGGTCTCCGATCGCCTGTCGTTCTGCCTCCAATAAGCGGAACCACCTCTCGGGCTCTGCCAACACCTCTTCGTGTGGGCGGGAGGGTGGGTGGCCTTCGTGTCTTTGTGTCTTCGTGGTTGCGACGTCGGTGGATGGCTCTGTGCCCTCTCTGTGTCCTCTGTGCCTCTGTGGTTCGACCTCTTCGAAAAACGGTTACACTCCCGACATGACGTCTCGGGCAGGAAGTTTCGCGCTCTACGCAAGCCTCAGGAGCTTTTTCGCGGTTGGCGGGAGTCTCCCACTGACCCTTTCCAGACCGATCGGTCAGACCCTCGGCCAAACCGCCATCGCTCTACTGCCACGAAGTCGAAAGCGAATTCTCGCCCATCTCGAGATCGCCTTCCCGGAGCTCGACCAGAGCCGGCGAAACGCGATCATGCGCGGTTGTGCCCGGCATTTCGGATTGATGCTCGCCGAGGTTGCCTGGTTGTGGCACGCGCGGCCTCAAGATGTCGAGAATCTGTGCGTGCTGGAGGGCGCCGAGAATTTCTTCGAAGCCCTCGAGGTCGGGTGTGGCGTCATCTTCGCCACAGGCCACTGTGGCACCTGGGAGCTTCTCAGCGCCCGGTTGCCGATTTCGGACGTCCCCCTGACGACCGCTGCCCGTAGGCTCGACGACCCCCGCCTCGACCGGTTGGTAACCGCTTTGCGAAGCCGATTCGGCACCGAGATCATTCTCCGCGGGCCGGCGGCAGGGAAGCAGATGGTTCGTGCGCTGGCCGGCAATCGGGTCGCGGCCCTTCTCATAGATCAGGACATTCGTGACATTCCGGGCGTCTTTGTTCCCTTCTTCGGGCAGCCCGCGTGGACGCCCTCGGGCGGTGCCATGCTGGCCATACGAAGAGGCTGCCCGGTCGTGCCGGGTTTCATCCACCGACGTCCGGACGGAACCCACCGGGCCGAGATCCATCCTCCCCTGCCGATCCCGGTTGACGGTTCGCTCGAGGACCGTGTCGAAGAATTGACCGCGGCAGCCACCGCCGTCATCGAGCTTCAGATACGGGCCCATCCCGAACAGTGGGTTTGGATGCATCGGCGGTGGCGGACGCAGCCGGAATCAGTAAACAGTGATCAGTAATCAGTGATCAGTAGGGGGATTCATTTCACGAACTGATGACTGATCACTGATAACTGATTACTTGGTCCTGCTCGGACACACCTCAGCTAACACGCATTCACCGCAACGCGGAGATCTCGCGCCACACACCCGGCGCCCATGCAGAATCAGCCGGGTCGAGAACTTGATCCATTCCTCCTGAGGCAGCAGAGTCTCCAACTCGGCAGCAATTTTCTCCGGGTCCTCGAGACGGGTCAGACCGAGCCGGTGAGCAAGCCGCCGCACGTGGGTATCGACGGTCACCCCGGCGGCGATCCCGAAGGCCTCACCAAGCACGACCTTGGCGGTCTTGCGACCGACCCCGGGCAGCGCAACTAAGGCGTCCAGATCCTCCGGCACTCCTCCGCCATGATCGGACGCGACGATGGCGGCTGCGGTGCGAAGAGAGGTAGCCTTCTGGCGAAACATCCCGGTTGATCGGATCACCGATTCAACATCTTCCTGAGACGCCGACGCCAGATCCTCCGGAAACGGCCAGCGGGCAAAAAGCTCGGGCGTCACCTTGTTGACCCGCACATCGGTGCACTGGGCGGAAAGCACCGTCGCCACCAGGAGCTCCCACGGCGAACCGTAGTCGAGCTCGGTAGCAGCCTCGGGGTACTCGTCACTCAGCAGCTCGGCAACGGTCGCGGCCCGGGTCGCCAGCTTCACAATCAGTACTTGAAGGTCGACCCACCGATGAACTCGCGCAGAATCGAGGTCTGCGGCACCTCATCGGGAAAGATCGGCACGAACATTGAGAGGTGCTTGAGAAGACGGAAGGCCTCCGTATAAGCCGGATTCGTTCTCGGCACGTGGAGTAAAAATCTCTCCGCGAAGACCTTGAGCACCGCCGGTTCGTAGACCAGGGCCGAGTTGAACATCACGTCGGCCTGCTCCTGGAAGGGAAAGATCCACTTGCCCTCTCCACGTCGCACCGTCTCCCAAAGATCCAAGGTCCGTTCAGCGTTGAAGCCTCGAAAAAGATTGTCACGCACAATCCGCCGCACGAGGCGGGCATCTGCGGTGAAGATGCGGTTGTGATCGTCGATCGCCAACTGAGAAAGTGCCGAGATGAAAATTCGATACTTCTGGTCACGAGGCACGGTCTTGGTCAAACGATCGTTGAGTCCGTGAATCCCCTCGATCGACAACACCTGATGATCCTCGAGCTGCAGAGGAACCGAGTCAACATCCGGCTTGCGATGGCCGGTCACGAAATCAAAACGGGGGGTCATCACCTCTTTGCCGGCCAGTAGATCGGCGAGATGTCGGTGAAAGAGATCGAGATCGATCGCCTCGAGGGACTCGAAATCGAGTTGCCCCTGCTCATCCCGGGGGGTGTCTTCGCGGTTGACGTAGTAGTTGTCGAGCGACAACGTAACCATATCGATGCCGTTGACCCACAGTTGAATTCCGAGCCGTTTGGCAAAGGTCGTCTTGCCCGAAGAGGACGGTCCGGCGATGGTGATGAGGCGGACCTTCGGGCTTCGGGAGAGAATCTCATCGGCAATTTGTGCGATCTTCTTCTCGTGCAGGCCTTCCGCGATACGAATGATGTGGCTGCTGCCACCATCAAGACACAGCTGGTTCAGCTGGCCCACGTTCTGCACCCCGAGCAGCTCTTGCCAGCGTCGGGTCTCGACATAGGTCTGGTAAAGGAGCTGTCGAGGCGTGAAGCGGGGTAGGTGGCTTCGGTCGGCTCGGCGGGGAAAGCGCAGCAGCAGACCATCTTCGAAGGGCATCACGCCAAAGGTCGGGCAGCACCCCGTGTGCGGGGCGCACGGCCCATAGGCGAGATCAATGAAATCCCCGCAGGTGATGATGTGAACCGTCGAGGAGCGGCGGGTCGCGAGCAACTGCAACTTGTCGTCGCAGCCTCTCTCACGGCAGGCCTTCTCCGCCTCTTCGATCGTCACCGTTTCGCGCCTGAAAGGGCGTTTCTCACGGTGGAGTTCGACCATCCTTTTCTCGATCGCCGGCGCCATCTCCCCGAGGGTGGGATGGTCTCCACGAAGCTGATAGTGGTAGCAATTGCCGAGGGACTGTCCAATCACCAGGCGAGCGTCCGGGTAGAGTTGGTGGCACGCCTCGTAGAATATGAGGCTCACCGATCGCTTGTAGACGGACTCCCCCTCACGATCACCGAAGCTGACCAGCTCCAGATCGACCTCGCCGCGCAGCGGGAAGTCGAGCATGACCTGTCGTCGATTGACCAACGCCGACAGTACGGTGTCGGGAATCCCGCCATTGATGCTCTTCAGGAAGTCGTCGACGCGGATACCTGACTCGACCTGGTGGACGGCCCCACGGTATCGTATTTCCACCTTGTTGTTGTTCATGCTGCCCCGTTCTGGTCCGGGAAAAATCGCTCCCGGGACTCTTTCAGGCTCCTCGAAAGATCATATCGCGACCCCCCTTGCGCCATGCACCGGGTGTCGTATACTGAGCGTTCACACTGGCGCCCATGCCATACCGAAGGGTGGTCGAATCAGTCGGCGATACGGGGGCATGGGCGCTTTTATTGTGTCCAGAGTTCCCACCCTTCCCAAACTCCCGGTGAAGAGTAAAGAGTGAAGAGTAAAGCCCACCCACCCCCGCCCGAGAAACCTTGGTTCTTCACTCTTTACACTTAACTCTTAACTTCGTTGGCAGACCGCCGCCGTATCTCCCAAGGCTGTTGGCATCGGTAGCTGCCTCAGGTCACTGGTCCTTTGATCTTCTTCGGTTCGCAGAGATCTTTTTTCTTTTTCTTCTTGACCACTGCACCGCAATCCTTGCAGCGGTAGCGGCCAGGCTTCGGTTTCGCCTTGGATTCGCCCTTCTTACAGCTCATAACCAATCGAGATTATAACTCAATTAACAGATCTCGAACGGGTGGTGATTCAGTTGGGTTCAGGCTAAACTCTTCGCCCTGCGGAGGGGTTCGAGCATGCAGATCCCAGAGTGGTATACGGGCAGCGATGACAGCGGCAGGGTTGCTGCGGGCATTGAGCGCGCGATCGAGCGGATGGACGAGCGCACCGCGGATCACAGCGACATCGCAGACCTCGAAAAACTCCTGGCCAGCGAGGGAGAGGTCAACTGGCGAAATTTCCTCCTCGGTTTGATAGGGACCATTCACTACGATCTCGAGGAGATCGACAGCGCCCGCACAGTTCTCGAAGAGTCGGTGAAGTCGTACAAGCCATACCTCGAGTCATTCGACGACGTACTCAGCGTCTATTGCCAGTCCTGTTACACCCTCGGCGTCATCCTTTTCGATGATGCTGACTACAGTGAGGCGATTCCCTGTTTTCTTCGCTGTCTGCCGTACATGCACGAGGTCTACGACGAGACCTACATCGGGCACATCTACACCTTTCTCGCTCTCTGTCTCAGCTGGACCAGTCAAACCGCCTACAGCTCCGTGTTTTCGGAGGCCGCCGCATTTATCCGGCGATACGACTGCGAGTCGCTGGAGCAGCTGATGATTGCCTACGGCGATACCGGGGAGATCGACAAAGCTACCGACGTCTTCCAGCTCCTGCAGCGACACTGTCAGGACTATGAGAATTACGACCGAGTTCTCGAGTACGCCGAGCAGAATCTCGGTGAGTCTGGCGTGGTCAATTAGCCCTGGTGGTCGGTCGTCCGTTTCGAAGCGAACGAGATCACAACGTCAGGAATCCAATTGCGGGCTCGCCTCCGTAGACGTTGATCGACCGTCTCGCCTTCGAAATCGGTGCGCGAAACGTCGAAATCCATCTGTTCTGAATTGTCGAAGTTGAGTACGTTGACGACGGCGTAATGGCGGCCGTCGATTTCGCTGACTGCAAAGGTCATTCCGCCACAATTTCGGCATACGAAGAACTCCGCCGTGGTGGTTCCGAATCGGTATCTGCTCAGCCGGTCCTCGTTGGAAACGACCGCCTCCAACCGAGCTTCCGGGTGGGAGGTATAAGTGGCACGGCGCGGTCTACAAAAGGAACAGCCGCAGGCTCGAGCCGGAATCGCCCCTTCCTCAGCAGGCCAGCGCAGCCGGAATCGAATGTTTCCGCAGTGACAGCCTCCGACGATCGTCCGCACGCCCTCCCCCACTCATCTTCCAAACGTCTTATGGAGATCAGCAGGCCCGGTCACGGGAGGAGCTTCCCGTACACGATCCAGTGATAGATGACGTAGAACCAGCTCAAGAACGCATGCAGCAAAGCCCAAAGGATGCTGTGGTTGACGCTCCAGCTGAGCAGGACTGCCAACACGGCACCGACACTCCCGATAATCCCGCCGCCGCAACAGCCGCATCCCTTACCGTTGTTCTCTCCCATGGTCCCTCCTCACAGCATCATAAATGAGCCAGCCCGAGTTCTCCCCTGCTCATGGCGATCCGAATCAGCCGGCGGTCCTGAGGTTTCTCAAAGTTTCGGGATGTGGAAGGCGAATCACATCGGAACCATCCCAGGGATGGACCTCGAGCCCGCTCAGACAGCCGTTGCGCGCCCACAGGATCACACCAACCTGAACGCCCTCCGGGGACTCGGCGTCTGCAAGGAGCACGGGAGAGGGTGCTGCCTCGGTGACGGC
>Ga0316193_10003147_pt1 | contig 11815 bp, 12 predicted proteins | sample MerIslsedime2_MG_FD_207735 | JGI IMG/M metagenome (GOLD analysis project Ga0316193, IMG submission 207735) | Coastal sediment microbial communities from Maine, United States - Merrow Island sediment 2 | ecosystem: Environmental > Aquatic > Marine > Coastal > Sediment | place: USA: Maine... | reverse complement strand
AGATGCCGTTGATGATCTCACTGCTATTCCGGGCGACATGGACCGCATAAGGCTGGTAAAGTGTCCGGCGGTAGATGCTAATACTAAGGTCAGCACCCGTCGCAAAAGATAGACGTGTGTTGGTCCAGAGGAGCAGTAAACGCATAGCGCCCGCCATAAGGGCTGCCAACCCAAATGCTATGGTCAGCGGCAATAGGAGTTGTTCTGGCCCTGTGAGCCCCAGAGTTTGGATGAATGGCTGCGCGACTGGGTGTGAAAAAATGCGACCCGGTGCGGTCAAAACCCCAAGAAACGGCAGCGCTGCCCCTATGCTGAGGATTTCTGCAAACGAAGCGAGGATCATCAAAACAAGCAGGATACCAAATTGCCCCCGTCGACGTGGGCTGATGTGGTGCCAGAGACGGCCTAGGAGTTGGGTGATGTTTGGAGATGCTTTCATGGCTTTAGGCCTTTAAGCCACATCGCGGAAAAGTACGTTACAAGAGCCAACACCCCGCCTCAGCTGGCCCACAACGATTTTCTGAAGGCGGGGATTCATTTGAATACAATCACACATCGACAATTTTCTCATGACGTTAAGAATTTCGCATCGTAGAAAGATAATCATTCCTCGAAACGGTGACTGAAAGAAATACGGTATCTTTCGGAGAGTATTTATGTGTCTGAAAAATAATATAATTCAAAATAAATTTAGAAAAAAAAGCTGATCTTCGACTGCCGCATTTGGGCACGCTACCGCCATACCGTGCAAGTATAGCCAGTACAAGAAAAATCTATTTTGATAGAAAATTAAACTTTTCTATTATGCAAACTGCAAATCATGCCGTGTCATACTGACCCGGGTATACTGTCCTGCGATATTCAATAAAATTACTACGCGATCCTTGCTGGTTTCACTTTCAAAGATCCCTTCACATCCCGACATGGCGCCATCGATAATACGAACACGATTACCTTTCTCAAATTTTTTAGTCTCAATGGTTTGAATCCCATATTCATCTTCATTGGCCTTGAGTAATTCAATTAAATCGTCTGGTACCTGCAAGGGATAAGCACCAAAGCGAACCATTGATGAGACACCTAGGGTCGAACGGATTGGTGACCAATTGTCCGTGGTACAATTAAGTTGGATGAATAGATAACGGGGAAACATCGGTTCAGTTTGAGTGATATATCGACCCCTGCGGCGCAGGTTAACGTTCATCTTAGGGAGATAGACACTATAATTTTGTCTTTCCAGATTTTCGAGCGCTGTTTGTTCTGCGCGGGGTTTCGTATAAACAAGGTACCAACCGCGTAGATCTGAATTATTTTTCTGCATCGTCACTTTGAATGATTTTCTATAATGTCAAACAGAACTCAACCAATAAAATACAACATCGTCATAAACTTATCTTATTTCGTCCTTGAGAGTATCTTCCCCTTTGCGTAATATCTCGGCTTCCTTTTTGATCTGTGATATTTCCGTCTCTAACGCTGCATATTCATCCATTTTGTAGCGCAGAAATCGAAACGTGACCTGTGCCTTTTCCTTAATCCCTTCAGAGGTGAGCAAATAGGCGTAACCACGTTTGTTTTTACTGTGATAAAAGTTCCTGGCCTTTACCCAACCCCTTTCAATCACCGCCTTTAAACAGTAGTTGGCCTTACCCAGGCTAATACCTAATTCGCTCGCAATTTCACGCTGGCTGATATTCGGGTCGGCCTGTACCAATTTGAGCAATTTATAAGCAGTTTCATCATCCAACACATTAATTCTCATACGTTCATTCATTGAACACATGTCAAAGTCTAAACGATGTTGTTGAAAATGCAAGGAAGAAAAAAGGCGCCGTGAAGACGACTTTTATATTATGGTTATTTAAAGAAAATGTGACTTATTTCACAGTAATCAGCAGGTCTTTCCTATTCTTCTTTATCAGCTTGGCCCCTATCCCGTTCACCTTGGTCAGTTCATCTACCTTTTTGAATGGCCCATTTGCAACACGATAGGCAACAATCGCCTCGGCCTTTTTCTGCCCAATCCCTTTGATATTCGCGGCCAGATGCTCGGCAGTTGCCGTATTGATATCGACTGGTGCCGCCAGGGCCAGGCTATTACAGCTTAGTACCGCAATGGTAAATAGGATGATTTTCAATATTCTCATGATGAGACTCCTTTCCCGATGTTGTTGATTGTGTAAATTATAGTGCCAGCCTTGTTTGATGATCTCAATCCATATCCATATCGGATTTTTCTGAATCTTGCGTCAGGATATGCCTACACCCCGCTTCGCTTTATGAAGCCAGTTCCTCTTCTATCGCTGCCAATGCCGCCATGGGATCAGGGGCTTGGGTAATGGGACGGCCGATAACCAGATAACTCGCCCCCAGCTCGATAGCTTGCCTCGGTGTCATGATCCGATGCTGGTCGCCTTTATCGCTCCCTTGTGGGCGTATACCCGGTGTGACGAGACAAAACGGCTCAGCGTGTATCTCACGCAACATACTCACCTCCTGCGGTGAGCAGACCACACCGTCCAGGCCACTCGACTGGGTCAAGGCAGCAAGCCGTTTGACATGGTCCGGAATATTCTCCGTTAGACCGATCTCCTTCAATTGACTCTCGGAATGGCTTGTCAGTATCGTCACCGCAATCAATAAGGGGCGTTTGGTATATGACTCCAGCCCCTCTCTGGCGGCCTGCATCATGGCCCGGCCACCCAGGGCATGTACATTCATCATCCAGACACCGAGTTCAGCCGCAGCCTTACAGGCCCTGGCCACGGTATTGGGTATATCGTGGAATTTCAGATCAAGAAAGACATCAAAGCCGGAAGCAACGAGCTCACGTACGAGGGCCGGGCCGGCTGCGGTAAATAATTCCTTGCCTACCTTTACCTTGCAACGCCCCGGATCAAGCTTGCTATACAGCTGCCTTGCGGCCTCCTGCGTTGGGAAATCCAACGCAACAATGATTTTTGGATCGGACAAAACCTATTCTCCTTCTACACCTTGGATAGTCTTGATTGAGTCCCAGTTGCGGCAACTGGGACATTGCCAATACAGCTGTTTACTGCTAAAGCCACAGACCTGGCATTGATAATTCGGCCGGATTTCCAATAGCTGCTGTGTCACATCCTTCAATACCTGTAACTTTTCCCTTACCGCCTCGCTGCTTTGTCGCAGATTCAGCTCGATGAGCCTATTCATCGCCCGCACCGAAGGGCGATGCCTTAAACAATCAGAGATAAAATCAACGGCCTCCGCATCGCCCTGATGTTCCTGAATCAGTTCCGACAGGACCAGGGCAACGGATACACCATGTTGTTGTGTTAATAACTGTTTCAGGTATGCCGTCAATTCATCGAGACGGTCCAAGTGCCTATAGCATTCTTTCAATGGCCGCACGGCCTCCCCTAAATGACTGATATCCTGCTGTTCTATGCGCCTGAATGCCTTAATCGCTGCCTTGTCATGCCCGGCTTGCATCTCAAGCCTGCCTTCGATAAGGCTCGCACGGACGCAGCTCCTGTCGGCACTGAGCGCCCTTTTCACCAGCTTAATCGCCCGCGTCTTGTCGCCATTCAGCTGTGCCTGTTCAGCCTGTTCACAATAGTAATGGGCAATTCTTGCGTATTGACCCTTGCCGGTCTTGACCTCCAGGCGTCGGGCCGTTTCAATCGCCTTATCCCAGTCCTTTTCTTGCTGATAGATATCGATCAGGTAGTTCAGTGCCGTCTCGGTATGGGGAATACTGCTCAATAATTCCGAGAACAGCGCTTCTGCCCGGTCCAGCAAACCGGCCTTGAGGTAATCCTGGCCTAGTTCAAATAGGGCCTGTGCGCGTTGATCTTTTGTTAAGGTTGGGCGGGCAATCAGGTTTTGATGAATACGGATAGCCCTGTCCACCTCACCACGGCGGCGAAATAAACTACCCAGTGCAAGGTGTGTCTCGATGGTATCGCTATCGACCTCGAGCAGTTGAATAAACACGTCGATGGCCTTGTCGGGCTGTTCATTGAGTAAGAAATTGAGCCCCTTTAGATAGACAGGTGAGATATCAAGTGGGGACTTGTCCTGCTCTTCTGCATGACTGCCACGACGTCCAATAAACCATCCGGACAGGGCTGCAACAGGCAGGAGGAGAAAAAAGAGCGACTCGAATAACATTAATGGCTGTCTTTAATGGGGATCGTCCGCAGGTTCGTCACTTCTTTTTCGGCCAAGTGCACTGACCTTTTCAGGCGGGCAATATTCCGTCTGGCACGGAGCAACTGGCCCATACTCGCCAAGATGCCCAGTAGCGCCCCCGCGATAATGGACAAGACTATGATTAAGGATAATGGGACCTGTACCACGCCAAAATAGTATTTCAACTCAACAGAGGTTGAATTTAATACCGCAAAAACAATCCCGGCAAGAATTATAATCAACATAAAGACGATACTGATCATACGCTTCATTTCACCACCCCTTGGCCTTCGCTGCCAACAATCTCAAAACTTGTTATGCCTTACTACACCCTATCGTCTGCAATTCAATTATATAGAAACAATAGTATAGTTCGCAGTATTCCAATTCAAATCCCTATTTTTACTATATTGCCGCAACAAGCCAAAACAGGCAGGAGGGCATAAGTCCATATTAAGGGCAAAAAAAAACGGTATGAGGTTTTACCTCATACCGTTTCCAGTTTTTTATTCGCGTAATAACCTAACAGATTATCGGTACGCGTTGCATGCTTTCGTTTACCCGTTCACGCATTTCCTTACCGGGTTTAAAATGCGGGACATATTTTGCATCCAGCCTGACAGAATCCCCTGTTTTGGGATTACGCCCTACCCGTGGGGGGCGGTAATGGAGGGAAAAACTGCCAAATCCCCTGATTTCGATTCGATCGCCACTCGATAACACCGTGGCCATATGCTCAAGCATGGTTTTAACGGCCAGCTCAACATCTTTGTAGGCGAGCTGTTTCTGTTTTTGTGCAAGAATGTCAATCAGTTCGGATTTTGTCATTATTTTCCCCAAACCAGAAAGTGGGTGAAATCAGACTCAATCTCACCCACCTTAGTTCTACATTACGATTCGCTATCCATTTGTTCTTTCAGCAAATCACCCAGGGTTGTGGTTGCAGTGGTTGAACCACGAGTATAGTCCTCGATCGCATCCTTTTCTTCATCACTGTCCTTCGCCTTAATCGACAGGGCAATGGTGCGATTCTTACGGTCAATACCGGTAAATTTGGCTTCAACTTTGTCACCAATGCTCAGCATGGTACGGGCATCTTCGATCTTATCACGAGAGATCTCGGAGGCGCGCAGGTAACCCTCCACACCATTACCAAGATCAATCACAGCACCCTTGGCATCCACCTCGGTGACCGTACCTTCGACGATAGCACCTTTAGTATAGTCTGCCATGTAGTTGGATACTGGGTCTTTTTCCATTTGTTTAATGCCAAGAGAGATACGTTCACGCTCAGGGTCAACAGACAAGACCACTGCCTCGACCTCGTCACCCTTCTTGTAGTTACGCACCGCTTCTTCACCAGGCACATTCCAGGAAATATCGGACAGATGCACCAGACCATCGATACCACCGTCCAGACCGATGAAGATACCGAAGTCGGTGATGGACTTGATCGCACCAGAGACCTTATCACCCTTGTTGTGGGTCGAGGCAAAGCTTTCCCAGGGATTGGCCTGACACTGCTTCATACCGAGGGAGATACGACGACGCTCTTCATCGATATCCAGTACAACAACCTCGACCTCTTCACCCAGCTGGACAACCTTGCTCGGGTGGATGTTCTTGTTGGTCCAATCCATTTCGGAAACGTGTACCAGACCTTCAACACCATCTTCGATCTCAACAAAGCAACCATAATCGGCGATATTGGTGACCTTACCGAACAGACGGGTGTGCTCTGGATAACGACGGGCGATATCGACCCATGGATCATCACCGGTCTGTTTCAGACCAAGGGAAACACGCATACGTTCTTTGTCGAACTTCAACACCTTGACATCGATCTCGTCGCCAACGTTGACGATCTCACTCGGGTGTTTGACACGACGCCAGGCCATATCGGTGATATGCAATAGACCATCAACACCACCCAGATCAACGAACGCACCGTAGTCAGTGAGGTTCTTCACCACACCCTTGACCATGGAGCCTTCCTCCATATTGGCCAGCATGGCTTCACGCTCTTCACCACCTTCAGCTTCAACCACGGCGCGGCGGGATACAACGACATTGTTACGGCGTTGGTCTAGCTTGATTACCTTGAATTCAAGTTCCTTGCCTTCAAGATAACTGGTATCACGTACCGGGCGTACATCAACGAGCGAACCAGGCAGGAAGGCGCGGATATCACCCAAATCAACGGTGAAACCACCCTTCACTTTATCTGCAATCGAACCAACCACGGTTTCGTTGGCTTCATGTGCGGCTTCCAGTCGTGTCCAGGCTTCAGCACGTTTGGCTTTTTCTCTGGAGAGACGTGTTTCACCAAAACCGTCTTCCAGTGTGTCCAGGGCCACCTCGACGGCATCTCCCACATTGACACTAATTTCACCATTATCGTTGGCAAACTGCTCAATCGGGATAATTCCTTCAGATTTGAGTCCAGCATTAACCACAACGAAATCATCACTGACCTGCACAACAGTACCAGTGATGATAGAACCAGGATTCATTTGAGTCTTGATCAGACTCTCTTCAAACATTTCTGCAAAGCTTTCGCTCATTCTCTTTCTGCCTACGGTCTGATAATCCGACCAATTGTTGAGCCGCTTAGTCGCGGATTTAAAATACGCCCGATACCATTATTCTTCGACTGAATAGGTAGGTATCGAACCAACTTGTACCGAACTTGAGTATTTAGAGGGAGAGCTGGAATCGCTCTTCACATAATTGCTCAACCCGTGCGACAACCTCGTTTATCGACAAACTGGAGGTGTCGAGCTGGACAGCATCCGCCGCTGCTTGCAGGGGGGAAACTGTGCGCTGACTATCGCGGGCATCGCGTTCGGCAATCTCCTTCAGGAGACCGGTCAGATTAGCATCCATCCCCTTTTCTTTCAACTGTTTATAGCGCCTTTTTGCCCGTTCTTCGGCACTCGCTGTGAGAAAGATTTTCAGTCGTGCGTGGGGGAAAACCGTGGTCCCCATATCCCGCCCATCGGCCACCAGGCCCGGGGCCTGCAGGAAATCCCGCTGCCGTTGCAACAATGCCTCACGTACCGCAGGGATCGCCGCCACTTTTGAGGCGGCATTACCGCAGGTCTCGGTTCGGAGTTCATGGCTCACTTCCTTATCTTCGAGCAACACCAATACCTCAGTGGAACCCTCGGGTAACTCAAAGCGGACATCAAGATTGGCGGCATAATCCGCCAATTTGTCTTCATCCTGCAGTGATATTTTATGTTTTTCTGCCCCCAGGGCGACCAGACGATAGAGGGCACCACTATCAAGCATATGCCAACCCAGGGTCTGGGCGATGAGGTGGCTAATGGTGCCTTTACCCGAGCCACTTGGCCCGTCGATAGTAATCACGGGGATTTCTGCGTTCATATTTTTATGCTTCGCTTCATGTAATCGTGCTCAGTTCGTAGTTTGCTCGCTGATATTCACTCCCGACCCCTTTGCCAGGCTGACAAAACCCGGAAACGAGGTGTCCACATTGGCACATTCAGTAATGGATACGGTACCACTGGCACGGAGCCCGGCCATGGCAAATGACATGGCAATACGATGGTCACCGTGACTGCTCACCGTACCACTGCCTAAGCGCCCACCCTGGATCACCATGCCATCCTCGGTGGCTTGAGCATCGATGCCCAGGGCCTGCAGACCATCGGCCATGACCTGGATACGGTCACTCTCCTTTACCCGCAGCTCGCGCGCGCCGGTGAGCACCGTCTCACCCTCAGCACAGGCAGCGGCAACAAATAGCGCAGGAAATTCATCGATGGCCAGGGGTACTTGGGCTTCCGGAATGCAAATCCCCTTAAGCTTAGCCGAACGCACGCGGATATCCGCCACCGGCTCACCGCCGACGAGCCGTTCATTTTCGATCTGCAAGTCCGCACCCATCAGGCGCAGGATATTGATCACGCCGATGCGAGTCGGGTTCATGCCGACATGTTGTAAGGTGATATCGGAACCCGGCGCGATCGAGGCCCCGACCATAAAAAATGTGGCGGACGAGATGTCTGCCGGGACATCGATACGGGTCGCCTGTAATACCCCGCCGCCCTCAAGACAAACTTTATTAGCCCTGTCCTGCTCTACGACATAGCCAAACCCCTGCAACATACGCTCGGTATGATCGCGTGTCGGCGCAGGTTCGGTCACACAGGTTTTGCCCCTGGCATATAGACCGGCAAGTAACAGACAGGACTTCACCTGGGCACTGGCCACTGGCATGTGGTATTCAATACCATGCAATACCTGGCCACCCTTGATGCGTAGTGGTGGCGTACCTTCTGCAGTGGTTTCCACCTTGGCCCCCATGCTCGCCAATGGCTCCGTGACCCGACGCATGGGACGGGTACTCAGAGAGGCATCACCGGTGAGCTCGCAATCAAAGGCCTGGACAGCTAGCAGACCGGTCAACAGGCGCATGGAGGTACCCGAATTACCCAGATAGAGCGGTTTATCCGGCCTTTGCAGGCCGTGCATACCAACACCATCAATCGTAAGCTGCCCATTTACCGGTCCCTCAATCTTCACGCCCATATTACGAAAGGCATTCAGGGTCGCCAAATTGTCTTCCCCTTCGAGAAAGCCCGTAACCTCCGTCTTACCCTCGGCCAAGGCACCTAGCATAATACTCCGGTGTGAAATTGATTTATCACCTGGCACGCGGATCACCCCATGTAACTCACCACCCGGCTCGATATTAAATTGCTTTTCAATACTCTGGCTTGTCATAGGATCGACTATCTCACTTCGCTGGATTATTCCTGTGCGGTAAACGCATCGCGTGCCTGCTTGGCACGGGTAAAAGTGTCGCGTAAAAATTCACTGTCACCGGCCTCCACCGCCTCGATGAGCAGTTGCAGATCATCGCTAAAGCGCCGCATCACATCAAGCAAGGCCGCCTGATTGGCGAGACAGATGTCGTGCCACATCTGCGGGTTACTTGAGGCGATACGAGTGAAATCCCGAAAACCGCCGGCGGCATAGGTGAAGATCTCCTGACTATCATCCATGCGTGCCAGGGTATCCACCAGGGCATAGGCCAGCATATGAGGCAAGTGACTGGTCGCCGCCAGGACCTCATCATGATGCTGTACTGGCATTTCCAATACTTCTGCACCGCAGGCCTGCCACATCTGCCGCACGCGTTCCAGGGCTGCCATATCGGTCGTCTGTGTGGGTGTCAGGATAACCCGACGCCCCTGATACAACTCGGCGAAGGAGGCCTCGACCCCATTTTTCTCGGTACCGGCTATGGGGTGCCCGGGGACATAGTTGACCGGTATCGCACCAAACACCCGTTCCACCGCCTTGACCGCACTGCCCTTGACACTGCCCACATCCGTGATCACGGCATTGGCCGAAAGGTTTCCCTTGAGTGCCTGAAACACCGTTGCCATGGCCTCCATGGGGACGGCCACCACCACCATATCCGCTTGCCTGACGGCCTCGGCAATGTCGAGCGAATAACGATCGATCACCTTCAGTTCACAGGCACGCTGCAGATGTGCCTCGTCTCGGCCACAACCGACTATTTCACCCACAACACCGGCCTGACGCAGGGCTCGGGCCAATGAACCGCCGATCAGCCCGACACCGATGATACAGAGTTGTTGAATGGAGACCGCTGACACTTGTGTACTCTCGCGTTTGTTTTTATCTGTTAATGATGTGTTGCAAGGCATCGATGGCGCGTTGATTCTCTTCTGGCAAACCGACACTGACTCGCAAAAAACCCGGCATGGCGTAGTTTTCCACTGGCCGTACAATCACGCCCTCACGTAACAGCGCATCATACACAGCCGGGGCATCATCGCCCACATTGACACTGACAAAATTACCCCGGGATGGAATGAAGACCAGCCCCATTTGCCCGAATGCCGCCTGATATTGTTCCATACCCTTGGCATTTAGCTTGACCGACTTTTCCAGATGCGCCCGATCATCCAGTGCCGCTGTGGCCGCGCACAAGGCCATGCCGTTGACATTAAAGGGTTGCCGCACCCGGTTCAGGATATCGGCAATTTGGGGGTTGGAAACAGCATAACCGACACGCAGTCCCGCCAGGCCATAGGCCTTGGAGAAGGTCCGTGTCACCACCAGATTGTCATATTCTGACAAAAGTGTGAGGCCATCGGGATAATCCGCTGCCTGCATTGCAGGGTGGCTGGCATATTCAAAATAGGCCTCATCCAGGACCACAATGACATTTGCCGGAATGGATGACAAAAATGTCTCTAAGCTTTGCTTGCTGAAATAGGTCCCGGTTGGATTATTCGGGTTGGCCAGGAAAACAAGCTTGGTTTTATGCGAGACGGCCTTGGCCATGACCTCCAGATCATGCCCCCAATCGCTCGCCGCGCTCACCACCGCCCGTGCACCGACCACCTGCGTCACGATGGGATAAATGGCAAAGGCATGTTGGGAAAAGATGATCTCATCGCCCGGCCCGGCAAAGGCACGGGCAATCAATTCCAGGACATCATTGGAACCATTACCCAGGGTAATTTGTTCGATATCGAACGGGTGTTTATCTATCAGCGCCAGCTTCAGGTGAAAACCATTGCCATCCGGATAGCGGGCCAACTCATGCAGACCCTCCCGCATTGCGGCGAGGGCCTTGGGACCGGGGCCAAGTGGGTTTTCATTCGAGGCCAGTTTAACAACATCGGTGATGCCATATTCACGTTGCAACTCGTCTATGGGCTTACCGGGTTGATAGGCCTGCAGCTTGCGTACACCGGGTCGTGCCAGTTGTTCATAACTTGTTGCATTCATGGCATGAGGATAACTTAGGAAAGATATAATACTGCGCTATGGCACCGCACTATAATACCGCCCGGGGATAGGCCCCGAGCACCTTGACCCGACTGGCCGTTTCACTCAGCTCGCGCAGGGCCTTGGCCAGGTTTGGTTCGGAAACGTGCCCTTCCACGTCGACGAAGAAGATATAATTCCACATCCCCTGTCGTGAGGGTCGCGATTCAATCCGGGTCATGGAGATGCCATTGCGGGCAAGCGGTTCCAATATGCGATAAAGTGAGCCCGGCTTATTGTCGGTCATGACCAGCAGCGATGTTTTATCATCACCACTTGCCGGTGTCACACGTTTACCGATGACGAGAAAGCGGGTGGTATTGTTCACTTCATCTTCGATGTTGCGGACCAGGATATTCAGGCCATACAGTTCTGCCGCCGTTTCACCGGCAATGGCGACCGAGGTTTCGTCTGCCGCAGCAAGACGGGCGGCCTCGGCATTACTACTCACATCGATGCGTTCCACTCCGGCAAGATGGGCGTCGAGCCAGCGACGGCATTGACCCAGCGACTGCCGATGCGAATAGATCTTTTTAATGTTACTCAGCTCACTGCCCTGCCCCATGAGGAAGTGGTGAATCCGTAATTCCACTTCCCCGCACACTTGCAGGTCGGAGATAATGAATTGATCCAGGGTATGGTTCACCACCCCTTCGGTTGAATTTTCCACAGGGACAACACCATAAGAGGCCGTATCCGACTCAACCTCTTTAAACACATCGGCAATGGTGGGAAAAGACAGGGTGCTCACGGAGTGTCCAAAGTGTTTTAACGCTGCCGTCTGGGTAAAAGTCCCTTCCGGCCC
>Ga0316193_10003146_pt1 | contig 11816 bp, 11 predicted proteins | sample MerIslsedime2_MG_FD_207735 | JGI IMG/M metagenome (GOLD analysis project Ga0316193, IMG submission 207735) | Coastal sediment microbial communities from Maine, United States - Merrow Island sediment 2 | ecosystem: Environmental > Aquatic > Marine > Coastal > Sediment | place: USA: Maine... | reverse complement strand
CTTACACTTACAGGCTAAGCCTTATTCCTCGCCCATCGCCGCCAACAGATCCGCTTGATGTTCATTAATCAAAGGCTGAATCACCTCATCCAATTGCCCTTCCATGATTTCATCTAATTTATATAAGGTGAGATTGATGCGGTGATCGGTAACGCGGCCCTGGGGATAGTTGTAAGTGCGGATCCGTTCGGAGCGATCACCGCTCCCGACCAACTGACGTCGTGTTTGTGCCTGTTCGCTTTGTTGTTTTTCCTGTTCGATATTGAGCAGTTTTGATGACAACAGGCTCATGGCGCGGGCGCGGTTTTTGTGTTGTGAGCGTTCGTCCTGACATTCGACCACGATGCCCGAGGGCAGGTGGGTAATACGAATGGCAGAGTCGGTTTTATTCACGTGTTGACCACCGGCGCCGGAGGCACGGAAGGTATCGACCTTGAGATCGGCGGGCTTGATGTCCACTGCATTCACCTCATCGGCTTCCGGCAGGATGGCAACGGTACAGGCCGAGGTGTGGATGCGACCTTGCGATTCTGTTTCCGGTACGCGTTGCACACGATGGGCACCGGATTCGAATTTGAGTTGTGAGTAGGCACCGGCGCCAACGATACGACTGATGATCTCTTTATAGCCACCATGTTCTCCTTCGTTGGCACTAATGGCTTCTATCTTCCAGTGACGTAGTTCGGCATATTTGGAATACATGCGAAACAGGTCGCCGGCAAAGATGGCGGCTTCATCACCGCCGGTACCGGCCCGGATTTCGAGGAAGATGTTTTTATCATCGTTCGGATCCACCGGTAACATCAGCATTTGCAGTTCCTGTTCGAGGGACTGCCGGGTCTGTTCCGCCTCCTTCAATTCTTCTTCTGCCAGTTGACGCATGTCGGCATCGCTGTCTTGTAACATGCGTTTGGCCTCGTCGAGATCGTGCAAGGTGGTTTTATATTTTGTGAAACAGCCAACCACCGGATTGAGCTGGGCATATTCCTGTGACAGGCCACGGAAGCGGTTCTGATCGGCAATGACGCCGGGATCGGCCAGGAGGTGGTTGATTTCTTCCAGGCGATCACTGAGTGATTCCAATTTGTTTTGGAGTGAGGCTTTCATACAGATTGTGATTTATACGTCGTCTTTCAGGTTATATAACTCCCGTGCATGTTCGAGAAAGGTTTTACGACCCTCCACAGCGGCACGGTTGAGTTGTACAGTGGGTTCATGGATGAGTTTGTTGGTGAGTATACGGGCCAAATCATGGATGACTTGTTGAGGATCTTTGCCTGACGCAATCTGGCGTTGGGCCTGGCGCAAACTGATGTCACGGATATATTCGGCCTGCTCACGGAAGGAGCGGATGGTATCCACCGCATCCAGTGAGCGTAACCAGCTCATAAAATGTTCCACCTGGATTTCGATGATCTCTTCCGCCTCTTCCGCAGCGGCCTGACGTGATTTATGGTTTTCTTCAATGACTTCATGAAGGTCATCCACGGTGTAGAGATAGACATCCCGCAGGGTACCCACTTCAGGTTCGATATCGCGCGGCACGGCGATGTCGACCATGAAGATGGGACGATGTTTGCGTTGTTTCAAGGCCCGTTCTACGGCCCCTTTTCCGAGGATGGGCAGCTGGCTGGCGGTGGAGGCGATGATGATATCGGCGTCCACCAGTCGTTCCGGCATTTCGGACAGGGGGATGGCCTCACCATCAAACTGGCTGGCGAGGATCTGGGCTCGCTCTACCGTGCGGTTGGCGACAATGATGTTCTTGATGCCTTGTTCTTGCAGGTGGCGGGCCACCAGTTCGATGGTTTCGCCGGCACCGATGAGTAGGGCCTCGTGGGCACTCAGATCGGTGAAGATCTGTTTTGCCAGGCTGACCGCGGCAAAGGCCACCGAGACGGGGTTACTGCCGATTGCGGTATCGGTGCGAATTTGTTTGGCAACGGAAAAAGTGTGTTGAAACAGTCTGTTAAGCTGCTGGCCAATGACACCGGCCTTGTTCGCATAGGTGTAGGCATCCTTGATTTGTCCGAGGATCTGCGGTTCACCCAGGACCAGGGAGTCGAGACCACTGGCGACTCGCAGGATATGCTGTACTGCGGCGCTATCGGCATAGGCATACACATAGGGGGCTACATCTTGTTGATTTAATTGGTGATAGTGGCTGATCCAGTCCACAATCGGGTCACTGTTTTGTATGGCCACACTGCAACTGCAATATAATTCGGTGCGGTTACAGGTAGAGAGAATGGCGGCTTCATTCACGGCCTGCTGTGAGACAAGTTCGTGCAGGGCGGAATCAAGAATATCCGGTGCAAAGGCCACTTTTTCCCGTATTTCAACCGGAGCGGTCTTGTGATTTATGCCAAGGGCCAGGAGTTTCACACTCGAATCCATGAAATTGTCAATCTTTTACCCGTTACGACTTGAAATTAGCCCTATATGGAGCCAATCTCCTATTATATAAGTAAATTGTCCTAAAGAATGGACAAGAGAGTACAGATATTTATTATCGACGCACAACTTTAAAGCACACCAGCATGAAAAAACTACAGTTTTTATTGGGTTTTGTCTTCACCTTACCCTTATTTTCCCAAAATGTCTTGGCGGATGCGCCATCGCCATTTTCCCTCCATCCGCAGGGATTATATTTTCTTGCCGAGGCAAAAACGAGCACTAAATCAAATCCGGTATTGAATCATTTATCATCGGGACGGCTGCATGCCCTGTTGCTGGAGCGACTGCTCGTTGCTGAGATTGCGGGTCAGCGTGGTCAATTGGATCTGGCGGTGCAAAACTATGTCGAGGCAGCACAGATTTCGCAAAGTGCCGAGATCGCTGAACGGGCCGCGAGGGTAGCCATCTATGCACGCGATAACAATAACGCCTTGATTGCCGCACGTTTGTGGTTGGAACTTGATTCCAGCAGTCTTGATGCACACCAGGTGCTGGCAGCCTTACTGGTCCGAAAAGGGCGAACAGATGAAGCCCTGCAACACTTCGAAGTCGTGATTGCCGATGGTGATAAGGATGAACATAAGGGTTATTTGCTGATTACCTCCCTGCTGAGTAAGGAGCAGGACAAGCAGGCGGCATTGGCGGTGATGGAAAAACTGGTGGCGAAACGGCAAAAGAATATCCATGCCCTCTATGCCTATGCCCATCTGGCCCTGTTAGTGGGCGAATACAAAAAATCTGAACAGGCGATCGAAAAGGCAATCAAGATTGAACCGGATTGGGCCAAGGCACACATCCTCCTGGTGAATATCTTGTCACGTCAGGGACGTGATAAAGAATCACTGCAGATCCTGCAGTCGGTGCTGGACAAGAACCCGGACGATTATTCTCTGCGGCTTTTCTATGCGCGTAAGCTGGTTGATGTAAGACGTCTGAAAGACGCGCGCGATGAGTTTCTCAAACTGGTCGACAATCCGGATCAGGACGCCAGTGGCGATGCACTCTATGCCCTGGGGCTGATATCTTTGCAAATCAACGAGGACAAAGCGGCCACAAGCTACTTCAAGAAATTGTTGGGCCGCGGCAAGCGGCTTAACGAGGCCAATTATTATCTTGGTCAACTGGCCGAACAGGAAGAGCAGTATAAGGAAGCCGTTCAGTTTTATTCGTCTGTCCGGTTTGGTGAACATAAAGTCGAGGCAAATATCCGTATTGCCGTGTTGATCGCGCACGAAGGCAAGGTGGAGGAAGCGCGGCAACGCCTGCATGCGATCGAGGCCAAATCAGGTGATATTGAGTTACGTCTCTATCTCGCCGAAGGGGAGATATTGCGCGATAACAAACAGGATATCGAGGCATTTGATCTTTATACCGAGGCCCTGGCGGAATTACCGGATAACACAGAATTGTTATACGCACGGGCATTGACCGCGGAAAGGATTGATCGACTTGATGTGGCCATACAGGATCTGCGAGAGATCGTGCTACGTCAGCCAGCCAATGCGCGCGCCCTCAATGCGCTGGGTTTCACCCTGGTGGATCGCACCGATAATATTGATGAAGGGGTCAGCTTGATTGAGCGTGCCTATAAAATCGATTCCAAGGATGCGGCCATCCTGGACAGTATGGGCTGGGCCTATTACCGGCAAGGCCGTCACTCCGAGGCGCTGGGTTATTTGCATCAGGCCTTCAAGAAAAACAAGGATGGAGAAATTGCAGCCCATCTTGGTGAAGTGATGTGGGTGTCCGGCAATAAAGCGGGCGCACGCGATGTCTGGGATGCAGCCTTGCAAGAAACACCCTCACATAAAATTCTTCTTGATGTCATCAAACGCTTTACTGAATGATCCGGTTTTCGCTTCTCTTTTTCGCGGTGCTGCTCTCGGCCTGTAGCACCGTTGAACCCCTACCGTCGGATGACGGGACGCCGGAACAACACCAGGATAGCCTAAAGGGGTTTCATCACTGGTTTATCAGCGGACGTGCAGCGATTCAGAATGGCGTTGAATCCTGGCATGTCAATCTGCTCTGGTTACAACAGGCAGATGATTATCAGATTCGTTTATTCGGTCCCTTTGGTTCCGGTCAGGTACAGCTAAACGGTAACCCTGCCCGTGTCGAGTTGTTGACCTCGGCGGATGAGCGTTATATGGCGAGCGATGCGGATCAGTTGCTGTATGAGAAAACCGGGGTGCGCATGCCGGTGAATGAATTACGCTATTGGCTGGTCGGAAAGAGTTCACCCAATGGTCACAAGGAGGCCCGCTATGATCGTCATGGAAGGCTGACCTTGTTACAACAAGGTGAGTGGCGTGTGCAGTACAAGAGTTATACCTTGGTGAATGGCCTGGTGCTACCCAGTAAAATATTTGCCAAAAAAGATGATCTGGATGTGCGCCTGGTGATCGATGCATGGCAAGCTGGCGTCAAGGCACAAGATAACCCGTTCAATGATCCGGGTTAGACCCCCGTCTGACTTGTTATCAGCTTCTAGATCTGAATATCATTAGGCCTTCAACCAAGAGCCATACTACATCGCGATGCCTGAAACCTTTTCCAGCAAGACCATCTGGCCGGCCCCCGCCAAACTGAACCTGTTTCTACATATTACCGGCCGACGTGCCGACGGTTATCATCTGTTGCAGACCGTCTTTCAGTTTCTCGATTATGCCGATGAGCTGCGTTTTGAGATAAGGGAAGATTCAGACATCACTCGTGCGACCGAGGTGAAGGGCGTGCCGGCCGAACAGGATCTGGTGGTGCGTGCGGCCCGCCTGTTGCAAAAAGAGGCCGGGGTTTCACAGGGGGTGGTCATCCATATTGAGAAAAAATTGCCCATCGGTGGCGGGCTCGGCGGGGGCAGTTCCAATGCGGCAACGACCTTGATTGCCTTGAACCGCCTATGGGACTGTGGCCTGTCGACGGAACAATTGGCCGGCTTGGGTCTGATGCTGGGAGCGGATGTACCGGTCTTTATCCGCGGACGGGCGGCCTGGGCCGAGGGGGTGGGAGAGGAATTGGTGCCAGTCGAGTTGCCCGAGCCCTGGTATGTGGTGTTAATCCCCCCGGTAAGCGTCTCAACAGCCCAGGTTTTTTCCGATCCGCAATTGATACGGGATTGCCCAGCCATTACAATACGCGACTTTCTGTCTGGGCAGGGTGGCAATGTATGCGAGCCCGTGGTCAGGCAGGGCTGGCCCGAGGTCGATGCGGCCTTGCGGGATTTGTCAGGGTTCGCCATGGCGCGCATGACAGGTACCGGTGCTTGTGTCTTCGCTGCCTTTGAGCAAGAAGATGAAGCCAGGTCAGCATGGCTTCAACTGTCCGATAAATGGTCGGGCTTCGTTACTCGAGGTAAAAATACCTCACCACTGCGGCAAGTGTTAAACTAGCCACAGTTGAAAAGTGTTTATTGGGGTGTCGCCAAGCGGCTAGGCACTGGATTTTGATTCCAGCATACCCAGGTTCGAATCCTGGCACCCCAGCCATATTTTAGGCTAAGGTCTTGATGCGCATGAATATCAACGGATATTCTTCAAGACCGGCGCCAGGATGAGAACCGTAAAGGTTCGACACCTGACCGAAGGGAAGGTGAACGCCGGAGTGAAACGACGGCGGCCCGCAGGGCGAGGCCGTAGGCCGAGTAATCCTGGCACCCCAGCCATATTTTAGGCTAAGGTCTTGATGACATGAATATCAACAGATATTCCCCAAGACTGGCGCCAGGATGAGAACCGTAAAGGTTTGACACCTGACCGAAGGGAAGGTGAACGCCGGAGTGAAACGACGGCGGCCCACAGGGCGAGGCCGCGACGTACAGGATGTATTCGTGTCGCGGGAGGCAGGACGCCGGGAGCGACGAGGCCGAGTAATCCTGGCACCCCAGCCATATTTTAGGGGCTATGACGGGTAACCAGGGGAACCAATCCGGGTAGATTGCCCAGTACCCAGTCACCAGAGACCTAACCGAAACCGGGGGCAATGTGTCAGACAGTAATATGATGGTTTTTGCGGGCAATGCGAATCCGCAACTCGCTCAGGCCATTGTTGCGAAACTACAGATGCCATTGGGCAAGGCCGTCGTTGGGAAATTCAGCGATGGTGAGGTTATGGTGGAGGTCATGGAAAATGTCCGCGGCAAGGATATTTTTGTGGTACAGCCGACCTGTAAACCAACCAATGATAATCTGATGGAATTGTTGGTCATCATTGATGCCTTGCGCCGTTCTTCGGCCAGTCGTATCACGGCGGTCATGCCATATTATGGCTATGCCCGCCAGGATCGCCGTCCCCGCTCGGCTCGTGTCCCGATCACGGCAAAGGTGGTCGCCGATACGATCATGGCCGTGGGCACAGACCGTTTATTGACCGTGGACCTGCATGCCGATCAGATCCAGGGATTTTTTAATATCCCGGTGGATAATGTCTATGCCTCGCCCATTTTGTTGGGTGATGTCTGGCGGCAGGAGTATCCCAATTTGATGGTGGTCTCCCCCGATGTGGGTGGCGTGGTCCGCGCCCGGGCACTGGCGAAACGGCTGGATGATGCCGACCTGGCCATCATCGACAAACGGCGTCCGCGGGCCAATGTGGCCCAAGTGATGAATATCATCGGTGACGTGGAAGGCCGCAGTTGTGTCATCGTCGATGACCTGGTGGATACCGCCGGTACGCTGGGACAGGCTGCCAGGGCATTGAAGGAACATGGTGCGGTGAAGGTTGTGGCCTATTGCACCCATGCGGTGTTGTCCGGCAAGGCGGTAGAGAATATTACCAAATCGACGCTGGATGAACTGGTGGTGACCGATACCATCCCCTTGAGTAAAGGGGCGCAGGCCTGTGGCAAGATTCGTCAACTGAGTGTCGCCGGCATGCTGGCTGAGACCATGCGCCGCATTAATAATGAAGAGTCGGTCAGCAGCCTCTACGTGGATTAAGAATTTTGACTGCCTGCCAGGTGCAGGCAGTTAAATCGTAAACCACCCTGGTCGCAAGGGTGGTGGCCGGGAAACCGGCCGTATTTTAACCTGGAATAGGAGTAACTCACATGAGTGGTGAGAGTTTTGTATTAGAAGCAGAAGCCCGTAACGATCTGGGGAAAGGTGCGAGCCGCCGCCTGCGTCGTTTGGGTAAAGTACCGGCGGTGTTATATGGTTCGGGTAAGGAGCCAACGGCCTTATCCGTTGAGCACACTGACTTGTTGCACAAACTGGAAAATGAAGCCTTTTTCTCGCACATCCTGACGGTAAAAGTCGGTGGGACAGAAGAAAGCGCGATCGTGAAAGATCTGCAGCGTCATCCAAGCAAGCCTAGGGTGCTGCACATGGATCTGCAGCGCGTTAGTGCCTCAGAGAAGATTCGTGTACACATACCGTTGCACTTCAGCAATGAAGAGCAATCACCGGGTGTGAAAGAGGGTGGTTTGGTCACGCATAATGTGACAGAAACCGAAATTGCCTGTCTGCCGAAAGACCTGCCGGAATACCTGGAAGTGGATCTGATCAATCTGGATCTGGACGGTATTATCCACCTGTCAGACATCAAACTGCCTGCCGGTGTGGAACTGGTTGAACTGTCACACGGTGAAGGTCATGACCAACCGGTCGCCGCAATACACTTGCCGCGTGCAGCGAAGGAAGCTGGCCCTGAAGAGGCTGCAGGTGAAGAGGCTGCAGGTGAAGAGGGTGGTGAAGGCTAGGCCACTACCTTTTTTTTAAACAAGCAAAACAGGAACCGGCGTTGTCTGCGTGTGTAGAGCTGATTGTTGGCCTGGGGAATCCCGGCAAGGAATATCAGGATACGCGGCACAACGCCGGTTTTTGGTTTGTCGATGCACTGGCGCGTCAGCAAGGCGCCAGCTTCAAGAGCGAAAAGAAATTTCACGGTGAAGTGGCCCGTTGCCGTCTTGATGGTGAAGAGTGCTGGCTGTTGAAGCCGCAGACCTTTATGAACCTTAGTGGTCAGTCCGTACAGGCATTGTCCAGCTTTTATAAAATTCCAGTCGAATCCATTCTGGTGGTGCATGATGAACTTGATCTTGACGCAGGTACCGTGCGTTTGAAAGAAGGCGGTGGCCATGGTGGTCACAATGGTCTGCGTGACATTGTTAATCGGATGGGGAGCAAGGACTTCTTGCGTCTGCGCATTGGTATTGGTCACCCCGGTGATAAATCCCGTGTTACCGGCCATGTATTGAATAAAGTGACGCTGGATGATCGTATCGAGATCGAACGTGCGATCGATGCGGCATTGTCGGTATTACCCTTGGTCCTCAGTGGGGACCGGCAAAAGGCAATGAACCAGTTACATACAGATAAGTAACGAGGTGCGAGGGGCTAGGGAAAAAACATCTTCTGTTCGTTTTTAGTCTGTCAATTTTGGCAAGGGTTTTCCTTCTTACTCGTTACCAGTTACCAGGAACTAATTATTATGGGAATTAAATGTGGCATCGTTGGGTTACCGAATGTGGGTAAATCCACCCTGTTTAATGCACTGACCAAGGCCGGCATCCAGGCCGAGAATTATCCCTTTTGTACCATCGAACCGAATGTCGGTATTGTCGCCATGCCCGACCCGCGGCTTGATAAGCTGTCGGCGATAGTGAACCCGGAAAGGGTGTTGCCAACGACGATTGAGTTTGTCGATATCGCCGGCCTGGTGGCCGGGGCCTCGAAGGGCGAAGGCCTGGGGAACAAGTTCCTGGCCAATATTCGTGAGACCGATGCGATTGCCAACGTGGTACGCTGCTTTGAAGACGATGATGTGGTGCACGTCGCAGGCAAGGTCGATCCCATCAATGACATTGAAGTGATTAATACGGAACTGGCCCTGGCCGATCTGGAGAGTATCGAAAAGGCCATTCATAGAACCGCCAAGGTCGCCAAGTCGGGTGAAAAAGAGGCCAAGGCCAGACTTGCCCTGTTTGAACAGGTCAAGGCCCAGCTGGATGAAGGCAAGATGGTGCGTGCCATGGATCTGGATGATGATCAAAAATCGATGTTACGGGAATTGTTTTTATTGACCATCAAACCGGCCATGTATATCGCCAATGTCAGCGATACCGGTTTTGAAAACAATCCCTTACTCGACAAGGTCCGGGAATACGCCAAACAGGAAGGAGCTCCCGTGGTGCCGGTCTGTGCCTCGATAGAATCGGAACTGGTCGAACTGGACGATGATGAGAAACAGGACTTCCTGGCCGAGATGGGCCTGGACGAACCTGGTCTGAACCGTGTCATCCGTGCCGGTTATGAATTGCTTGGCCTGCAGACCTACTTTACCGCGGGTGTCAAAGAGGTGCGGGCCTGGACCGTCAAACAGGGTGCCACCGCACCGGAGGCGGCAGGCGTGATCCACACCGATTTCCAGAAGGGCTTTATCCGGGCCGAAGTGACGGCCTATGATGACTTCATTCAATACAACGGTGAACAGGGGGCCAAGGAGGCGGGCAAGTTACGCCTGGAAGGGAAGGATTACATCGTGCAGGACGGGGACGTCATGCATTTTCGTTTTAATGTCTGACACGGCCATTCCTTTAGATTATTGGACCAGCTGGCTAAAGTCCCGCATGCCAACAAGTATCAGAATGCAGCTGAACATGACGATCAAGGCAAACCAGTAACGTCTGCTGAACTGTTTTCCGGTTTCCGATAGTTGTGCATGGGGTGGAAAACTGAAAATAGCGGCAAACGCCGTTTCTTTAATATTCTTTTCCGTCTCATAATGGTGTTTAACCAATAAGCGATAATAAATAATGACATAAACATCTATAATCATTATTACCGCCAGTAAAGATTCCATACGATCAAACACCTGTTACTTTGTCTGTTTATTTTTCATATTCGAAATAGAAACAACCTTGTCAGGATTTCTATCGCCAATCATATGCTCAAGCAATTCAGGTTCCTGAATATGAATGCAATGGTTTTCAGTACGTAATACCCCTTTGCGTTTCAGTTCACCCATGATAGTGCTCACCGTTTGTCTTGAAGTACTGATCATGTCAGCGATTTCCTGATGTGTTAGTGGAATATCAAGATAAATATCATCACCTACTCTTTTGCCATAACGTGCACTCAGGCGGGTTAATAACTTGATGACACGTGAAGTCACATCATCCGCGGTCAGGTTGATTAACATATCACCCAATACACGTAGGCGACAGGATAAGAGGTCAATGGTTAATAATGCAACGTGCGGATTATTCGCCAGAAAGGCTTTAAAATCATCTTGTCTGATACGTATGATATCGGAATCACTACAGGCTCTTGCATAGACTTCTCTGCTTCCACCTCGTGCCACTTCAGCAAGTCCGAACATCTCACCATGAAAGCAAAACCACATGATGACTTCCTTACCCTTTGGCGCCAACTGATAGATCTTTGCGCGTCCATCCAGCAAAATGTACACATGATCACCATGTGAACCTGCCTGAAAGATGAGTTCATTTTTCCTGAAGGTTTTTTTGTTACCTAGTGATAACAGGCTTGTTCTGTCGTCGTCATTTAAATTAGATACAAAATCTGTTGGTGGTATAAACCAGAGTTTGTCCATTGTTTTTTCCATTTATCGGCTCCTGAACCTGTACTAATAAATACAATCTTTAGGTTTATTTACAAGGTGTTTGTCAGCTGGCCGACACCATCGGGTAAGACGGATTTGATTTTGTCACATATAGTCATTGTTATAGGGATAATTACGTATTTTATCAGGAAAGTCAGTCTATCTACGGCTAGGATAGACCATTAAAAATATAAATAAATACTGATTTATAACAAAGAGGTATGAGGATGGAAACTACGATGTCGTCAAACTTTATTGGCTATATTTCGGCCAATATTGAGAAGAGTGGACGAAATCCCAAGCGTGTCATGTTTGGCTTTATTGCCGCTTGGGTTGTGTTTGCTTTGATCCTGTGGGTATTCCCTCGGCCCGAAGGTTTATCCACAAATGGTATGGGGGTCCTTGCGGTGGTTGTTTGGGCCAGTATTATGTGGGTATCCGAGGCCATGCCCGTGGGTATCACGGGTATTTCGGTCCCAACCTTATTGATCCTGACGCATGGCATTCCCTGGATAGAGAAAAAGGGCCAGCTTGTCCCGCCAATGAATATCGTTTTTTCCGGTTTTACCAAACATGTGGTCTGGTTGTGTCTGTTTGCCTTTTTGGTGGGCGCGATTATGCAATTGTTAAAACTGGATCGGCGTATTGCCCTCGCCATCCTGGACAAGATCAAGGCATCAAGTGTCGGCCGGGTTATCTGGGGCATGTTTTTTGTCAATATCGTGTTGGCCTTTCTGATTCCTGCGGCGAATGCCCGTGCAGCCACACTTTTACCGGTGGTCAAGGGGATTACAGGT
>Ga0316193_10003145_pt1 | contig 11819 bp, 10 predicted proteins | sample MerIslsedime2_MG_FD_207735 | JGI IMG/M metagenome (GOLD analysis project Ga0316193, IMG submission 207735) | Coastal sediment microbial communities from Maine, United States - Merrow Island sediment 2 | ecosystem: Environmental > Aquatic > Marine > Coastal > Sediment | place: USA: Maine... | reverse complement strand
TGCATGCCAACAATCCGGATTTCTACAAGGTTCCTGACAATCAGCGTCTTATTCCTCAGGAATTTCTGCTGTTTGAAAATTCAGGTTCAGACGATCTCCAGGATGTGGTTGATTCGAGGTTTCAGGTTGCCAGGATAACCCTGAAGGTGCCCTGGCAGGATGCGCTTCTCTACCGACCTTTCATCAATGAAGTTCAGAACCGCTTTGAGGCTGGATTTGCCGGCCAAAGACTCGCTGGTGGTGAGCCAATGAGCGTCACCGTGACCGGCATCATGTCGATATTCGGACGTATCATAAGTGCAGCTATCTATTCCACCGCCCAGAGCTATATCATCGCCCTGGTAATCATTACCATACTGATGGTTATGCTGATCGGTAATCTAAAATTAGGGTTGATAAGCATGATTCCGAATCTGACCCCGATCCTCTGTGTCATAGGTTTCATGGGGCTTGCATCGATTCAGTTCGACATGTTCACCATGCTCATTGCCCCGATCGCCATAGGTCTCGCCGTCGATGACACCATTCATTTCATGTACAATTTTAAAAAATATTTTGAAAAGACAGGTGATGTGCGTGAGGCGGTGCACCTTACCCTTCAGACTGCCGGCAGAGCAATGCTGACCACCTCGGTGGTATTGTCCATCGGCTTTTTCATCTTTACTCTTGCTTCCATGAACAATCTTTTCTTTTTCGGGCTGCTCACCGGTATAGCCATACTCCTGGCTTTGGCTGCCGATCTGATCCTGGCACCGGCCTTGATGGCATTTGTGATCAAAGAAGACCAAAAGAGAGAAACTCTCAACAACCTATCCACCGCAGGGGGGTAATTTGAAACTTCTAACCTATATAGGCTGGCTGGTGATTGTCTTTATCTTATGCTCTGCTCCACAGGCCGATTCAGCTCAGGATGCCAGGTCAATAATGGAACAGGTCGATGCTCGGGACGATGGTGACAATCAGACTGCGGATCTGCAGATGACTCTTATCGATCAAAACGATAATGAGCGTAAACGGACAATTAAGCTTTTTTCCAAAGACAAGGGTAGAGATACCTGGAGAATGCAGTTCTTCCTTGCTCCTGCAGACGTCAAGGATACCGGTTTCCTCACCTATGATTACTACGGCGGCGACCAAGACGACGATCAGTGGCTCTACCTGCCTGATTTGCGCAAGACCAAGCGTATTGCATCCTCTGACAAGTCATCATCGTTTATGGGTTCCGATTTTTCCTATGCCGATATGACCAGGCGGGTTCTCGATGAGTGGGATTACAAACTGCTCAAGGAAGATCTGGTAGATGGGCAGAAGGTCTGGCTGATCGAAACTTTGCCAGTCTCGAAAGCGGTTGAGGATCGCTACGGGTATAAGAAGTCGATCGTCTATGTCAGACAAGACAATTTTATGGTTATCCGGGCGATCCATGTGTTGAAATCAGGCAACAAGGTAAAATATATGGAGGTCAAGAAAATCGATCAAATTGACGGGATCTGGGTGGCGGTTGAAACCTGGATGAAAACCACCAGGAATAAACGGACGCTGCATAGAACCATCCTGACCATGGATGATATCAAATATAATCAGGACCTCGATGAGTCGATTTTCTCTGTCAGGCAACTGGAAAAAGGGTTTTAAAACACAATCTGTCATGAAGAAGGTTGTTGTTCTTTCGACGATTCTCTTCGTCTTTATCATCGTTTCGTCAATTTCCCGGGCTGACGAACTGGAAGATCTTCTGTCCGGCTTTGAAGAGGAGGCGACACCAACCACTGATAAGGATAGCGAAGTTGACCTTGATGAATTGCTGGGTGGGTTTGAGGAAGAGAATCAATCTTTCACCCTCTCAGACGATCCACCTGAATCTGTCCTTCCGGACTGGCTGCAACTAAGCGGCAGCCTCGCTCTCCAGTCCACGGTCAATTTTTCGCAGCAGGCGCCGCTGCCGGGTCAGCCTGACTATCGTGGCTTATCAATGTTTCGGGGGGTTGCTGAGCTGCTAAGCGATGTGCATCAAGACAACTGGAAGGCGCGGGTCGGCATCGCCATGTTTTACGATGCGGCCTATCTTCTGAACGGCCAGCGACAGTTTTACACTGATGAGTTTCTAGACCAGTACGAGAGTGAAGTGAGACTAAACGAAGCCTACCTCCAGGCAGATCTCAGTGCAAAGCTGGACTTGAAGATCGGTAGACAGATTGTGGTCTGGGGAAAATCGGACAACATCAGAGTCACCGATATACTCAATCCTTTGGATCTCAGATGGCCGGGCCTGGTCGATATACGGTTTCTGCGATTACCGGTGACCATGACCAAACTTGATTATTACCAGGGCAACTGGAATCTTGGGGGAATGGTTATCCATGAACCGAGGTTCAATAAATTTCCTGTATACAATGGTGAATTCTACCCTTTCTTGAGAGCGGTTCCAGAGCCAGAAGAGCCAGAAGTGAGCTGGTCGAATCAGCAGGCAGCGATGAGTCTCAGCGGGATTTTCAGTGGTTGGGATATTGCTTTCTACGCAGCCTATGTATTTGACAAAAATCCTTATGTTTCCGATCTGGAATCGGGTCAGCGGCAGTATGCTAATGTTTTTTTTGGGGGTGGAGCTGTAAATTATGCCGTCGGCAACTGGCTGTTGAAGGGAGAAGCCGCATTCTGGGACGGGCTGAGATTTTCTACTATCGAGGAAGATAAACAGCGAGTCGACATGCTGGTTGGGGTCGATTATTCAGGATTTACCGAAACCACCATCACCCTCGAGTTCGCCAATCGGCATCTGGTCGATTTCGATGACCGGCTCAGCCAATCGCCTGACGGGCAGAAACAAGACTGGCAACAGTTTGCCTTCAGGCTTACCAGGGACTTTCTCAACGATACCCTGCACTTTACTTTGCTTCTTTCATCCTATGGCATCTTTGCCGGCGAAGGCGGCTTCGAACGATTTCAGCTGGAATATGACGTGAGCGACAATCTCACACTGACCGGTGGAGTGGTGCTCTACCAGTCGGGCGACTTCCCTTCGTTCCAGGATGTGGGTGACAACGACCGACTTCTTTTTGAAGTAGAGTACAGATTCTGACAAAAAAACACCTGTATTCCGGTTGAAGGGTTGGGTTTCCGGAATACAGGTGCAAGCTATCCATCTGCAGATAAAGCCTCCCTTAGGATGGATAGCAAGGAGGGCTAAAGGTCGAATCAAACGGCGCCGAACTCCTTCTGGATTGCTTCCAATACTTCGTCAGACATTTTGTAACTGTGTTCTTCACCGGGGAATTTGCCGGTGAGAACCTCTTCCTTGTACTGCTTGAAGGTGTCGATCATAACTTCACCGAACTTCTGGTACTGTTTGGCAAATGACGGGGTGAAATTATCGTACATGCCGAGTACGTCCGGGGTGACCAGCAGCTGGCCAGAACATTTGGGGCCGCCGCCGATGCTGATGGTCGGGACATCGAGTTTTTGGGTTACATAATCCGAAAGTTTGGCTGGAACCGCCTCGAATATGATGGAGAAGGCGCCTGCTTCCTGAAGGGCCAGCGCTTCTGATACGACTTTCCGGGCAGAATCCATATCCTTGCCCTGAACCTTCAATCCGCCAAGGGCACCGACTGCCTGGGGGTGCAGCCCGACATGGCCGACCACAGGAATACCCATCTGGACAATTGCTTTGGTCTTTTCTATGTGGTGTGGGGTAGCCTCGAACTTAACGCCGTCAACTTTCGCCTCGGTAACGAATCGAGCCGCGTTTCTCATCGTCTCTTCTATGGAATACTGAAAGGATCCGAACGGCATATCGGCGATCACCATGGTCCGATCGCAGGCTCTGGCAACCGCCGCGCAATGAAGTACCATCATGTCCATGGTGGCGGTCAGCGTGGTGGGGTGCCCGTGAACGACCATGGCGCAGCTGTCGCCCACCAGGATCATATCAATACCCGCATCGTTGACTTTTTTAGCTGTTGGATAGTCATAGGCCGTGAGCATGGTAATGGTTTCCTTGTTATCCCGCATGGCCTGAATGGTTTTTACTGTATGCTTCATTGGTGGGTCTCCTCCTTATGAATTTCTGGTTTGCTGGATCTTGTTTTTGATTTCAGTCTATTTTTTTTACGATCTGAGCGAGCGCGTCATCTTCTCCGACATTGCCGGGAAATACGATATAGGTCATACCCGGATAGCGGGTCTCTTCCCCACACCGCCAGGCAGGAACACCCGGCAGGGCCTGACCGATTATCAGAGCCCTCTTGATGCCCAGGGCCTTGGTGGCGATATCGCTTGAAGTAATACCCCCTTTGGCAACCAGATAGCGCGGCTGGTGGGTTATGCTGCTGACGATCTCCACCAGACTCTCTGAGACAATCCGGCCGATTTCCAGACTGGAGGCAGCATCGCTGCCGGAAACCAGTGATCTGCTGGTATAAATCGCCGCGTCTGCACCCGAGCCAAGTGTCTGGTTGGTAAGTGATACGACCCGTTCGATTTCGGATGCTCTTCTGCTTTCATCGAGAAGTTCGTCTACCTGTACTTCAATGGCAGCCACGTCGGTGAGATCGAAGAGTGCACTGACCTGTGATGTCGTTTTCGGCACATAGGAGCCAATCACGAACAGACCGCCGGTGTCGCTGGGAGAGACCAACTGGTCACCAGCTAGCAGGCCGTCACCGGCATCTAGCCCGATACGAGACCTGACAAAGGAGGCGGCAGTTCGGTACAAGAATTCGTAACCTTCATTCTCAACTTTTATCAGGGCTGAGACGACCACCTCCATATCCCTGTAGCTGGCGGCGTTTACGAAGCAGGCGGTCCCTTTGGGCACAGATCTGAAGATATCGGCAACCTGGTCAGGCCCACCAACCCTGATGTCCTGCAGGCTCACCGATATTACTTCTTCGGCTTTGATTTTTCCTCCGGTCTTTTCCTCGATGTAGTTCTTCAGGTTTGAATTGGCGAAACCGAAGGCCGCATCCTTGGCAAACGGCGTCATCGAAGCAGGAACGAGTGAATCGAGCTCTTTGACATAATGAATGTCGTTCAGAGTAAAGCGCCCGCCTTCCAGGAAGAACGGCACGATCAGGTAAGGAAGCTGGTCCTTGTTCAGAGCCTGGGCTGAGGCATCTACCTCCGAAGGAAAATGACCACGCAGAGTGGAGTCGCTGCGGCTTATCACGACCACGCGAACGCCGGATTTTTGGGAAGCACTATAGAGGTTTTCTCCAATTTCACGGGCCAGGTCGCAGGCCGCATCCTCGGTCAGGCTTCTGCTGTTTGTCAGTATGAAAAAAGCAGGAAAGTCGCCTGATAATTCCTCCTCAAGGGCTGCCACCGACCAGGTTGTCAATACCGGAATGTCCCGCACCGTCTGGGTGCCAGTGGGATCATCGTCGAGCACGACTACTTTGTACGTCGAGCGGCCAAGCTCCTGTTGAATCCTGGGCAACAGATCTTCCTGCCACTCGGGCGGCAGGGTGTCAATATAGCTTATGTCAATAGTTGGTTCGCTCATCTGTCTGGTCTATTTGAGTGAGAAAATGTTTTGTTCGATGAACTTCCAGGTCTCGATGTAATCCCCTTTGGCCATTAACGATTCCAGTTCGGCCACGTCGATCCGATCAAACAGCTGCCAGATTTTTGTGGTAAGCCGGCTGTTGGCCTCAAACGTTCCTCTGATGTCCCAACGGGTCGGTGAGGTATCGGAGGTGAAGAAGTCATCGTAGTTATACTTCTTCAGGTAATAGAGGAATTCAACGTAATCGAGGAAATGCTTGGTGCCGCAGAAGTAGTCCCAGTCCCATTTGCCATCGTTGTCATTGATGTGGATGTAGTAGCTGTAAGGACTTGCTTCCAGCAATGAAACAGCCTCGGCCGGGTTTTCGCTGCCATACATGGAGTGACCGAAATCAAGGGTCACTCCCATTTCCTTTATCTTTATGTCATTGAGCAGGCACAGCGCCTTAGCGGCGGAGTCAACAAAACAGCGTCCCCTGGTTTCGCTCGGTTTGTATTCGACATACAGAGGTATTTCTTTTCGATAATCTCCTGCCTCGGAAAAGGTCTCGATCAAGTGTTTCCAGGCCAGCGCGTAGTCGTTCTGGAAGGCGAATTCGTAACCGTCACCCAAGGGACAGCAGGTCACCTTGTCGGCGCCAATGTCGGCGGCAAAATCTTTTGCATCTTTTATGAATTGAACGGCTTTTTCTCTGACGGCCTGCTCCAGTGAGGTCACTCCACCGTTACGAAATTCGGGTTCAGCTTTGACATTGACATTGACTGCCGATACGTTGAGATTGTACTTCGCCAGTGCATCTTTTGTTTCTTTGACATCGTTTACTTCGTAAGGATGAACGATTTCAACCCCGCTGTAGCCTTCGATGGTTGACAGCAAAGCAAATTTACCGTCGAGATCCAGCGGTTTGTTATATTCGTGAAAACGATCTTTGGTTTGCGAGAGAAAACTCGTGATAATTGCCAGTTTGAGCATGATAATATCTCCAAATTAATAGTAAGTTACATTCAATCCCTATAGTTATGCCGGTTTCGAATTATTGAATAATTTTCCTTTCAGATGTTCTACGATCCGTTTATACCAGCCGAACTGACTTAAAACGGTGAGAACGATAATAATAAAGAGAATCAGCGACACCGGCCGTTGGAAAACGGGCATAAAGCTTCCCTGGGATACCATTAGGGCCCGACGCAGGTTTTCATCGGCCATGGGACCGAGAATAACGCCGATAACGAGTGGTGCAATCGGATATCCCATGTTGGTGAGGAAGTAGCAGATGATACCGACCGGCAGCATCAGGTACAGGTTAAAAATATTGAGTCCTAACGAATAAGATCCGATGATGCAGAGTATCCCGATAATCGGCATGAAGAGCGGAGTTGGAATATTGAGTACCTTGACCACCTGTTTTGCCAGAATCATACCGGTGATCCACATGGCCATTGAGGCGAGCAGCAGAATCGCGGCTACCTCGAGGATGAAGGTCGGATGCTCAAAGCTCATCATCGGTCCCGGGGTGACCCCGTGAAGCATCAAGGCTCCAAGGAGCATTGCGGCTGGGGGACTGCCGGGGATACCGAGGTTGAGCAGTGGAATCATCGCCCCCCCGACACAGGCATTGTTGGCCGTCTCGCTGGCGATAACACCCTTGAGTTCTCCGGTACCGAAGGTTTCGGGGTGTTTGGACGTGTTCTTTGCCGTACCGTAGGATACCCAGCCGGCTATATCTTCGCCGATGCCCGGCACGGCGCCGATGCCGACGCCAATAAGAGCAGAGCGAATGATGGCTGGTATATTTCTCAGGACCGTACCGAATTCCGGGATTATGCGCTGGAGTTTTTCAGCTTTGGGCATTTGAGACTTAGCTCGCAAAACATCGATGATCTGGGGAATACCGAATGCACCGATTAACACTGGAACCACCTCGATCCCGCTTTCCAACTCGGTGATGCCAAATGTAAAGCGGGGGAAAAACTGGAGCTGATCGCGGCCGATACAGGCAAGGAACAAGCCGAGAAAACCGGCTATCCACCCTTTGATTACCAGATCCGGAGCTGTCAGGGTACCACTTATAAGGATACCGAAAAAGGCTAGCAGAAAAAATTCGAAAGATGTGAATTCCAGTGCAAACCTGGAGATAAGCGGAGAAATGGATACAACGAACAGCATGCTTACTATGGTGCCGATGGCAGAGGCGGTTGTTGTCAGACCGATGGCTCTGCCGCCTTCTCCTTTCTGTGCAAGTGGGTACCCGTCCAGGGCAGTAGCGGCTGCCGCTGCGGTACCTGGAATATTTATCAGAATTGAGGCATAGGATCCGCCATAGGTTCCGCCGACGTAAATCGAAAGCAGGCAGATCATGGCCATCGGCGTATCCATCGAGTAAGTGAGAGCGGTCAGCAGGGCAACACCGAGTGTCGAGGTAAGGCCGGGCATGGCTCCGAACAGGATGCCGAGCAAAACGGAGCCGAAAAGAATCGCCAGGGATACCGGCTCGGAAATCATCGATCCGGCAATTTCGAAAAATGTTTGTATGCGTTCTAAAATGACCATCTCAGTACTCCCTTATGACCAGATTTCAGCGTACCAGACAGCATCCAGCAGGTAGACAACGACCCCTTCGAACGGCATCGGTACGAGTAGGAAGTATTTGAAAATAACGCCGATGGTGAATGGAGCCAAAAAACCGATCAGTAGACTGAGCTTGAATTTTTTGAAAAGTTCAGGATTGGTTTTGAGCTTTTTGAAATAATAGGCAACCAGGATAACTATAAAGAGCAGAACCAGATAATCGGCAGAGAATGGTATGATTTCATCAATTTTACCAGCAAGACCGGTAAGGATATAGGCACCCAGGACAAACGTTCCGGTAACGATCATGAGGATCAAACGCGGCAGATCTTCGTCGGTACCACAATAAAACATGAAGAAGAAAATAAGCAGAAACAAAATTGCGCCGAGGAAGAAATCAATCCGCGGAACCAGTAAAAAAACGAACACAAAAAGAGTCAGGACGATTCCATAAAACCTTATGGTTGTATGTGCCTTCAGGAACTCATTGAAATCAGGGCTCCTAAAATAGTCGAAAACCTGCTGAATACCAGCTTTACCTACAGATTTAATAGCCGTTCTAACCAGCAGCAGACCAAGCAGCGTAATCATTGCGCCCACGAGCATGGGAAAAAGGGCAGGGGATACGTACCAGACGTTTTGTACGCCTGCATATGAGTCTTTCATGGGCATTTTTAATGCCTGGCTTATAATCACAAAGCCGAGAAGGACGATGAGTGTTCCTGAGAAAACATCGGCCTTTCTGAGTTTATCTTTATCGATCATCAGTTGTTACCTTGTTTCAATCAAGAAATACGAAAGAAATAAGGCCGGGCGCCTGCGCGAGAAGTTCATTGGCAACGCCCGGCCTGTTTTGCAACAATCTTAAAGTGTTTCTATTACACGAAAATCCCCGATTAAGGCTTAGGAATTCCAAGTGTGTCGGGGCTGACTTTAGCAGCGCCCAGCTCATGCAGCGTCCAAGCAAAATTGGACTGCAGTGCGTCAAAAATCTTGCGGGATTCTTCACCGGTTGCACCGGAGAGGACATAGTAGTTCTCTTTTGCCCAGGTTTTGACTTTGTCGGTAGCCATAGCTTTGTTGAACGCGTCGATCAGGACATCTTTTGCTTCCTGGGGAACGTCGTTCGGGATGGCGAATCCGATAGCCTGGGAAATCGGCAGGTACTCGGACAGCCCTGGATAGGCGTCGAAACCTGAAGGAATGGTACCGAGACCGTCAACTTCAAACGCATCCGGAATCAACATAGCCAGCGGACGCAATTTGCCGCCGCGGAGCAGTTGTTGCTGTTCAGCAAGAGACGTAACGACGACCGTGACTTCACCGGCCATAGCTGCGTTCTGTGCAGGAGCGGATCCTTTATAAGGGATGAAGTTGAATTTTGCACCGGAACCTTTTTCAAGAGCGAGCAGATTCAGATGATGAATCGATCCTGCTGCACTGGCGCCTGCTTTGATCGAACCCGGATCTTTTTTTGCTGCTTCGATCAGATCCTCGAGGGTTTTATACGGAGCATCCGCCGTAACTGAAATCAGGTCAGGAGAACCACCGACGATGAAGGGGTCCCAGACGTTGAAGTTCTGGTCCCAACCGCCCTGAACACCGGCGGTGACATTTGATTCGGAGAGTCCGGTCAAGGTATAGCCGTCATGCTTCTGACCAAAGCCATAGGTCATGCCGACAGAACCGCCGACGCCACCGGTTTTATTTATTACATTGATGTTAACACCAAGAAACGGTGCCATTTCAGCAGAAATGATGCGGTTACAGGTATCGGTACCGCCGCCCGCGCCCCAGACAACTACGTTGGTGATATTTCTGCTGGGAAACTCCTTTGCTGCATAGGCACTGCAGGTCAGTGTCAGAAATACTGCCATCGCGATAAGTAATATTCTTCTCATTACAACCTCCCATTGTAGTGGTTAATGGTACCTGAATTAATTATCTGTTCTGTTACGTTCGAGAATCGCGCAACTGCTTTACTGCCGTTTTACCGGTAGTTCACCTCCTTCTGCAAAGATTTGTCTGATTGTATCTCTTCGATGAGTCTTGCAGCGGTTGTCTGCAGATGAAATCGCATTGCCTCCTCCGCTGCCTTAGGATCGTAACTGCATATTGCCTCAATGATGTCGATATGCTCCTGGATTGTCTCGTTTGGTGCACGAATTAAACCTTCTCTGGTAGGGTAAAGGTAGGCCAGCGAGACAATATTATAGGTTTGCAGAATTGAGCTCAGAAATTCGCGCGAACTTATTTCAGCCAGCAAATTGTGAAATTTTCTATCAGCGGCCGAGTAGGCTTGATAATCGGTTATATTGGTGACATTCGCAAAAGGTCCGAAAATTTTCCTGAGTTGCTTACACTGTGCCGCGGTTATGGAGTGGGCTGCCCTTCGGGCTGACAAACCCTCGAGAACCTCGCGTATCTCGAAAATCGAGACAAGTTCTTCCAGTGAAAAAAGTCTGACGAAAAAGCCTCGGCGCGGCTTTGTAACCACAAGTTTTTCCTGCTCCAGGAATTTCAAAGCACTGATGAGAGGAGTTCGACTGATACCCAGCTCATCAGCGAGTTTTTCCTGTGGAATTTTCTCGCCTGGCTTGAGTACACGATTCTCAATCATATCCTTTATTATCTGATATGCTTTTTGATCTAGGTTCGTGGATGTGATCAGAGGTCTTTTCATGGAGACTATCTAGCGAAACTGGTCATTGAATATTGTATACAAAAATCAATATTACAAATTCCAGCTAATGTCAATTCTTTTTTGAAGTTTGAGCAAGTATCTTTATGTTTGTTGTTTTTGGATAGAAAAAAACTTAAAATTACAATAGTATAACCAATAATATAGTAGAAGGGTCCGCTGATTTCACAGAGAGTTGATACTTGGGAGTCCACCGTTCGGTAGCCGTCAAGACGTACTTTATTACTAGCTTTTCAGCCAATCACAAAAGGAAAGGGTTTAATCCTCATGATTTCAAAATCAGAACAGAAAGATGCCCAGATAAGGGCTGCTCAAATGATCAGAGAAGCCGGTATCCAGATAAATGATTCGGAAGTAGAGAAGATCGAGGTCGTCGATTTTGGGTTAAGCCGGCTCTCCATTGAAGGGGTACAGGTTTTTACCATGGTCAACACCGATCGGCTGGCCGCCAAAGTTCTAGTGCTTTTCCCTGATCAGACCGAACCCGAGCATTGGCACCCCAAGATAGCTGATGATCCCGGTAAACAGGAAACGATCCGTCATATCTGGGGAGACCTGAGATTTTATGTGGAGGGACCTGACACTCTGAAGGAAGGGTTCATCGTACCGGGCAAGGAAAATGTCTATACCCAGCGACATGAAATCGTCCTGGAGCCAGGTGATCAGCTTACTTTTGAACCTTATCAGAAACACTGGTTTCAGGGGGGCTCAAAAGGGGCTGTACTATACAGTTTTTCAACTACCGTGCGAGACGGACTCGATGGTTTCAGCGATCCCGAAATTCAGCGTTTGACCGTCGTTGAAAGGCGTTGAGACTGAATGCCCCGGCGTCGATCAGCTTATTTCCAGAAAGCATGGAAGTGATGGACCGGACCATGGCCTTCGCCAAAACGATAACCTGCACCTGTGTCGATGGCGGTGGCCACATAGCTGATAGCTTTATCAACTGACTCGGCAATCGAATATCCTCTGGCCAGAAATGAAGCCAGCGCCGAAGAGAGTGTGCATCCTGTGCCGTGTGTATTGCGGGTTGCTACTCTTCTA
>Ga0316193_10003144_pt1 | contig 11824 bp, 9 predicted proteins | sample MerIslsedime2_MG_FD_207735 | JGI IMG/M metagenome (GOLD analysis project Ga0316193, IMG submission 207735) | Coastal sediment microbial communities from Maine, United States - Merrow Island sediment 2 | ecosystem: Environmental > Aquatic > Marine > Coastal > Sediment | place: USA: Maine... | reverse complement strand
ATCATCTCGCCGTCCGGAGAGCCGGTAGTCGACGAACGTCTCGATCGATTCTCGACGTACCTCAATCCCCTCGACACGGCAACTGAGCAGCTTGAGAATCGCCTTCGAGATGTCCCCGGCGCCCAGGTCGAGCGCAAACGATTCGCCATCGCCGTGCACTATCGACGCGTCGCTGACACCGACTATCCGCTGGTTGAGGAAGCCGTTCGTTCAACAGCCCCAGCCGTCCCGTCGCTTCGGGTAGCGACAGGAAAGAAGATCTTCGAGTTCCGGCCCGACTTCGACTGGGACAAGGGACAAGCGATGCGGTGGTTGATCGGCGAACTCGGGCTTGACCGTGGGTCGGTAGCACCCATCTACCTCGGCGACGACACCACCGACGAAGATGCCTTCCGAGTGATCCGCAAACGGGGGATTGGGATCGTCGTAGGACGCGACGGTGAGCCTTCTCTTGCGCGCTTCGCACTGGAGGACACCGGCGAAGTGACCTCGTTCCTCGCAAGAATCACCGAGACACACAAGCCGTGAGCCGCTGGACGCTGACCTACGAAGGGTTCGATCCCGCGGAAGAACCGCTCCGCGAGGCCCTGTGTACGCTCGGCAACGGCTACTTCGCTACGCGTGGCGCCGCACCCGAGGCCGCGGCCGGCGATGTGCACTACCCCGGCACGTATGTGGCGGGGCTCTACAACCGGCTCGTCACCGACGTTGCGGGTCGGGACATCACCAACGAAGACCTGGTCAACGTTCCCAACTGGCTGCACCTGCGATTTCGCATCGGTGAAGGTGCGTGGTTCACGCTCGAGGATGCCGAAGTTGACGACTTCCGGCAAGAGCTCGATCTCCGCCAGGGCGTTCTCACTCGCATGTTCGTGTTCACCGATCCAGACGGTCGCCGCACCAGGGTCGCCCAACGCCGGTTCGTTCACATGGGCAACCCGCATGCAGCAGGTCTTCAGACAACATTCCTGCCCGAGAATTGGTCGGGATCCATGCATGTCGAATCGGGACTTGACGGTCGCGTCATCAATGCCGGAGTCGCCCGGTATCGAAAGCTCAGTAGCCGGCACCTCGAACCGGGCGCAGTGGAGTTCCCGAACGACGATTGCGTGTATCTCGAGGCGAAGACCACACAATCGCGTGTGCTCGTGGCGTTCGCGGCCCGCACCGTGGTGCGGTTCGATGGAGAGCGGATACCAACTCACCTCACCCAGATCGAAGCGCCCGGATTCGTGGCCCAGGCGTTCGATTTCGATGTGACGGAGGGTGTTCCCGCCACGGTCGACAAGGTCATAACCCTCTTCACGTCGCGCGACCACGGCATCTCCGAAGCCGGTCTCGAGGCCCGAACATGGGTCGATCGCCTCGGCTCCTTCGATGAGCTTCTCGAGTCGCACATCCTGGCGTGGGATCTGCTCTGGAGGCGTTTCTCCCTCGCAACCGGAGCCGATGACTACGAGGCGATGGTGCTGAACCTTCATTCGTTCCATCTGCTGCAGACCGTCTCGAAACACACCATCGATCTCGACGTCGGAGTTCCCGCGCGGGGGTGGCACGGCGAGGCCTATCGCGGTCACATTTTCTGGGACGAGCTGTTCATCTTCCCGTACCTCAATCTCCATCTTCCCGACTTGACCAGAGCCTTGTTGCTCTACCGCTTCCGCCGACTCCCCGAAGCTCGCTGGGCAGCGAAGGCCGAAGGTCTCGACGGAGCCCTGTATCCGTGGCAAAGCGGGAGCAGCGGGAGGGAGGAAAGCCAGGTCGTCCATCTCAATCCGGAATCCGGTCGCTGGCTTCCGGACAACAGCCATCTGCAACGCCACATCAACATCGCCGTTGCGTACAACACCTGGCAGTACTACCAGATAACTGCCGACATCGACTTCCTCGCCTACGGCGGCGCAGAGATAATGGTCGAGATCGCCAGGCTCCTGACCAGCTTGGCGACATACAACCGTGCGACCGACCGCTACGAGATCCTCGGTGTCATGGGTCCCGACGAGTACCACGACGCGTACCCGGATGCTGACGAACCCGGCCTCGGAAACAACGCCTACACGAACGTCATGGCGGCTTGGACCCTATGCCGCACCACCGAAGCTCTTGACCTCGTTCCGGCCTTCCGTCGCAACGAACTGATCGAGAAGCTCCACATCCAACGAGAGGAGCTCGCGCGGTGGGACGAGATCAGCCGGAAACTGAAAGTCGCCTTCCACGACGATGGGATCATCAGCCAGTTCGAGGGATACGGAGAACTCAAGGAGTTCGATTGGACCGGCTACATCGAGCGGTACGGCGATATCCAGCGACTTGATCGCATTCTCGAGGCAGAGGGGGATTCCCCGAACCGATACAAGCTGTCGAAACAAGCCGACGTGCTGATGTTGTTCTACCTGCTTTCAATCGACGAACTGCAGTCGATCTTCGAACGGCTCGGCTACGAAATCGACAGCGACAGCATCCAACGCAACATCGACTACTACGACCGTCGCACCTCGCACGGCTCGACGCTGAGCCGAATTGTGAACGCGTGGGTGTTGGCTCGGTCGGACCGCGGGCGGTCCTGGGAATTCTTCAAGGGAGCCCTGCTGAGCGACGTCACCGACATCCAGGGTGGCACCACCCCCGAAGGGATCCATCTCGGGGCCATGGCTGGGACCGTCGACTTGGTACAACGCGGCTTCACCGGGATCGAGATTCGACAGGATGCGCTGTGGCTCGATCCCGCGATCCCCGACGAGCTCGGCGAACTCCGTTTCGAGATCTTCTATCGCGGGCACCTGCTCGACTTCCACATCACACCCGATCAACTCACCGTGATCACCGGGCCGGGCGAAGCCAAGCCCATCCGCCTGGGTATCCGCAATCAAGTGATCGAAGTGCCTGCCGCGACCACACAGACGGTTCCCCTGTAGGGGTGGCCGGCCCGACATGCCGCCGATGCCGACGGTCGTTGTCGGCGGCGGCGTCACCCTCCGGTGCAGCGGTCGGAGGGCGCTCGACCGAACACGATCTGTGACGGCGGCTCGCCGGAGTTGGCGGCGACCAGAATCACCCGCAGCCCATCGCGGCCCGCGTGGCCGTCGCTCGATTGCCGGCGATCACCGGATCTCCAGCGTGGCAAGGCATTCCGCAGCCCACTCGAACACGTCTGCCTTGCGGATCGTTGAGCGGAGCCGTCGCATCCGTTGTCGTTGCTCGCGTTCGGGCATCGATGTCGCGTAGGCAAGGGTCTGCGCCACGCTGTCGACGTCGTACGGGTTCACGATCAGGGCGGCTCGGAGTTGTTCTGCGGCGCCCGCGAACTCGCTCAACACGAGCACCCCGTCGTCCTCGAATCGGCAGGCCACATACTCCTTCGCAACGAGATTCATGCCGTCCCGCAGCGGCGTCACCAGCATCACGTCGGCCGCCACGTAGTAGGCGATGAGTTCCTCAAACGGCACGGTGCGATACAGGTAGGAGACGGGAGCCCAACCCGGCTCACCGTACTCGCCGTTGATCCGTCCGACGATCTGCTCGATATCGGATCGGAGCTGCTGATACGCCGGTACCTGCTCACGACTGGGCACCGCCACCTGAACGAACGCATAGCTGTGACGGTCCCTCGGCGAATTGTCGAGCAGAGCGGAGAAGGCCTTCAGCCGGAGATCGATCCCCTTGGTGTAGTCGAGTCGATCGAGGCCGAGGATGACGTGATCGGGGTCACCGAGTTCAGAGCGGATCTCGGCGGCTCGCTGACGCACCGGTGCCGATTGCGCCATCTGCTCGAACTCGGCCGTGTCGATCGCGATCGGTGCAGGTTGGAGGTGGACCGGCCTCCCGTTCCACCTCAGGTCCCGACGCCCGATCGATTCGGCCCCGGCGAGACGCCTGGCGGCCCTCGCGAAGTTTGCAGCGCTCTGGCGCGTCTGGAAAGCGATGACATCTGCGCCGAGCAGCCCCTCGATGATCTGACGCCGCCACGGGAGCCGCGAAAAGACCTCGATCGGCGGAAACGGAATATGCAGGTAGAAGCCGATCGTGGCTCCGGGGACCATCGTGCGAAGCATCTCCGGCACGAGTTGCAGTTGATAGTCCTGGACCCAGGCGATGTCGCCGTCGTTGAGGACTTCGGCCGTCGCCTCGGCATACCTCCGGTTCACGGCGACGTATGGCCGCCATGTGTGTCGGTGGTACTCGGGAGCGACAATGGCGTCGTGGTAGAGAGGCCAGAGCGTCCCGTTGCAGAACCCGTAGTAGAAGCTCTCGACCTCCTCTTCGCTGAGAGCGACGGGGCGCTGATCGATGCCGTCGTACTCGAACGGTTCGGGACTGAAGTCCGGGATACCCGGCCACCCGACCCAGGCCCCGTCTGCGTTCTGGAGGACCGGCCTCAATGCCCGAACCAGTCCGCCCGGACTGATCGACCATTGATCACCGTCCCACGACACGGGGAGTCGATTTGCCACGACGATGATGCGCTGAACGATGACCCCTTCCGGCGGTGCCCCCGAGCCTACTCGGGCAGCACGCGTGAGCGATTCGGACGTCGGCGGCCGGGCCGCATACGGTGGCACAATCCGGAGCGCCCACAGCCGTACCCGTGACGCGACAGAGCCGTGACCGTCGCCAAACGTCACGGCTCTGCCGGGTTCCCTATTGGGACAGGAGGCACTTCCCCCCCAAGAAGGGCTACCGCATCGACCCTACGCGCGCTCTTCGACGCTTGTGCAAGATTCTTGTGCCGCTCGTCGCCGTCTCCGATCCACAGGTGCGAGCGCTTCGATAGGATTCGGTCGAACGACCGGAGGTTTGACCCATGGCTGACGAACAGATTCCGACCGAGCCATTCCAGGAAGAAGTGAATGCCCAGGTGGTGAACATCAGCCAGGGCGGCGCGGGCCACGTCGACGCCGAGACCGTGTCGATCCGCCAGGGCGGTGCCCAGACGATCGCATCCGGCTCAGCCGAGATCACGCAGGGCGGTGCGTTCTTCGTTGACTCGGAGCACGCAACCGTGAACCAGTCCGGAGCCGGCGTCGTCGTCGCCGAAGAAGCAATCATCGACAACGGGGTCGCCGGTCTGGTCATTGCGTCGACCGTCAACGCCAAGGACTCGAAGATCGGTCTCCTGCTCGCCGGATCCGTCGAGGGCCGGCCTGACATCACGGTCGATGCCAGGGTTGCCGCCATTGTCGGCGCCTCGGCCGTCCTGACCCTGTTCATCCTCAGAAAACTGTTCCGGTCGTAGGCGGTCGCCAGTCGTCTCCCCCACCTGACGGTGGGAGAGATGAAGACTCGCTTGACCCTCACGTAACGTGATGGTCCATACTGGCGCCATGGACACGACCACCATCGGCGACGTCGCTCGCCTCGCGGGAATCACGGTGCGGACGCTGCACCACTACGACGACATCGGATTGCTGACGCCGACCGAACGGCGGTCAAACGGATACCGCGGCTATACGGATCGCGACATCAGCCGCCTGCAGCAGATCCTCGCCTACCGGGAACTCGATCTCGGACTCGACGAGATCGCCCGCATCCTCGACGCGCCGCCGGACTCGATCGAGGCGCTCGGCGCGGCTCGCCGCCGGATCGACGATCAACTCGAGAAGCTGCGCCGGATCGCTGCCAGCCTCGACGCCGCAATCGAAGCCGAAACGAAAGGAACACGCATGACCCCGGAAGAGAAGCTCGAAGCATTCGGCGACTTCGATCCCGGCGAATTCGCTGCCGAAGCCCAGGAGAGGTGGGGTCACTCTGACGCCTACGCGGAGTCAACCCGTCGTACCTCCGCCCATACGCCAGCGGACTGGAAGCAACAGCGAGAAGAGACCGACGAGATCTACGGGTCGCTGCTCGCGCTCATGGCGATCGATACCCCGGCTGACTCCTCCGAGGCCGCCGCACTCGTCGACGCCCACCGGGCTCAGATCACGAGGTGGTTCTACACCTGCACCCCAGAGATCCATGCCGGCTTGGGCGCGATGTACGTTGCGGACGACCGCTTCCGAAACAACATTGACGAATCCGGTGACGGCCTTGCCGAGTACCTGTCGGCGGCTATCGAGGCGCGCTACGCCGACTGACCGCGCTCAGCGCCGGAATCGGCAGGGTGCTCGGCTAGCGTCTCAATGATGAATACTCCACAAGCACCGATCGAGTGGTGGAAGACCGCGGTGATCTACCAGATCTACCCGCGCTCGTTCCAGGACACAACCGGGAACGGTGTCGGCGACCTCAGGGGAATCACCGAACGACTGGGCTACCTCTCGGACACGCTCGGCGTCGATGCCATCTGGATCTCGCCGTTCTACCCGTCGCCGATGGCCGACTTTGGATACGACGTCTCGAACTACACCGACGTCAACCCACTCTTCGGGACGCTTGACGACTTCGACCGACTGCTCGTCGAGGCGCACCGTCGCGGCCTCAAGGTGATCATCGACTGGGTTCCGAACCACTCATCAGATCAGCACCCTTGGTTCATCGAGTCACGCTCGTCGAAGACGAACCCGAAACGAGACTGGTACGTGTGGCGCGATTCGAAGCCGGACGGCGAGATGCCGAATAACTGGCAGTCCGAATTCGGCGGTCCGGCATGGACGTACGACGAGGGCACCGACCAGTGGTACCTCCACTCGTTCCTCGCCGAACAGCCCGACCTCAACTGGCGCAATCCCGAGGTCGTCGCGGCGATGTTCGACACCGTCCGGTTCTGGCTCGATCGGGGGGTCGATGGCTTCCGAATCGATGTCGCCCACTATGTGATGAAGGACCCTGCCTTCACCGACAACCCCGCCGCCCCGGATGCCGGCGCCATGGACGGCTTCAAACCAATGGGCCCATTCAACGCCTGGCAACACCTCCACGACAGGGGTCACCCGGACGTTCACACCGTCTACCGCGGCCTTCGAACCATTCTCGACGGCTACGACGGTGACCGCTTCTCCGTCGGGGAGATTCACATCTTCGACTGGGACGAATGGGCCTCCTACTACGGCGACGGTGACGAACTCCACATGCCATTCAACTTCTCGCTTGTGTGGGCCGGGTGGGACCCGGAGGCAATTCGGAGTCGTGTTGAGGCCCTCGAGGCTGCCGTGCCCCGGCACGCCTGGCCGAACTACGTGCTCGGCAACCACGATGAGCAGCGCCTCGCCACGCGATACGGGCCCGAAAACGCAGCTGCGGCCGCAATGCTGCTCCTCACGCTTCGAGGACAACCGACGCTGTACTACGGCGACGAGCTTGCCATGCACGAAGCGCCAATTCCCGAGGACCAGCAACAGGATCCGTGGGGCATCCGAGTGCCGGGCATGGGCCGTGACGGCTGCCGGACTCCGATGGCGTGGACGCCGGGACGGGGCCACGGCTTCACCGAGCCGACGGTTGCGCCGTGGCTTCCGTTCGGCGAGGACTCCGCGACCCGCAATGCAGAGACTCAACTCGCCGACGACGGCTCTTCGCTGAACTTCGTACGGCGCCTCCTCGGTCTCCGCCGAGACCGGCCGTCTCTCCAGACCGGGACGATCGAGTTCAAGGATCAGAGCGATCGGAACGTTCTCGCCTATGTGCGGACGGCTGGCAATGAGCGCACGGTCGTTGCGATCAACTTCGCCGACGAGCCCCGATCCATCCCCGTGCCATCGACAGCCAGACTGCTGATCTCCACCGACGGCCCCGGCTCACGCATCGTCGGCGGCCTGGTCGAAGTGGCGCCGCACCAGGCGGTCATGATCGATCCGGGTGCCGAGGGCTGACCTCGAACCCGTCAGACGTACCGCGCCGACGGGTTCGTCAGGCGATCACCGGAATGAACGCGGCGGGGTTGGCCATGAGGCGCCGTCGTTCGACCACGTCTCGCACACCCTGGGCACGGAGGCCGGTCTCGATCAGATCGTCGATCGAATCGCCATAGGCGATGATCGCGATGCTGGAAGCGGTGAGCTGGGCGAGCGCGTCACGTGCAGAGCGGTGATCCAGATCGACGAGGGCAAACACCACCGAGCCGGACTCAATCGCAACAGCAACGGCTCCAGGATTCCTCACCGCCACGCACCCCAGCCCCGCTGCCTCGACCAGCGCGACCAACTTGTCCCGGTCGGAGCGGCTCTCGGCCATCACGGCCACCGTCGGTCGCGACGGCACCGTAGGAACTGCGCCGGTGAATGCGGCCGCCTTCGCAGCACCCCAGAGGAGGTGAGCCTCATGCGCCGCTGCACCGAGATCGCTCGATGAACCGGGTGCGAGACCGTAGGGGTCGTCCGCGGACATCGAAGCACTCGTCGCGATTGGCGGTATTCCCTTCTCGGCCAGCGCGTCGTTCGGGATCGTGAGGATCTGCCGGACGATCTCGAGCGGGCTCCTTCGCTGCTCATTGAACGGCAGGGCGAGTTCGTGACCGAGTTCTGAGGCGAGCACGGCCGTCGCTCGGTCAATGGACTCAACGGAGCCGCGATCGAGCGGATAGCCGTGACCGGAGAACCACGCCGTGAGATACGCCGGGAGTGCGGCAACGAACGAGGCATGGAGCCGTTGGGCTTGGGGGACCATACCGCTCAGGATATGCATCCGTGGCGACGATGGAGGTATAGCATCGATCGCACAACCCACGACCCCGGGGGCAAACATGAAGAAACTCGTCCTGCTCGTCGCAGGCATCGCATTGCTGACCGTCGCGTGCCGCGCCGAGATGAACGTGCTCGTCGACATCGAAGAAGACCGCAGCGGAACCATCGCGTTCGAATTCGGGCTCGACGAGGAGTTCCGCGAACTCATCGAGTCATCCGGTGGAACAACCGACGATGTGTTCGGGGAATTTGACCTCGGCATGGAAGGCGGCACGGTCACCGAGCGCACCGAGGGAGACATGGTCTACACGGGCGCTACGCAGGACTTCGAGGATATCTCCGAAGTCATGGCAGATCTCATCGGCGACACATCCGACGAGGGCATGTTCACAGAGTTCTCCTTCGTCATGGACGACGAGTCGGCCGCTCTCTCCGCGACAGCCTCCCAGAGCACCGAAGATCTCGGCGACATTCCGTTCGATCCGTCGGAGATCACCGACGACGTCTTGTCGGCCAACTTCATTCTCAGCATGCCGGGCACGGTCGTCGAGCACAACGCTGACGAGGTGCTGTCCGACGGCCGCCTCAAGTGGTCGCTCCCGATCCTCGGTGGAACCAAGACCTTCATCGCCAAATCCGAGTTCGGCGGCGGCAGCAGCCTGTGGTGGCTCTGGATCGTCCTCGGCGTCGTACTCGTCGTCGGCGTCGCAGCGATCATTGCAGCCGTCGTCCTTGGCAAGCGCCAGGAGAAGCAGGCGGTCACAGACGCAGCCACGCAGTACCCGCAGCCTGCGGTTGCGACCGCTCCGGTGGCCGATGTCGCGCCGGCCGCAGCAGCGGTCGCGGCAGCTGAGCCGGCGGTAGCCGAGGCAGTCGATGCGCCGGTGGCTGAAGTCGCCGACACGACGATCGACGAGATCGAAGAAGCGGCGGATACGGTCGCCGACGAGCCTTCGGAAGCCGACAGCGACGATGCCTGACGTTCAGGCGGTCGTCACGACGACAGCGACAAGGCCGTAGGGCCCTTCGACTACGCCGACCCCGGCAGACGTGGACGCGTCGCCGGGGTCGACGGCCGCGACGAGTCCCTCGAAGGTCGAAGCGAGCACGAGGCTCTCATGTGCCTCGCTGAATGTTGCGCCGGCAGCGACCAGGTCATCCTCAATCGAGACCGATGACACGAATGATCCCGTTCGGTAGGCGGTGAACGCACGAGTGGTGGCAACGATGGCGATGGAGTCTGACCACTCGAGCGGTGGAAGGCCGGCGTCGGCCCGCCCGGCGTTGACCGCGTCGAAGAGGTTGCGCGGCGAGTCGGCCGAAGCATGAATGCCGGCGCCGTCTTCGATGATCGGGATGGTGACGGTCGTGATCGCCGGGTCGATCACCCAGGCGTCAACGGTGTCCCGGATCCATGCCATCGACTGGAGCGCCCGATCACCCGAGATCATGCCGAAGACCTGCTGCGCCGGCCCCACCGGTTCGGCGACGTACGCGGCAGCGGCAGACCGATCCACCTCGGCGGCTACGGCGGGCGGCAACGGCGCCGCGGACATCAGGGTGAGGCCGATCACCACCAGCACCGCCGTGTAGACAGCACCGAGCGCCGCCCCTCCCAATCGGTTGAGCGTGGAGAGGCCGGGAAGGATCTTGATCGACCTGTGGATGAGGATCCCCGAAATCGAGGCACCGACCCAGATGGCGATGAACAGCAGCGTCCCACCGATCAAACGGGCCGCCTCGGGCGACACACCGAAGACTGCGGTGAGCATCCGCCCGGCGGTGGGCGCAAGACGGAACGCGATGACAGCGCCGACGACGAGGGTCCCCACATCGATCGCCTCGCGCACGAGGCCCTTCATCCAGCCGCGGATCATCAGGAGAATCAGGATGGTTCCAACAAGGACATCGATCATGATCTCGGGTGCTTCAGACCCGGCAGGAGCGGCACGCGCTACTGACCATCGGGGGCAGGATCGGGATCCGCAACCGGACCATCGACGACCGGACCATTGACGACCGGACCATCAGCGACTCCGTCAGGACCCACGTCGGGGATGTCGGCAGGGACCTTGATGGCTTCCATCTCACGGGTCCAGAATTTCCGCCGTGGCGGTTCGATGAACATCGATTCGGCGGCGTCTTGAGGATTCTGCTCGAGGATGCGGGTCCGCCACCAATACCCGAAGATGATCTTCAGTGCTGCAGTGAGCGGGACCGCGATCACGATGCCCCAGAACCCGGCGACGGCGCCTGCAAGCACGAGGACGAGCAGCGTAACGGCCGGGTGAAGCCGAACCGTCGCCCGGAGGACGGTCGGGCTGACGAAGTTGTTGTCGATCTGCTGCACGATGATGGCGATGACCGCCGCCCAGACCGCCGTCGACAGGTCGGCGGTCGTGAGCGCGACGACGACGCCAAGGATTCCGCCAACCCACGGGCCGAGGAACGGAACGATGTTCAGCACGCCACCAACGAGCCCGATCAGGAGCCAAAACGGGAGGTCGATGAACCAATACCCGAGGCTCAGCATCACACCGACGATGATCGCTACGAAGAGTTGGCCCCTCAGGAATCCGCCGACGGCCGAGTTCAGGCGCCGTCCGACGTAGGCGAACTCCGCTCGGTTGCTCACCGGGACGAGGTCCAGGACTCGCTGTTGCACGTTCGGGAGATCAATGAGCAGGTAGAACGCGATGACTGGTCCGAGAAGGAACACGAGGATGAACTCGAATACGCCGCTGGTCAACGTGCCGATCCGACCGAACACGATCGAAAGGATCGTGTCCTGGTTCTCAGGGTCGTTCAAGTATTCGAGGATCTCGTCGTATGACCAGATCGAGGCGTCGAGACCGAACCGCTCACCGGTGCTGACGATCTGATCGGCAAGCCGGTCGTAGAGGTTGGGGAATTCGGTCGCGAACCCGCTGGCCTGGTCGGCGATGCTCGGGATCACCAGGAGCCCGAGGGCAACGAGGAACGCGAGGAATCCGAGAAATCCGATCGCCGCACCGATGATTCGGTGCACGCCGCGGCGCTGAAGCGCCGTGACGAACGGATTCAGCACAAACACGACGATGAGTGCGATGAACAGCGGAGCAAAGATCACGCGGCCCTCGATGAGGACGTAGGCTCCGAAGATGATCAGGATCAGAATGCCGATCGTCGACCACGAGAACACACCGACGCTGCGAACCAACCGGTGAAACTCGCTGCGAACCCGCTACGCTTCGGTGGAATCGCACACTGCGTGGTTCCGGTTCGGC
>Ga0316193_10003140_pt1 | contig 11827 bp, 14 predicted proteins | sample MerIslsedime2_MG_FD_207735 | JGI IMG/M metagenome (GOLD analysis project Ga0316193, IMG submission 207735) | Coastal sediment microbial communities from Maine, United States - Merrow Island sediment 2 | ecosystem: Environmental > Aquatic > Marine > Coastal > Sediment | place: USA: Maine... | reverse complement strand
TAAACGCCGGGGACGACCTGGCCATATCCCGACCTGCCCACGGTGTTTCGCAGGCATGCATAAGCGAATCCTTGCAGGCAACTCGCATTGAACAGCATAGCCTTATGCCAACATGCCAACATGCCAACATGCCAATATTAATCTAAAGGAAAATATTCAATGGCCTCAGGCACAACCAAAGTCATCATCGCGGCGCTTATCGGCAATACACTTATATCGATAACAAAATTTACCGCGGCATTTATTACCGGCAGCTCCGCCATGCTGTCTGAAGGCATCCACTCACTGGTCGATACCGGCAACCAGGTATTGCTGCTTCATGGCCTGAAGCAGGCGAAAAAACCCGCGGATGAGCACTTCCCCTTTGGCCATGGCAAGGAAATATATTTCTGGAGCTTCATCGTCGCCATCCTGATTTTCGCACTCGGCGGTGGAATCTCGATATACGAAGGCATACAGCATATACGTCACCCGGGACCCATCACCAACCCGATGATCAACTATGTTGTGCTAGGCCTTGCCATGCTATTCGAAGGTGCCGCCTGGTTTTTTGCATTTCGTGAATTCTCCCGTGTTAAAGGCAGGCATGGTTATATCGAAGCAGTACAACGCGCCAAAGACCCGTCAATCTTTGTCGTACTATTCGAAGACAGCGCAGCGATGCTGGGGCTGTTAGTGGCTTTTATTGGAATCGCGCTCACGCAATGGACAGGTTATCTCTATTTCGATGGCGCTGCTTCAGTCATCATCGGCCTGATACTGGTTGGCACCGCTATCTGGCTGGCTCATGAAACCAAGGGGCTGTTGATTGGCGAAAGCGCTAACCGGCATGTAATCGACGGCATCAGGTCCATCCTGAAAACCCATACATCAACCGAACACGTCAATGAAGTGCTGACGATGCACATGGGTCCCGATTTTGTACTGGCAAATATCAGTATTGATTTTCATGATGAACTGACAGCAGAAGAGATAGAAATAGCCGTTGCCGAAATGGACAAGCTCATCAAAAACAAATACCCGCAAATCAAACGCATCTTCATTGAAGCCGAAAAGCGAAGAAACAGGATTATCGCCCGGCTGGAGAAATAATCATCCTTTAATAAAGCTGTTTAGCCGCAAACAACGCCAAAGGCGCAAAGATTATTTGTGCTGGTCGCGACTTAATCTGATAGTTGCTGCATGTTGTCGCTTGGCCGATAAACCCGCCTTAACATCCTTTTTTCTCGCAGAGACGCAGAGAGCGCAGAGGTGACATGAATTTTTTGCAAAGACAGCATCGTTATCTTCATCTTCCTTTGCTTTCTCTGCGCCTCTGCGAGAGTAAATATCTATTGCCTTTTCTATTAACCCAATCCTGGTTGTACTGACAAAAATCATAGTCTGAGTTTGGGTTAATATGTCACTGTCTGTCAGATCAAATCCTGACTACTGAAGATTATTTTAGTTTTTAAAACTATATTTCTTTTGCGTCTTTCGCGTTATTTGCGGCTAATTACTTTTTAATATTCAAATCATGCCAGTGCGCTATCGAGTTGGCATAATACTGAAGCATCACTATTGAATCCTCCCTGGCCTTATACAGGTTATCCTGTGTATCAAGCCAGCCTCTGCCATCGATAATATCCAGCGCACCGCTGAGAATGCTCTCTGTTGTATTTGATGAAATCCGGATTGGCGCGCCCTGTTTTTTTAACACTTCAATTCTTTTCAGCGCCTGCACCTTGAGTTCAAGCTCGCTTTTCCAGGCATGCCTGTTTGCAAGAATAATTTCAGACATTAATGCGACCGGCGTAATGGGTATGGCTGCTCTAATCTCCAGCATGAGCTTATCCGCCAGTTTTGAAACCTGCTCAAATCTCGGCTCCTGCTCCAGGTGAACAAACTCCAGCTTGTTCTGCTCGCAATATGCTTTTGCAGAAACCGGGCTACCGAAATTAACATTTGCATAACCAAAACGGCGCAGTCGCATTTTCCTTGGAAGTAACAATGTTTTTACGATAAATCGAACAGTCGTTTTAAACACGAACCATTTGCTGCGCTTTTCAGCATCATCATCAAGCTTGCGCACCAGGCTCCTGTCCTCGATCACGCGGTCATAGTTGATGCCGACCGGTATGAAAGTGATATCTCTATCCGTATCAGAATGAAAATCACGCAACATATAATCCAGGAAGCCAAGACGCGGGCCTCGCAAGGCGCCGTCCTTACTCAGGCCGCCTTCCAGAAACACGGCCTGACAAACACCTGCACGTGTAGACATGTTCACATAACGCTCAAGCACGCGGCGATAGAGTGGGTTGCCCGAATTCCTTCGTACAAAAAAAGCACCCATCGATTTAATCAAGGATTGCAGCGGCCATATACGTGCCCACTCGCCAACGGCATATGAAAGCGCCGTCTTCTCCGCCACCAGAAATGAAACCAGCACATAGTCCATGTTACTGCGGTGGTTCATCACAAACACAACAGTTGACTCCGGGTCGACTTTGCTCAATTCGTGATTATCAAAAAAACCAACACGCATCCTGTATATCAGCCGCGCCAGTTTTTTTGATATCCAGTAGCCAATACGAAAGTACATGTAGGCGTTGAAAGCCGGGGTGATTTCATTGGCATACTTTCTTGCCTTGTCCTGCACGACTGAAGCCGGCATGCCTTTTTCCTGTGCAGTTTGCTTGATTGCATCAAGGACTTTTTCATCGTAAACCAGGCGTTCGATCAGCGCTTTTCTCTGGGTGATTTGCAATGGCCGTATTTCTACATCCAGCCGTGTATTGATTTCATCAATAACGCGATTAACACGCCGTCGAAAATACCAACGCATGCCGGGCATGAGGAAACGGTCCAGCACCATAACCGCGGCAAACACGGCGATAAGGACGAACAACCAGAGCGGTAATGTTATTGTGCCAACCATAGTCCTCCCAGGCTTTTATGAATTCAAGGTCCACACAGGTGCCTGACAGCAGACCACATGACCTTGCGGGCCATGTATGTGACAATACGCCCCGAGTGATAATGAACGCAAGGTCTAGTTGATGAAGAAATACAATGTGTACGGGCTTGGTAATGCCCTGGTTGACATGGAATTTGAGGTTGAAGACGGCTTTTTGAACCTAATGGAAATTGACAAGGGCGTTATGACACTGGTCGATGAAGAAGAGCAGCATCGCCTGATGGCGCACCTGGATGCCTTTGAAGGCAACCGTGCCAGTGGTGGCTCGGCCGCAAACACCCTGATTGCCGTCAGCGCAATGGGCGGTTCATCGTATTATGCCTGCAAGGTTGCCGATGACGATCTTGGACACTTTTATTTGCACGATCTTAAAGAAGCGGGTGTAGACACCAACGTCAATGGCACCCATGCCAACGGCATCACGGGAAAGTGCCTTGTGATGGTTACACCCGATGCTGAACGCACCATGCATACCTATCTTGGAATATCTTCCGAACTATCGGTAAACGAAATCAGCGACAGCCATATAAAAGAATCGGAATATCTGTATATGGAAGGCTACCTGGTGACATCACCGTCCGCAAAAGAAGCCAATATACATGCTCGTAAAATTGCAGAAGCCAATGGCGTAAAAACTGCATTTACTTTTTCCGACCCTGCAATCGTTGAGTACTTTCACAAAGAATTAACAGAAACCATCGGTGATGGGATTGATATGCTGTTCTGCAACGGGTCTGAAGCGCTGACCTATACCGGCAAGAACTCGATTGATGATGCAATTGAAGTCATTAAAACCTTTGCCCGCAGCTTTGCTATTACATTGGGCTCGAAAGGCGCGCTGATATATGACGGAACACAGCCCCATAAAATTGATCCATTTACGATAAAGGCCGTTGATACCAATGGTGCGGGCGATATGTTTGCAGGCGCTTACCTGTATGGCATAACTCATGGTTACTCGACAGCAGATGCCGGCAAACTGGCAAGCCTGGCGGCATCACATGTTGTACAGCAGTTTGGGCCGAGATTGCCTGTAGAAAGATATGCCAAGTTGCTGGATGAGGTTTCAACGGCCTGAGTAATTGATTCAGCCAATCGAAGAACTATACATCCCCTTGAAGTTTGCCGAGGCATTCAGCTTTGGTAGGGCCAAAAAAATAAAAAGATGGCCGACAGGGATGTCGAATTTAGTCCTGTCGAGTCCGGACGGCGAGTCAGGACGGCCCGTTGGCAAAGGCGAATGGTGAGGGAACCCGCAGGGAAAATTGATCGGGGCGGCGTTCTTTTGGTTACTTTTCTTTCGCTGTTGACTGTTGCCTGGAGCAAATTTGCACGCGTAGCAGCCCAAAGGGTGGAGCACAGGGATGTGCGCAATTCACGAAAAGTAACTCGCCATCAGGGCGAAATGAAATCTATCCGGTTACTAAACTGCTCTGATAGTGTAATAAAAAGGACTCTGGATGCCTGCCTCCGCAGGCATGACGATCTTATTCCTGACAGCAACGCGCTTTCGCGGGAATGACAATTGCATCTTTCTCGGGTCGTAACCAGATACTTCCAACATCAAAAAATCCAATACCAATCATAAGCTTACCTCCCCCCTGTCAACCAATCTCCTACCCGCGCGTTAAATAGTACATACGAGCGATGACTACCGTTTGTGCTTCTCGCTTCCGCCAGCATTGGGAGGAGAGCCGACTACTGTTTATTGCTTTTGATGGTGAAACAAGGAAAACAACACATAGACATGCTGAACTCATTACCAATGTTAAAATGCGCTTTTTGCGATGCAACCGGGTATCAGAGTATATCCGGTAACCCTGCACTGATTCTGGGGCAGAAAATTTTTAACACGTGTAATGAGGCCAACATCCTGGATAACCGTCAGGCATTAGACCAATTTCTGGCAAGCGTTGAGAAACGCGCCTTTCGCATGGCCGAAATCGCCACCGGCAACCCGGACCAGGCCATGGACATTGTTCAGGACGCCATGTTGTCACTGGTAAAAAATTACAGTCATAAAAGCGAGGCTGACTGGGGCCCATTGTTTCACAGAATCCTGCAAAGCAAGATCAGGGACAGGTATCGACGCTCTCGTACACATAACAAAGTATTCAGCTGGCTGCGTACCGGCTATGAAGATGAAAATGACAGCTATGATCCAATACAGCAGGCAGCGGACAGGGTTTCATTGCCGCCTGACAGCAGCGCAAATAAAGAACAGCTCATGGGCGTTACCCTGAATGCAATCGGGCAGTTGCCGCTTCGACAACAACAGGCATTTCTGTTGCGCGCGTGGGAAGGATTTGACGTAAAGGAAACGGCTAAAGCCATGGGCTGCAGCCAGGGTAGCGTAAAAACACATTATTCACGTGCAACAAAAGCACTCAAACAGACTCTTGAGGCATATATTGCATGAGCGATAAACATGACACAGACATGAATAAGGTTATACAGGAATCAGTGATCAAGTCACTCGACGAGAGTATTGAACACCTCGACGCACACACATTATCGCGCCTGAACCAGGCCAGGCATCGCGCCCTGGCGCTGGCAGAGAAGCCGCGCCTGTTTAATCCGCAGTGGTTGAAAGCAGCAGCCTTTGCCGTCCTGCTTGTCACTGTCATCAATGGCTGGCAGTTTTTTTCGACCTCGAATATTCAACAGATGAATACGGATGATTTCGAGATGATCATAGCCAATGAAGACTTTGAACTTATACAGGAGCTTGATTTTGTTGCGTGGATGATCGAGGAAGAACATGCGAGCTAGGACAATAACACTCTTATTGCTTTTGTTATTGCCGCCAGTCGCCTTTGCAGACAACAAGCAGGTTGACGAACAACAAACTGCAAAAGAATTGCCTGATGCAGAGCTGCTTGAATTTATTGCCGAGTTCGAGCCACTGGATGGCCAGTGGATCGACCCGATACAACTGAACATGATATTTGCCGAGAACAGCAATGGTAAAGAAAATGATTAAAACGCTTACTCACATCGCCCTTACAGGCTTACTCTACTTTTCAGTCGTCATATCAGCCAATGCTGACTATGCCGCGACTGACTGGGACCAGCTGAATCAAGAGCAACAGGCTGTACTGAAAAACCTTGAAGACCGCTGGGAGAATATTCCAGACGAACGCAGACAACGCCTGATTACAGGTGCATCGCGCTGGAATGAGATGACGCCGGGACAGAGAGAACAGGCAAAGAATCGGCTGCAGCAATGGAAGAACACCTCGCCTGAAGAAAAGGCCAAAATGCGCCAGCGCATGAAAGAGTTTCACGACCTGCCGCTTGAATTAAAACAGGCGATGCGAAATAAATACCAGTGGTTTAATGATCTTCCTGAAGAAGAAAGAGAAAAGTTGCGCAATCGCTGGGAAAACCTGGCCGCCGAGAAAAAACAGGAAGCTCTCGACCGCTTGCGCAGCAACCCTGCCATGCAACAGACCCCTGCTGGACTGCAGAACAGCCTGCAAAACAACACTGTTCAGCAGCAACCAAGGGGCCGTTAATACACTCAGGCCCTGACCTGCAGGGCCTGACTCACCCTCATTACCCACTATAATTCAAGCACTTGCTTGAACATGCCCATATTTAATCTATATTAGGAATAAGAAAACAACGTTTCATCTTGTTTTATTATTCCAACATGAACGTTCGTACGGGTCATTAAGGTAGCTGAGATGCTGAAAAGCATAAAGACTAAAGCAAAAATACTGTTTGTTGATGATTCAAAAACAGTCCGCAAAAGCGCTGTAAAGATCCTGTCAGAAGACTATTCCGTAGTCGAAGCGAGCAATGGCAAAGAAGCATGGGACCTGGTTCGGAAAGATCACACATTTGATGTAATTTTTGCTGACATTCAGATGCCGGAAATGAATGGCCTGCAGTTTTTGCAAAAGATTCGCTCTATCGACGATTACAGAACAGCTCAATTGCCTGTCATCATGATTACCGGGCATAGTGATTCACATGCCGCAATGCGGGCCGTGTTTGAAATGGGCGCGACCGGCTTTATCTCCAAACCGTTCAGTGATATTGATCTGATCAGCAGGGCCCATTCGTATCTTGACCTGACACGAAAAATGGAACAGCTGGAAAACCTGAAAGGCGTCGACAGGCTTACCAAACTCAGCAACTTCACTAACTTTGAAGAGCATGGAATAAAGACTCTATCCATTTCGATGAGGCATCATCTTGATTTATCCATCGCGTACCTGAAGCTCATATCATTTCAAGAAATGAAAAATGAGCTGGGTAAAAAGGCGTCTGAAAAAATCCTGATCTCGGTAGCTGACAAATTAGAAGGCGTTCTGCGCGGTGAAGAAGTCATAGCGCGCATTGGTGAAGCAAAATTTGCACTGTTAATGCCAATGACCAATAGAATAAAAGCACAGATTGCTGTTATCAGGGTTCAGAACCGAATAAACGCCATGGTGTTCAACAGGGGAGAAGCCAAAATTCATCTGAATATCGTTGCAGGTTTGACCGGCACCGGACTGAATAACAGGGGCCTGAGCTTTGACATGCTATGCATGCGTGCAGATGACGCTTTAAAATCAGCCATCAATAAAGACGATGCCCAGGCATTCAATTACTATGATGACCAGGTACAAAAGGCCGTCAAGACCATTCCACAGGAAGACATCCTTAGCGATGCCCTGGTGCACATTATGGGCGGTAATTTCAACAAGGTCAGCGACAATGACCTGCCTTCTGTCATTGATCATCTGGAGCCTTTCATGGAATATGCGGCTATTAGAAACTCAAAGAAGACCGGCATTAAATAATACCGCCAGCACAAGCTTTCTCTATCGAGATTCTCTGAGCAGATGATCGAACCGTAGTCTCTCGCGCGAATCGAACATTCGCCGGATAATCAACTGCAACACCGTGATAACAGCAAACCCCGTGCCGGAAGTCACCAGAAACATGATGAGTATCTGGTATTTAACCGCTTCAACAGGTGGACTGCCGGCCAGGATCTGGCCTGTCATCATTCCAGGCAAACTGACCACACCGGCAGCCGCCATTGCATTAATTATTGGAATCATTCCGGCACGCATGCTATCGCGTGCTATTTCACGTATCGCTTCCGTGTCTTTCTGCCCAAGCATCAGGCGCTGCTCGATTACAGCGCGTTGCTGCCAGGCCGTTTGAATCAGGCGGTCCATCCCAAGCGCAATACCGTTCATGGTATTGCCCAGCAGCATACCCAGCAGGGGTATCGCATATTGCGGTGTATACCACGGGTCCGCCTTTATTACGATGATCAGCGCCAGCAGCGTTATCAAAAACGAAGAGATGAACAGTGAAAATGCACTGACGCCAAACCCCCACCAGCCTTTTAACTTTCTTTTCTGGCGTGCGAGTATTTCCCAGGCTGCAACCGTCATCATGACCAGTACAATCGACATAATCCATGTCAGCTTTGCCTGTGAAAAAACGGTCTCGAGTATCAGGCCAACCAGGAGGAGCTGCACTGTGGTACGGACAGCGGCGATCGTCAGTGTCCTGCCGACACCAAGACCGAGGCGCACACCGAGACCTATCAGCGCCAGCACCAGCATCGAAGCCAGCATCAGGTCCGGCGCGGTCAGTAAGATCAATTCCGTCTTCATGCTGCACCCACCTGCTTCAATTCGCCGTCACTCAAATGGCATTGCTGTTGCGAAACCCGCTCAAGTTGAGAAGCATCGTGACTGACCCAGATCGCAACGGCATGATGTTTTGACAGGTAACTGCGAATGAGGTCTTCTACACGCGCAATGTTACTGCTGTCGAGATTTGCAGTCGGCTCATCAAGCAACAGCACGCGTGGACAATTAGACAGCATGCGCAAAATAGACAGACGCTGTTTCTCACCGCTGGAACAACGACTGATATTCCAACGCATAACTTCCTGCCCGAACCCAAGCGCTTCAGTATATTTTGCCTGTGCACTGAAATGCTGATCAACCGTATCGAACCACCACTGGCTTTCAGCCGGTAGCAGCATTACGCGGTGGCGCCATTCATGGGCTTTGACCTGGTCCTGTGCAATATTCTCTGCGTACACTTGCCCGCCGTGCTCGTCCATATCCGCAATTGCCCTGAGTAAGCGCGTCTTGCCGCTTCCCGATTCACCGGACAGGCCCATGCATTCGCCCGGCTCGATTGTCAGGTTTACGGGCTCTAGATTTGGTATCTTCAGTTCTTCGAGTCTAAGCATGGCTTTGCAACACAGGTCAGGCATGCATTGTAAGCTATACTTCAGTGGATGAGATATCTTGTTTTAATGCTGCTGCTATCAACCAGCCTGGTGTGGGCCGAATCCACACGCATTGAAGTCTATCCTCTGAGCCAGAACTACTGGGACATCAAAACCGGTGACACCCTCGGCGAAATCGTCAACACACTGATTCCAGGAAATCCTTACCTGCAGGAAAAATTAATACGCGACATTGTAACGACCAACCCGCATGTTTTTCCCGATGGCAACCCGCACTACATGCTGGCCAACAAACGCCTGTGGCTGCCAAACGCGGTGAAACCACCGGATGATTCAATAAACGCTTCCGGCCACATCATCGAAACTTATCAGTGGGGCAGCATTAAGAAAAGCAACGCGTGGCAAGGAACAAGGGACGAGAACTGAATACACAGCAAACTAACGCGCTAGGGTGGTATCTAGCGTCGCTGCTGACTTTGAGCTCTGGTTCTTATCTGGCTGCCAAACACTATCCCGGGGGATTCGATTGGGCCTACACGGTGGCCTCGGCACTGGCTTCGCAAAAACATAATCCAACGGGCAGTATCTGGTTTGCAGGCGCCATGAGCCTGGCAATGATTTTGCTGTGGCCATACGTATCAGCATTGAAACAAGCCCAGCAGCCAGAATTGCCTGCAACCGCTAAATTTGCAATCGCTGCCTTGCGTACGGGGCAGATCTGTGGAGCCTTGCTGGGCCTCGAAAAACTGTTCATACGCGACCTGTCGAACTGGGTCTACAAGGCCCACGAAATCCTTGGCCTGATCACATTCATGGGCTTTTATTTCGGCATACTTGCCCTGCTGGTTCAGGCCATGCTTCGTCAAAGAATGTATGCTTTCCCTGCCCTGCTGGTAGCCACCCCACTGCTTGCCATAGGCATCACCCAATTCTGGCTTTATCTTGATCAGCGAAACCTGGGATGGGTCGGCGCCAGCTGGCGGGAAATGGGCATATCGCTGTGGATGAGCTTCGCCTTCTGGCAATGGCTGGCAATTGGTTTTCTATGGCTAGGCCTGGGCCTGCTGTCGTGTAACTGTTTAAACAAGCACTCTCCCCCTGGCTGACCTGAAGCAGCCATTGTGTATTCCGGGAACAGCATAGCTATCTAGTGAGCAGCTACCTGGAAATAAGTATACTGTCCCCGGAATTCACCCCGGAATTCAACGGAATTCAAACCCGCTACCCGAACCTGACATCAATCTACAAGTACTCGAGTTTATGGTGTCGCCATTGTTTACAATTTTGAACGGGCTAAATGGCACAATAAATACGTAACTTGTTGAAATTCTGTGACACATGAAAAATATATACACAACAGAGTGTCGTATTTGTTTACAGTTTTGATATGCTTGAGAACATATTTTATCCGACTACGTAACCGCCTAAGCACATGTCTAAATTCATATTTAAATAATTATCAATAAGTTATCGCATATCATTTAAACAGGTAGCGTTAAATTTAAAACTGGCATGCGAAATGCTTTATTTAGATATACCAAATGCTCAAAAATCACACACACTAGACAATTAGTGAACCAGGGATCTTGTCCCATGTTCTCTAATTGGAATTAGTTTCATCAGGATGCGATATGCCACCCAATGCACCGCATCAAGACTCATTTGTTCTGCAAATGAATCAATTGATAACTTTTTGATTCAACTGAATTATTTCCTATGAGCAGGGAGTACGTATGCCAACTCAGAATGACGATGCAATGAACTTGATCCGCATAGACTATTCAGCCAGGCTTGACATCAACAGAAATAGGGATTATTTTCCCAATGAATAATGGCAAGTACTAAACAATTGGTAAATCATGAACATACTGGTAACCGGTGGTGCTGGATATATAGGGAGCCATGCCTGCAAGGCACTGGCCGATGCAGGCTATACGCCTGTTACACTGGATAATTTCGACCATGGTCATCGCTGGGCGGTGAAGTGGGGGCCGCTGGTGGAAGGCGACCTTGCCGACAGTGACTTACTCCGACAGACATTTGACGAATATCACATTGATGCTGTCATACACTTCGCTGCGTATGCCTATGTTGGCGAGTCGATGACGGAACCGGGAAAGTATTTTCGCAACAACGTGATCAATACCATCAGGCTGCTGGATGCCATGGTTGAGTGCAGCGTTGACAAAATCGTGTTTTCCTCAACGTGCGCAAGCTATGGATTGCCGGTCAGCGTACCCATGGATGAACAACATCCCCAAAGACCGGTCAACCCCTATGGTGAATCAAAGCTTTTTATTGAACGCGCGCTCCATTGGTACTCCATGGCACACGGAATACGGGCTGCTGCTTTGCGGTATTTCAATGCGGCCGGTGCGGACCCGGAAGCCGAAATCGGTGAGGACCATTCCCCGGAAACACATTTGATTCCCCTGGTGATCGAAGCAGCACTGGGGCGGCGATCCCATGTGGATATCTACGGTTCCGATTACCCGACGCCGGATGGCAGTGCAATTCGTGACTATATTCATGTCACTGATCTGGCAACTGCCCATGTACTGGCGCTGAAGAAATTGCAGGCAGGTTCCGACAATCTGTTTCTGAACCTGGGTACCGGCCAGGGACACACAGTCAGAGAAGTCATTTCCAAA
>Ga0316193_10003138_pt1 | contig 11829 bp, 14 predicted proteins | sample MerIslsedime2_MG_FD_207735 | JGI IMG/M metagenome (GOLD analysis project Ga0316193, IMG submission 207735) | Coastal sediment microbial communities from Maine, United States - Merrow Island sediment 2 | ecosystem: Environmental > Aquatic > Marine > Coastal > Sediment | place: USA: Maine... | reverse complement strand
ACGTGCGGATCAGTCTGTACGCAGTGGGCGCGAACTACCTCGAAATCGACGACGGAGACGTGGTGGACGGGCGGTGGTTCACAGAGGTCGAGGACGCCCGCCGGACTGCCGTGGCGGTGATTGATTCCCAGGTCGCCCTCGATCTGTTCGCTGGAGTGGACCCGATCGGTAAGAAGATCACGATCGGCAGGCCCGGAAACCGGAACGCCCAATTCGAGATCATCGGCGTCTACCGCAAGCCGGCGAACGTATTCTCGAGTCTTGCCAGCCACTGGGTGTTCATTCCGTTTCCGGCCGCGATGAAGAACCTCGACGTCTGGCAGCGGATGATCGCATACACCGTGCAGCCCGAAGAGGGCGTCCCGCTGGAGCAGGCGCTTGACATCGTTCGCGGCTCCATGCGGCAGATCCGGGGGCTCGAACCGGGCGAAGATGACAACTTCGAGCTCATCACCCAGGATGAGTTCATCGAGTTATGGGACAAGCTGACGGGCGTGCTGTTCGCCGTGATGGTGGCACTGTCGGGCGTGGGACTCATGGTTGGCGGTGTTGGCGTGATCGGGATCATGATGATCTCCGTGACCGAGCGGACCCGCGAGATCGGCCTTCGCAAGGCGATGGGAGCTCGACGGCGCGACCTGCTGCTCCAGTTCCTGGTGGAAGCCGCTACGCTCACCGCCGTCGGAGGTGCGATAGGAATGGTGCTGGGCGGCGTAGTCGTCTGGCTGGTGACGAGCTTCACGCCGATTCCCGCCTCGGTACCGCTGTGGGCGATCATCGTCGCCCTCGGCGCTTCGATCTTCACCGGCGTCGGGTTCGGACTGTATCCGGCGGCCCGGGGCGCGACGCTCGATCCCGTCGACGCCCTCCGGTACGAGTGATGTGCGTGCGGACCCGATGAACTTCGCGCCTCTCGACCTGCTCGCGATCGCTCCCCACCCGGACGATGCGGAACTGCTGTGTGGTGGAGCGCTGACCCGGTCGGCCGCCCTCGGTCGCAGAGTCGGGATTCTGGATCTCACCCGAGGTGAGACGGGAACGAAGGGCACGCCGCAGCAGCGAGCGACAGAAGCGGCTGCAGCTGCGGAGATCCTCGGCGCCGACGTACGTGAGAACGCCGGCCTGCCCGATGCGGGGCTATTCAACACGGATGATTCCCGGGCTTTGCTGGTCGGGATCCTCAGACGGCTCCAGCCGCGCGTCGTGGTTCTTCCTTTCCTTACCGGCCGTCACCCGGACCACCGGATTTCGGCTGAACTCGGCAGGGATGCGTGTTTTCTGGCCGGACTCTCCAACTACGGCGGGGAGGATCTCCGTGCGCTCCAGCCCCACCGACCCACGAAGGTTATCCATGCCCTGGCGTATCGGGAGGATCCGGTGAAACCGACCTTCGTGGTGGGACTTACCGAGGAAGAGTTCGGACGTAAGCTCGAAGCGATCCGTTGCTACACGTCTCAGTTTTCCGGCGCCACGATGGCAGGGGAGCTGTTCCCCACCGGTCAGCCTCTGCTCGAACTGGTCGAATCACAGGCTCGACACTACGGGTCACTCGTCCGCCGTCCGTATGGAGAGCCGTTCTGGACGGCCGAGACGATCGAGGTCGACGATCTGACCGCACTCGGGGTGTATTCACTGTAGCCCGCACATGAGAGCGAACCACTGAACGTGAATCGAGCACCCATCTACCTCGACCACGCGGCGACCTCTCCGCTCAGACCCGAAGCCCGGGCAGCGTGGGAGGCAGCCGTCGGCACAGCGGACTTCAACCCTGCTTCGGCGCACGGTTTCGGTCGCGCCGCGTACGACGCGCTGGAGGCAGCTCGCGAGCAGTTGGCTCGAATTGTCGGGGTTCCGCGCCAGGACCTGGTGTGGACGGGCGGCGGGACGCTGGCCGACAATTTGGCCGTCCTCGGCTTCGCCAGGGCGCACGCTGGTGAGCGGCCGCTTCTCGTAGTATCGGCTGTCGAGCACAAGGCTGTCCTTGCCGCGGCGCGGCGCGCCGAGGCGGAAGGCGCTGAACTCGTAGTGCTCCCGGTCGACAAGAGTGGTTCAGTCGTTCCGGCTGAGCTCGAAGCCGCGCTCGTGGGTATCGCTGCTGGCAGGCCAGCGCTGGTGTCGGTGATGTGGGCGAACAACGAGGTCGGCACCGTACAGCCGGTCGCCGACCTGTGTCGGATCTCGCACGCGCACGGGGCCTTGTTTCACACAGATGCCGTGCAGGCATTCGGCAAACTTCAGGTCTCACTGACGGATGTCCCGGCCGACATGCTGTCGCTTACAGCCCACAAGATCGGCGGACCGGTCGGAATCGGTGCCCTGATCGTGCGACAGGGTATGCAGCTCGAGCCGCTGGTCTACGGTGGCTCTCAGGAGCGCGGCCTGTGGCCAGGAACGCAGAACCCCCTGGGCGCGGCCGCCTTCACTGCGGCAGCGGGGGCAGCCGTAGGCGAGATTTCGGCGTCAGCGCTACGCTGGAGTTCGATGCGCGACACCCTCGAGGCTGACCTCCGTCACGGAATTGAAGGGCTCGTCGTTCATGCGGCCAACGCCTCCGAACGTCTGCCACAGCTGCTCAGCATCGGAGTCCCCGGAGCAGATGCGGCGACCCTGTTGATGGGTCTGGATCTCGCCGGAATCTCCGTCTCCAGCGGCTCCGCCTGCAGTAGCGGGAGCCAGGCTGGCTCACACGTTCTGGCGGCGATGGGCATCGCCCCGGCGGATGCGTACGCCGTGCTTCGCTTCAGCTTCGGGCCGTTCACGTCAGAGGCTGAGGTAGCTCGCGCCGGTGAGGCGACCATTCGCGCGGCCGCCCAGGCCCGAGCCGTCGTCAGCGGCTGACGTGGAGACGAGCACATGACAGACTCTCAGTTGCCTCCCGGCGAGGGCCGGTCCGTGCTCTGCGCGATGTCGGGTGGGGTGGACTCGAGCGTGTCGGCGGCGATGCTGGTGCATGCCGGCTGGCAGGTCGTCGGCGCCACCGTGAAGACCTTCTGCTATGGCGACGTCCCGGAGGGCGCGCGCGTATGCTGCGGACTGGAAGGGATCGCGGACGCCAAGGCGATCGCGTCGCGGCTTGAGATTCCCCACCAGGTATTTGACCTCGAGGAGGCGTTTACCCGGGACGTGATTGACGACTTCGTCTCGGAGTACGCGGCTGGCCGGACCCCGATCCCGTGCGTCCGCTGCAACAGCTTCACAAAATTCCGGGACCTCGTCCGTCGAGCCGATGCGCTGGGCTGCGAGTTCGTCGCCACCGGTCACTACGCGCGCGTGGTTCGGACGGCCGATGGCTCCGCGCGCCTGGCCCGCGGTGAGGACGAGCGGAAGGACCAGACATATTTTCTGTGGGGAATCGACCGGTCCGTGCTCGATCGTCTCCTGCTGCCCGTCGGAGAGATGACGAAGCCGGAGGTCCGAGCCGCGGCGCGCACGCTGGAACTGGTCACCGCGGAGAAGCCGGAGTCGTTCGAGATCTGCTTCGTTCCGGACGGAGATTACGTCGGCGTGCTGCGCCGGCGCCTGCCGGTCGCGCATCCCGCCCTGTCACCCGGCGCATTCGTGCTGGAGGACGGGACGCAGGCCGGCCGACACGAGGGCTACGCCGGCTTCACCATCGGACAGCGGAAGGGCCTGCCCGGAGGCTTCTCCGGTCCGATGTTCGTTCTCGAGACCCGGCCTTCGACGCGAGAAGTCGTCATCGGTCCGCGTGAATCCCTGCGCAGATCCACGCTCGAAGCTGATGGCGCGAACTGGCTCGCTCCGATCCCTCCAGCGGGTACGGAAATCGGCGTCCGTATCCGGCACCAGGCGCCGATCGTTCCTGCGACAGTTGTCAGTGCCGATGGGGAGGGATTCACCCTTGAATTGCTGACCGGCCAGGACGCGATCACGCCGGGTCAGAGTGCCGTGCTATACCTGGACGATGGGACCGTGGTCGGGGGGGGAGTAATCTCGAGGGTGGACTAGTGTCGCAGTTCCTCGACTTCCACGAGTTTCTCGAGTGCCTCCCTGCCCTCTTCGCTCAACTGATCGGGTAGCTTCACGACGACTTTCACGAGTTGATCGCCTCGCGTCTCGCCCTTCTCGACACCCTGGCCTTTGATTCTGAATGTTGTCCCGGACTGCGTCCCCACCGGGATTTTCAGCACGACCTTTCGATTGTCGGCGGTCCGGACCTTCACCTTCGAACCCATCATCGCCTGGGCCAGGTTGATCGGTACCTCGCACTTGAGGTCCAGCCCGTCACGCTCGAAGAATGGGTCGTCCTTCACCTTGAACTTGACGATCAGATCGCCCGGTGGCCCGCCCTGGGGACCCCGCTCCCCCTGGCCGGCGATCCGGAGCTTCGATCCATTGTCCACTCCAGAGGGAACCGTAACGCTGATTTTCTTCTTCTGAGTTACCTCCCCACGGCCGCTGCACGCAGGACAGAACTCCCTCGGGATCCTCCCCCGGCCCAGGCACGCCGGACACGGCCGCGGGACGGAGAACGAACCCTGTCCGAATGTGATCGTCCCGCGCCCGTCACACTCCGAACAGTTGTCGAGCTTCGCCCCCGGTGCGGCGCCGGATCCGTCGCAGGTGGCGCATTCCTCGTTGATTGGAATCGCAAGTCGAACTTTGCCTCCCCGGACTGCAGTCCGGAACGGAATCTCGACCAGGTACTCTACGTCGTGGCCCCGGGTCGGCCCCGCCGGTCGGTCGGCGGTGCGCTTCCCGAAGTCGAATATGGAACTGAAGATGTCCCCCAGCCCGCCCACGTCCTCGAACCGAAAGGCACGGCCGTCGGAGCCTCCTTGCTGCCCTGCCGGGCGATCGCCACCAGGACGATACCCCCCTCCACCGAATCCGCCGAGGCCCCCGAATCGCCGCACCTGGTCGTACTTGCGGCGCTTGTCCGGGTCTGAGAGAACGTCGTAAGCCGCGGCGATTTCCTTGAATTTCTCCGCAGCAGCCGGATTGTCCGGGTTCGCATCCGGATGGTACTTCTTCGCCAGTTTCCGGTATGATTTCTTGATCTCCGGAGCCTTGGCGTCGGAGGTCACACCAAGGACGGCGTAGTAGTCCTTTGGTCTCGTGGCCATCAGGGTGCGAGGTCTCCGTCAACCGGAGCCTGCTCGTCGTCTTCCTCGGCCTCGCCTGCATCCGCAGCCGAATCCGAGGACCCTTCCCAATTCCGCACCTCGACCTGCGCCGGACGTACGAGCAGATCACCGAGTCTGTACCCGTTCAGGAACACACGGGAAATCGTTTGATCCTCCTCCTGGTGCAAGGCTTCCGAGGTCATCAGGGCCTGGTGCCACTCCGGATCGAACACCGCGTCCTCAGCCTCGACCCGCTGCACTCCATGTTCTTCGAGTGCCTTGACGAGATTCCGGAGAATCAGATCGAGTCCCTGGTCAAGCGCTTCGACACTCGTGGACTCGTTGGGGATGTCACGCCAGCGTGCGAGATCATCCAGCGTCGGCAACACTGATCGAGCAATGTCCGCCTGGGCAAGCGCCCGAAGCTGGGCCTGCTCCTGCCGCGTACGGCGGCGAAAGTTGTCAAACTCCGCTGCAAGCCGCAGGTGGCGGTCCTTCAGCTCCGCAGTCTCGATCCGGGCCGCTTCAAGCTCGGAGAGCAACACTTCGGCTTCGGGCAGAGCCTCCAGGGCTCCCCCTCCTGCATCGACACCGGACTGTTCATCCTGTCGATCGGGATCCGAGGCCATGGACTCCGGCGCCCGCCCGGGGCCCGGGTTCGAAATGTCCTCTGTCTTCCTGCGGCTCACTATGTCCTCCAGGATTCGGTCATCGTTCAACTCGACATGTCGTCGGCCAGTCGCCGCTCCAACCACCCACTCAAATCCGCCAGACTCCGTTCGGCAACGGGGTCAAAGTACAACGCATGGTACGCACCTTCATACTCGATCACCTCCGGACGCACTGCGAGGCGGGCCCCGAAGTCCCGCGAGGCAGAATTGCTTACGACTGCATCGCTTCCGGCCAGCTGCAACAACACCGGTACGCGCAGGCGGTGGGCGTCGGCAAGCAGCAGGACCGAATCTCGCTGCATCTCGCCCCACAATCGGGCGCTGATTCTCCGGTGGACGAGCGGGTCATCCGCGTATTCTCGCTGATCCGGCTCCCTGCGGAACAACTCCTCGACATCCAGGCCGTTGTCCATGGTCAGGGCGGGGACGAGTCGGTCCGTCACCGCCCCGAGTGACCGCTTCCAGCCGGGAATCGTCAATTCCGGCTCGACATACGGCGCCACGAACACGACTCCGCGCAGACCGTCCGGCGCAAAGGCCTCCGCATATCGTCCGACAACGAGCCCTCCCAGCGAGTGTCCGACCAGGAACGTCGCCCGGCCGGTCGTTTCCCTCCCGGCTCTGCGCCTCAAACGATCCAGATCACGCAGGTAGCAGGCAAACTCGGGCACGTGGCCGCGCCGTCCCTGCGAGCGTCCATGGCCCCGCAGATCCATCGCGTACAGGTCGAGACCGAGGGACCTGACTACTTCCGCCAGCCTCGCATATCGGCCGCCATGTTCGCCCAGACCGTGGACGAACAGCACGCTTCCGGCCGGCTCCGGAGCCTCCCACGCCCGATAGAATACCCGAACTCCGCCCGTCCCCTCAAGATAGCCTACGGCCGGTTCAGGCATCCGCTTCACCGATCATTCGTGATAGAAGCTCAAGTGCCGCTCGCACGGAGGACGATCGGACGCTCTCCCGATCCCCCGTGAACAGGTGCCGCGCACACCGCGTCGATCCCGGCTCCGGTCCAGACGCACCGATCCACACGGTTCCGACAGGCCTGTCCGGGTCGCCTCCTCCCGGACCGGCAATTCCGGTGATCGCCACTCCCCAGTCAGCGCCCAGCAATTTCTTCACACCTGTCGCCATCGCAGCCGCCGTCTCGGAAGAAACCGCTCCCCGGGTTTCAAGTACGGAGACAGATACTCCCAGCAGCCCTGCCTTCACTGAATTCGCGTAGGCGACGACTCCGCCCACGAACACAGTCGACGCGCCAGGGATCGCGGTCAGAGCGGCCCCGAGACCACCCCCTGTGCAACTCTCCGCCACGGCCAGAGTCCGGCCCTGTTGGGAGAGCGTCTCGAAGATCTTGAGAACGCGATCCGCATCGCGCACATCAGCACCGGTCAACCAGGCGACTCCTGCGCGATGTGTCTGAATGCGCCGACGTAGACAATGAGAGACACCACTGTGAGCAGTAGTGCAATGCTGAGCGAGATCGTCGTAAACCAGCCGTTCAGAACCTCCCAGAATCTCGCAAACCCGCCCTCCCAGCCGTGCTCGATCTGAGCCGTCCGGAAGGCGAGCCACGCGATCATCGAACCGCTGAACACACTCTGTGCGAGAGCCTTGTATTTCCCGATCGGCATCGCGGGAACGATGGTTCCCTGCCGCGCCGCACGCGTTCGGAGAATGGTGACGACAATCTCTCTTCCGAAGAACACGATGAGCGTCCACAGCGGGATGCCCCCGAATATCGGCAACCCTCCGAGCTCTGGCTGGTTGTTGGTGAGAATCCAGAACGGAACGAGTGTGGCGACCAGGAGCAGCTTGTCAGCGATCGGATCGACGAGCTTACCGAAGTCCGTGATTTCACCTCGCCGACGGGCGAGCGCACCGTCGACCAGGTCAGACAGGGCGGCCACCAGAAACACGATCCCGGCCACGAGACGTGCCGACGCACGGGGCTGCAAGAGCAGAGCAGCCACGAGCGGGGCGAGAATCACCCGCATTGTCGTGATCGTATTCGGCAGGTTCACTTGTTGAGACAAGATCGCCTCGTCACGCGAGCGCCCTGACGACTTGTTCCGATACGGCAGTCACGGCTTCGACTATGCCCTCCTGTGAGGTGGCCACAGCTGCGTACGCAGGCGCCCCATGTGGATTCACGGCTCGATTCAGTTCGTCCTCCGACACCGCATCCGGAAGGTCACGCTTGTTGTGCTGGAACACGACCGGAATGGACGCAGATTGGCCGAGCGCATCGAGGTCGGCCCGAAGGTTCCGCAGCGCTTCCCGGTTCGCCGCCATGCGTCCGGGAGAGGAGTCGGAGACGAAGATCACGCCGTCTGCTCCCCGAAGCACCGTCCGGCGCACTTCGGACCGATCGGGATCTCCCGGCGCCGACAGAAGCTGAAGGCGAATGCTGCGCCCATCCAGCGTCCCCAATTCGATCGTGAGGAGATCGAAGAACAGGGTGCTCCCGTCCGGCAGCGCGGGGGAAAGGACCGGCCCGTGAGTGTCGGGGGCAAGTCGATCGTGCAGAGCCCGGATCGTGGTTGACTTTCCACTTCCGGCCGGGCCGACGTACACCACCTTGCAGTCGATCTCCCGCGTCGATTCTCGCCGGTCGGACATCGGCTTCAGGCACCCTCAGCGGCTGCCAGTTCCTGCTCCATCCCGGCCAGCAAAGCCGACGCCCGCTTGCGCAATAATGGCTTGTCCTCCCACGCGAGGTAGTCCCGGAGCAGAAGCACATTGTCAACGCCCGGGTGGTTTCGCAGGAAGCCGAGCGCCGCGAGTCTCCGGAGTGGCTGCGAGCTGAACAGATCCCGCTGGTGCCGGGCCATCTGATCGTGAGCGAGCAGCACACCCAGACCTCCGACCATGGCAACTCCGGCGAGCACGGCGGCGCCGATCTTGACAGCCTTCCATGCGATGTCGTCAGACTCGTCTCTTACAACAATGATCTTGTCAGCCATTCACATCTCCCGGCGTCCCGAGAACGCCTCGGCAATCGTCACACCATCCGCGTACTCCAGATCACCTCCTACCGGCAGACCTCGTGCCAGCCGGGTGATCTTCAAGCCCTCGAGCTCCGCCACGAGGCGGAACAGATACGCGGCGGTCGCTTCACCCTCGACGCTCGGGTTCGTGGCGATGATGAGCTCCCCGACACCGTCCTGAAGACGTCGAAACAGGGACGCGATGTTCAGTTCATCCGGTCCAATACCATCAAGTGGCGACAGGTGCCCGCCGAGGACGTGATAGCGGCCCCGGAACTGCCCCGACCCCTCGATCGCGGGAATGTCCGAAGCCTCCTCGACCACGCAGATCGAGCCCGCCTCCCGTCGCGGGTTCCGACACAGTTCACACGGGTCCTCCGAACTGAGGTTTCCGCACTCCGTGCACGGCACCACCTCGTCGATCACACGCGTAACCGCTTCTGCCAGGCGACGACCGTCCTCCGGAGAACCCTTGAGAAGAAAATACGTCAAGCGTTGTGCCGTTTTGTGGCCAACTCCTGGTAGACGGGAAAACTCACGAACCAGGGACTCGATCGCTGACACGCCGATGCTCGATCTATCAGCCCAAGAGCGAGCCCAGGTCGGGCATCGGCATGCCGCCCGTCGCCTGTCTCATCTCGGTCTCCATCCGCTCGTAGGACCTGCGCTGGGCCTCCGAAACGGCTGCGACGACCAGGTCCTCGAGCATTTCGACGTCACTCGGATCTACCGCGGACGGATCGATTCGGATCGAGCGGATCGTCCCCTTCCCATCCACCGTCACATCTACGAGACCGCCACCGCTTGAAACAGTAACGGTCTCCTGTTCCAGCTTCTGCTGGAGCTCGGCGAGCCGGGACTGCATCTGCTGGCCGAGCTGAAAAAGCTGTTGAAGCTGATTTTCTTTTTCCACGACGCGGTCACTCCTTGATCTTGAGGTCGAGTGTTTGTACAGCTTCCCGCAGCCGTGGGTCCGTTTCCATCATTTTCTCGAGCTTCTGGTCACGCGCGCCTTCGGCGGTGAGCCTGCGACGTGGACCCGCGTCATCGATCACGAACTCCAGACTGTCCGGCGCTACTCCGATCCGGCCCCCGAGTTCGATCCGGAATCCGGAGGACCGAACTCGATCATCGAGGAACTCTGTCAGATCGTGGGCCAGCCCCGGCGGGACCTGCAGGTGAACGATCGCGTCATCCAGCTGCCGGACCGAAGCGCCGCGCAAGCCGATCGCTTCACCCTTGAGACCCTTCCCCTTCGCCGCCTCGATCACCTCGAGCCACACCGCCCTCAATCCCGCGGCGTCGGTCGGCTTTGGGGAAACCTCATCCGGCAGCACCGTGCCGGGCTTTGCCTCCTCAGCCTCGGGCTCTGCCTGTGCCGCGCTCGGCTTCGACTTCGGACGCCCGGTCCGCTTCGATTCTTTTGGCCTGCGTTCGACTCGCTTCGTGGGCCGGGCGGACTTCACGCGCTCCGGAATCTCGCTGGTCGGATCTTCCAACAACCCCAGCAGTTCATCGATACCGATGGATGCCTCGAGGCTGGCCAATCGCAGCAGCAGCACCTCCAGCTGAATCCGGGGCTGGGAACTGCGCCGAAACTTCCCGGAGGCCTCGAAGTCGGCCGTGGCAGCAAGCATTCGAAGCAGCTCTTCGACCCGGAATTGTTCTGCCGCGTCCGAAAACGCCTGGCGGGTATCCTCCGGCAACTCCGGTGGGGCGGCCCCGGGATCGAGACGGATCGCCAGCAACAGGCGCAGGGTTTCGCCCAGCCCGCGTGCGAATTCCGCCAGGTCGTATCCCTCATCGAGGAGCGCCTGGACATACGGAAACACTGCCGCGCGGTCACCGGCCCCGGCGATCGAGAAGAACTCCAGGAACTTCTCTTCCTCGACCAGGCCGAGCATGCGCCGCACGTCGTCCAGACGCACGGCATCGCCCGAGAACGAGAGAACCTGGTCGAGCAGGGACAGCGCGTCGCGCACGCCCCCGTCCGCCCGCCGGGCTATCGGCAGCAACGCGGCGTCTTCCGCCTCTACGCCTTCTCGCTGCAATACCTCCCGCAAGCGCCCGAGCAGGTCGGGCACCGTGACGCGACGGAAGTCAAACCGCTGAACCCGGGACAGCACGGGAGACGCCGACTGCTTGATCTTGTTCGGTTCCGTCGTGGCAAATACGAAGATCACGCGGGGCGGCGGCTCCTCGAGGATCTTGAGCAGCGCATTCCATGCGTCCCGGGTGAGCATGTGAGCTTCATCGACAATGTAGATCTTGTGGCGATCGTCATCCGACGGCGCATACATCGCCCTTTCCCTCAGGTCGCGGGCATCGTCCACCCCTCGATTGCTCGCGGCATCGATCTCGACCACGTCGAGCGAGGTCCGCCCGGACCAGATCGACTCGCAGGACTCGCAGACCCCGCACGGTTCGCCCCCCTGCCGCTCCGGACAGTTGAGGGCCATCGCCAGTACGCGAGCAGCGGTCGTCTTCCCGATTCCTCGTGGTCCGCAGAACAGGTATGCGTGCCCGGGTCGCCCGTTCTCCACCGCGGCGCGGAGAGTCGAGGCGACGTGATCCTGACCGACCAGCTCGGAGAATTGGCGGGGTCGATGGCTGCGTGCGAGTGCGGTTCGATACATGCCGGCCAAGCTACGTCTCGGGCCAGATCGATGAAAGCCGATCAGATGAAGTTCGGGGGATGCGATAGACCCGGGCTTACCGCGGCGACCTTTACACGCTTACCGCTGCTACCTTCACGGTCCTGACGGGATTCACGCGCGCCGGCCCCGCGGGCCCGGGAACCGATAAGCTATGATCGATCGATAGACGGGTCAAACTTTCTTCGGGCGTTGGCCGAAGCATCACGAGTCCTCGGTCCTGAATGCGTCGGGCCAATGCTCGACCAGTGGCGCACGTCCAGGCGCGATCGTGACTTCGACGATATCGAAGCGGAAATTGCGGCCCTCACCCGGGTGCGCGGCGATCCACCCTGCCGCGACTCTCGCGAGTCTCCGTCGCTTGGCCGCATTCACGGCCGCCGCCGGGGGGCCACCGGGACCCAGCCGTCTCGTCTTGACTTCTACG
>Ga0316193_10003137_pt1 | contig 11829 bp, 10 predicted proteins | sample MerIslsedime2_MG_FD_207735 | JGI IMG/M metagenome (GOLD analysis project Ga0316193, IMG submission 207735) | Coastal sediment microbial communities from Maine, United States - Merrow Island sediment 2 | ecosystem: Environmental > Aquatic > Marine > Coastal > Sediment | place: USA: Maine... | reverse complement strand
CTTCCTCAAGTATGCCGAGGACAAACGGACCCGCGAGTTGATCTTCGAAAAAATCCGGACCGTCGTCGACTGAACGACATTCGATGGCAGACGAGGAAAAGAATCATGGCCGACACTCTGGGAATTCTGGTCAGCTCGACGAACCATCTCGACAGCGTTGTCGAGTTGGTCACAGCCGCCCACGCACGGGGAAAAGAGACCCAGGTCTTCTTCACCGGATCGGCGGTCTTCCTGACCCTCGAGCCGGCTTTTGCAAAGCTCGAGGGAAAAGCCAAGCTGTGGGTGTGTGACGTCAGCTTTCGCACCAACGGTCTCCACGGTCGGGAAGATGACGTGCCCGGCGTGGATTACAAGGGCTTCGCCACCCAGGGACGAAACGCCGAGATGCTGGCGGAGGTGGATCGGTATGTCGTGTTCTGAAATCGTCGCGTTCTTGGGTCACCAGCGACTCAAGCGGTGATGATCAACAAGAGCATCGAGCACGCCGAGTCATGACAAACACCCGATGTTCCAGGACACACGCCACCTCCGTGGCGCATTAATTGCAGCACATTCGTGTTAAGGTGACGCCTTCCCGCGGCCAGGGTTTCCACCGAATCCGGCCGCCGATCTCGCCCCCGGAAACGAAGACAGAGGAGAGAAACCCATGACCCTGAGAATAATGATGTCCCTGTTCATTGCCGCCTCGCTCGGCGTTGTTGGCGCATGTTCCGCAGAGCACCACGCAGAGGAGACCCCCAAGCCCCAGGCCGAGACAGCACCCCAAGCCCAGCCTCCCGCCGGTCCCTCCGCCACCGGTACCGTTGTGGAGACCATGAACGCCGGCAACTACACTTATGTGCGCGTCGACACGGGAAAAGAAGAAATCTGGGCCGCGGCCACACGTTTCGACGTGGCCGTGGGAGACGCCGTGGTGGTTCCTCTTGAAATGCCCATGCAGGACTTCTACAGCGAAAGCTTGGACCGGACCTTCCCCGTGGTCTACTTCACCTCGCGGATCCTGCGCGAAGGCGAAACCGCCTCGTCCGCCATGCCCGCCGGCCACCCGCCCGTGACCGGCGAGACCATCCCCGCCCACGATTTGTCCACACCGGCGTCGGAGCCGGTCGAACCTGCCGAGGGCGGTGTGACGGTGGGTCAGATCTGGTCCGAGACCGCCAAGCTCGCGGACACCTCGATCGCCGTGCGCGGGCGAGTGGTCAAGTTCAACGGCGGCATTCTCGGCACCAACTGGATTCACCTCCAGGACGGCACCGGTTCGGCGGCCGACGGCACTCACGATCTCACGGTCACAACCCTTGGCACGGCTTCGGTCGGCGACGTGATCACCGCCACGGGCACGCTTGTCACCGATCAGGATTTCGGAGCCGGTTACACCTACGCCGTCCTGCTCAAGGACGCCGAGGTCGTGATCGACTAGGAGCGTGTAGCCCGCATATCTCGATATCTCGCCGAATCGGGCCGCGAGCGGCGTTCGCCGGTTGAGGATCACGGCAACGACCAGTCGAAAAATCCTTGCGCTTCAATCGAAAGGGTGTTATCAAATAGAGTGTTCTCAAAATGAGAGTTACTCTTCATCGGGCTCTGTGGGTTGTGTTTGTGCTGGCATTTATCGCCAGTGTGCACGGTTCGGAGGTCCTGATGGCCGCCCAGCCGCAGCCGCAGTCCGGCTGCCACGACTGTGGCTGTGATTCCTCGTGCAGCTGTCAAGGCGCGACGAGCTGCGGCTGCAGCTCCAAGGGATTGTCCGTCAAAGCGCGGTGCGGTTGTGGGTGTTCTGATCCTGCGCACCGGGGCGCCACGACCACATGGGAGGGCTTGTTCCCCCGATCCTGCTCATCACTTTTCCCTTATCTGATGTGGTCACCCACCCCCAGCCCGGGCGATTCTCAGGCGTGGCGGCTGCCTTACGAGCACGAACACCCGCCGAGAGCCCTCTCCTCCTAGATCTCCCAAAAAAACAACACAACGGACGCATGCCAAGCATGAGACGCGGCTTGGGTTCTTGCGGTCTGCGGAGCCGTGGTCATTTTCGAACGCCGTCAGTGGCTGCGGAGGATGCCATGGCCTCGCCGAACCGAAGCGCAGACCGATTCGCGGACTCGTCTCGAACCCCGGCCACGCCGTTGGGTCACCAACCGGAGAGCGACCGGCGATCTGCTCCCGGGTTGTTGGGGCGTCCAAAACGGGAGGAGCTCAAATGAAATCCGACTACAAGGTCGACGGAGTCCGGCACGGCGCCGCGATTCTCGGCTTGACAATGATGTATCTCGTCCTGATTTTAACAGGCGGGTTCGCCGCCGAATCCACAGGATCAGGTTCCATCACCGGCAGGGTGCTCAGCACCACCGAGACATCCGCGCACGGAATGCCGGGCATCAGTCTTCGCCTGGACAGCGCGGAGTTCGCGGCTCCGATTCGAACCGTCAGCCAGGCGGAGGGCAGATTCTCATTCACCGGGCTCGAAGCGGGAACCCACACTCTCTCAGTCGAGAGCCCCGAATTCGAAGCCTTCTCGACGACGATCGATCTCTCCGCCGGTGGCGAGATTTCGCACGACATCTCACTCTCCGCCCAGTTCAGGGAATCCATCACCATCACCGCGACCCGAACCGCAAGAACGATCGAGCAGGTCCCAGCGGCGGTTTCCGTCATCGGCAGCGATGTCATCGAGAAGACCCCCATGACCAACATCAAGGAGGCCATCGTCGGGACTCCGGGCGTCCTCATCGAGTCCAAGAGCCAGGGCTACGATGCACGCCTCATCATCCGCGGAGCGGGTCTCAAGGCGCGTTACGCCATCCGTGAGGTGATGGTCCTGCTCAACGGGATTCCCATCACCGACCCCGACAGCCTCACTCGCCTCGACTTTGTCGACACCCACCTGGTGGACCGGATCGAGGTGGTCCGAGGTCCGAACTCCACGCTGTGGGGCATCAATTCCACGGGAGGCGCCATCAACGTCGTCACTAGAAGCCCCTTTGACGGTCAGGGCGGCAGCGCCAGGGTGGATGTAGGCAGTTACGGCGCCCTCAACCTCCAGGCGGGCTGCACCGGCGACATCTCCGACACGACCTTCTACAACGTCAACTTCAGCCGGCGCCAGTCGAAGAACGATTGGCGTGAGTGGAACGAGTTCGACACCACCCAGTTCACCATCCAGCCATCGTGGATCCTGGGCAACGGTTGGGTGTGGGAAAACTTCATCAGCTACACCGATGCGGACCTCCAGCTCCCGGGCCGTCTGGTCGTCACCCCGCGGGACGGCATCGACCAGTGGACCCCGTATCTGGAGACCGGCGAGGTCGAACGGACCGCCGAACCGTGGAAGCACAACTCGAGAAACTCGGAGATCCTCTTCTTCGGCTCGAAGCTTGTCAAACGATTCGGCAAGGTCGAGTTCATGCCGGTGCTCTACGTCAATTCATGGAAGCACTTCCACCCCGTCACAGCGCGGATCAACGACGCCGACACCCTGGTCGGCGGGATCGATCTGCAGGCGAACTACGATCACGGCTTCGGGGTGCTCACCGGAGGCGTCACCGTCCGCATCGACAACCAGGACTCCAAGGCCTACACCTACAAAGACACGTTGAATACCCCGAGCGGCCGGATCCTCTCGACCCTGTCGGACGAACCGGGCGATCTGATGCGCAGTCTGGAGCGGGGAACATCGCTGTACGGAATCTATGGCCAGGAATCCATGAGCTTCGGGTCCCGCTGGATCGTGGATCTGGGCGCCCGTGTCGACCGGATCACCTTCGACCAGTCGGGTTACGAGTGGATCGACTACGACTGGAGCAGCGGCAGCTACGTCGACGGGGAAGGCCCCATCGACACGGTGGAAACCTACACCGCATTCAGTCCCAGGATCGGAGTCGTCTTCAACGCCAGCGATGCCATCCACCTCTACGGCAACATTTCGAGCGGATCCCAGACACCAACCTCCGACGAGCTCTCCATCAACCCGGATCTGGAGCTCACAGAGGTTCAGAACTACGAGATCGGGATCAAAGCGGGATGGAGGAACCTGGCGTTTGAAACATCGATCTACTACAGCCCGGTCTTCGACGAGGTGGTCCAGGTGATCCAGCCCTTCGGCGAGACCGAGTACGTCAACGCCGGCGAAACCGAGAAGAAGGGCCTCGAGTTCGCGCTCAACTGGATGCCCGCAGCCGGTCTTTCCCTCGGCGGCAGCTACACCTACTCGGACTACACCTACAAGGAGTTTTCCGAGCCGGCCTTCGGACAGAACATCGACCGCAGCGGCAATTCCCTGCCCTACATCCCCAAGAACTACTACTCGCTCTTCGCGGCCTACACCCATAGATCGGGGTTCTACGGACGGGCCACGGCCTACACCTGGGGCGAGTATTGGATGGACAACGCCAACACCGAGATGTACGAGGGCTACGATTTCGCGACCGATCTGACCGTGGGCTGGCAGAACCACCGCTACGAGGTCGCGCTGATCGTACAAAACCTCTTCGACCAACGCTATGCGGTCGAGGCGCAGAAGGACCTCTACGGCGGTCTTCGCTACTCCCCGGCCGCACCGAGATTCTTCCTCGCCCGCTTCGCCGTCAAGTTCTGAAGGGAACGGAGTGCACTGATGAAAAAGCTCCTCGTCTTCTTGTTTGCAGCCATCCTCTCGGTCGCTGCCGCCTGGTACCGCCACGGAGATTCCGCCCATGCCATGGGCATGGTCTCCATCAAGGGAGGACGCGCCCTCCACCCCGTCCACCTGCCGAGCGGCAGGGAGCGCTACACCCTGGTTGTCACCGGCACAATTCTGCCCCCCTACCGGGGTGATGCTCGAGTCACCGTCGATGGTGGACAGCCGATCCCATTCATCGTGCGCGGGTCCGATCCCATCATCGATCTGGCACTGCGACACCGCCCTCATTTCGAGGACCAGACCCTGACCGGTCTCCAGCCGAGAGACCGCTTCACCATCTGGGTGGTGATGCAGCCCACGGAACCCATGGACCCAGGCAAGCGTGACGTCACCTTCATCGACACGGCGACCGGCAACCCGGTTCTAAAGATCCCGGTCATTTTCGGCGGCGGGGAGGATGGTCACCATGAGCACTGACATCGAAACCTCCGCGACCGTCTCCTTCTGGTCCCGTTATCGAACGCCGATCCTCATCGCGAGCATCATCCTCTTTCTTCCGCCGCTGGCGGCAGTCCTGCAGCTCACGGCGGACGTCAACTTCTGCGGCCGCTGGTGCCCGCGGATGTTCTTCACCTGGCGCGAGGGCATGACCATGGCGGCGTTCCTCATGGGCTTTGTCCGCGCCTACATGGGGGTCGCACTGGTGGTCGGCATCCTGGCCACCACCCTGGCCTTCGGCCGCTACTGGTGCAGCCACCTGTGCCCGGTAGCCGCCCCCCTCGAGCTTGGGAGTCGGTTGATCCCGAACAAATTCAAACTCGATTTCTCGGCAACCCCGGCGCCGTCGTTCCGATACGCCTACCTCGCGGTCTACCTCATTGCTCCGGCCATCGGGATCGGCAGCCTGTGCTGCAACTACTGCAACTTCGCCGCGGTCCCGAGGCTCTTCGCCGCACCGTTCTCAGAGGGCGATCTCATCTACTTCCTCAGGTTCCAGGGCGTGATCAATTTCGGACTCCTGCTTTTCCTCGGGATCTTCGCCAAGGGCGGCCGGGCCTACTGCAACCTGCTCTGCCCGGTCGGCGCGCTCGATGCCCTTTCGAACCGCCTTGGAGCGAGTTTAGGGCGCCGAGTCCGAATCGACCAGGATGCGTGCACCAATTGCGGCGACTGCTCGCAGGTCTGCCCGACCTGGGCCATCGACGTCATGGACCGGACCACCATCAACCAGCTCTCCTGCATGCCGTGCCGGCAGTGCCAGGATGTCTGCGAACACGGGGCGATCCACTATGGCAAGCCGGCGGCTTAGTATCGTCGCCGGGGTGGCGGGGGTGTCGGCGGGGCTCGCGCCCTACCTTCCCGCCGTCGTCTGTCCGGGAGGCGCGTGCACCTCGTGCTTTGCCTGCATCGGCGCCGGCGGTGCCGTGGCGTCGGCACTGATCGTAGGGTTTGTCTCGCGGAAACTCCGATCGTGCTCGGATGAACACGGAGGTGAAGCGACCACCAACCGGCAAAGGTAACACCCAGCGGCAGATCGGCAGTGGGCGTCGGGTTGCAAGCACACCTTCACCCTTTGCATCAAACCAGATGCTTGACCCGGCCCTCTCCGATTGCCACACTCTTCCCATGAGAGATTCGGAAAGCGTCCGCCTCGACATTTGGCTCGATGTGGCCTGCATATTCAAGAGCAGGTCGCAGGCTCAGGTAGCCTGCAAGATAGGCCGGGTCGAGGTCAACGGGGATTCGGGCAAGCCGCACCGTGCAGTGCGCCCCGGCGACACGATCAGGATCTCCCTGCCCGGCGGCCGCAAACGGACAATTGAAGTGGTCGAGCTCGAGAACACCAACGTTCCCAAGGCTCGCGCTCGTGAGCTCTACATTGATCACACGCCGCCACCGACCGCGGAGGAGATCGAGCTCAGAAAGATGCAGCGACTGTCCATGCCGCCGCGCCGCAGCCGCGGCATGGGGGCGCCCAAGAAACAGGAACGCCGTCGTCTCCGCCGGTTGAAAGAGGGCGAAGAATCATAAATCGACGCAGCGCTGAGCCCGATTAGCTACAATCCTCCAGACCCGAGCCCCTGGGCTCGGGTCTGGAGGATTATATGGATACAACAAACTGGGACACTCTCGTCGTCGGCGGCACCGTCCTGACCATGGAGCCCGATAGCGAACCCATCCCCGATGGCGCCGTCGCGGTGGCGGACGGGAAGATCGCCGCCGTCGGTCTGGCCGAAGATCTGCTCGAGATCGCCCCCACCGGCGAGGTTGTCAACGCGGGCGGGTGCCTGATCCTGCCGGGATTCGTCAACACCCACTCGCACCTGGCCATGAGCCTGCTCCGCGGTCTGGCCGATGACCTTCCGTTGATGGAGTGGTTGGAAAACCACATCTGGCCCGCTGAGAAGACCCACATCAACCGAGAAGCTGTCCGCCTCGGCACCGAACTCGCGGTGGCCGAGCAGCTCCTCGCCGGAGTCACCACCACCACCGACATGTACTTCTTCGGAAACGAGGTGGCAGCGGTGCTGGCAGAAGCCGGAATGCGCGGCGTCATCGCCGAATCGCTCATCGATTCCGCCACCCCGCGCTGTCGGACCCCTGAGGAAATGATGGAGAAACAGCGCGAGCTCGCCGAGGAGTACCGTGACCACCCCTTGATCACCCCCTCCGTAGCCGCACACTCGCCCTACAGCGTGTCCGCCGGCAATCTCGTCAAGGAGGCCGAGCTCGCCGAGGATCTCGGTGTGACCATGCAGATTCACCTCTCCGAGACTCGTTGGGAGGTTGAGAAGCTGCTCGAGGAAAAGGGCCGGTCACCGGTGGCCTACCTCGCCGATCTCGGGGTGCTCTCCGATCGCACCGTCGCCGCCCACTGCGTCCACGTTTCGCCCGAGGATATCGACATCCTCGTGGATTTCGAGGTTGGCGTCGCCCACAACCCCGTGTCCAATCTCAAGCTGGCTTCCGGGGTGTCCCCGGTTCCCGCCATGGTCGAGGCTGGAGTCAAGCTCGGCATCGGCACCGACGGCGCCGCCTCCAACAACACCCTCGATCTGCTGCGCGATATGCAGCTCGCCGCCCTCCTGCACAAGGGTGTGACCGGCGATCCCACGGTTCTCCCCGCCCGGTCCATGGTCGAGATGGCCACCATCGGCGGAGCGAGGGTCCTTGGGCTCGACGCCGAGATCGGCACCCTCGCCGAGGGCAAACAGGCCGACGTCGTATGCCTCGCCCTCGACAGCCCGCACGCCGTTCCGGCCTTCGACCCGTGGTCCCACCTCGTCTTTGCGGCCCGCGCCTCCGACGTTCGTCACGTGCTTGTCCGCGGTCAGCTGGTCGTGGGTAATCGGACGCTGAACACTCTCGATCAGGAGCGGATCGAAGCGCAGTCGTGGGACTTCGCGCAGCGCCTTCGGGGCGACAGATAGCGAGGTCGGCGAAGAGACCGACTCCCCATGCGAGGTGGTATGGGCCGAGAATTCGCCGAAGAATGGGCCAAACAACACCCGAATGGCGCCGCCAATTTATTGCACCGCACCCTCCCAGATCCGTGCCGCACTGATGCTCGACGTCCACCGGAAGCACCCCGACATGACCGTTTGGATCACTGTCCGGATTGCTCAGGCCTGCGTATGATACTCGAGATGAGTGGGTCCGACGCCGCCGTTTCGACGTCAAAAACGCGGGTGACCGCGTTTTTTCGTTCGATCATCGCCAGCCGAACGGCCTTGATCCTCGTCCCAGTGCACCTTGCGGCCTTTGTGGTGCTCTACTGGGGTATGACCAGGTTGATCCGCGCCGAGGTCTTGAGCACGCACAGCGAGGGCGCCCGCATCATGGTCGCCGACGCGATCAACTCGCTTCACCCGCTCATGAGCGCTCCCGACCGCGCCACGATCCCGGTCGATCTGATCGAGTTCGCCGACTCCCACACATTGCTCGATTTGCGGATTTTCGGCGCTGACGGCAGCCTCATCGGACATCCGGACCAGCCGTTCCCCGATGTTGAAGCGTTTATCGAGGACTCCCGAGAGGAGCGGTTCCACTTCGAGAAGCGGGGAGAGATCACCGCCCTGATCGGCATCAGCAAGATCCGTTCGGTGGGTTCCTGCGTCGAGTGTCACCCTCGGGATGAGCTGCTCGGGGCGGTGACGATCGACCTCGACCTCACCCCCGAGGTCACGGCCGCCCACGACCGCCTCGGGCGAAATGCGGTCTTTCTGGTCACCGGGTGGGTGCTGGTGGTGGGGGTCCTCAATTTCAGCATTCGAAAGTGGACCCGCCGATCCATCGCCCACCTGAGAAGCATCGAAGACGATTCTGCGGGCCCGCAGATTATCGCGGATGGTCAGATGCCCGGAGTCCTGCTCGATCCGGTCGCCGCCGAGCTCTATCGCTCCCTGACGGGCGTTCTTCAACGCCAACGGGAACAGCGAGACACGCTCACCGATCAGCTCCACCACACCCATCGTTTGGCGTCCCTCGGCCGGCTCGCGGCCGGTCTCGCACACGAGATCAAGAACCCGTTGGCCGGGATTCGCGGCGTCATGGAGCTCATGCGGGACGACGCCGACGAGGACGCGAAGACGAAGCTCTTCGGACAGGTCATCAGCGAGCTCGATCGGGTCAACGAGACGATCCACGCCCTCCTCCGCTTCGCCACCCCCACTCCACCGAAACGCGACTTCGTCGATGTGCGGTGTTTCATCGAAGATTCGGTGGGCCTGATTCGACCGTCGCTGACGAAGAAGAACATCCGGCTTTCGGTCGAAGTCGCGAACACGGTCGGTCTCTTCTCCCTGGATCAGCAACAGATGCGTCAGGTGATGACAAATCTGGTCGCCAACGCCGCCGACGCCATCGGCTCGGATGGACACATCATCGTTCGCGCATCCACCTTTCCCGACGGCCCGGGCCTGATCATCTCGGTCGAGGACGACGGACCCGGGATTCCAGCCGAACACATGGACAGGATCTTCGAACCGTTCTTTACGACCAAGTTCTCCGGCACCGGGCTCGGCCTGCCGGTGGTTCGCAGCCAGATCGATCAACACGATGGTCGGATCGAGGTCGAGTCGGAGGTCGGACGGGGCACGACCTTTTTTGTGATCCTCCCCCAGGAGGATGACGGAACCATCGACGTGTCACCGAACGGGCCGGAACCAGGGGAAACTGACTCATGGCACTGATTCTCCTCGTTGAAGACGAACAGCTCCTCCGCTGGTCCCTCCAGCAACGGCTGGAGAAGGAGGGGCACCAGGTCCACCCCGCGGAAAATCTCGCCGAGGCTTCGCTCCACGTCGAGAGCCACCGGCCGGATCTCGTCCTGCTGGACCTGGGGCTGCCCGACGGCCACGGTCTCGATTTCTACGAAGGGCACCGCGAGGCCCTCGAGGAATCGGTGGTCCTCGTCATGACCGCGGTCGGCCAAGTCGAGGACGCCGTGCGGGCGATGAAGATCGGCGCGCTCGACTTTCTCACCAAGCCCATCGATCATCGCGCCCTGGTGGAACAGGTCAACCGCAGCATCGAGGTCCAGTCGACCAAACGGGACGCGGGAATCGCCCGGCGCACCCGCGAGCAGGCGAGAGACTTCAACCTCATCGCCCACTCCGAGAGTTTCAGACGGATCGTCGCCATCGCCGAGGACGTCGCGAGATCGAAGGTGGACACCCTGCTGCTGCTCGGCGAGAGCGGCTCGGGCAAGAACGTCATCGCGCGCCATGTTCACGATGTCTCGATGCGCAGCGACGCGCCCTTTCTCGAGGTCAACTGCGCCGCCATCCCCGACCACCTCATGGAGAGTGAACTCTTCGGCCACGAGAAAGGTGCCTTCACCGACGCCAAGATCAGCCGTAAGGGCTCATTCGAGCTCGCCGACGGCGGGACCATTCTGCTCGATGAGGTCGGTGAGATCAAGTTCGACCTCCAGGCCAAGCTGCTGCACCTGCTCGAGGACCGGAACTTCCGTCGCGTCGGCGGATCGCGGCAGATCCAGGTCGATGTGCGGGTCATTGCGGCGACCAACCGGGATCTGGGCCAGATGCTCGCCGACAAGCAGTTCCGGGACGATCTCTACTACCGTCTCAGCGTCTTTCCCATCGAGATCCCCGCCCTGCGCGATCGCCGCGACGACATCCTTCCCCTGGCCCGCGTCTTCCTCGACCAGCTCGAAAAGAAGGTCGGCCGATCATTCAAGGGTTTCACTCGCGAGGCCGAGAACGTCCTCATCAGCTACGGCTGGCCGGGAAATGTGCGCGAGCTCCGCAACGTCGTCGAACGCTCGGTCATCCTCGAGCGGGGTCATTACATCGAAGCCCGTTCACTGGTTCTCGACCGCGTCCATTCGATTTCAGAAACACCGCAGCAATCCGCCCCGGCGCAACCTGCAGGCGTTCCGCCGGGGATCGTGCCCCTCGAGAAGGTCGAACAGGAAATGGTCAGGCGAGCGATGGACGCCGCCGCCAACAATCAAACCCGAGCCGCGGAGCTCCTCGGTGTCAGCCGGGACCAGCTCCGCTACCGGCTCAAAAAGTTCGGCATCGAGTCGTGAGTTGAGCGGGCATAACATTTGCAGTCCTGTGCTACGGGGAAAAGGACAGGATGACTCGAATTCTCGTCGTCGACAGGTCGAAGCTCCTGGCGTGGGTCGTCGAGCGGCTGTCGCCGCCCGACGTGGTGATCGAACGGGCCTCGAGCTTCACGGACGCGGAACGAGCCCTCGTCCAGGACCCGCCGGACGCCGCGGTCTTCTATCTGGAGCGGTGCCACGCCTGCTGGCGGACGTTGATCGACCGCTGCCTCGACGGACCGCGAGTCATCCCCTTCGTCTGTACCGGCGAGCTCGAGCATTTCGAATCCTGCGGCTGCGACCTGCCCTGCAGAGAAGCGGACTTCGTACCCAGCGGTGGCACCTCCGCGGAGTTCAAGAACCGTATCAATTCTCTAGTCGAAGACTGCAAAGAGCGCGAGCCGCAACGATTTCGACGCGACCGCGAACTCTGGACCGATGCGAACCCCGAACGGCGAAAGAAAGACGCTCGAAGGAACTGAGCGCAGCTCGGCGATTTCCACATTCGCACCAACGACCGTCAACTTCGTATAATCGTGACCGACCGCCCGCGGCCGTGACCGTGGCGCGGCTGCCCATTCAGGAGGTAAGATGGGGAGAATCCCGCACAACGCCCACCGATCTGGGGAATCACTCG
>Ga0316193_10003135_pt1 | contig 11830 bp, 11 predicted proteins | sample MerIslsedime2_MG_FD_207735 | JGI IMG/M metagenome (GOLD analysis project Ga0316193, IMG submission 207735) | Coastal sediment microbial communities from Maine, United States - Merrow Island sediment 2 | ecosystem: Environmental > Aquatic > Marine > Coastal > Sediment | place: USA: Maine... | reverse complement strand
TATCCTGGTGAAAGTCTGTGCCGCGGCGCTTAAAAAGTTCGGACGCTTTAATGCCAGTATCGACCCGGCCAACCAGCGGCTGATTCTCAAAAAGTATGTTCACATCGGCATCGCGGCCGACACGCCGCGCGGCCTGCTGGTACCGGTTGTTCGCAACGCCGATAAAAAAAGTATCAGCCGGCTGGCCGCTGAAATTGCCGATCTGGCCGATCGGGCCCGCAACAAAAAGCTCAAACCGGATGAAATGGAAGGCGGGACCTTCACCCTTTCCAACCAGGGCGGCATCGGCGGCGTCGGTTTTACGCCCATCGTTTTCTGGCCCCAGGCAGCAATCCTCGGCGTCAGCCGTGCATCCATAATGCCCCGCTATATCGACGGCGAATTCAAACCGCGCAGCCTGCTGCCCCTGTCTTTATCCTTTGACCACCGGATTATAGACGGGGCGGATGCCGCGCGTTTTTTACGCTGGGTGTGCGAAAGTTTGGAGCAACCGTTTACGATGGTACTAGAGTAAAGATCCGAGGCCGGATGGCCCGGTTTTGAGTTGCCCCTAAAGAGGGCTCTGGAATTCATCCGCAGGAGTAATGGAGTATTGGAGTCGTGGAGTAATGGGAAAAACCATTTCTGAGCTTAATCAGGTATTCAATATTATAATGAAGAAGGTTCTTTGGCATTGTTAAGCAAGTGAAATCGACGGCACCCTTTGCGTACGATCATGGAGATAATTCAATGGCAGACAAAAAAACTCATCTGGCGGTGATCGGAGGCGGCCCCGGCGGATATGCCGCGGCGTTTCTGGCGGCCGACCTCGGACTGGAGGTCACCTTGATTGATCCGGAAATCAATCCTGGCGGCGTGTGTCTCTATCGCGGGTGCATTCCGTCGAAAGCCTTGCTGCACGCCGCAAAAGTTATCGACGAGGCCCGCGAAGCCCAGGCCTGGGGCCTGAATTTCAGCGGACTTAAAATCAAACACGCCAGACTGCGGGAATGGAAAAACGAGGTCGTCGCCAGGCTGACCGGCGGATTGGGACAGCTTGTCAAGCAACGCAAAATCAATTATATCCAGGCCACGGCTGCATTTCAGGATAAACAGACCCTGACTGTTAAAGCGATAGACGGCGGGCAACGCAGCCTGGCATTCGAATACGCGATCATCGCTACCGGTTCTGATGCGGCGCGTATCCCGCAATTTGAGCTTGATTCCGATCGTCTGCTCGATGCCACCACCGCCCTGGATCTCAAAGAAATTCCCAAGAAACTCCTGGTAATCGGCGGCGGCTACATCGGCCTGGAACTCGGAACCGTGTATGCCGCTCTGGGCAGCAAGGTGACGGTGGTGGAGATGACTGCGGGATTGCTGCCGGGTGCCGACCGCGATTTGGTCCGGAATCTTCAAAAACGCCTGGCAAACCGGATGGCGTCAATCCTGCTGCAAACCACCGTCAAGTCGCTCAAAGTCCAAAAGAACGGGATTAAGGCCACTTTAGAGGGCCCGGATGTCGATCAAAATGCGCGTATTTTTGACAAGGTTCTCCTGGCAGTCGGACGACGCCCCAATTCCGCCGGCCTGGGTTTGGCCAACACCACCATCGAAGTTGACGGCCGGGGTTTTATAAAAGTTGATGCCCAGCGGCGCACAGCCGAAAAACAGATTTTTGCCATCGGTGATGTGGCCGGCGAGCCCATGCTGGCACATAAAGCATCGCATGAAGGACGGGTGGCAGCCGAGGTCATCGCCGGCCGCCAGGTCGTATACGAACCGGCGGCCATACCGGCGGTTGTGTTTACCGATCCTGAAATTGCCTGGGTCGGACTGACGGAGAAAGAGGCCGCTGGCCGGGGCATCGCGCACAAAGTGGTCAGATTTCCTTGGGCCGCTTCCGGCCGAGCCGCCACCCTGGACCGCGATGACGGACTGACCAAGCTTGTCATTGATCCCCAGAGCGAACGCATCATCGGTATGGGTATCGCCGGTTCAGGCGCGGGGGAAATGATCGCTGAAGGCGCTTTGGCCATTGAAATGGGTGCCAATGTAACCGATGTGGGCCTTACGATACATCCGCACCCGACCCTCACTGAGACCATCATGGAAGCTGCCGATCTGTTTCACGGCACCGCTACCCATTTTTATCAATCCAAACGAAGATCACGCTAAGGGCGGCAAAATTTCGGCACATTTTTAGAAGGAGAAACCATCCTGGTGCTGGCAGGTCTGGCAGCTCACCAAGGCTATCTGGTACTGAGCTGGGTGATTTTAGCCGCTTTTGCGGGCAGTCTTTGCGGCGATCAGCTTTTTTTTATTTGGGGCGCAAACACAGTCAGGCGGTTCTATCCAGGCGACCTGGCTGGAAGCAGAAAGCGGAAAAAGTTCACACGCTGATGAACCGATTTCAAACACCGATGATCCTATCCTTTCGGTTTCTTTACGGACTGCGCACGGTTGCCCCTTTTGTCATTGGAATGAGCCCCGTGTCCGTCAAAAAGTTCATTTTGCTCAATGCCGCAGGCGCGCTGGTCTGGGCGGTGGCCGTCGCATCCGACGGCTATTTTTTCGGTCGTGCCTTGGAGGTTTTTATCGGCAAGCTCAAGCATTATGAAGTGCAGGTATTCGTCATGATTGCACTGCTTGGGTTACTCGTTTGGACTGCGCATTTTTATCATCGAAAAAAACATAAATCATAAGCAAGAAATAGGCGGAATATTCTGTACAGCCTTTTCCTTGAAGGATTTCAGCGCAATGAATTTTAATTGGCTGCTTTTACACATTCTGCCATCCATTGGATTTATTCTGGCGCTGGCTTTATTGTCCCACATCTTGAGAGGGCGAAGATCGCCAACCAGCACGCTCGCCTGGCTGATGGCCATCATTTTTATCCCCTACCTGGGTGTGCCGCTCTACCTTATTTTTGGCGGACGAAAAATGATCAGCAAGGCTAAGAAAAAACCGAAGCTTTTAATAGATAACTCAAAACGTTTCGGCGATACTTATATTGACAAAGCATATCTGTTTGAGCCCAGCGATGGTTTTTTCCCACCATCAGGGCACAACCATATCAAATTCCTGCCGGAAGGCGAACAGGCCTTTCAAACGATAATTGAGCTTATTCAGAATGCCAAACACTCCGTTTATATCGCGACTTTCATATTAGGAAAAGATGAAACCGGCACGGCCATTGTGCACGCCCTTGCGCAAAAAGCTTCGCAAGGCCTAAAAATTTATCTCCTGCTGGATGCGTTGGGATCGGTGAGAATTTCCAAGAAGTTTCTATTGCCGCTTTTAGAGGCCGGCGGCCGGGTGGCCTTTTTTATGCCGATGATTCATTGGCCTTTCCGGGGACGAGCCAATTTACGTAATCATCGCAAAATGATCATCTGTGACAACCTAACTGCAATCATTGGTGGTATGAACCTAGCTTCAGAATACATGGGGTCACATGGATTCATTGGCCGCTGGCAGGATCTTTCGTTGTTAGTCCAAGGCCAGGTGACCGAACATCTCAGCGACATTTTCAGGTCGGATTGGAAGTTTGCCAGCAAGGAAGCGCTTGGTCAACATTCGACTACTATTCAGGCACGAAAATCGGATTCCAACGGCGTCACCCATTTGGTCGCAAGCGGACCGGATGTTCGCAACGATTCGCTTCGCAATGCGATCCTGACAGCGATTTTCAGGGCCAATCGACGCATTTGGATTGTAACGGCGTATTTTGTGCCTGATGAACTGATGTCAGAGGCCTTATGCATAGCAGCCTGTCGTAATGTTGAGGTATCCATTATAATTCCGCATAAGTCCAATCATTGTCTGGCGGACTTAGTACGAGAGGGATACTTGACAAGGGTCCAGGAAGCCGGAGCCGGCATATGGCTTTACGAGCCACGCATGTTGCATGCCAAAGCAATCCTAGTAGATGATACGCTTGCAATCGTAGGATCTGCCAACATGGACATGCGAAGTATGTTGCTAAACTATGAGATCGCGTTATGTATTTACGATTCGGATGCCATCAGACAGCTCGAAGCCTGGATGCTTGGGTTAAAGACAGACTGTTCAGCTCGGAAATCACAATCCAAAAGATCGTTTGGGCTCATTGAGGGTATGGGAAGACTTTTTGCTCCTTTGTTGTGATTACCCGGCATAAAAGAGGACATCTGACGTGCTGGTTTTAATTGGGATCCCATCCGAAATGAAATTGCGCATGATTACCTGTCCTCCGTTCTTTCGCTTATCAGCTATTTTAGCCCACCAGTGGTCAATAAATGATAAAACGGTCCATGGGTATAGTAAAAAAAACACGTCCTACGGACCGGATAATCGCTTTCGGAAAATGTGAACAGGATTAAAGCAAAGTGCCCTTCAACACCGCGTATGCCACACTGAAATAGATGATCAGACCGGTGACATCCACCAACGTTGCCACAAAGGGGGCTGAAGAGGTTGCCAGGTCCAGCTTTGCCCGCTTGAGAATGAACGGAAGCATTGATCCTGACAGGCTTCCCCAGAGGACCACGCCAACAAGGGCCAGACCCACCGTCAATGCGACCAAGGGCCATTGCGGGCCGTAGATCGGTTTGACCAGGGACCACAATGTAATCCGCAGAAAGCCAATGGCCCCCAACAGACTGCCCAGGCTTAAGCCCGTGATGAACTCTCTGCGCTCCCACCAATACTTTGAATGGTGCGGGTGTTCATTTTTTCGGTCATCTGAAGGATATCATCCACGGTTAGGATACCGAGCAGTTGACGGTCAGCATCAACCACAGGCAGAACCGTGCGGTTATACTTGCGAAATAATGTTGCCGCTCTATGCACGGATTCATCGGCATGCAAAATGACTTGTCGGTGTTTACGGAGTGCTTCTATTTTGGTCTCCAAGGGGTGTAGTAGAAGGTACGGATCTTGATATCATCAAGAAGGCGTCCTTTAGCATCGACCACGTAAAGGGCGTTCAAGGTCTCGCTATCTCTGCCGTAAGTGCGGTGCCTGGATTTGTCATCGGTACGGTCGGGGCGACGTTAATCATTGTGGTGGCGGTTTTCTGGTTTCAGGTTCCGTTGCTGGGAAGTCTGCCGGCCCTGTACACCGGGCTTTTCTTGTTTTTGATTTCAGCCATCGGCGTGGGGCTGATGATCTCATCGCTGTCGGTGACCCAGCAGCAGGGGTTACTAGGGGCCTTTATGTTCCTGGTTCCGGCAATTATTCTTTCCGGCTTTGCCACCCCAATTCTCAACATGCCGCCGGCTGTTCAGAAACTGACCCTGGTCAATCCCTTGCGCTACTTCATGGTCATCGTGCGCGGTGTATTTCTTGAGGGCACCCCGTTTCATTTGCTCATCGATCAGTTCTGGCCCCTGGCCGTCATCGGCATTGTTACCCTTAGCATGGCGTCCTGGCTCTTTCGCCGTCGCATGTATTGACAGTTAAAGGCGTGTTCCTGATATGTAAAACGATGAATCAGGTTGGATAGGGTTGCTTCCGGCGTCGCTGCATTCCGGGAATTTAATCTCCTTTTTGTTCGGGTCGATACTTTGCTAAAAATTGTTCCAGCTTTTCAAACTCGCCCCCAAAAAATAGATGCAGCGGCCCGATGACTTCATCAATCTCGTTTAAATGGCCATATATTGCCCCGACATAGGGCAGCGGCAATTTAAACCGTGACGTTTTATCTGAAAATCCCACCTGAAACTTTTTTATCGATTCAATGTAATGTATACTAAAGCTGAATTTGGTATTATGTTGCCAGAATTGGGCGTTGGATTGCAGGCTCTCGCGCCAGGGATATTCCCGGATGATCCTTTCGGCTGTGTGGACGGCAATGGACCTTTCTTCCAGAATGATATTTCTCTGCCGATCCGTTATGTATAAGTCGTAGTTGTTTTCGGTTGGCATCCTACATTTCCTCCATTGCGGGTTATCATTCTAAAAATTCATGTTTTCTCATGCCTTCTGCGAGTAATCTTTCTGCCGAGGGCTTGCCGTTAATGCTTCCCAACCATCTCAAATTGGGTCATTTGACGACCCCCCCTCCCCCGAGTACCTATCCCTTCGAGGCCGATGGTTTGTCCATTATTTTAGACAGTTTTTTTCAATGAAAGCGACACATGGAAATAATTTTCCCAGCCTTCTTTTGGCACCTTGGGCAATTTATTTCGTTTTTCCCTTCAGTTTTTCGAGAGATTCATTCGGGCCGAGTATTATCAGGATGTCACTGTCCTTGATAACAAATTTTGCAGTGGGGATAAGGTTTAGCCGATCCTGAATTACTTCTTTGACCGCAATGATCTGGATACCAAGCCGGTTAATTAGGTCTAAATCTTGCAGGGACTTGCCGATAAAATCCTTCGGGGGTGATAATTCAACGATACTGTATCCTTCTAAAAAAGGCAGATAATCGATCATGTTCGGGTTGTGGATACGCTCAGCCAAGGAAAGGGCCAGATCCTTTTCTGGAAAAAAAACCTCGGAAGCCCCTATTTTATAAAGAATGCGTCCATGAGCCTCGCTTAACGCCTTGGCAAGCACGCGTTTAACGCCGATATCCTTCAAATTCAGCGTTGCTAAAATCGAATTGCTCAAAACCGAACCAATGCAAACCACCGCCGCGTCCATTTGTTCGAGCCCCATTGCTTCAAGGGTCTTTCGCTCTGTGGCATCTGCTACGATAGCCTGGTTCACACTGTCTTTTATTTCCTGCACCAAATCCGGCCTTTTATCAATGGCCAGCACTTCATAACCTTTTTTGTAAAGCTGTGTTGCTAGATAATAGCCGAAATTACCAAGTCCAATGACTGCAAATTGTTTCATGTCAGACCTCATCCAACGATAATATTTTCATCTGCATAATAAAAGCGGGCTGTCGTGCGGCGGCTGATCGCCAGCGCGACCACTAAAGGTCCAAGGCGCCCTACAAACATCATGAGGGTTATGATGAGTTTTCCCAGGGTCGAAAGCCCGGCGGTGACGCCCGTGGAAAGTCCCACAGTCCCGAAGGCGCTGACCACCTCAAAAAGCAATTCCAAAAACTTGCCGCGGCTCAGGTAATGAGGAACCTCTCCCAGTTCGCTCATCAAAAGGGCCAGGGTTCCCGCGACGATCACAACAGTGCTGACCATCACCAGGCTGAGCGCCTTGCCGACGCTGGCTTCCGAAATTGTCCGATGAAATACCTGAGGCCGCGGCTGACCTCGCAAGCGCGATAGTCCCAGAAGCACCAGACCGGCCAGAGAGCTTGTCTTAATTCCGCCACCGCATGACCCCGGGCTGGCCCCAATGAACATCAGCAAAATAAAAATGAAAAGGGTTTCGTTCGCCATATTTTCGATAGATAATGTATTGAATCCTGCAGTTCGGGCACTCACTGCCTGAAAGAAGGCTGCTAAAAATCTCTGTGGGGTTGAAAAGGGCGCAAGCGTGTTCCCCCATTCCATAAGAAGGATTACAAGGGTGCTGGTGGCCAGCAAAATAGCGGTTGTCGATAGCACAAGCTTCGTGTGAAGGCTGAGGCGCGACCATTTGCCTAAATTTGGCGGCCACTGGCGTTTGAGTTCGGACAGGACCGGAAATCCGATTCCACCACCTATAATCAAAAAACAGATCACCAGATTGAAGGTCCATTCATTCCCATACCCGGCAAAGCTGTCCGCAAAAACAGAAAAGCCGGCATTACAAAAGGCGCTGATGGCATGAAAGACTGCAAGGTACAATGCCTCGCCCATGCTTCTTTCAGGAAAAAATCGGAAAAACAGCAAAACCGTTCCCAGGGCCTCGAACATAAAGGTAAACAAAGCCACGTCCTTTAGAATTGACCCGACAGTTCGGTCTCCCCCGCGGGTAAACGTATCCTGAATTACAACCTGGCCTGTTAAACTCGGGCGTCGACCAGCGATAAGAAGAAATAAAGTTGAAATGGTCATGATGCCAAGTCCGCCGGCTTGAATCAAGACAAGGATTACATATTGCCCTAAATGGCTCAGCGATCGTCCCGTATCTACGACAATGAGGCCTGTGACGCAGCTGGCAGAAGTGGCAGTGAATAGGGCGTCCACTAAATTTAGGCTTTTGGAAGTAGACGCTGCCGGAAGCATCAACAAAATGGTACCCATCGAAATCAGAATTAAAAAGCCGCAGATAGATATACGGGTTGGTGACTGCAGGAGCAGCCTGCAAAACCGCATATTATTTGTTTCGTATCTTCTTGTATTAAGAGACATATATTTTTTTAAGGGCACTTCTTAACCCGAATTATATTCGTCATACCAGCTACCCAAACGGGATGACCCGTAGTGATGACCGTCAAGTCTCCTTCAGACAAATCTCTTATTTCAACAGCCCTTTTAGATACTTTCTCAATCATGTCATCCGTATCCCGGGGATCCATAATTGATATAGCCGCAAAAAGGCGCAAAAAACTCAAAAACAAAATTTCAGGGCTTGTAATTTCAGTGTTTTACAATGAACAAAAATCGAAATTTTGACTTTTTACGAATCCATCAAACTTAAACGGGGGTTTATTCCACGAAAAATAGTTGTATTGTTTATCTAAGTTAGTTGTTTATTTCAATATCCAATATAGGATATAGAAAAGTCAAAAACCGATCAATCATCTATCTTGGAGAAAAGGATTATGGTCAAGGGCAAAACTCTGATAGTAAAAAAATCTCTGTATTCATGGATCTTTTCAAGCAGCCTTAAGATTCAATTAATATTGTTGGTAACGATAATCCTTTCGGTTATTACGCGCGTATTTCCCCTGGAGATGCAAAAGCGAATCGTCAACCAGGCCATTAAACTAAAAGCATTTGAATTACTGTTAATTTATTGCAGTCTTTATCTTGCAGCCGTCATCCTTTCCGGCGGCTTGAAATATGTCATCAGTTATCTTCAAACCATCATTGGTCAACGGGCCGGAAACGACATGCGATCCGAGTTGTACCGCCACATCCTGACGCTGCCTTTGGGATTTTTCCGAAAGACCCAGCCCGGCATGGTCGTTCAGTCGCTCTCGGCCGAACTGGCCACAGCCGGGGATTTTGTCGGAATGGCCGTCGGCATCCCCGTGACAAGCGTTCTGACACTGTTAGCTATAGGCGGATATTTGCTCTGGCTCAATCCGCTTCTGGGCCTCTTATCTTTTACCATTTATCCAATGGCGCTCTTTGTGCTGCCGCTGCTGCAAAAACGCGCCAATGCCGAAAATAAAAAGCGGGTGGATGCCGCCCGTGATCTTTCCAGCAAAATTTCTGAAGCGGTAACCGGCATTCATGAAATTCAAGCCAACAGCGCGTACCACATCGAAGCCCGAAAGTTTGATTTTCTGGCGAAAAAGCTGATGCATATCAGGATCATCTGGAATCTCTACCGTCAAGCGATCAAAGTCAGCAACAATTTTTTTACCAACCTGAGCCCCTTTTTGATTTTTATTCTGGGAGGCTACCTGACCATTAAGGGGCGTTTGGAACTGGGCGCGCTGGTGGCATTTTTATCCGCCCAGGAGAAACTCTATGATCCCTGGCGGGAACTCATCGACTTTTACCAGTCGTATCAGGAAGCTTCGGTGAGTTATCGCCGCACCATGGAATATTTCGATGAAGCGCCTGAGTTTGCGCTTGAGCCTGTAAACCGGAAGTCCTATCAATTTAAGGGTAAAATAGAAGTCAAAGACCTGTCATATACGGTGGACGGAGGAATCAAATTGCTCAATGACATTGATTTTTCGGTTGAGCCTGGAGAGCAGGTCGCCCTCGTCGGTTCTTCCGGCAGCGGCAAAAGTACCTTAGCACTTTGTATTGGACAGCTTTTCAAATATACGGGTGGACACGTTTTGATCGACAATCATGAGGTTGCCGATCTTTCGAAAAGAGATATCGCTCAAAACATCGGATTGGTCTCCCAAACACCTTTTATTTTCGACGGCACGATTGAAGAAAATCTACTTTACAGTTGCCTGGCCCAAAAAGAGGGCAACGGGTCTTTGCCGGCCCAAGCTTTACCGGATCTCGATGAAATGATCGAAACCGTGCAGCAGACCGGTATTTTCCCGGATGTTTTACGCTTCGGTCTTAACGCTGTGCTCGATTCCTCAAAATACGTAAACCTGGTGCCCAATCTGATTCGGATACGCAAAAAATTGGCGCGAAGGTTAAGTGCACCACTGGCTGAACATGTTGAGTTTTTCGATAAAGAAAAATTTCTTTATTACTCTACCGTGGCAAAAAATATAACATTTGGCAGCGCTAATCAGGATTCATACAAGGAAAGTAATCTTTCCCAAAATGATTATTTTTTGAGGTTTTTGGACGAGACGAAAATTACAAAATTTCTGCTGGATTTAGGTGCCGACTTATGTCTAAAGACCATGGACATTTTAGGCAATCTTGCAGGCGATGAAACTTTATTTGAACAAAGCCCAATACCTCGGGATGAGCTGGATAAGTACAAAGTGCTGGTGGAAAAACTAAAAAAAAGTAACACCCAAACGCTATCCATCGACGAGCGCCAAAAGCTTTTTGAACTTGCTTTGCGGTTTATACCTGGCAAGCATAAAATGGTTGCTTTGTCGGATCCGCTCAGAGAAAAGATTCTTGATGCTCGAACCCGTTTCAGGGAAAAGATTTCTATCGAGGCGCCTGTGGTGTATTCGTTCTATCGGAAATCCGATTACATCTATTCCCATACCATTCTGAATAATATTTTCTTCGGAAGATCGAAAACGGATGATCCAAGGGTCCAGGACAAAATCAACGAACAAATCGTCCAGTTACTGATTGAAGAAGACCTTTTGGACTCCGTGTTAAAAATCGGCTTGCAGTTTCAGGTCGGAACCAAAGGAGATCGACTTTCCGGAGGACAACGCCAGAAATTGGCAATTGCGCGGGTCTTTCTTAAAAAGCCTAAAATTTTAATTATGGACGAAGCGACCTCGGCGCTGGACAATCAATCTCAGGCGCGCATCCAGAATTTGCTGGATACCCATTGGAAGGAAAAAAGCACGCTAATTGCCGTAATCCACCGCCTCGATATCATCAAAGGCTACGATAAAATAGGTGTGATGAAGACCGGCAAAATTGAAGAAATGGGATCGTATGACGAGCTTATGGCAAAAAAGGGCCTGTTATATGAACTGACCACAGGGAGAAATTAAAAATTTTTGCTCGGCAAACTTCCAGTTGATCAAATGTTCCATAAAAGCCTGCACATAGTCCGCCCGGCGGTTTTGATAATCAAAATAATAGGCATGCTCCCATACATCGATGGTTAATATCGGCTTTATTCCGTGCGCCAAATGCGTGTCTGCATTGATTGTTTTGATGATTTTCAATTTTCCGGCATCCAAAACCAGCCAGACCCAGCCGCTGCCAAATTGGGAGATGGCGGCATCTGAAAACGCTTCTATAAATTTCTGATAATTTTCATGACTTTCTTCGATTTTTTGACCGATTTTGCCTGTAGGCTTGTCGCCGCCTTTTGGATGCATGCTGTTCCAGTAAAATGTATGGTTGAACACCTGGGTCGCATTGTTGAAAATAGCGGCTTTCTCGGCAACTCCGGCCATCTTTTGGATAATGTTAATCCAGCCAACAGGGGGAAAATGATGGTCAATCCGAAAAAAAATATAACAATACCCCGAGAATATTCAAGATAAACCGCCAGCGCATCTAAAAATACTCCAGTTTGGCGGAAAATATTTTTTCGACCTTGGGAATCGCCTGCCTTCGCGCAAAAATGATAACACGGTCCTCCGGCCGGATGACACTGTCGCCGGTGGGTATGATGATGTCGTCTTTACGGATGATCCCGGTTACAATGGCCCCTTTGGGGAAGGAAATCTTTT
>Ga0316193_10003134_pt1 | contig 11831 bp, 11 predicted proteins | sample MerIslsedime2_MG_FD_207735 | JGI IMG/M metagenome (GOLD analysis project Ga0316193, IMG submission 207735) | Coastal sediment microbial communities from Maine, United States - Merrow Island sediment 2 | ecosystem: Environmental > Aquatic > Marine > Coastal > Sediment | place: USA: Maine... | reverse complement strand
AGTATCACCGGCCGTCATTGACACCAGATCTTTGTCCCAATTCTCTACAGGTATTTTGCTAATACGGCTCATAAGTCGATTCTCTCAGCTGCGTGGGTTTCAAGCCTAGCATATACCATTGCCAGCTCCGCTTCTGCCGATCTGCTACTGACAAGTTAACTTATGTTTGCCCGGAGATTTGTCACCGCTGTCGTACTACAATCAGGTACTTTTCCACGACATCGGGAGTTTTTTGTGAGCAGTTCTGATCTGGACTCCGGGTACAGCCCCCTTTACCGCAATTATGTTCTATTCGTTCTCTTCCTGACCTATGTTCTGAACTTTCTCGATCGGCAGTTGATGACCATCTTGCTGGAGCCAATCAAGGCTGAGTTCGGCGCCAGCGATACAGCCATGGGTTTTCTCACCGGATTTGCTTTTGCACTGTTTTACGCCACGCTGGGTATACCTGTGGCCCGATTGGCGGATCGCTGGTCGCGACGCAATGTTATTGCGATTTCGATTACCGTGTGGAGTGGTATGACCGCGCTGTGTGGCGCGGCCAGTAGCTTTGCCCAGCTCGCCCTGTTCCGTGTAGGCGTTGGCGTTGGTGAAGCCGGGGGGACGCCACCCTCCCATTCGCTGATTGCGTCTTACTTCCCTCCCGAGCAGCGCTCTACGGCACTCAGCCTGCACTCAACCGGGACGCAGTTCGGGATCCTGATTGGCATGCTGGGCGGCGCTGTCATTGCCGAGACTCTGGGCTGGCGCATGGCCTTCGTTGTGTTCGGAGTGCCGGGCATTCTGGTGGGACTGTTGCTGGCACTGACGGTAAAGGAGCCGCCGCGTGCGGAGGTGTCCGCAGGCAATATGCGACAGGATGTGTTAACCGTCTTGCGTATACCCTCGTTTATGTTGATAGCCAGCGCAGGTGCATTCACGGCGCTGTCAGGTTATGGCCTGGGAGCCTGGTCGCCCAGTTTCCTGATCCGAATTCACGGTTTAACTCTGGTCGAGGCGGGGTTGCTGCTTGGGGGCATTGGCACTGTCGGAGGGCTGATCGGTGCGATTTCTGGCGGGGTACTGTGCGATCGCTTGTGTCATCGCGACAAGCGTTGGCAGCTCTGGCTTCCAGCCCTGGGCGCGCTGGTTTCAGCACCAATGATGCTGGCTTTTTTGCTTTGGCCGGAGAGCCATTTCTGGAATATCGCCGGGGTCAAGGTTCCGGTGGCGATGGTGTTTTTGCTGCTGGGCGGCATTGCTTCCTCGCTTTGGATTGGACCCACCTATGCCGCAATTCAGTCGATCGCTCCGGTTAGCCTCAGGACCCAGGCGTCGGCACTGTTTCTGTTTGCGTTCAATCTGGTTGGTCTGGGGCTCGGTCCGCTGGTTGTTGGCATTGCCAGTGATCTATTGCAGCAAAGCTATGGTGTCTACGGACTCCGTTATGCGCTGGCGGTCAGTATCTCGGGGGTCGTGCTGGGAAGCTTCCTGTTCTGGCGCGCCTCTGCACGATATCAGCCGGTCAGTTAGAACTCGCGAGTCTCCCCAATGTTGAAAACCCACGCGGCTTCTTCACCCAGTTCTGAGTTTCTTGCAGCATTCCTGAATCGCAGCGGCGGCTCCGCGAGGGGTTCATCCGACAGGTCGAAGGTGCCAAAATGTATAGCCACGGCGCGGCTGGCCCGCAGATCGATTGCAGCCAGCAACGCCTCTTCCGGATTCATATGCGATTCGCGCATCATTGCGCGAGGTGCGTAGGCCCCTATGGGTAACGCCACCAGGTCGAACGGTCCCAATCTGCTCCCGATCGCCTGAAATCCAGAGAAATAGCCGGTGTCACCTGCGAAATAAAATCGCCTGTCAGCACCGGTGACGGCCCAGGAAGACCAAAGTGCTTTGTGATCGTCTGTGAGACTCCGCTTACTCCAGTGCTGCGATGGCAGACAGTGAATGGTGGCGCCCTTGTACAAGGCAGTCTGCCCCCAGTCGAGTTCCTCCACGTTGTCTATTCCCTGCTCCTGCAGTAGCGAGGCATTACCCAGCGGAACATAAAACAGCGTTTCAGGGTTGCGCTTTGCCAGGGTCCGCAAGGTCGGCAGATCAAGATGATCGTAATGGTTGTGGGAGATAACCACAAAGTCGATGGGGGGCAGGTCATCGATCTCCAGCCCGGGTTCGACATAGCGGCTGGGGCCTAAAAGCGGGACCGGGCTGGGACGGTTCGACCAGGTCGGATCGGTCAGGAAGGTGACATGCTCCATTTGTACAAGGAGCGTGGCATGACCTATCCAGGTGACGGTCGGAGCACTATGACGCGCATTTTCCCGCAGAAAGGCGCCGTCATTGGCAACCCGCTCCGGCGCCCCTTCCCCGCTCCTGAAATAGGTGCCGAAGCGCCGCAGGAAGAATGGGAATCGCACCGAGAAAGAGCCGTGGCCTATGTCTCCGGCGAGATTGGTGAAACGCCCATCATCACCTTTCGGTGCACCGGCGAAAACATCGTCCGTTGCGCTGCCAACACGCATCGCAGCCAATGCGATAATGGTCAAGAGTAATCCGCTGAGAAAATACCGGCGCACGCATGAGCCTCATTTGATTAAAGCCAGCTAACATAGCACAGAGCGATGTTACTTCCTGTTTCATTTTGATACCAGCGCGGACCGACGCATCTGAAGGTAGAGACCCCAGGCGTTGCCAGCGATGATCAGCGCAGAGCCCAACAGCAACCACAGGGTGACGCCCTCACCGTACAGCCACCAGCCAACTACCATGATTAGCGGCAGTCGCAGGTAATCCATCGGCATCACTACCGAGGCGTCGGCGTTTGACAGCGCACGGGTCAGGCTGTAATGGGCCGCCAGTGCTGTAACCGCCGCCGCCAACAGCCACAACCCGCTGCCTGCCGGCGGCATGCGTACCTCTGCGGTCAGCAGTAGAAGCAATAGCGACATCAGCCCCTGCATCAGGGTCATATAGAACAGCACCAGCAGGAACGCATGGGCGTGGCCTTTCAGCAGTTGAGTGAGCTTGCGGGTCACGATCACGGTAATGCCGAAACCGAAGGCCCCCGCCAGCATCACCAGACTGACGGGATTGATCACCGCGGCGCCCGGTCGCAGGATCAGCAGCACACCGGCGAAACCCAACAGCAGAGATATCCAGCGCCCACGATTGAGCGCCTCCCCCATGAACAGGGCCGCCAGCAGCGCCGCCCACAGTGGCGTGGTGAACTCCAACGCAAACACTTCCGCCAGTGGCAGGGCGGCGATCGCCATCAACCAGGCACACTGGCCGGCAAAATGGGGGATATTGCGCAGGAGATGCCAACCGACAAGCTGCGGCTGCAATCCCTGTCGGTTGAGAGCGCCGGCGCCAGCCAGCACCACAACCACAATGACGCAGCCCAGCAGGCTGCGCCAGAACAGGATTTCCACGGTGCCCATTCCGGCAGTGAGCTCCCTGCTGGCAACGGCCAACAGGGAAAAGCAGCTCAGCGCTACCAGCATCCAGGCGATTGCACGGCCGGTGGAAGTGTTGGGTATCGTGGTCATCGAATGGGCAAGATCCGGGCGGTAAGGGGAGGGCATTATAGAGTATCGACAAGTTACGGACTGAAATTGGTAGAATCGGATCCATGAACGCTACGAAAGGAGTATCGCAATGCGCCGTATAGTGACTTTGCTCGGGCTACTGATAATTTGCGCTTTGGCCGTGTTTGAATACAAACACCAGCAAGGGAACCAGAGAGCGGCGACATTGCTGGCCAATTTCAAAGTCATTCCACTGGGCGATATAGGCTCAACCCGATCTCTGAGAATCCTTCCCCTGATGGAATACCATTCGGCCAGCCCGGAACTCCATACCGAGGTGGGGGTGTCTTACCTGGTAGAAACCGACAGTCACAGGATTCTGTACGACGTAGGTCACAACCCCGATGGGCTGGACCCGTCTCCCCTGCAAATGAATATGAAAACCCTGGGTATCGAACTGGATACTGTCGATATGGTGTTTATCTCCCACAATCATTTGGATCATGTGGGAGGTTTTCACTGGCAAAGAATGAATACCTTCTCCCTGGGTCGGGATCAGCCGCCGTTCCCGAATCCGAAGACGACCCTGATAGCGCCTGACCTGATGACTTACCCCGGTATGCACACCGTATACGCCAATAAGCCAATGCAGGTAGGGGACGGTGTTGGATCGACCGGCCTGGCGACCACTGGAACCATAGGTAGGCAATTGGTGCTTGGCTGGATCGAGGAGCATTCCCTGGTGGTCAATGTGGAAGGACTGGGAGGTGTGATTATCGTTGCCTGTGGTCACCAACCGGTACCCAACCTGATAGCGCGTTATGAACAGGTTTTCGATGCGCCACTGTATGGGATTATTGGTGGATTGCACTTCCCCGTGCCGGAAGGTCGCATCAAAGTCGGGCCCCTGGATCCGCAGCGCCAGCTGGCAGCCGGGGACGGACTTTTTGATCCTCTTACCATGGAAGAAATTGATCGCCAGATAGCGCTGCTCAAACAACGAAACCTGGGGATCGTGGGTGTAAGCGGCCACGATAGTAGTGATGAGGTCATCGAAAAATTCCGCAGGGAATTCGGCATGGCCCACCGTTACATACGGGTTGGTGAAGAAATTGTTATTGGTAGTGGCAACATCGATTCCCACCATGAGCCTTCAGCCGTCATTTTGGGCAATGCCGTATCAAAAGACGACTTATAGGGCGACCTCAGCTTCCACCAAATACCTTTTTCAGGCGTTCGGTGGAGCGGGCAACCGGGTCTTCGCGGATGCGCGCCTCTTCCTGGGCAACTATGCTGAATAGCCCATCCATGCTCATGGCACTGATAGCACCCTGGAATTGTTCCAGCGCCGCCGGCACGGCCTCTTCCGCTGCCCGGTTCATGGTGGTGATAAAGTTATTTGCCAGCGCTTCCTTCAAGCCGGCCACTTATGGCGGGATTCCCTTGTGGACTGTTGAGCCAATACGCGCTGGAGAACGTTGGCAGGACCTACCCTATCAGCTTTGGGTAAAGCTGGCAGTAGGTCCCGTCCGTAGCCAGCCTTCTGATCTTATCGATGTCTTAGTCATTCGCAATGCACACCTTCGACGGGGCGGCTCGCCAGAGCTCATCGTTGTTGGTCGCCAACTCCAGTTTGAGTAACTTGGCCAGCGCATCATCGATTTCAAAATCCAGTTTGCAGTTCAACTGGTCTGCCATCCAGTTCTCGACGGCTGCATCCAGCTCCGCCGCTGTCATAGGCCTGTCATTGACCAACAGGAAATAATACGCCAGCAGGCTCTCCTTACACTCGGATTCCTCGGCATCATCCAATATGCGGTAAATTGCCCCGGCGTTGTTATCCAGCAGTTTGAAGTACAGGTTTTCAGTCAGTGCCTGGGTATACTTCAGCTTGCGATTGCGAAAGATGGAGTACTGTTTCCACAGGTAGCCGACCAGCGCCGCCACCCCAGCGCCCAGGGCGATAAGCGCCGCCTTATCCAACTCTACGGGTTCGCTGGAGGTGCCCAGCCAGAAGCCCAACAGGGAGCCCAGCAACAACAGGGTCGCCCCCATTTTGGTCGTCATCACCAGGCCACCGCTGACCAATGCGGGTACCCCGATCATCAGCTTGTCCAGCAGCCGCATGCCTATCCGAATATTGGGAAACAGCATTTCCAGATCGGCCTCGGGCACATTCTGGAACAGTTTCAACATTGTGCTGCCCGGATGACAATCCCCCAGCGTACTCTCGCTGTCCACATCAGTCTTGAAACGAATATACAACAGCACCCTGTCATAATTGGTGAACCGCACCTTCCTGCGCCATAAACCGAACAGCTCGCGCAGGGTTGCCTGCCGTTTACTCGCACCCCGGGTGTAGAGAAGCACCTCCTCAAAATCATTCAGGTCCACAAACAGACGAACCTGGAAAAGGGAAGAGGAGTTGAGCGCACGCTGAAGGGCCTTGTCAGTTACTTTTTCGTAGTTGGCCCGCTCCAGCACCCCGGCCAGAGTCTCGACCAGGTCAGATGGCCTGTCTTCCCCCCGTAAGCCCTCCAACATCCGGGTGTCGGCATCCGGATCCAGCGGAGCATAGGCGTCCTTGAGTTGCTGCTTGATCTGGTGAAAATCGCTCTGGAAATAGTGTTCTATTTTTTCCCTGGCTAATTCGAACTGCTGCGCCCTGGTTTCATCCTGCGCCAACTCGGCTTGGCACAATGCGACGACATCGCTTCGCCGAAAAGGGATGAAACGCAGCAGCGGCAGTTCCGGCATGGATATCACTCCGTTCAAGGGCGTAAGTTACGGATAAGACTACCACTGGGTCTAGTCAGTGTAACTACAGTGCTGAGCAGGTGAAACGGCAGTCCAAAATCTAATCAAACCTGGCAGGCATCTGGTATTTGCGAAGCACTCTTGGAATCACAGCGCCCAATACAACACCTGCGATATTAGCCAACAGGTCGAGTGCTGACATATCCCTGCCGGGGACATATGACTGGCCCAATTCGATTAAGCCACTGAAGATAATGATGCCGAGGCACAAAAACAGGTAATACTGCTTGTTGGCTAACATGCGGTAACCGAAAACGGCGAATATGTAATAGACAAGCAGGTGAACGACTTTGTCGAGATGCTCTACACCTTCACCGTCACCCGGGTAGAGTGATGTGGCGGCAACAATGGCAGCATAAGCAAAAAAAACTATCGTGTGCATAGGTTAACTTACGTTGGCTGATAGAGAGAACAATGCTTCCATGATAATACTTTATGCGGCCACAATGGCGAGCGAAATGATTTGGACAAGGTCAGTGGTGGTGATCATTGGCATATCCCGACTTCACAACACCCCCTGATGAATGCAGGTGGGGTGTTACACACCTCTAGAAATCCTTGCGCAGGCTGATACCCCAGGTGGAGGGCTCCTTGTAGTAAGCGATAAAGCGACCATCCTGGGCCACGGCGTCTGCGATGGTATTAGTGGCCTCCGCGTCAAATACATTGCGGCCCCAGACGGTCAGGGTGGTATCCCAGCGCTCGAAGGTCACCCCGCCGCGCAGGTTGACCACATAAAATGAGCCGTCCAGCTTTTCCGGGTCATTGTTGACATCCGTCATGCGCTCGTCGGTCCAGATATACTCACCGTGCACAAAGGCGCCGATGCTCTCGGTGAGGCGAAATTGCTGGTTGGCGGTCACGGCCACCACGTTTTCGGGGTTGCCCGACACCATGCCGCCACTGCGATCACAGGTTTCAGGGTCATTGCCATTGGAGTCCGGGTCGGGCTCCCCGGTCTGCCATGGCGTTCCGGTCCAGCATGGACCATTCTCGAAATCAGAGTATTCCGCATGGTTATAGGCGTAGCCCAGCGTGACCGTGGTGTTGTCAGTGGGGAGCCAAAGTACGTCGATTTCTCCGCCATAAGTCTCGGCGGTACCGGCATTGTCCAGGGCGAAGCCAGTGCCCTGGAAAGAAATGGTCTGCAGATCATCGGTGTCCGTCTTGTGCAGGGCGACATTTACCCGCAGAGACTGATCCGGAAATTCAGCTTTCATACCAAGTTCATAGGATTCTGCGGTCTCCGGATCAAAGACCGTATCCAGTGACTCAGCGATGCGATCGGTATTAATACCCCCGGCCTTATAGCCCGTGCCGTAGGAGGCGTAGAACATGGTGAGCTCATTCATGAACCAGCTGAGTTTTAAGGTTCCTGTTACTTTGCTCTCGTCAAAATTCTCGTCAACATTCTCTCTTGGGGCCACCGCTGGAAATAAGGGAAATCCAGCCGGTGCCGGGCTGGGGTTCTCGGTAAATGTGTTCTGCATGTCCTTGTTTTCAGAGGTCCAGCGCAAGCCCGCGGTGACAGTAAACTGGTCAGTGACGCGGTAGTCGGCCTGGCCGAAAATGGCGTAACTGTTGTGCTTCTGGTCGGCGACATTGAGGGCCGAGCTGCCTGCAGGGAACCATGCCGGTGGAATGGGGAGGCCGACCAGCGTGCTGGCAATGGGCGCAAAGTCCGCTCCGATGATGGTGTCTGTTTCTGAGTCGAGTTTCTGGTAGTAGTAATATAGCCCGGCAACATAGGCCAGCTTGTCCATGTCATCACTGATGCGCAATTCCTGAGAGTACTGGTCCTGTTTGAGGTCATTGGTCCTGATCAGCGCATCGACGTCGTAGAAATCCGTATCGACGCTGTCATAGGAATCGTGCTTCCGATAGGCCGAGATGCTGGTCACCATGAAGTAATCGGTTTGCCAGTCCGCCTGTAGTGAGACGCCCTCATCGGTATTCTCCGACTTTGGTTCGAAGCTCGCGCTGACCTTGTAGTCGTAAAAATCCCTGCCGCTGAGTACGGTGCCGCCCAGCTCCTGTACAGTGGTGTCGGTGCCGATTTTTCCATTGGGCGGCGGGTTCGGAGTATAAAAATTAGTCTCCCAGTTGCCGACGGCACAGCACACCTCGTTCACCTCTGAATGGTCAGCGATGAAATGAAGGGTGAGATCATCATTGGGGGTGTACAGGGTCTGGAAACGCAGGCCCCAGCGATTCTTGTCGTTAAAGGCGTCATCTTTCTGGATGTCCCTCCCGACCACATCAATGTAGCCATCGCGGTCCATGTTGAAGCCAGTGAAGCGAACCGCCAGCACATCGTCGATCAGGGTAAAAGATTTCGCGCCACTGACGTCAACCAGATTGTATTCACCTGCACCCGCCTCCAGAAAGCCGGTACCTTCAAAATCGGGGCGAATGCTGGTTATGACGACAGCACCTGCAGGTGTGTTGCGGCCAAACAGCGTACCCTGGGGGCCACGAAGAACTTCCACACTGGCGACATCAACCATGTTATTGATCATGGAACCCTGGCGCGCGCGATACACACCGTCAACGTAAAGACCCACAGACGATTCCAGGCCGAAGTTTTGTGAGCTGGTAAAGACACCCCTGATGCCGAAGGTGGTGGTGGTGGAGGACTGGTTCTGCTCAACGCTCAAACTCGGCGCAATGCTGGAAAGCTCGAACATATCCCGAACACCGGATTCACGCAGCATCTCGCCCGTGAAGGCGGTAACTGCAACAGGTACATCCTGCAAGTTTTGCTCGCGCTTCTGGGCGGTAACCACGACCTCCTCAAGCAAACCTTCTGCCAGTGAGGTTAGGGGAATACTGGCGCAGATTGCGAAGCCAAGTGCAAGGGTTGCAGGGTGTCGTAGCAAAAATTTCATCGTCAGGGCCTTGTTAGTATTATTAGTGCCATGCATTGCATGGTAGCTGATCCAGGCAGCTATTAATAATAGGCCATCCGGCAAAAATAGTTAGCGCAATAATCCCTGTTTTCGGCTCAATGACTTATCTTGTCAGTCCCGTTTACAATAATAACAACGCAAAAACTACAGCCCCGGCAGTGGCGGTCAGCAGCGTGGATCGTCGCAGTCGGGCCGCGGAAATACCCAACCACAGGCCGCTGAGGATGATAAAGACAAGTCCAACCGCAAAGACTTTTTGAAAGGTCTTGAATGCAGAGGGACCGTGTCCCTTGTGAAGTTCTATCATGCGGCTCTGCAGGCTGGGTCGAGCGTGAATAACCTCCACTCCCCCCTCGTTTAACTTGATTATATAGTGGTCTGAAGAGGTGGGGCGGGTATACAGGTTCGCGCCGCTGACCTTGACATATTCGTAGCTGTAGGACTCCACTCCCGCGTCGGCCAATAATGCGGCCACATCGCTGTGTAGTGAGGCGGAGTTGCTATCAATAGTGGTATCACTGCTGCTGTAAATTGTTTCTTGCTCGACATTGCCTTTGACCCCCGCCAGGTAGAGGCCGCCGGAAATGGCCACCAGTAGTACCGCAGGTGCAAAGAATGCCGCCAGATACATATGAATCGTAATAAGTAGTTTTCGGTCCATTAGCAAGCTCCTGTAAAAGCTATATAGGTTATTAGTGTGTAGCAGTATTGTCTATTTGCCGATAACGAGGCGAAAGGTGTATCAGTTCTTCCAGATCGATTGCGCAAATTCCCCTGCCGACTGAATGGCCTGCTGACCTTCAGTAACTTCTGAAGCAAAAATGTGCCAGCAATGAAACATGCTGTCCCACTCCTGGTAAGTAACTGTGCCTCCCTGAGATTTCAGTTTGTCAACGAACATACCAATATCATCCAACAGCAATTCATTTGTCCCGGCCTGAATGAGCATCGGTGGCAAGTTAGACAAATCTCCATAAACCGGTGAGGCCAGCGGGTCCCGCGCATCGAATCCGTCCAGGTAATGGATGCGCAGATTGCCCAGGCGGGCCGCACTGATCCAATCATTATCTGCATTGCGGATTACCGACTCACCCTTAAACAGCAAATCCACCGCAGGCGAAAGTGCTATAGCGCCAGCGGGCAGAGGGATGGCTTGCTGCTTCATGGCCAGCAACATACTTAAAGCCAGACCGCCACCTGCCGAAATGCCAGCAATGATAATGTCATCGGGATCGTACTGCGCCAAAAGCGCAAGGTAAGCCGCCAAGGCGTCATCCAGGGCGGCCGGGAAGCGATGCTCCGGAGCCAGCCGGTAGTCCACGCTGAACACGCGGGTTTCAGCCGCCTGCGATAAACGGGTACACAAGCTTGTATGGTCGCGCGTTGAACCAATGGTGAACCCGCCACCATGTAGAAACAGCATGCAGTGACGGGGTTCAACATCTGCATGTCGGATCCAGAAAGCCGGCAACTCGCTGTTCACTGGCGAAGCTTCCACCCTGGCCTCGGCATCGCACTGAAAGCGGGAATAGAATGCTTCGAAATCCTCACGCACCTGGGCCAGGCTTGCATTCGGTGAAGGCGAATGCAGCCGCAGCATTTTCAGGAGATCCTGGTAATCCTTGGCTGTAGGGACGAGGTCTTTGATAAGTGTGTCCAGGTGAAGGCCCGAGCCGGCGCTCGGATAATACACAAGCTGCGTTTGGCAGGCTACACCCGTCAATATATGCGGGCCTTCCTCGCTAGAGTCGCAGCCGGGATCAGCTTTGAATTTTCGGATACCTTCGAAGGAGCTGGCTTAGACAGATCCAGTCTCCCTGTGCCGACGTAAAGTTAGCAGGGAGGGTTATTTTACTCTTCCCCCTAACGTTTGCGAGGAACCACCCATGACATTAACAGGAAAACTACTTTCGATTTTCGCGCTGTGCAGCGCGATATTTGGCGCAGCCGCCGTTAGCGCCGCTCATCACGAGGGTGGTGAGGCCATGGCCAATCCCACCATCGTAGAGATCGCGGTCGGCAATCCAGACTTTTCCACTCTCGTTGCCGCGCTGCAGGCGGCGGAACTGGTAGAAGCGCTTTCTGGAGAGGGCCCTTTCACTGTTTTTGCACCCACTAATGAAGCTTTCGCCCAGCTGCCCGCCGGAACATTGGAGATGCTGTTGCTGCCTGAAAACAAGGACAAGCTGGTTGCAATCCTGACCTATCACGTTGTGCCCGGTAAGGTCATGGCCGCCGACGTGGTGACACTTTCAGAGGCGACGACCCTGGAAGGTGATACCATCGCCATCAGCGCATCGGATGCCGGGGTTACGGTCGACGGCGCCAGCGTTGTCGCCACCGATATCGAGGCGTCGAATGGTGTTATCCATGTTATCAACGCGGTAATAATGCCCAACTCCTGACAGTTGCTGCGCGATCCAGGCTGTGTGTCTTTGGCGGATTTAACGCCATCATGGCAGGCGAGGCTTGGATAGTTCCACGATGTTGTGAAAAATCGACCCTGTTACATGCACTTGTGTTGGAGTGCAGTAACAGGTGCGCCGCTCTACTGAAAACCTTATACGCGCAGGCCAATCGGCTCTCGCTATTG
>Ga0316193_10003133_pt1 | contig 11835 bp, 9 predicted proteins | sample MerIslsedime2_MG_FD_207735 | JGI IMG/M metagenome (GOLD analysis project Ga0316193, IMG submission 207735) | Coastal sediment microbial communities from Maine, United States - Merrow Island sediment 2 | ecosystem: Environmental > Aquatic > Marine > Coastal > Sediment | place: USA: Maine... | reverse complement strand
ATTTCAAACGCTTTCATGATGTAGCCAATATCTTCGAAAAGTATGGCGAACAATATGGTGTTGACTACCTGATGGTTGCAGCTCAGGGATACCAGGAATCAGGTCTTGATCAGAATGCCAGGAGTGAGGCAGGTGCTGTCGGGATCATGCAGCTGTTGCCAACAACTGCGGCAGACAAGAACGTAGGCATACCGGACATCACCAATGTCGAATCGAATATTCATGCGGGAATAAAGTATCTGAATTTTATCCGCGACCGTTATTTCAATGACCCGGAAATCGACCGTTTAAACCAGACCCTGTTCGCTTTCGCCGCTTACAATGCCGGGCCTGCCCGCATCGCCAAGCTACGCGGCAAAGCGGAACAACAAGGCTACGATCCAAATATCTGGTTCGATAATGTCGAGTTGATGGCGGCCAAAGATATTGGCCGGGAAACAGTCCAGTATGTGGCGAATATTCTGAAATACTATGTAGGTTATCGTCTCAGTCTTCAGCAGCAACTAAAACGGGAGGAAGAGCGGAAAAAACAACGCATTGATTAGCAAAACTTCAATGGCGGCGCATTCCTGAACCGGGGTAGCAGGTAGAGAAAATCCTGACACAAAAAAGCTGGCGGCAAATTCATTGCCGCCAGCTCTGCTTCAGATCATAGGTTCGGGGTAATCAACAGCTTTACTTGTCGCCCGCCCCCTTGGTGATGGCTTCCATCACGCGGTCAAGATTGAAGCTGCCCGGCTTCTGCCGCGGCGGAAACTCGCGGAAACTCTGCAGCCATTGGCCGACATAAGCGCCTGCGGGTGCGAACACGAACATGTGATCTACCCACCACTGACTGTAGCCAATACTTTCTTCCCAGGCCTTTTCGAACGGATCCATACGAAGGTTGGCCAGCATCGGTGCCCGAAGCACTGTGAATGGTTGTGTCCAGACGTCGATACCGTGGTGGTCCTGGCGCAGGAAGGTAATCTTCCAGTTGTTATAGCGCAGTGCCGCGACGCTACCGTCGTCGGTCCAGTAAAGGAATTCCTTACGAGGCCATTCAGCCTCTCCTTTGAGCGCAGGCATCAGGTTGTAACCGTCGAGGTGAACTTTATAGTCCCTGCCGCCGATTTTTTTACCCTTCAACAAGTCTTCTTTCACATTGGGCTCGCCCGCCGCGGCAAGCAGCGTGGACAACATATCTTCATGCGAAGCGATCTCGTTGTTGACCGTACCGGGTTCGATAACACCAGGCCAGCTGATTGCTGTTGGTACACGAAAACCACCTTCCCATTGGGTGGCTTTCTCATTGCGGAACATCGTCGTGCCACCATCCGGCCAGGAAAATACTTCCGCACCGTTGTCAGTGGAATACATGACGATGGTGTTGTCCTCGATACCCAGTTCCTTAAGTTTGGCCAGCAATTGGCCAACCATACCGTCATGTTCGACCATGCCATCAGCATAAACACCCAGACCAGTTTTACCCTCGGACTCGGGCTTCAGGTGTGTCCAGATATGCATACGGGTACTGTTCCACCAGACAAAAAATGGCTTGTCGGCTTTCACCGCTCTTTCCATGAAATCCATCGCTGCCACGGTGACTTCCTCGTCGACCGTCTCCATGCGTTTAATGGTCAACGGGCCGGTATCTTCGATCCTGCCGTCTGCATAGCTGTGGATAACACCACGTGGTCCGAATTTCTTCTTGAACTCAGGATCTTTCGGGTAATCAGCATGCTCGGGTTCCTGCTCGGCATTCAGGTGGTATAAATTACCGAAGAACTCGTCGAAGCCGTGATTGGTCGGCAACATCTCATCACGATCGCCAAGATGATTCTTGCCGAACTGGCCGGTCATGTACCCGAGGGGTTTGAGAAGACCTGCAATTGTAGGGTCTTCCACTTTCATGCCTTCCGGCGCCCCGGGCAATCCGACCTTTGTCAAGCCGGTGCGCATCGGCGATTGACCGGTGATGAAAGCAGCGCGGCCAGCCGTACAACTCTGCTGTCCGTACCAGTCAGTGAAAACAGCGCCATCTTTAGCGATGCTATCAATATTGGGTGTCTTGTAACCCATCATACCCATGTTGTAGGCACTGATGTTGAACTGGCCAATATCATCACCCCAGATAACCAGGATGTTGGGCTTATCTGCCGCCATTACCGTGGCGCTTGCCATCAACATAAAAATGGCCAGAGACCAGTTTATAAATTTCTTTCTTTGAAACATCATTTCCTCCAGGGAAAAAAAACATACAAAAACAATTCCACCCAAGTGGCAGCTAAATCGTGAAAGACATAAATTATTTACACAGTCCGCGATGGTGGTTTGACGATCTATCCGACCCTCTCACTGAAGAGTTTAGCGCAACTTCCACAATTTCGCAGATTGGACCAGGAATATTCCGGTTGTCAAAACACCTGAAGTCGATACTTTGCAACTCTGCGTTTGTAAATGTCCAGTCACCCACCTAACCAGCGGTTGGATAGAGAGCAGAAATTGAACGCTATGGCCTGGAAGGTCAAACAGTCATTGAAGCCGCAGCGGACTCATGTTGAGTAGAAACCCGGGTCTAATTGAGAGGCCCCTTATATCGGGAAAAAGACACCAAATTCATGACTGGTTGAAAGCTTTCCCGGGATGAGATCATCCCGGGAAAGGTAGAGCCAATTTAATTCTGAATTGCAATATCCATCAATCTTTCAAGGTTACCAAGCGCTTTCTGTCTCTCAATCGTGTGATAACCGATATTGGATGCACTCAAAGAGCTGCCAGCCTGGAAGGGATAACCTTCAAGTGAACCGAAGAATTTTTGTACAAAACCCTGAGCCGGAACCATCATCCACATATTGTCTGCATACCACCGGACATACATACCTGACTCACGCGAGGCGCTTTCAAACGGATCGGCCCTCAGGTTTGTGATCACCGGCCATTGTGGGGTTTCCCTGAATGCCTCGTTGATGGCGCCCCTTTCGGTTGCGAAAGCCACTTTCCAGTCATCCACCCGTAAAGCATTCAGCAATCCGCTGGCTGCGAAATACATGATTTCCCTGCGTGGGCCTTTATCAACTTTACCTTCAAAATAGGGTTTGAAGTTGTAACCATCGAGATGCACCCTGAAGGTTTTGCCATTGGCCTTGTAGCCATCTTTCGACATGAGCTTTTCCTTCACATCGGGAACACCGGCTGCAGCGACCAGGGTCGGCATCCAGTCTTCATGGCTCATGATGTCGTTAACGATGGTTCCAGGTTTGATCGTGCCCGGCCACTTGACCATTTGTGGTACACGCATTCCACCTTCCCAGGTGGTTCCTTTCTCACCATGGTATGGAGACGCGCCGCCATCGGGCCAGGTGAACTTTTCTGCGCCGTTGTCAGTAGAGAACACGACAATGGTGTTATCTTCAATTCCCAGTTCTTTCAATTTCTCCAGGAAACTACCGACCATGTCATCGAGTTCGACCATGCCGTCTGCATACAGGCTGATACCCGTTTTGCCCCGGTATTTTTCCTGTAACCGTGTCCAAACATGCATGCGGGTGAAATTCATCCAGACGAAGAATGGCTTATCGGCTTTAACCGCACGTTCCATGAAATCTTTAGCTGCATTTCCAAACTCGGAATCGACAGTTTCCATGCGCTTCCTGGTCAGCGGACCGGTATCTTCAATTCTGCCATCTGCATAGGAGTGGATCACACCACGTGGTCCAAATTTCTTATGAAATTCGGGGTCTTTTGGGTAGTAATAGGTTTCAGGTTCTTCTTCCGCGTTTAAGTGGTAAAGATTTCCAAAAAACTCGTCAAAACCATGTGCTGTCGGCAGGTGCTTGTCCTGGTCGCCCAGGTGGTTCTTACCAAATTGCCCGGTGGTATAACCTTGCTCTTTGAGCAGATCACCAATGGTGGGTGTCCATTCAGGGATGCCATGATCGCTACCCGGCATACCGATGGTTAACAGTCCCGTTCTGAATGGCTGTTGTCCCAGCACGAATGCTGCACGGCCTGCGGTACAGGACTGTTGAGCGTACATATCGGTAAACAACGCACCTTCGTTTGCTATGGAATCAATATGAGGTGTCTGATAGCCCATACCACCACGGTTGTATGCACTGGCATTCCAGACACCAACATCATCGCCCCATAAGACCAGGATGTTCGGCTTATCGGCCGCCATTGCCATTTGCACGGGCAGCAGAATCAATAAAACAAGCAATCTGAATTTCATATAGTCCTCCTAAGTATTAACAAAACCGAATATCTACAAAATACTGAAACAACCTATCTATTATGTCAGCTTCCGATTTTTACAGCCAAAACATTTGTGGGACATCACTTCCCAATTCTGAAGTTAGTCACGCAAAAATAATTGGGTTTTTCAAATCAAAGCCCCCATCCCCATATCCATTCCTCCACCAAAATCCGGCATACCCATATCGGGCATCTGTTCTGATTGTAACTATGCCTGAGCAGAAGTGTAGATTACATAGTCAGAAGTGTTAAGTGTAGAGTTTTTATAGATACCTGTTTCGCGCAATTGATAGTTGTGGCCTGCCATGGTCAAATTGAACACAAATTTATCCAGGGGAAGCAATGAATGAGTACGCTCGAATCTGTCCATAAACTCCAGGCCCGTATGGGTGAATCCATAATCGGCCAGGAATCGGTAATCGAACAGCTGATTATCGGTCTGCTTGCCAATGGTAATATCCTGATGGAGGGTTTGCCGGGACTGGCGAAGACCCGCGCTGTCAAAAGCATGGCAAAAAACATGGATGCGGAATTTTCACGTATCCAGTTCACCCCCGACCTGTTGCCATCAGATATCACCGGCAGCGAGGTGCTGTACACGGAATCCGGCCAACCGACTTTCCGTTTTGAAGCCGGGCCGATCTTTGCCAATATCGTGCTGGCGGATGAGATCAACCGGGCGCCCGCGAAGGTGCAAGCCGCGCTGCTTGAGGCCATGGAAGAACGGCAGGTCACGGTTGCCGGTACAACCCACAAAATGCCTGAATTATTCATCGTCATGGCAACCCAGAATCCCATCGAACAGGAAGGCACCTACCCGTTGCCGGAAGCACAAATGGACCGCTTCCTGTTGCATGTCTATATCGATTACGGAACCGAAGAAGCTGAAGCGAACGTGATCCGGTTGGTGCGTGGCGAGGAAGGCCCGGCCGGACCTTCAAGCGACGAAGACCCCGTAGTGCAACAGGTCATTTTCGATGCGCGAAAAGAAATCAACCAGGTCCAGGTATCTGAATCTATAGAAAAATATATGGTTGACCTGGTTTTTGCGACACGCTATCCGGAGCGCTATGAGGAAAAGCTCGCTTCATGGATACGTATTGGTGCCAGCCCCCGCGGAGCCATCGGGCTCGACAAATGCGCACGCGTGCATGCCTGGCTGAATGGTCGTGACCACGTGCTGCCGGATGATGTCAGGTCGATCGTACACGGCGTGCTGCGCCATCGAATCGCACTCAGTTACGAGGCCAGTGCAGATAATGTTTCGACCAACGTCGTAATTGATGAAATTTTAAAACTTGTGGCAGTAGCCTGATGCTCTGCAGGGACTGAACCCGGGCAAGAAAGACGTCATGGCAATCCGTACTCAAACCAATGACAAGGACTCCCGCGATAGTGGAGTCTATGTTCAACTGGACGACCTGGTCCGCTTGCAACACAAGGCTTCCGGATTCAGCTTTTTGCCCAGGCAACCTGTGCATAGCATATTGAGTGGCCGCCATACTTCAAAACTGAGGGGACGCGGACTCAACTTCGAAGAACTACGCGACTACCTGCCGGGCGATGACACCCGTAATATTGACTGGAAGGTAACTGCGCGTGCAGGCACACCGTATGTTCGTGTTTACACGGAAGAGAAAGACCGTACCGTGTGGCTGCTTATTGACCAGCGTGTCGGCATGTTTTTTGGCAGCAAAGACAGAATGAAATCCGTTGTGGCTGCTGAAGTGGCAGCGATATCGGCCTGGCGGGTACTCAGCGTGGGAGACCGTGTGGGAGCATTGGTTTTCAATGACTCAGAAATTTCAGTTGTTCCGCCACATCGCAGTCGTGAACGTGTCATGCAAATTCTCAAACAGGTCGTGGAAAAGAACCATGCACTGAGTTCCGATCCTGATTTAAAACCTGACGCCGGTAAATTAAACGAAGCCCTGAAACAGGTCAGTATCCTGGCCAGGCACGATTGCCTGGTCTGCCTGATCACCGATGGCGATGGCATCAACCCTGAAACACGTAAGCACATCACGCGGCTTTCAGAGCACAATGATGTGCTGACAGCTTTCATCTACGACCTGCTTGAAAGGGACTTGCCTTCTGCCGGTCGCCTGAGATTTGCTGATGGTGATGGTCAGTTGGAAACTGATACATCGAACAAAAAATTGCGCACAGCTTTTAAGAGTGAGTTTGAACAAAGACTGGAACGGATACAGTCAGCCTCACGGCGATTCTCAATGCCGGTGCTGCCCTTAGAAACAACCCTGCCGGTGACCGAGCAGATTCGCGATGCCCTCGGCTATCACCAGGGTACGAAACGGTATTAGGACCCTGAATGAAGTCCCCCGATCCCGCCAGCCTGCAAAACCTCAATGACATTGTGCTGCCTGCAACGGTCAACTGGTGGCCATTGGCGGTTGGCTGGTACTTTTTAATTGGTATCTTATTCATTTTATTCACATGGTTCGTCTATCACTCACTGCGGCGCTGGTATGAAAACCGCTACCGTCGCGTCGCCCTTGGCGAATTGCAGTTGCTTGAAAAAAACATGCAAAAAGAAGCGCTTCGGGATTCCAGTCTCAGGCAAATACCCGTACTCCTCAAACGTACCGCCCTTTGCGCTTATCCGCGCAACCAGGTCGCTTCGCTGGCGGGTAAGGACTGGCATCAGTTTCTGAATTCGAAGCTGAAGAGTTCCGCGTTTACAAAGTCCGCTGCAACAACCCTGGATACAATTTCCTACTCAAGCGATAAATTGAGCGGTATTGATGGCCGGGCTGTGGCAGCCCTGCTGAATGCCAGTCGTCATTGGTTGAAACACCACCAACCGGCGAGCCTGAAGCAGGACAGCAGGGAGTCATAATCTCATGCTGACCTTTGCCCACCCCTGGTTATTTCTGCTGGTCCCCTTGCCCTGGTTGATCCGCAGGCTGTTACCGGCCCACCACGAACGCAAGGCGGCCGTTCGGGTTCCCTTTATGCAAAGGTTGTCACGGCTCGCAGGTGTTCAACCTGGAAGCGGTGTAGCGGTGGCCAGACGGCAGTTCTCGCAATGGTTGGTGCTGAGCATGACGTGGCTGTTCATTGTCGCGGCCATTGTTCGTCCGCAATGGCTTGGGGAGCCCATCATAAAAGAATTACCCATGCGCGATCTACTGGTCGCGGTTGATCTGTCCGGCTCAATGGAAGCCCAGGATTTTACCGATGCTGAGGGCAATTCCGTGGACAGGCTGACGGCTGTCAAACAGGTGTTGGATGAATTTTTTGCCCGGCGTGATGGGGACCGGGTCGGATTGATACTATTTGGCTCGGCTGCATTTGTACAAGTGCCATTCACCGACGATATTGATGTCGTGCGGGAATTGCTTGCCGAAGCACAAATTAGAATGCTGGGACCAAGAACCATGCTGGGTGATGCGATGGGCCTGGCGATTAATCTGTTTGAACGCAGTGAAGTCGACGAACGTGTGCTGATCGTTCTGACCGACGGCAATGATACCGGCAGCCTGGTGCCGCCGGAACGGGCAGCAGAAATTGCCCGTGATAAAGGTGTTGTAGTGCACACGATAGCCATCGGAGACCCGGCGGCAGTCGGTGAACAGGCACTGGATGAGAAAACCCTCGAAACCGTCGCCACGACGACCGGTGGAGGGTACTTCCGTGCCAATGACAGGCAAGAACTGGAGGAAATCTACGATCACCTGGATGAGATCAATCCCCGCCAGGTGGAGACCCAGAGCTACCGTCCGCTGACGGAACTATACGATTGGCCGCTGGCTGCCGCCATGCTGATAAGCCTTCTGTACATCATGTTCCTGGAAATCCGCCTGCGCTTCAACGATAGGCAATTGGATATGAATACTGCCGGGGAGCCGACCCGCTGATGGATATCCTGGCATCCCTGGATCAATTCCGTTTTTTGCGGCCTGCCTGGTTGTTAATGTTGATTCCGGCCGGTTCCCTGATGTGGCTCGTGTTTCAGCGCAGTGATTCATTGAGGGCGTGGAAAAAGGTCATCAACCCGGATCTGCTCGAACATCTATTACTGCGTGAAGGCGGTGAGGGTGGTCGCTGGCGCCCTGTTTACATGCTGGGTATTGCCTGGCTGGCAGGGATCCTGGCATTGGCCGGACCAAGCTGGCAAATGCAGCCTTCCCCGTTTAGCGAAGACCAGGCGGCCATGTTCATCGTCGTCAAGGTAACACCCGAAATGCTGGCCCAGGACATCCAACCCAGCCGCCTGCAACGCAGCGTACTAAAAATCCATGATTTGCTGGAGATCAGAAACGACATCCGCGCTGGACTGATTGCCTACGCCGGTAGCGCACACCTGGTGATGCCACTGACCTCCGATGCCGGTGTAATCAACAATTTTGCCGCCGCACTGGAACCCGGCATCATGCCCGTGGAAGGTGATGAACCAGCCCAGGCCGTCGCACTGGCCAGCCAGCGTCTCAAGGATGCTGCTGTCCCCGGCTCCATTGTGCTGATCACCGATCGCGTTGACCCATCACAGTTGAGCGGCCTGGAGGCTATCCATAAACAGGGGAATATTGAAGTACATATCCTTGCGATGGCTGCCGGACCAGGGGTCATTCCACCGCCTGGCAGCTACCCGGCACCCCCGCTGGATCTCGATTCACTCAAGCAAGCCGCCCGCGTCACGGGAGGTACAGTGACTGTCGTGACAGCTGACAAGGCAGATGTTGAAAACCTTTCAACCAGTATTGAGCGAAGCATCTCTAATGTACCGGCAGACGAAGGCCAGCAATGGAAGGATTCAGGCTACTACCTGCTGGTCCTGGTAGCGTTGATCATGCTGTCTTTTTTCCGCCGGGGCGGATCGGTGGTGATCGAATGAGACTGCTGATAGCCATTGTCTTTGTCTTACAGGCTCCCTCTGCAATGGCGCTGGACTGGGCAGACCTGTGGTTTACACCCGACCAACAGGGTCAACGACTGCTGGACCGCGGAGAATTCCAGGAAGCGGCCGGTAAATTCACAACACCCGAAAGAATTGGTACAGCCTTGTTCAAGGCTGGAGATTTTAAGTCAGCCGCCAGTGTTTTGGGCCGCTCAAGCAGCGCCGAAGCACATTATAACCGGGGTAATGCACATGTCATGCTGGGTGAATATGATGCAGCCATTGCCGCCTATAAAAATGCCCTGGCCAAACGTCCGGACTGGCCGGAAGCCCGGCAAAACCTGCAGATCGCAAGCCTGAGAAAACAGGCCCTGGCACCGCCCGATGATGATTTTGGTGGAACCGGTGGAATGCTTGAAGCCGATGAGATCGTATTTGACCAGACCGGGCGGGTTAACAAGTCATCAAGCGAGCAGGTCATCGACGCCGCAGACCAGCAGCCAGGTGAGGATGCCATGCGCGCCATGTGGTTACGCAAAGTGGAAACCCGACCTGCTGATTTCCTGGCAGCGAGATTTAACTACCAGTTGGCCACAAGGGAGAGTGAATCAAGCAGAGGCAATACGGCTGATGACAATGAATAGACATCTCCGAACCGTCGTTGTCCTTGCAGCGCTGTTACTGCCGCTTTTGGTATTTGCACAGGACAGCGACCTTAAGGCCGGCGTGGACATCAGCATCCAACAGCAACAGGAAATCTGGGCAGGCCAGCAGGTCACTGTCAATCTCGATTTGAAGACGACAGGTCTCAGCTTCTCCAATTCACATTTCAATTTACCGGAGGTCAGTGGTGCCTTCCTGATGCAGACCGACACCACGACGATAAAACTGAGTGAAAAGATTGGTGGCCAAACCTGGCAAATCGTCCGCTATCCAATTGCGCTTTATCCCCAGAAGGCCGGACGGCTGGAAATTCCACCGATCGATGTGCGCTTCAACACGTCTTCCGGATTCGGAAGTACAGAAAAGGCGTTTAACTTTAAGACCGAGCCGTTAGAACTGACTGCAAACCTGCCTCCGGGTGTCAGAGAAGGCGACCTGGTTGTTACGACAAACTCTTTTGAACTCGATTATAGCTGGCAGCCGGAGACCGCGACTGCGAACGTCGGTGACGCATTTACATTAACGGTCAGCAGGCAGGCTAAGGATATATCCGCGATGTTGCTTCCCCCGTTACCGGTGTTTCGTGCCGAAGGGCTTGCCGCTTACCCTCAAGCACCTGAAGTCAGCGATAAAACCGAACGCGGCGACCTGGCCGGTCAGCGGACTGACCGGATAATCTGGGTGGCAGAAAAGTCCGGTCAATACGATATTCCCGGTATCCGTTTCCAGTGGTGGGACCCCAACAGACGTGAACTTAAACAACAAATTGTGCCGGGCATGGGTCTGGACATTTTGCCATTGCCGGCAGAAACGGCAACCAGTGGCGAACCGGAACAACCAGGACCCAGATCCCGCAATACGTTGCATGTGCTAATACTTTTATTGTTGGCGCTGTTTGTCGGTGCCAACTGGTGGCGTTTCGGACGGAAATGGCCTGATCGGCACCAGGATAACGAAAAATCAGCATTTGCCCGTCTGCAAACAGCGTGCGCAAGCAACCAGGCCAGCGCGACCCATTCAGCCATCCATGCCTGGCTTGTATTTTTCCCACCCGCAAATACAGGTTATTCGAGGCCCGTTACCTTAAGTGAATTCGCCCGAATCTGTAAGGACAAACAACTGGCTGCGGAACTGGGGCGGTTGCAGGAAGCCCTGGTCTCTTCGAATAAAGACTGGCAGGGCGGTGATTTGTTAAGTTCGTTGCAAGGCATCCGCCGCAAGATCAACCAGCAGATTAAGGTTCAGTCAAAGGCCGGCTTGGCTCCGTTGAATCCTTAAAGATACCATCACTTTCTGACCCGACAGGGACCCCGCGCAACAAAAATGCAGGCCAGTGTAATTTTCTATTAATTCCGGTCAAGCAAGGCGCGGGCGGTGGCCACCTCATGGCGGTAAGTGTCCAAGATTTTCCCCAGTGCGTCTCTTACATCAATCGCCGGGGCCCACTCCAGTTCTGCACAGGTATTGTCAATATACGGTACGCGGTTCTGTATATCCTGGTAGCCCTTGCCATAGTATTCAATAGAATTCACCTCAACGATGTTCACGTTTCGGGCCTGTGGTTCATACTCCGGATAGTCGTATGACATTTCCAGCATCAACGATGCCAGTTCCTTGATGGAAAGATCATTCTGCGGATTTCCGATATTGTAAATTTTACCATCGGCTATCCCATCCTTGTTTTCCAGGATTTTTACCAGGGCCGAAACCCCGTCGGAGATATCGGTAAAACTACGCCGTTGCGTTCCACCATCAACCAACTTGATGTCTTCGCCACGTGCAATATGCCCAAGAAACTGGGTCACAACCCTTGAACTGCCTTCTTTCTGGGTATGCATGCTGTCCAACCCACTGCCAATCCAGTTGAATGGACGGAACAAGGTGTACTTAAGACCTTCCTGTTGACCGTAAGCCGCAATTACCCGGTCCAGCAATTGCTTGGCGCAGGAATATATCCAGCGCGGCTTTGCAATCGGTCCCAGTACCAGGTTGGACTCGTAAGGATGAAAGGCTTCATCTTCACACATTGCGTAAACTTCAGAAGTCGATGGGAATATCACGCGTTTTTTGTATTTCAC
>Ga0316193_10003132_pt1 | contig 11836 bp, 12 predicted proteins | sample MerIslsedime2_MG_FD_207735 | JGI IMG/M metagenome (GOLD analysis project Ga0316193, IMG submission 207735) | Coastal sediment microbial communities from Maine, United States - Merrow Island sediment 2 | ecosystem: Environmental > Aquatic > Marine > Coastal > Sediment | place: USA: Maine... | reverse complement strand
TGGGTGAGCCACGGCTGTGTTCGGCTCTACCCCGAGGACATATCAAGACTCTTCCCACAGGTTCCCGTGGGCACGCAGGTGCGCATTATCAACGAGCCCTATGTCGTAGGGTGGCGTGATGGTCAACTCTACCTTGAGGCACACCAGCCACTGTCGGAGGATGCCAGGCGCTGGAAAGGAAGCCTTGAACCGATGGAAAAGGCGGTGGAAACAAAAGCGTCCGATTTACCTGTCGAAGTAAGCTGGAAGAAGGCAAGAAAAATTGCAGGTCAGGCGCATGGCATACCGGTTCCCGTCGCCCCCGGCAGTCCTGACCTTGCGGAGATACTGGTTAAAGCGCCCCAGGTGCCAAGTACACCACCGTGGGCTCCGTTGAGCTACGAGCGGGAAAACACACTCAAGCCCACACCATCTGAAGACAAGCGAGTAGACAATGAGAATGGATTCCCACCGTCTTAGCGCCGCGATTCAGGCAACACGATTTCGTCCTTTCTCCTTCGCTTGATAGAGCGCCTGGTCAGCCTTGTAGACAAGGTCCTGCCAGTTTTCCGGCCTGCTCACAGCATCATTTCGGTATTCTGCAAGCCCGGCACTGATGGTGAGGACCTTATAGGGGCTCATGACATGTTCCAAACCGGCTGCGTGCAGTTTCTCAACCAATCGTTTGGTCAGGGTACGGACCACCACTTCCATGGAAAGCAACTCGAGTTCGCGGTTGGCGACTTCAAGCTCCTCGGTACGATCCTGAATGGCCTGCTCGATCAGCGTGCGCTGCAGTTCATTACATGAAAATGCGCATGGGCGAGGTCTGTATGTGTGACGATGCCTACCAGCCTGTTATCACCGTCGACTACTGGCAGGTGGCGGACTTTTTCGGCATGAGAGATCACCAGCGCATCGAACAATGACTGGTAACTCCGGACGGTATGTGGCGGTGCTGCCATGTAACCGGCCACAGGCTGTTCAGCCAGATCCGGGTTTTCGATGAGTGGCTCCATCACTTTCACCATGTCGCGTTCTGTGACAATACCGGCCGGACTGTTATCCTCCCCGATCAGGCAGCATGAATGCCCCCTGCTGCGCATATAATGAATTACGGTCCGCAGCGGCGTATCCGGTGTTACCAGTTCAACATGGTGGCTCATGAGTTCTGTGATGGGTATTTCTTTCACCTTGAATTCCCTGCCTGGTGGAAAACCTTGTCTTTTGTTTCCATCCTATCGGCCAGCCGGGGAAAACATGTTGCCGGCAGACGGGCCTTGAACGCCGGTGTGAAGACTCCATAACATATTGAGGGTCAATGCTTTTTATTTCTCCATGGCATCATCAAAAACCCCATAATGATAGGCCCCTTCAATCACACCGCTCGTATAATATCCTTGCAACCCCTTGAAATCCCCTTTTGCAAAATACACCTTCAGGCCAGGGCTCTCATCCATTGCCTTTTTTATATTTTCTACCAATTGATCATCGGCATTCCTCACCAGAACACCGCAAAACCCCGCTGTCAGAGGAAAAATATCGTTCCCGCTGTCCCCGCAAAATACAACATCCTGTTTCGCAGCGCCGAACTCCTCAGCCACATACTCCAAGGCAGTCTGCTTTGTTGCACTTGCAGGCAAAAAATCCAGAAGCCCCTTCCCGTCCTGTGAATCAAAACTGTATATGATTACTTCATCAAACCTTCCCTTCACCAGTTCTTCTACCTTTTTTAATACCTCGTCATTTTTATGATGCTCAACATAATAACTCTGCTTGAACTGGTTCAGATGCTCGCTTTCCTGTTCCCGCATACCATCAACCCTGGCAACAGCATCTCTTATTGCGCTGGCATCCCACCTTGGACTCGCGCGCCTGACATGAGCAATCCACCCATCATCAAACTTCCACTCACCATTCTCATACTTCCTTATCGAAGTACCGACATCACCACACAGAACATTTGGATATCTGACCCCGAATTCCTTTATCGCATTTTCAGTCAGAGTCAGATTTCGCCCAGTCACATAAACGACAAGAACATCTTGTTTTTCCGTCAGTTCATTAAACAAGTTGATGGCTTCGCTATCACCCTTCCAGCTGCCATTCGGGAGCAGCGTCCTGTCCAGGTCAGTAGCTAATATTTTCATATTAATCCTCCACGAAAACCCGATTCCGCTTCCGTATATTTGTTTAGCGGTACGACGTTACATATTCTTCGCAGGCTTCACCCTGATGTGTAACGTTAAAGCCATAGCTGCGTAAGTCAGCGTTCAGTGTCGCTACGCAACCATGATGTTTCCAGGTCAGGTGTAAGCGGTGCTCATCTGAGCTGTGAATCTCCAGCTCGCCGTCAAAAGCGGGCGATTTATTCCGCAGCCTCATGAGCTCCAGCTGGTCTCGCACAACAATTCGCGACAGTCCTTGTTCAATATCACTGTTTGCGAGTGTTGTGCGATTGATTTCTTTATGCCCACCCGCGCTGCCTTTGTCCGCCGCTGCATAATCGTTTTTACCGGCAAACAGATCCAGATACCACACTTGCGGGACACCCGGCATAAACATTTGAATTGCCCTGGCAAGACGCAACTTTCGTTCGTCTTCCCCCAGTGCGCTGAAGAACGTCGCATTTACCTGATAATACGATATCTTCTTGCCGTCCGGACCATACAGGTTCTTTACTCTTCCGCCCCTGTCCATTATTTCGTCGATGACAGTGTCGATTTCGTCATCGCTTAATAATCCCGTATTTGAGACGCCATCTACATCCTTCCCTCTCAGGTCAAGGACAGGGATGCCATCATGACAGCCAAGCATGTTGATCGTTTGTATATTTTTCTCCAATATCTCGCCAATCCAGTGCAAAAGATGCCTGTTGGTCCCGCGATCCAACGCATCAATAACCAAACCGGGAAAGAAAAAGTCGTAGATGGGGAATCCTTTGCTTGAGACTTTCTCATGCAGCCCATAGCCGTACTCAGCATGTATTTCAGGCAGCAGGATCAAGTCATACTTATCCGCTATCCGCTTCAGTCTGTCCAGATACTCCCACGTGCCGGGTTTATTGAAGAAATTGATCTCACCCGGTTCCTTGTGCAAATAAGCGAATGCGTCGAGCCTGACAAGCTTGCCGCCGTGTTCGCGCAGCTTCTTTAAGGTCTCATCGTAAAAATCCCACACCTCTTCCGATTGAGCGTTTAAATCCATTTGCCCAAAATATTTACGGTTCTGCTCGACAACGGAAACAATATCATCTTTGTGTTGGGAAAAGTCGCCTAAATCGATTTCGGCAACATCCCGCTTCGCATTCAATACATCATTCACGATCGCTGCAATGTTCTCCGCGTCCTCGTGTGTGAGTTCTTCGATCTCTAATGCCTGTAGCAGATCGTGGGCGGTGATCTCGTGATAAGCAATCTCCTGATAAAATGTATTCCAATAAGGCCTGTCGGAACCATCCGGAAAGCGTACTTTCAATATCGGAAGGCCTGGTTTTCTCATGAAAAGCTTCTCGAGATGTTCTTCATGTGGTATCACGTGACCGTCAGCACTCATCTCTCCGTGCGAATGCCAGAATTCATTCCAATCAATAAAGAAGTTCTTATATTTTGAGTTGTCCCCATGCTTCAATAGATCCTGAAACTGGGGAGAACCTACCGATAGGTGGTTCAAAACGAGATCAAACTTGAACATGACATTGAGCTCATGCAGTTTCTGCAGATCTTCCCGGGAAACAAGCTCATTATTGAGATCGTAATCTATGATAGAAAAGCCGCGATCCAAATCGCTATTAAAAACGGTAGGAAGGATGTAGAACAAAGAAAAAACATCTTTGAATTCCGGCCTCTTGAGCATACGTATTATATCAGCCAGGTTTCGCCCAATGCTGTCCGGGTAAGCGTTAAACATTACGCCTTTCGGCAGTCCTTTTTTCATCGATCCGACTTCGCTATTCATAGCGTCCGCTCTGTTACTGGCACGTCAATTTTTCCTTCTGGAATAGTCATCCATACCCTGAATTGACCAAAATGCAATTACACACCATGTGCGTATTGTAATGCAGTTACTAAGGAGTACAGAAGTAACTGTCACGGCAGATGTTCACCGCCCAGGGCATCGAGCATCGCAGGCAGGAAGTCCGACAGTTCCAGCATCATCAGGGAGAAATCGAGATCGAACCGGGTTGCCGGGTCGTCGGCGGCCGTATCGTCGGCTTCATCAGTGATAATATCCTCGAAACTAAGCCGTTTGATGGACAGATCTTCATGCAATATGCAAGACAGGCGCTGTTTCCAATGGATACCCAGTTTGACCGCATACTTGCCGTTTTTTATGTGATTGCGGATCTCTGCGGCAGAAAGATCCTGGCGCTTGCAGCTGATCACCCCGCCTTCAGGATCCGGGTGCGTCAGCTCACAGTCCTCTCCCAGCTCGAAGCCCGCCGGCATCGTCTCGCCATCCAGCCAGCGAGTCATGATGTCTCTGCCGGACTGTTTCACCTGCACCGGCGAGGCGGCCAGGTTGCCCAGCGTATCGCGCAGCAGGCTGATCAGCGCCTCGGCCCTGGTGGCGGAGGCACTGTCCACCACCAGCAGGTCACTGGTGGTGTCGATATAGGCAAACTGATTGGTAATGCGGATCAATGCGCGGGGCAGGAGGTCGACTATGATATCGTCTTTCATAGCTATCTTTTCGCGCCGCTGTACGTCCCTGGATTCGGCGGCTTCGATTTCTGCGACCCGGTCTTCCAGCAACTGACGCACCACGCTCGCAGGAATTATTTTCTCGGCCCCGCGTGCACAGATCATGATGCGTCCATTGGCGGCATGAACAAGCTGCTGGCCGTTACGCCCGAGCGGTGGCGCCCATCCGGCAGTGGCTGTCTCGCCCGGATTGCATTCCCTGAATGCTTGTTTCAGCAGACGTTTGTCAAGAGTCTCCGGCGACAGGTCAAAGTGTTGGCCGAGACGGTATAACTGAAGGTTTCTGAACCACATGGGAGCCCCCAAAAAGCGCTGTATTATGCGTAAAGAGTGTATTACTTGCCATGGTTATTTTCCCTAAATGGATGAAAGATCAGCGAGTTGACGACGACACGACGGCTGAAGTTGCCGAACGCGCCCTCACTTTTCGACCACCCGCGACAAACCCCCTATCATGCTGTGTTTATTGATGTTTTACGTGCCGCAGGAATGCCACCGGAATCGGTGCACAAATGTTAACCCAACGGTAACAAATAGCCTCTAATATTACTGAGCTTACAAATTTGCCGGGACAACAGAGGACATAATCAATATGACATCCAAACTCATTCTGACTGCATCACTGCTGACAACAAGCCTGCTTGCAACTCCTGCCCTACAGGCACGCGAACTGATTCAGAACAAGGGTTCCGACACCCTGGTGAACGTTGCCCAGGCATGGGCGGAGGCCTACCCGGAAGTCAATCCCGATGTCGCAGTTGCTGTATCCGGCGGTGGCTCCGGTACTGGCATTGCCGCCATGATCAACGGCACGGTGGATATCGCCAACGCCAGCCGCAAGATGAAGGACAAGGAGCTGAAGCTGGCCGAGAACAACGGTCAACACCCGGTTGAACATGTGGTCGGCTATGACGCCCTGGCGGTATTCCTGCACAAGGACAACCCGATCGACTCGCTGTCCATTTCACAACTGAAGGATATCTACAGCCGTGATCCCAAGGTCACCAAATGGTCTGATATGGGCATCACGGTCCCCGGCTGCAGCAGCGGTGAAATCGTAGTCGTCAGCCGCCAGAACAACTCCGGGACCTATGCCTACTTCCAGACGGCCGTGCTCGGCAAGGGCGGCAAGTTCCGCCAGGGCACGCTGGACATGCACGGCTCCAAGGACGTGGCCGATCTGGTTGAGAAGACCCCCTGCGCCATCGGCTACAGTGGCCTGGCCTATGCGACGGATCACCTCAAGATGGTCTGCATCGCCACCGACGGCGCGGACGCCTGTGTTGCCCCGAGCGTGGCAACCGCCAGCGACCGCAGCTATCCGATTGCACGGCCGCTGTTCATGTACACCAACGGCGAGCCGCAGGGCGTGATCAAGGGCTACCTCGACTGGATACTGAGTGATACCGGCCAGTGTATTTTATCGAACAAGGGCTATGCACCGGCTCGCGACGTCAAGTGCAACTGATTCCGCGCTCGTAAAACCGCGCGACCGGGCAACCGGCACGCATGCAGGAGCGGGGAAACCCGCTCCTGTTTCATTTGTATTTACAATTGAATATTGTGCTTGATACATGAATCATTCATTCTTCACCTGATGCAACCACGGGACACCAGACAATGAGCCACTATGAAGAACGCCTGGAAAGAGACCTGACCGGCATCCGTGAGCAAGTCGCAAGCATGGCTGAGCTGGTGGAGACAGCGGTCAAGAACGCGATGCACGCCCTGCAGACCGGCAACGACAAACTTGCTGCTGCAACGGTGATTGCCGACCATCCCATCAATCGCGCCATGCGCGAGATCGATGAGATGTGCCATAAGTTCATTGCCCTGCACCTGCCCAGCGCGAGCCATCTGCGTCTGTTGTCTGCTGTCATACGGGCCAACATCGAGCTGGAACGCATCGGCGATTATGCGGCTACCATTGCACGGGAGGCCTTGCAGTTATCAGCTCCGCCCGCCGGTTCAATGTCGCGTGAACTGGAACGCGTCGGCAGCGAAACCCAACTCATGCTGCGCCAGGCCGTCCGGTCCTTCAAGGAGCTCAATGCAGATCTGGCGAAGGGCACCATGATCATGGAAGAGCAGATGGAAAATGATCTGGATATCATCTACGGTGAGTTGATGGCGAATGACGACCGGGATGCCGTCAAGAATCTGTTGGCCACATTTGCCGTCTTCACTCAGTTGAAACGGGTCGCGGACCAGGCCAAGAATCTGTGTGAGGAAACGGTATTTGCAGTGACCGGCGATGCCAAGGCCCCCAAGGTGTACAACATCCTGTTTATCGATGAGGACAACAGCTGCCAAAGCCAGATCGCCGAGGCCATTGCCCGCAAGAACTTTCCCGGCAGCGGTAACTACATAAGCGCCGGACGCTCGCCTGCAGCAGCCCTGAACCCGGTTATGGTGGAATTTCTCGGCAATCACGGCTTGAACATTGATGACAAGGCCCGGCCAAAACCCGTTGACATGACCCCGCTGCAACTCACCACCCAGCATGTCATTGTCAGCCTGCAGGGATCGGTTAAATCATATTTCCAACAGATCCCCTTCCATACAACACCGCTGGAGTGGGACGTAGGCCCTGCCCCGGAAAACGGTGATGCAAGCGGCATCCAGCGACTGGAAGAGATCTACCGTGAAACAGCCGTCCAGGTCCGTGACCTGATGGAAACACTGCGTGGCGAAGGAGCACCTTGAGATGTCCGGCCAGCAACTGACGAAGACAGCCGATATGGCAACATTCGATCGCCGCAACGCCGACTGGTATATCGACAAACTGGTGCAGGCGCTGGTATTCATCGGCGGCATCTCGGCCATCATCTTTGTCGTCGGGATTTTTGTCTTCATCACCAAGGAAGGCCTCGGTTTCATCCTCGACCGCTTCGACTTTATGGAATTCTTCACCTCGCCCTACTGGTATCCGGCGGATGAAGATGCCCCGGAATACGGCATTCTCGCACTGATCGCCGGCACCGCCAGCGTCACCGGACTGGCGATGGTGGTCGCCATCCCGTTCTCGCTGGGCGCAGCCATCTTCATTGCAGAATTCGCCACCGGCAAGACCCGCGAGACCCTCAAGGTACTGGTGGAGCTGCTGGCAGCCATCCCCTCGGTCGCGTGGGGATTCATTGGCCTCACCATCATGAACCCGCTGATTATCGAATTTTTTGACGTACCGGTCGGACTGAACGTGCTGAACGCCGGCATCATTCTCGGGCTGATGGCGGCCCCCATCATGACCTCCATCGCGGAAGACGCACTCAAGGCTGTGCCCGACCGTTACCGGGAAGCCGCCGAGGCCATGGGTGCCACGCGCTGGCAAGTGATCTACAAGACGGTACTGCCGGCTGCCAAGAACGGCCTGCTGGGCGCTGTCCTGCTGGGTGTCGGCCGGGGCTTCGGCGAGACCATGGCGGTGCTGATGGCAACCGGCCATTCGATCAACATCCCCGGCAGCGTCTTCGACTCGGTACGCGCCCTGACGGCCACCATCGCTGCCGAACTGGGAGAAACCGCCGTCGGTTCCGATCACTACCAGGTACTGTTCACGATCGGCATTTTCCTGTTCCTGATCACCTTCATCATCAACCTCACCGCCGACCTAGTCGTGCGCGGCATACGCAAGGGGTAGGTACTAATCATGTTCGAGGCATCTGAACTCAATCTACGGAACCATCGGGTCCAGCGGCTCTACAAACTGCTGTTCCTGCTGATGACCCTGTTGCTGATTGTGCCGGTCATGCTCATCCTCGGCACCCTGATCGCCAAGGGTGGTTCGGTGATCTCCATCGATTTCCTGTTCACCAGCCCGACCGACGGCATGACGGCCGGCGGCCTGTTTCCCGCCCTGTTCGGTACCGTCTGGCTGGTGGCCGTGGCCCTGCTGATCTCCGTGCCGCTGGGTATCGCAGCGGCCATCTACCTCAGCGAATACGCCGGCAACAACTGGTTCACGCGCATCATCAACCTCGCCATCATCAACCTGGCTGGTGTGCCGTCCATTGTGCACGCCCTGTTCGGTGTCGGCGCCTTCGTGCTGTTCTTCGGATTCGGCACCAGCATCCTGGCCGCCAGCCTGACGCTGGCGATCATGACCCTGCCGGTGGTGATCGTCGCGACCCGCGAATCCCTGCAGGCCGTGCCCTATGCGTTCCGCGAGGCCTGCTGGAACATGGGCGCCACGCGCTGGCAAACGATCCGCCGGGTGGTGCTGCCGAATGCCATCTCCGGCATCCTGACCGGCGTCATCCTGGAAGTCTCACGCACCTCCGGTGAGACCGCGCCCATCATGTTTACCGGCGCCGTGTTCTTCACCCCGTTTCTGCCACAGGGGATATTTGACCAGACCATGGCCATGTCCCTGCACCTGTTCGTAGTCTCCACCCAGGTACCCGGTGTCCCCGAAAACCTGCCCTACGGTGTCGCCTTGGTACTGATCGCCATGGTACTGCTGATGAACAGCATCTCGATCGTCTTCCGCACCTGGTTGCGGGGCAAGAAAAAATGGTAGCCGCCATGCCAACAACAGCCAGCGCATCCGATCCGCAGCAGGCACCAGTCAAGCTGGCCGTGCGCGATCTGACCATCAAGTACGGGAACACTACCGCCCTCGGTAACGTCAGCCTGGAAATCAGGGAACACGAGATCTTCGGCATCATCGGTCCGGCCAATGCCGGCAAGACCTCGTTCCTGAAGTCCCTCAACCGCATGAATACGTTCAACTCCAACATGCAAGTTGAAGGCGACATCCTGTTCAACGGGCTGAATATACGGCAACTCAAAAATATCTATGCCCTGCGCTCCCGTATCGGCGTGGTATTCCCCCTGCCGGTGGGCCTGCCACTGACCATTTATGAAAATGTGGCCCTGGCCCCGCGGCTCTCGGGCCTGAAAAACAAGGCCGAACTCGATGTCATCGTGGAACGCTGCCTGACCCGCGCCGCACTCTGGGACGAGGTCAAGGACCGGCTGGATTCGCTGGGCAGTCTGCTCTCCGGCGGCCAGCAGCAGCGCCTGACCATTGCCCGCGCCCTGTCGCAGGAACCCGAGGTACTGATGCTTGACGAGTTCTCGATCGCGGTGGACCCGGTGACGACAATGCGCATCGAGGATGTGCTCAAGGAACTCAAACACGAAATGACCATCATCCTGGTCACCAACCTGGTACAGCAGGCCCGGCGCCTTGCCGGCCGCACCGCGTTTTTCCTGAACGGCGAGTGCGTGGAGATCGGCGAGACCGAGGACCTGTTTACCGGCGAGGTCAAGGATGCCCGCACCCGTGATTATGTTGAAGGCAGATTTGGCTAACAATGAAGCAGAAAGAAACTGGATAACCCATGAACACAAACAGCCAGGCAATGACTGAAACAGCCCCTGATTACGCCATCCAGACAGAAAAACTGAATCTCTGGTACGGCACGTTCCAGGCGCTGTTCGATATCGACCTCGACATCAAGCAGGGAATCATTACGTCCATGATCGGTCCGTCCGGCTGCGGCAAGTCCACCTTCCTGCGCAGCGTCAACCGCATCAATGAACGCCTTGGCTATGTCCGCATCAACGGCAAGATCAACGTGTTCGACCACAACATCTATGATCCGGCCGTGGAACTGGTACAGGTGCGCAAGCAGGTCGGCATGGTGTTCCAGCGCCCCAACCCGTTGCCCATTTCGATCCGCGACAACGTACTGTTTGGCTACCGACTACACACAAAGGGAAAGCAAACATCACGCAGTGAACAGGACAAGATCGTCGAGGATTCGCTGCAGCAGGTGCTGTTGTGGGACAAGGTCAAGGACCGCCTGAATGACCGGGCCACGGAACTTTCACTGGAAGAACAGCAGAAACTGTGTATCGCCCGCCTGCTGCCGGTCAAACCCGGATTGCTGCTGATGGACGAGCCCTGTTCCGCTCTCGACCCCAAGGGTACCGAGGCCGTGGAGGAACTGATCTGGGAGCTGCGTGGCAAGTACACCATCCTGATCGTCACACACAATATGGCCCAGGCGCGCCGCGCCAGTGAGGAGTGCATCTTCATGCTGATGGGCAAGGTCGTAGAACACACCGCCACCGACGACATGTTCGTGACACCGGCAAAACAGGAAACCGCCGACTACATCGAAGGTCGCTACGGGTAAATCACACCCAATCCTTGCAGCCCATGACTACGATTCTTGTCGTTGATGACGATCCAGCGATACGCGAAATGCTGCAGTTGGCACTGACGCGTGGTGGCTTCAGCGTGCAGCAGGCCGGCAGCGCACTCGAGGCCCGCGACCAACTTTCGAAACTGACTCCCGACCTGATCCTGCTGGACTGGATGCTGCCCGGTCAGTCGGGGTTCGAATTTGCACGCCACCTAAGGCGCAATCCCACGCACAGGAAGATCCCTGTCATCATGCTGACCGCCCGGGACCAGGCGGAGGACAAGGTCGCGGCCCTGGATGCCGGTGCCGATGACTATGTGTCCAAGCCGTTCTCGATTATTGAACTGCAGGCACGCATCAAGGCCGTACTGCGCCGCAGCAGCAGCAGCGCGGCGGAAGTCATGGAAATCGGCACGCTGCGCCTGGACCCCGCCAGCCACCGGGTCAGCATCAACGGTGCACCACTGGAGCTTGCCCCCATGGAATACCAGCTGCTGCTGTTCTTCATGACCCACAGGGAGCGGGTCTACAGTCGGCAGCAATTGATCAGCCTGGTGTGGGGTGCCGGCGCCTATGTCGAGGACCGCACCGTGGATGTACACATCCGCCGCCTGCGCAAGGCCATGGAACCCTCTGGTAACGACCAACTGATCCAGACCGTACGCGGCAGCGGCTACCGGTTCTCCACACGACAGTGACCGGGCAAGCTAACTCTTGATTCAGGGAGTATGATGTGACTCATGCCAAAACACTGGGAAGAAGAACTCTGGATTTTCTCAGGGATAACGGCCATCGCCGGGCTGGCGGGCTTGCTCACGGGGCAACTGCTGCCCTGCCTGCTGTCAGGTCTGCTGGCGTACCTTGGCTGGCATGTATACCAGCTGGTGGGCTTGCTGCAACGGCTCCGGCATAACAAGCACGCCGCAGGCAGGGCACTGGGGCTGTGGAAGGCTGTAAACAACGCCCTGCTGGAACAGAAAACCGCCGGGCACGCATGCG
>Ga0316193_10003131_pt1 | contig 11836 bp, 13 predicted proteins | sample MerIslsedime2_MG_FD_207735 | JGI IMG/M metagenome (GOLD analysis project Ga0316193, IMG submission 207735) | Coastal sediment microbial communities from Maine, United States - Merrow Island sediment 2 | ecosystem: Environmental > Aquatic > Marine > Coastal > Sediment | place: USA: Maine... | reverse complement strand
TCATGGACCTATGTCCGGTGCAGGTCCAGAAGGGTTGTGACGACTGGCGTTCGGACTAGTGCGGCTGGATGGGCCGCGCACGGGCAGCAAGCACGACGCACAGGAACGAACGCCCGTGCCGATCTCGAGTGACGCCGCGAGCCCGGATCCCGTCCAGGTCGCGGCGCCGTCTATTCGGCTACGGTCGATACCGCTGGTTGTTCTTCGCGGAGGTCGATATTGATGCTCGTCATCGCCTCGATCGCGTGCTCGGCGCAGAGATACTGGCCCTCGAACTCGACGACCGCGATGCCCTCGCAGATGTAGCAGATGAACCCCGTGGGGTGTTGTGTAGACATGCCCTCCATTCCCAAGCACAGCTTGGTCGATGGTGGCTGTGTCGTACAGATGGATTCAGAGGACTTCCAACGTGACTAGCCCTCGGCCCCATCACGCGTTCCGGCATGTCGGATGCCTTCAGTCGGTCGTCACCGACTCGGCGAGTTCCATCTCGCCAGTCTTCTCCCACGATTCGCACAGTCCGCGCAGATCGGAGTCGAGGTCCCGATAGTTGCCGGGTAGCGCACATGCCTCGTGTGACGTCTTGTCGGGCCACTCTTCGAATACGACGTAGGTTCCATCCGGCTGGGCGAACAGGCGCGAGCCGAGGCTGCCGCAGTGATCTCGTTTGGCTTCGGCGATCGTCCTCCAGCACACGGAGAACGGCTGGCGCTGATCGGGCCGCACCTTGATTGCATACGTCACGACATACATTGGGACCTCCTTGATTCAAACCCTAGACACCAAAGGATTGAGCTGTTGCGGGTCAGGTTCCCGGGACAGACTTGATATCCGGGAGGCCGCGGTAGCGCTCCGCGTAGTCGATGCCGTACCCGACAACGAACCCCTGGGGGATCCAGAGGCCCATGTAATCCGGGGGAGCGGCGCCTTCCCGCACAAGGAGGGAGCAGGTCTTGACTTCGCTCGGATGGCCGGCACGGACCCGGTCTGCTACGAAATCGAGGGTCAAGCCGGTATCGAGGATGTCCTCCACGAGCACGACCGATCGGCCGGTCACGTCGTGCTCGATGTCCTTCGTGATCTCGACAGCACCCGACGAAACCGTGCCCTTGCCATACGAGCGAGCGCGAATGAAATCGATCTCGACCGGAACGCTCATGGCCCTCACCAGATCAGCGAGGAAGATGAATGATCCGGTGAGGATTCCTACGAGTAGAGGGACCTCGTCCTGATAGTCCGCCGAGACCTCACCTGCGACACGTTCGACGGCTGCGGCAATCTCGTCCGTACTGAAGCGGGATTCGAGTTCCATGGAAGCGATTCTACGCCACCGGATGCCTCCGATGCGATATGATGGCGGCGGGTAGAGGAGGGGGTCCGTATGAGTGAATACGAACTGGTGGAATTCGTCGAACCGGCTTTCCAGGAAGGCGGTTCGTTCGCGGGGACGCTCGAGCGGGTGCTGGGTGTTTATGACATCGAGGCGGAGGCGATCGCAGCTGGTCGCAGCGCCTGGAATGCCTTCCGTGCATCGGGCAGCACCGACGTGGCGTGGTGGATTGTGCGCGCCCCAGGTGAGTCGCTGGCGCGATGGATCGCCGACGCGGCAAGCCCGGTGGAACGGGTGCTCGATCTCAGGACAAACGAGCTCGTCGAGGTTCGGTGATCGAGCCGGCATCGTTCGAAGCTGAGGTTCGTGAACTCCATGCGTTCTTCGGGCGGTGGTACTCCGGCGTGGCGGCCGTGAGCGAGTTCTCGCGCCTGGACGTCCTTGCCGACTCATTCGTCCTGATCGGACCAGACGGCCGCTCGAGCAATGTGGCGCAAGTGCGCGCGTTCGTTGAAGCAGCCTACGGGCGCCGGCCGACCGGTTTCAAGATTCGGAATGTCTCTGTCCGAACCCATGCCCCGGTCGGCACCTACGAGGAGTGGCAGACTGTCGACGATGTCACGACCGGTAGGATCTCAACGGCCGTGATGATGCCCGACCCGGGTACACCGAACGGTCTTCGGTGGGTGCACCTTCACGAGACCTGGCTTCCCGAGGCACGACCGTAGCGACGGTTCAGATCGATCAGCTGTTCCGGAATCCGTTCGTCGGCGATTTGGTCCCCGGTCACGCGCCATCGCCAGTTCGCGTCGGTGGTCCCGGGGATGTTCATCCGCGCTGACGAGTCGAGCCGGAGAAGGTCCTGCAGAGGGGCGATTGCGACCATGGCGCGCGACGCCCAGAGAGCCTCGAGGAATCCTGCAACCGGATCGTTCTCGTCGAGTGTGAGGTAGCGGGCTGCGAACTCCCGCTCGTCGTCGGGCGCTGTTCGCCACCAGCCGATGGTCGTGTCGTTGTCATGGGTTCCCGTGTACGCGATGGCTTCGATCGGGTAGTTGTGGGGCAGAAACGAATCGGACTCGTCGGACGAGAACGCGAAGGTGAGCACGCGCATCCCAGGGAAGCCAACGTGATCGAGCAGAAGTGGGACCTTGGGCGAGAGATCGCCGAGGTCTTCGGCGATGATGGGCAAGTCGCCGAGTTGGGCCCGGACCGCCTCAAAGAACGCAATGCCGGGCCCGTCTCTCCATTCGCCGTCGACGGCGGTCTCGGCCCCCGCCGGAATCACCCAGTAGTCGGCGAAGGCGCGAAAGTGATCGACGCGAGCTACGTCGGCGATGCTGAACGTCGAGCGGAGCCGGTCGATCCACCAAGCGAATCCAGTCTCCTTGTGCCGACTCCAGTTGTAGAGGGGATTGCCCCAGAGTTGCCCCGTCTCCGAGAAGTAGTCGGGCGGCACGCCCGCGACCACCGTTGGGCGCCGCATCTCGTCAAGCAGGAACAGATCGGGATTCGACCACACGTCGGCCGAGTCTCCCGCCACGAAGATCGGAACATCGCCGATGATCTGCACTCCGCGGTTTGTCGCATGACGGTGGAGCTTGTCCCACTGGCGGAAGAAGAGGAATTGCGAGAATCTGGTGCGGTCGATCGCATACGAGAGTTGTTGCCGAGCTGCGGCGAGTGCTCTCGGCTCCCGGAGACGAAGCTCGTCGGGCCAGTCCTGCCAGCTGCCGCCACCGTGGGCAGCCTTGATGGCCATGAACTGGGCGTAGTCGTCGAGCCAGAACTGCTCGGACCTGAACCGCTCGAATTCCTCCGCGATGGCCGGATCACCACCGCGGCGTCGGAATCGAGAGTACGCGGAAGCAAGGACATTCTGCTTCCACGGAATCACCGAACCGAAGTCGACATACTCGTCGGGGAATTCCGGCATCTTCGGTGGTTCGATGAGGCCGTCGTCGACGAGCAGATCGGGGGCGATCAGGTTGATGTTGCCGGCGAAGGCAGAGAAACACTGGTACGGCGAATCACCGTAGCCGGTCGGGCCGACGGGGAGGGTCTGCCAGAGACCAGTGCCGGTTGCCGCAAGGAGATCAACCCATTGATAGGCACCGGCCCCGAGATCACCGACCCCGAAGGGACCGGGGAGGGAAGTCGGATGTAGGATGACGCCCGAAGATCGATCGCTGCTGCGGAGTCCTTGCATGGCCCCATTGTGTACATGTGGCGGTCGCAGTTCCGACTCGAGGAGAAGCCGTGCACACGATCCCGCATCTCGTGCTGGCCAACGCGCAGCGACTACCGGACAAGCCGGCGCTGCGGCGGCGCGTTGACGGCGCGTGGATCGCGACGTCGTGGAGCGAATACGCGGCAGCTGTGATCCGCACCGCCAACGCCATGGTCGCCTCCGGGATCGAGCCCGGGGACCGCGTCGCGATCCTCTCCTACAACACGCCGGAATGGGTGATATTCGACGTTGCCGCCATGGCCGTCGGTGCGGTTCCGGTCGGCATCTACTTCTCGAGTTCTGCGGAGGAGATCGCCGACGTGCTCGAGCAGTCGGCTGCGCGGATCGTTCTCGCCGGGACGGATGCGCTCGCCGACAAGGTCAACGCTGCTTCGCATCCATCCCTTGACGTGGTTGTCGGTGTCGAGGAGGCCCCGGCCGGAGGCCTGTCATGGCAGTCGTTCCTTGAACGAGGCGACGACATCCCGGATGACGTGCTCGAGGAACGCCTCACCGGTCTTCAGCCCGGCGATCCGGCCACCCTGATCTTCACAGCTGCGGGATTTGGAGGTTCCCTCGGCGTTGTGTTGACGCACGACAACCTCGTGTTCGCGTCGGGGGTTGCCGTTGAGGTATTCGAGCCGACGAGCGCCGATCGTGTCCTGTCGTACCTCCCCCTATCCCACGTGGCCGAGCAGATGTTCACGATCCACATTGCCGCACATGCCGGATACTCCGTCGCTTTCGCCCAATCGGTTGGAAGGATCCGGGTTGACCTCCCTGAAATCCAGCCGACGATCTTCTTCAGCGTGCCGCTCGTGTGGTCCGGATTCGAGCGAGCCATCCGGGCGCAGATCGCCGCACTCGAAGGGTGGAAGTCGAGAATCGCCGAATGGTCGATGCGTGTGTCTCGCACAGATATCGCGGCCAGGAACGCGAGCCGGCGACGGTCGCTAGTTGGGCGGGCTTCGGTGGCGGTCGCCCGGCTGTTGTTCACGAACAAGGTACGCAGAGCGGTCGGGTTCGGGGACCTCCGGCTGGCGTTCAGTGGCGCCGTTTCAGCGGATCCGGAGACCCTCGAGTACTTCTCCGGCCTTGATCTCGTCATTCGCGAGGTCTACGGGCTCTCCGAGGCCTCAGGTCCGTCGATCATCACGCAAGAAGGAGCAACGCGATACGGCTCGGTCGGGTTTCCGTTCCCCGGCATCGAAGCCGGCCTTGCCGACGACGGGGAGATCGTGCTGCGCGGCCGAAGTGTGTTCGCCGGATACCTCAACAACGCGGAAGCGACGCGCCATGCGTTGCGTGATGGGTGGCTCCACACCGGGGATCTGGGATCGATCGGCTCGGACGGTCTCTTCACGATCACCGGCCGCAAGAAGGACATCGTCATCACGACGGGTGGGAAGAACATCTGTCCTCAACCGATTGAGCAGTTGCTCCGACAGGATCCGGTCATTGTCGACGCAGTGATCGTCGGCGACGGGTACGACCAACTGGGTGTGCTCGTCTCGGTGGTTGGGGGGCTGGACGAAGACGAGGCGTTGGCACAGGTCGAGCGACGCGTGCAAGCGGTCAATCAGCGTTTCGCTCGGGCAGAACAAGTCCGAAGGATCGGGCTGCTTCCACGAGCGCTATCGATCGAGGCCGGCGAGCGTTCTGCGTCGGGGAAGGTTGTCCGGGACGTTGTCGTCGAACGCTTCGCGGACGAAGTCGCGGACCTGTACCGCTAGCTCGGTACCCACCGGTAGCATCCGCGCTTCCATGAGCGAATCCGAAACACCTGTCATCGACATCACTGAAGAGGCACTCGCAACGATCCTCGAACTGCGTGAGGGCGAAGCGATCGACGACCTCCATCTCGCACTCCGGATCAGCGGTGTCGGGGCGAACGGCTACGTCTATGAGACCGCATTTCTGCGTCCCGAAGATGTGATGCCGGCCGACCACGTCGAGCGTCATGACGGTCTCCCGGTCGCCATTGCGGAGGGTTCCGTCGATGATCTTCGGGGTGCGGTTCTCGACCTTTCGTCCTCCGGTCCGTCCGCCGGGCTTGTGATCCGAAACCCGAACACGCCGAGCCCGGGCTTGGGGCTCGGAGACGAGATCGAGTTGACCGGTACAACCGAGGAAAAGGTGCGTCAGTTGCTCACCGAGCAGATCAATCCTGCGATCGCATCACACGGCGGCATAGCCAATCTCATTGGGGTCGACGGATCGCGCGCCATGCTCGAACTGGGCGGCGGGTGCCAGGGTTGTGGCCTCGCAGCTGTGACCCTGCAGCAAGGGATCGAGAAGGCAATCCTCTCGGCCGTGCCCGAGATCACAGAAGTCGTTGATGTCACGGACCATTCACTCGGCGCGAACCCGTACTTCTAGGTCCCGGTGAAACATTGACGGGGACGGCGCCGGTTGGGCGTCGGTCCGGGCGGGCAGCCGAGCGTCGGTGCCGCCCCCGCCAAACTTGTTCAGACAGCCTCGAACGCCGGCGATTCCTCCGGATCGGCGTCCTCTGCCGCGTCGGCAGCCACGAAGTTGGTGCGCAAACCGGCCATCGCCGCCATGGTGTCGCGACCACCCTCCGCGCCGATGCGCGGGAGCTTTGCCGAGCGGCGGGAGTAGAACGATCGACGCACGGCTTCGGGTGATCGCTCGTCCGTGATGCTTCCAGTCTGGCTGGTTGCCGCTTCGGTCGACTCGGAGGCAATGTCGGCCTCGACGGTGACGGCAACATCGTCGACCGCAATCTCCGTGTCGAGGGGCTCTTGTTCGGTCGCCGGCTCGGCCGGGCGAGCGTCGGTGACCACGATCGCGATGTGATCCTCTTGATCTCCTGGGGCGGGGGCAGACGGGATGACATCGGCACGAGGTTCGGGCGTTGTCGTTTCCTCGACCACCTCGGTGTTTGCCTCTTCAACCTCGTGCGAAACCGACGGTGCATCTTGCGGCCGCTCGGCGTCGGCGGCAACAGCTTCTGATGCCGGCGGGCGACTGCTGAGCTCGCGTTCCATCGCGGCGACGATCTGTTGCATCTCGTCTATGCGCTGCTGGAGGGCATTCTCCCGCTCAGAAGGACCGTCAATCGGGATCTCAGCCGCACCGTCGACGCGGGCGACTGCAGCGGCTTCTGCGCGGGCTTCACCGACGATGGTTTCGGCTTCCTTACGAGCCCCGGTGACGAGCTGGAATGCCTGCATACGCGCCTCGGTGACGATCCGGTCACCTTCCTTGCGGCCATTGGCCGAAAGCTCCCCGGCCTGGTGTCGTGCGGCTTCGAGCATGTCGTCCTTGGCCTTTGTGGCGGCAAGGATCGTCAGATGGACGGCCTCTTCTTGGCGCTTCGCCTCTTCGAGCTCAGATTCGAGCGCTGCAATCCGAGCCGCCGCCTCATTGAGCATCCGATCGTTGTCCGCTGCGGCAACGTCGAGGAATGCCTCGACGGCGTGGGGGTCGTAGCCGCGCTTCGCGATCGGGAAGCGGTCGTACTCGTTGTCTGTGCGCATAGGCGAGCTCCCGAAGATCCTGTTCCGGGTGCCCTCTTCTGTCGCCGACTGCCCACGAAGAGTGTATCACCGACCACGGAAGGTGGTCAACTAGTCATTTCGTGTGGGGACGGAGTGATCATTCGCGTCTGCGCAGTCATCTGAACGAGCCTGAGGTCGGCGAGTGCGTCGTCGATGTCGGCGAGGAATTCGTCCCGTGCCTCCTGGTCCCCACGTCCGAGGAGGCCGGCGTTGGCGGCGAGTGCGATTCCCGAGTTGAACAGTTCTGTCGACAGCGACTCGGGAGTTGTGATCTTGCCTTGCGCTGCGGTCTGGCGTCCAAGCAGCAACGAGCGGTGAGCAATGGTCTTGGCGTCCAGCGTCTCATTCGGGTCCGCTTGTGAAATCACGGCTGCGACGATGCGGTAGGCCTCGAGGAACGGGAGCAGCACCGCCGGACTCACGGGTGGATCGAAGGCGTCGGCCACGGTCTCCAAGTCGCCGTTGTTCACAAGATCGACACCGTCGGGGCAGGCGAGCATGAGTTCCTCGATGATCGAGTCTCGGAAGTGGGCTCGTCCCTCGAAGAAGAAGTCGAACTTGAGAATGGCGCGCCAACCGAACGCCCGCGCGAGCAGTTCTTCCAGTCCCGTCGTTCCGCTGCGCGCCATTCCAGCGACCGCCGCTTCGACGATCGACCGATTGACGAAGAAATGGATGATCGTGTTCCGGTAGTACGCGGCGGCGAGGTGCTGGTCGCTCTCGATGACATACACCACGTTGGTGAGCCCCTCGACACGAGACACCACCTTGCTCAGCGCCAGTTCGTCGAGTGCTGAGCGTACGGTGTCGGTGTTGAGTTCGGTTCCCGGAGTAGCGGTGGTCGGCAGGTCACGACGACGCACATATTCAACGAACGGCTCGAGTGCAACGGCGGTCTCATCCACCGTCAAACCCTCAGACGGGTGGCTGAGGAGCGCAAGCGTCACAAGGCTGATCGGTGTGATCGGCGTGACGTCGTTGATCCGGTTCGAGAGCTCGAATGCCATCTTCGGGATGATGTAGCGGCCGCGTTCTGTTTTCAGGCTGGTGCCCATCGGCAGGGTCTCATGGAGTGACAGGGGCTCGCCGAAGCGGACGTGAATGGAGCCGTATCGCCGGTGAAGATTGCCGATGAACTTCAGTGCCCACCCAAAACCCTCCTTCTCCTTTTCGCCGCCGCGTTGCTCGGATGCGTACGAGCCGAGGTCTGAGATCTGGTCATAGGCGATCGAGACCGGGATGAAGACGATGTCATCGACGAGGCCCTGCAAGTAGGCATCGACGACATAGGACAACATGCCGAGGCGTGGAGAGCGGAGCTTCCCGGTTCTCGATCGTCCGCCCTCGAGATACCACTCGAGTGGGAAACGCTTCTCGAGGAGGTAGTCAACGTATTGGCGGACCGTGAACTTGTACGGGGCGTTGTCCTTGAATTCGCGACGGATGAAGAAGATCCCGGATCGACGCAGCAGGGGACCGATCGGGAAGAAGTTCATGTTGATGCCGCCCGCGGTGTGGTTGGGCGGGAATTCGTTCTGGTACAGCACGTACTGGAGAACGAGGTGGTCGGAGTTCGACTTGTGTGACGGCAGGAACACGAGGGGGTGGTTCTCGCCGATCTGGTAGAGCTCGCGCAGATCGTCGGCCGAGTAGACGAGCTGTCGATAGCCGAGGCTGAGCACCCAGGCCATGACTCCGGTCACGATGTCGATGACGAACGGGGTGTGTGTCGCAGCGACTTCCTTGAGGTACCGGCCCGTCCGCTTCTGCATCGAACCGAGGGACTCGCCCTCGTCGATTGCGAGGCGTGCGACGCCCTTCTGGAAACCCCGCGACCAGAACAGGTCCTCAGCGAGGAACTTGGGCACCTTGTATCGGGCGCCCCTCAGGGTTCGCTCGGCTCGCTCGAGTGCGATCCAAGCCTTGAGCGCGACGAACTCCGCGAGTGACGTTCCTTCCGCCGGACCGCGTCCGCTGGGATCTCGCCATCGGATCTCGAGGTCGGACTTGGTTCCGGCTTCAGCGACGATGATTCGGAGTCGATCCGAGTGCATCGTGCGGATCCAACGCTGTCGAAGAACGTTCGGATCACGCGGGTCGCCGAACATGAGGACATCCTTGAGCGACACACGACGATCTCCGCCTTGCTTGCCGGCGAGCCACACCACTCGCAATGGAATCATGATCGGGTCATCACTCTGGGCGAGGCGAGCCTCCAAGCGTGGGTCGGTGCGCTTGCGGCGGCGGAGCATGCGGCCCGCTGGGATGTAGGCCTTGTCGACGCGGACACCTTCAGGCTGATTACGTTCGATCCAACCCTTGATCAGCTCGCGTTCGATCGTCGATTCGGCGTCGATGAGGAGGAGGAACGGTCCATCGCCGTGTACCGGCCACGGCGGTTCGTCGTTCAGTGGTGGATCCCAGACGGCAGGCATGTCGGGCTACTGATCGTCGTTCTGGACGAGGCCGGAGACCGTGCCCTTTGCCGTGTTCCAAAGGTCGCCGGCCTTGCCGGTTGCGGCGGCGGCAGCTCCGGTTGCGGCTCCGGTCGCCGTACCGGCCATATCTCCAGCGCCGGAGAGCATCGAGCTGATCTGGTCGGCCGCGTCCTCGGGGAGGCGGTTCTTCATCCAGTCCGCGGTGACTCCGAGCATCTCCCTCGCCTTGTCGGCCGTGACGCCGGTCTTCTCCATGATCTGCGCGATGAGCTCGTCCATGACTCTCCTTCGTCGTGCTCTACGAGTGTACCGCGGCAGCCGGACGCGCTCCGGGTCAGTCCCAACCGAGTTCGTGGAGGCGGTCGTCGTCGATGCCGAGGTGGTGGGCCATCTCGTGGAGGACGGTCACGCGTATCTCGGCGCGGAGCTCCTTGTCGCTGAGCCCGAGCTCGAGGTGCGGTTGATAGAAGATGACGATCCGGTCCGGTGTGACACCGAAGTAGTCGATACCACGGTCGGCCAGGGACACACCGTCGTAGATTCCAAGGATCCCGTGCCCCTCCGGGTCTTGCTCCGCCGTCGGCCAATCCTCGATGTCGACGACCAGATTGTCGACCCGATCAATCACCCAATCCGGCAACTCCGCGAGTGTCTCATCCACCGCATGCGAGAACTGCGCCCGGTTCATGAGTGCGAATCTTTGGGTCGATTCCTCCCCCTGAGGGGGAGGTGGCAGCGGCGCAGCCGCCGACGGAGGGGGTCAGACCTCGAGGCCTGGCGAAGACAGTCCCGAATCGCCCCGCGCTCCGCTGGCCGCGTTCGGGCTTCATGCCCCATTCGAGGTCCTTCCATCTGCCCGAGCCTAGATCCGACCACCGCTACACTTTCCGCTCCCGGGCGCTTAGCTCAGCGGGAGAGCGCTGCCTTCACACGGCAGAGGTCACTGGTTCGATCCCAGTAGCGCCCACTCCTGGAACCCTTATGTTTGTTGGGTTTCTTAGCTCAGCCCCCTTCCTTCGTCCCTGTTTCGTGTGCGCCGCGACCACAATGCGTCCACATCAGAAGGCTCCCAGGGAGGTTCGAGGGTGTCTGCGGCGTTGCGGTCGAGGCCTTCGTAGAGGTGGCCGTAGACGTCGAGGACGGTCTTGACGCTGGTGTGTCCGAGTCGGGAGGCGATGACTGCGGGGTGGGTGCCTTGGGCGATGAGGAGGGCGACGTGGCTGTGTCTGAGGTCGTGGAACCGCATGGGTTGGCCGATCGAGTCTGCGACGGCGGGGAGCCAGATGCGGCTGCGGAAGGTGTTGCGGCGGATGGGGCCTCCTTCGGGGGCGGTGAAGATCAGGCTGTCGGGTCCGGGCGGGTGGTCGGTGAGGTGCCGGTCGATGGCCTTGGGCAGCCATTGTGGTAGCGAGACGGCTCGTCGGGCGGCGGTGGTCTTTGGTTGTCCGAAGCGGAGGTGGCCGCGGACTTCGGCGAGGGACTGTTCGATGCGGATGATCCGCTTGTCGGGCTGGTAGCGGTTGGTGTCGAGGGCGATGAGTTCCCCGATGCGACAGCCTGTGTATGCGGCGGTGATCACGAGGGCCCGGTATCGGGGATCGATGGTGTCGGCGAGGTGGGTGATCTCTTCGGGGGTGAGGAAGCGTTTCTCGGTGTCCTCGATCTTGGGAAGCGTGATGTCGCGGCAGGGGGTGCGGGCGATGAGTCCACCGTTGGCGGCGTCGTTGAGGATCCGTCCGAGGAGCTGGTAGGCCTTGCGGATGGTGGCTGGGGCGTACCCGTCGGCGTCGAGGTCCGAAACCCATTCCTGGACGTCGAAGACACTGATGGCGCCGATCGGCATGTCGGCGAAGACGGGCAGGACGAGGCTGCGCAGGTACGACTCGTCACGGGCCTTGGTCGAGTCGCGCCGGTTGACCCACCCTGCGGTCGCCTGGTCGGCAAAGTCGCCGAGGTGGATCCGTCCGGCCCTCGGGTCGATGTAGGTGCCGGCGAGTCTGCGGGCCTCGACGTTGATGAGGAACCGTTCCGCGTCGATACGGCGACCGAAGTTTCTCGAGTGCTGGCTGCCGGTCGGGTCCCGCCACCGGGCCTGCCACGACATGCGGCCGGTGCGGTGGACGACTCTACGGATTGATGCCACGAGCACCTCACATGAGCCGGATCGGGGATCGGTCTCGCTGACGACGATGCCGGATGACCCTGTTACGAAAGTGTCAGCAACCCTCCAACTCGACGGTCGTCCACCAGAAACTCGACGTCGGCGGATTCGTGATCCGACGGTCCGGAAACGTCGTCCACGACAGGGATTGGA
>Ga0316193_10003128_pt1 | contig 11838 bp, 11 predicted proteins | sample MerIslsedime2_MG_FD_207735 | JGI IMG/M metagenome (GOLD analysis project Ga0316193, IMG submission 207735) | Coastal sediment microbial communities from Maine, United States - Merrow Island sediment 2 | ecosystem: Environmental > Aquatic > Marine > Coastal > Sediment | place: USA: Maine... | reverse complement strand
CGCCAGATCGCCGACACCGTCACCGGCGCTGCGGTCGACATCGGACGCGTCGACTCGATCTTCTACCCCGACACGTGGGCGGCCGACAGTTCGGGCCTGTTCTCCGATGAGGGCGGCCTGATCCGTTTCCACGCTCGCGACCCCGCCGACGTCGTCGTCGTCGTCGAAGACTTCGGGCGAGTCTCGGCGATCGGCGTGCGTGCGGCTGCCGAGGGCTGACGGCGTCGGTGTCGTGCGGCGTCAGCCGCCGAGCAGGGTGTCGAGCGACTTGGCGATCGAGCCGAGGTCGTCGCGGTTCTCGTGCTGCAGGCGGGTGAGGTAGGTGATCGCCACGTCGTTGCGCTCGATGATGCCGCCGTCGGTGTCGGGCGCGAGCTCGACGGTGTCGCCCCAACCCATCTCGACGGTGAACGCGTCCTCGTGGCCGGGGATCGGCTTGAGCGTCGCTGTCGTCATCGACCGCGGCGGCTGGTCGCCGACCTGTGCGTACTTCCACGTACCGAACTCCTCGACGGGGAGATCGGGCACGTTGATGTTGACCACCACCGGATCGACCGGCATGTCGTCGAGCATCGACTGCGCAACGGTGGCGGCGACCGTGGCTGCGCTGTCCCAGCGCTGCGAGACGACCGCTTCGTCCCAGCCCTGGCCCTCGACGCCGAACCCGGTGACCGACTGGCTGATCGCGATGCCGGAGATGTGGCCGTTGCGCCCGGTGAGCGCAGCGCCCACGGTGCCCGAGTGGTACACCGCCCGGCCGACGTTGGCGCCCGGGTTGATCCCCGACACCACGAGGTCGAACGCGCCGCCGAACGCGCCGAGCCGGGCGAAGAACACGCAGAGCGCAGGAGGGCCGCTGACCTTCCAGATGCCTTCGGCGGGGCAGTCGGAGATGTGCGCCCGCCGCACCTCCGGCTGGATCAGATGGAGGGCGCCGATCGCGGCGCCGGCACCCGAGTACTCCTGGTCGGGGGCGATCACGACCACCTCGTGATCGCCCTCGAGGCTGCAGATCGCACGCGCCAGCACGTGCAGGCCGATCGAGTCGATGCCGTCGTCGTTCGTCACCAGGATGCGCATGACCCCATCCTCGCACGGCCTCGCAGACTTCATCTGAACGCAGGGTGGACGTACGGCGTCGGTTGGACGGCGCGCTCACCTTGCGTCGGTGTCGTTGATGTCGGTGGTGGCCGCGGTGGTGGGCGCAGGGATCGATCGCTGTCCGGTCAGGATGAACAGCGCCAGTCCGCTGATCACGAGCGCCATGCCGACCACCTGGGGCAGCCGGACGGCCTCGCCGAGGATCAGGAACCCGAACAGCACGGCGATCGCCGGCTGTGCGGTCTGCATGATCCCGATCGTGGCCACCGGGATGTGTTGTTGAGCGAACACGATGCACCCGTGCGACAGCATCCCCGTGAGGAACGTGAGGATCACGACCACGGTCCAGCCTCGCCCGCTGAGGTCGAAGACGTCCGCGCCGGCGATCACCGCAGCGATCGGGGCCGCCATCAGCACACCGATCGGCATCATGCACGACATGAAGTCGAGGGTTCCCACACCCGAGGCCCGGGCCCGCTTCGACGACAGCAGGTAGCCGCTCCAGAGTGCGATCACACCGATCATCAGCAGGTCGCCCTCGATCGACGCCGCTCCCGACTCCGGGCCGAAGAACAGCACGAGGGCCACGCCGACGATCGACAATCCACCCCAGCGCAGCGCTCGCCAGTTCGGACTCTCCGAGAAGAACCATGCGCCGAGCGGCAGCAGCACCAGGGGGTTCAATGCCGCGATGAACTCGGCGTGGGCGATGCTCGTCTTGGTGATCGCCGTGAAGAACAGCGCGATGTTGGCGCCGAAGAACAATCCGGGCAGAGCAGCAGAGCGCCACGCCGTCGCCGTCGGCAGCGGTCGTCCACGGTGGGCCTTCAGGACCAGCAGGACGGTCCACCACCCGATCACCGCGCCGATCATCCGCCAGAACGCGATCACCGAACCGGTCGACTCCGACCACTTGATCAACGACGAACTCGACGAGAAGCTGACGACCGCCACCACCATGGCCAGCAGGGCCAGCGTGCGGCCGCTGAACCGCTCGGTCGGCGGTGCCGACCGCCGACCATCGGTCACGGTGCCGGGGCGGACAGGTCGGGATGATCGGTTCGTACGAGGTCCGGCTCCAGGTAGATCACCGTGGCCGACGGCGTCGTCGCCCGGATCGCGTCCTCGGTGTCGTTGATCGCGGCGACGAGTTCGTCGGTCGACAGCGTGGAGGCGAACTCGATCTTCGCGCCCACGAGGATCTCGTCGGGTCCGAGGTGTTCGGTTCGCATGTGGATCAACTGGTCGACGTTCGGGGCCGACCTGATCGCCTCGGCGATGGCGTCCTGGGTCGTCGTGCTCGCCGACTCACCGATCAGCAGGCTCTTCATCTCGATGATCAGGACGATCGCGATCACGATGAGGAGCACGCCGATCATCACCGAGCCCATCGCATCCCACCGGGGCTCGCCGGTCGTCTCGGCGAGCACCACCCCGGAGAGGGCGAACACGAGGCCGACGAGCGCGCCGACGTCCTCGAGCAGGACCACGGGGAGTTCGGGTTGCTTGGTGTGCCTGATGAACGCCCACCAGCTCGTGGTCGGGTCCTTGACGTGGTTCGACGCGCGGACGGCGGTGCGCAGCGAGTACGACTCGAGCAGGATCGCAACGACCAGGATCGTCACCGCCACCCCCATGCCCTCGACCTCGTGGGGGTCGCGCAGCTTCGAGATGCCCTCGTAGAGCGCGAACATGCCACCTGCCGAGAACAGCACGAGGGCCACGGCGAACGACCAGAAGTACCGTTCCCGTCCGTATCCGAACGGGTGCGTTGCGTTCTCCGACTTCGTCGCTCGTTTGCCTCCGAGGAACAGCAGCAGCTGGTTGCCGGTGTCGGCGAGGGAGTGGACCGTCTCGGCGAGCAGGCTCGCCGACCCGGTGATCAGGAAGCCGACGAACTTCGAGATGGCGATGCCGAGGTTGGCGAAGAACGCTGCGAAGATCGCTTTGCGGCTGCCGTCGGTCACCGTGGCGAGCGTAGGTCACCGTGGGTCGCGTCGACCCGCTCGAGTCGTGGGGTCCCCCTCGGCGGCGCAGGCCGGTAGCCTTTTTTCGATGAGTCCCCTCGAAGCCATGGCCGCGGAGACGAGTGGAGCGGCGTCCAGCGAACCGATCATCGTGGTGACGCCCGAAGCGCTCGACCACCTGCGCGTGCTGCGCGACGACGAGGTCGACGGCGACAAGCTCGGCCTGCGCCTGGCGATCGCGTCGGATCCGGGCGAGGAGTTCCGCTACGACCTGTCGTTCGAGGAGTTCCTCACCGCGGCGTTCACCGACGAGGTCCGCACCCACGAGGGCATGAAGGTGATCATTCCCGGCGACGACGTCGAGCTGCTGACCGGTGCCACGCTCGACTACACGCCGACGCAGGGTCTGGTGATCCGCAACCCCAACCGCCCGGCAGCTCCCTCGATCGACGGGCTGACCGCCGATGACGAACTGTCCGCCGAGATCGAGGCGCTCGTGGCCGCCGAGGTCAACCCGGCCCTCGCCGCGCACGGCGGCTTCGTCACCTACGTCGGCCACGACGGCGAGGGCACCGCCTATCTCACGATGGGCGGCGGCTGCCACGGCTGCTCGATGAGCAAGATGACGATGCTCGATGGTGTGCAGACGATGCTGGTCGACGCCATCGACGGTGTCGAACGCGTCAAGGATCTCACCGATCACGCCACCGGCGAGAACCCCTTCTACTCCTAGCCACTCGCCCCAACCCATCTCGTGAACTCCTGAGCGTCCAGAGCGCTCAGTTCTTCACGAGAACGGCGGGTCTGGAGCGGGGCAGGAGCGGGCCAGGCGTCGCAGCGGGTTCCAGCCCGCGCAATGTGGCGAGTTGCGGCACATGGTCAGTCGACGATCAGGTGGTCGGCATCGGGAAGCGCCCGGACGTGCCGGCGTGCAACCCAGCAGATCGGTCGGATGCGGAGGCCGTTCGCACGGAGGTCGCCGACCACGCCGTCCATCAGCGCCGACGAGAAACCGTTGCCGCGGTGCTGCAGCCTGGTCTCCACGTGCGGCACGGTCACCACGCCGTCGGCCTGCGAGAACGGTGCGAACGAGAGCAGTTCGTCGCCGTCGTACAACTCGTACTGCGAGCGCTCGTCGGCGCGGATCACGTGCATCGAACCCATCGGGCAAGTGTCGCGCACCCTGCGTCGGACCAGACCCCTGGGGCGTGCAGGAGCATCCGGTGATGCGCTCGGCACCGGACATCGAGACCGTGATCGATCACCGGTTCGTGTTCGGCCCGTCCGCCGACCCGATCGTCGAGTGAAGAGCGCGGAGGGCGTCAGGCCGGGGATTCGAGCGCGTGATCGAAGTCGGCGATCAGGTCGGCGCTGTCCTCCAGGCCGACCGACACGCGCAGCAGTCCGTCGCTGACACCGGTGGCGGCCTGTTCGTCGGGCGTGAGGCTCGCGTGGGTGGATGTCGCAGGGTGGCACACCAGCGTTTCGGGCCCGCCGAGTGAGGTGGCGACACGAGCGATGCGGAGCCGGTCGAGGAACGATGCGGCGGTCGCTCGGTCGGCCACGTCGAACGACAGCACCGTGCCGTACTGGCGCAGTTGCTTGGTGGCCAGCTGGTGCTGAGGGTGCTCGCTCAGCCCGGGGTAGTGGACCGAGCGCACTTCGGGATGGTCGGCGAGGGTGACCGCCAACGAACGGGCGGTCTCGTTCTGGTGGCGGGTGCGCACGCCGAGTGTGCGTATTCCTCGAAGGGCGTTGAGGGCGTCGAAGGGCGACGGCGTGGCGCCGTGGAGCACCGAGTAGGCCCAGATCTCCGCAAGGAGGTCGGCATCGCCCGAGATCACGCCGAGGGTGGCGTCGTTGTGGCCGGCGATGCCCTTCGTGGCCGAGTGCAGGGCGATGTCGACCCCGTGGGCCAGCGGCTGCTGGCCGAGCGGCGTGGAGAACGTCGAGTCGACGACGGTGAACGGGCCGCGGATCGAGCCGAGCTCGTCGAGGTCCGCCAACTCGAGAAGAGGGTTGGACGGCGACTCGGCCAGCACGAGCATCGTGCGACCGGGCTCGACGGCGGCGGCGAAGGCGCCGGGGGTTGCGACGTCGACGAACGTGACGTCGATCCCCATTCGACGGCAGGGCCCCTGGAGGAAGGCAAGCGTGCCGGCATACAGCTGGCGCTGGGCGACGATGTGGCTGCCGGTCGAGCAGAGGGCGAACACCGTCGACGCCAGCGCGCCCATGCCGGATGCGAACGCGAGCGATGCCTCGGCCCCCTCCAGTTCGGCCATCGCCTGCTCGAACGACGTGACGGTCGGGTTCGAATACCGGCTGTAGAAGTCGCCGTGGCGCACCGAGGTCGCGCGGCGGTGGGCGTCGTCCAGACCTTCGGATTCCCAGGTGCTCGACGCCCACAGCGCGGGCGCCAACGACGATCCGCTCGCCGCGCGACCCGCCGTGATCGCCAGCGTCTCGGGCGCGGTCTCGCCAGGCGCGGCGGTGGGCGGCGTCCGGTCGTCCGACATGGCCGAGGACGCTATCCGCCGTCAGCCGTCGCCGATGTGACGATTGATGTTCGACACCAGACGTGACGTCACTCGGCGAGCGCGGCGATGACGGTGTCGTGGAGAAGGCGGTTGGTGCTGATCGCCGTGTTGTTCAGATGTGTCGGCACGCCGTGGCGATCGGTGAGGCTGCCGCCGGCAGCTTCCACGATCGGCTTCACGGCGGCGATGTCGTAGGGAGCGACGCCGACGGCGTCGACCGCCACGTCCATCGCCCCCTCGGCGACCAGCATGTGCTGCCAGAAGTCGCCGATGCCCCGCGACCGTCGAGCCTGTTGCTGGAGGCGCACGAGCGCCGGTGTGAGCCCGAGCGCGTCCCACCCGTGGTTGTGGGTGATGCTCACCTGCGCCTCGCCGAGCTCGTCGACGGTCGACACGACGATCGGCCGTTCGTCACCGAACACCGACACGGTCGCGCCGAGCCCGAGACCGCCCCACCAGCGCCGCCCGAGTGCGGGAGCGGACACGACGCCGAGCACGGCGCCGCGATCGGCGTGGACGAGGGCGATCAACGTCGCCCAGATCGGGATGCCGCGCACGAACCCCGACGTGCCGTCGATCGGGTCGATCACCCACTGCCATGGCGAGGCGATGTCGCCCACCGCGCCGTGCTCCTCGCCGAACGCGCCGTGGTGGGGTCGTTCGTGCATCAACCGTTCGACGATCATCGTCTCGGCGCGGCGGTCGATCACGGTCACCTCGGTCCGATAGCGCTTCCAGTCGAGGACGAAGTCGGCCTCGTGGAAGTTCGGGAGCGTGTACGCATCGACGGCGTCCGCCACGTCGAGTGCGAGTGCGAGTTCGTGGGAGAGATCGAGAGCGTGGTCCATCGGGGTCTCCGATCGTCAGGGCGCGGATGAAGGGGTGGGTGGCATGGCGGAGGGGAAGTGCGGCGGCCGTTTCTCCTGGAGCGCCGCCAGGCCCTCGGCCGCGTCGGGTCCGAGGAAGTTGATCATCTCGTAGGCGAGCGACGCCTCGAAGTTCGGCAGCGCCTGGCGCAGCCAGTGGTTGAGCGCCCGCTTGGTCATCCGGGTCGCGTCGACGGGGCCGGCAGCCAGCTTCTCGGCAACCCCCAGCGCCGTGGGCAGCACCTCGTCGGCCGGCACGGCCTTCGAGACGAGCCCGATCCGTTCCGCCTCACGCCCGTCGAGGAAGTCGGCGGTGAGCAGGTAGTACTTCGCCTTGGCCATGCCGCAGAGCAGTGGCCAGATCGCGACGGCGTGATCTCCTCCCGCCACGCCGAGGCGGATGTGGCCGTCGGTGAGCTTGGCGTCCTCGTTGATGATGCTGATGTCGGCGAGCAGCGCCACGGCGAGTCCGGCGCCGACGGCGACGCCGTTGATCGCCGACACGATGGGCGTGTCGCAGTCGATCATCGTGCGAACGATGTCGCCGGCCTCCTTCATCACCCGGATGGTCTGGGTGTAGTCGCCGACCTGTTCGGCGATCCAGTCGAGATCGCCACCCGCCGAGAAGGCTCGTCCGGCGCCCGTGACGACCACGGCTCGCACCGTGGGGTCGGCGTCGATCGTGCGGAACACCTGCGACAGCTGGAGATGCATGTCGGCGCCCGTGGCGTTGAGTCGCTCGGGATCGTCGAGCGTGATGAGCAGCACCCCGTCGCTCGGCCGGTCGAACCGCAGGTGGGTGTAGGCGGCATACGGATCGGTCGAGGCGTCGCTCACCCCACGAACACTACGAGTTGTCGTCTCCGGGCCGAAGTGCGGCGTCGGGGTCGGCGCGAACGCCGGCCGCTCAGCCGTTGCGGACGGTGCTGACGATGCCGTCGACGTCGAGCCCGAAACGGCCGAGGATCGCGTTGGACTTCGGGTCGTGCGGGATGAACTTCGTCGGGAGACCGAGGATGCTCACCTCCGTGTGGGTGCGCAGAGCACACACGGCATCGCCGACCGACATCCCGATGCCGCCGTCGCGAATACCGTCCTCGATCGTCACCAGGCGATCGTGGGTCGCAGCGTCGGCGATCATCGCCGCGTCGAGCGGCGCACAGCAGCGGGCATCCCAGACCGTCACCTCGATGCCGTCCGCCGCCAGGATCTCGGCGGCCTTCTCGGCCGTTTCGAGCATCTTGCCGACGGCCACGATGCAGGTCCCCGAACCGGAACGCACCTTCCGGGCGCTCAGTCCCGATCCGACCTCGGTCTCGCCGACCTGGCGGGCGGCACCCCGTGGATACCGGATGGCGATCGGCCCGTCGCCGACGAGTGCCACGGCGTCGTGCAGCATCTGGGCGAGTTCCTGTGCGCTCGACGGCGCCAGTACCCGCATCCCGGGAACCTTCGACAGCAACGCCATGTCGTACACGCCGTGATGACTGGCACCGTCCGGCCCGGTCACGCCCGCTCGGTCGAGGCAGAAGATCACCGGCAGCCGGTGCAGCGCGACGTCGTAGACGACCTGGTCCCAAGCCCGGTTGAGGAACGTCGAGTAGATCGCCACGACCGGGCGCAGTCCCGCCATCGCCATGCCGGCCGCGCCGGTGACCGCGTGCTGCTCGGCGATGCCGACGTCGAACATCCGGTCGGGGAAACGGTCCTGGAACGGCAACAGGCCGGTCGGGCCGGGCATCGCCGCGGTGATCGCCACGATGCGATCGTCGGCCTCGGCCTCCTTGACGATCGCCTCGGCGAAGGCCTGCGTGTAGCCGGTGGAGACCGCCTTGGGCGGGCCGACGAGCGGGTCGAACACCGGTGCGTCGTGGAGGTGCTTCTCGTCGTCGTCCTCGGCGGGCGAGTAGCCACGACCCTTCTGCGTGAGCACGTGGACGAGGATCGGACCCTCCTCCGAGAGCTCGATCGCGTTCTGGAACGCGTGCTCCATCTCCTCGATGTTGTGGCCGTCGAACGGACCGACGTAGCGAACCCCGAGCGCCTCGAAGAACGACGGGGGCTGGAGGAACTCGCGGACGCCGGCCTTGAACGCATCCATGGCCGAGCCGGCCTGATGGCCGACGACGGGGAGGTGTTGCAGGAACTCCTCGAGCCGACGTTGACGGCGCACGTAGACCGGGTTGAGCCGGATGTCGGTGAGCGCATGCGAGAGCTTCTCGGTGAGCGCGTCGGTGACGCTGGGATGGTTGGCGCGCTCGTCGCGACTCTGGACGCTCGCCGACAACATCGACACGGTCGGCGCGTACGACCGGCCGTTGTCGTTCAGCACGATGATGACCCGCTTGTCGCCGTGACCGATGTTGTTGATCGCTTCGTAGGCCATGCCGCCGGTCATCGACCCGTCGCCGAGGATGGCGACGATGTGGCGGTGGTGGTCGACGCCGAGGTCGCGGGCGACCGCCATGCCGTAGGCGTACGACAGGATCGTGGAAGCGTGGCTGTTCTCGACGTAGTCGTGCTCGGACTCCTCGCGGCTCGGATAGCCGGACAGGCCGCCCTGCTGCCGGAGTTGTTCGAACTGGCGCTGGCGTCCGGTGACGATCTTGTGGATGTAGGCCTGGTGGCCGGTGTCCCACAGGATCGCATCGGTGGGGGAGTCGAAGACCCGGTGCAACGCCATGGTCAGTTCGACGGCGCCGAGATTCGAGCCGAGGTGGCCGCCCGTGTCCGACACCGCCGACACGACGAAGTCACGGATCTCGCCGGCGAGATCGTTCAGTTCGTCATACGACAGGTCCCGCAGGTCGGCGGGTTGGCGGACGCGCTCGAGATACATGCGGGGATGACGCTATCCCCCTGCTGCGGTCAGTGCGTGACCGACGGCGACGGTCGACGCCCTACTGTGACGCGATGGCGCTCCCCGACGGGTCCCCGTTCGATCTCTCCGGTCATGTCGCTCTCGTGACCGGAGGCAACAGCGGCATCGGCCTCGGCATGGCCGATGCGCTCGCTGCCCATGGCGCCGATGTCGCGATCTGGGGAACCAACCCCGACAAGAACGACGCCGCGATCGAGCAGCTGGGACGGCACGACGTGGAGCTCCTGTCGATCGTGTGCGACGTCGGCGACGAGGCGGCGGTGGTGCAGGCGATGGGCGACACGATCGGCGAGCTCGGTCGGATCGATTCCTGCTTCGTCAATGCCGGGGTCGGCGGGCAGGCGCCGAGCTTCATCGGCATGACCGCCGACGAGTGGCGACGGGTGATGCGCGTGAACCTCGACGGGGCCTTCTTCACCGCGCGCGAGGCGGCGCGGCACATGACGGCACGGGCCGAGGACGGCGACGAGTCGGGAGGGTCGATCGTGTTCACCACATCCGGTTCGGCGTTCTTCGGCCAGCAGTCGGGGCAGCACTACGGGGCGTCGAAGGCGGGCGTCAACTCGATGATGAAGGCGATCGCGGTGCAGCACGCTCGCCACGGCGTGCGGTGCAACTCGATCCTCCCCGGATGGATCGAGAGCGACATGACCGCCGGAGCGTTCCAATGGGATCGTTTCGTCGACAAGGTGCTCCCGCGTGTTCCGGCACGCCGATGGGGTGTCCCCGCGGACTTCGGCGGCCTCGCCGTGTACCTCGCCAGCGCTGCCTCGAGCTATCACACCGGCGACGTCATCACCATCGACGGCGGTTACCACTCCTTCTGATCCGGGGGGCCGGCGAGAACGCGGGCGCGATGATCTTCGAAGGGGAGTGCGGGGTCGTCGAGCGAGTCGATCCACCAGGTCATGCCCACGTCCGCGAGGCGACCGATCCTGTCGACCGTTGCCGCGTCGGCGACCGCGGGGCTGCGGTCGATGAAGCACGCATCGAACGGCTCCTCGACGTGCATCGCCGCTCGATGATCGGCGACGGTGCGCACGCATGCGCCGAACTCGTCGACGGTGAGATACCCGCCGGTGGACGCGACGGGCCAGACGCCGTCGAATCGAGCCGCCCTTCGAAACGGCCCGCCACCCGGCCAACCGCCGGCCACCCAGATCGGGATCCGGCCGCGCACGGGCGTCGGCAGGAACTGCACGCCCTCGGCGACGACGTGTTCGCCTCGGTACGAGACGTCCTCGCCGGACCACAGCCGTGTGAGCACCTCGAGCGACTCGTCGAGGATCCGGGCGCGACGCCTCGGGTCTGCGTCCTCGCCGAAGCGGGTGAACTCGTCGTCCGGGGCACCGAGCCCGACGCCGAGGCGGAGCCGGCCGCCCGACAACACGTCGAGTGTCACCGACTGCCGCGCCACCACCGACACACGGCGGCGGGCCAGCGGCGTGACCATCGGCCCGAGGACCAGTCGATCGGTCGACATCGCCACCGCAGCGAGCGTCACCCACGGGTCGACCATCGGCTGCCACGGCTGGCGCCTGATCACGTGGTCCCACAGGAAGAACCCGTCCCACCCGGCGTCCTCCGCTTCGCGGGCGAGCGCAGCGAGCCGGCTCGGCTCGGCGAAGTCACCGCCGTTGGGTACTCCGAGTCCGAACTTCACGTCACCCTCCATCGGCTGCCTCGCGCTTCTCGTAGATCGACACGTGTTGTGCGCTGTCGGGGGTGAACGGGTCGCCCGCCATGTTCGAAGTCCGAGCCCGGAGCAGCAGGCCCGCCTGCGCAGCCATCGCGTCGAGTTGCTCGGGCGTCGACCACCGGATCGACCACGGCCGCAGCCGCACACCACCCGACTCGGTGATCTGGACGAACTGGCCCTCGGCGCGCTGGTGCTCCGGATCGTCGACCGACACCGACAGCACCACGTGATCCGCTGCGAGTGAGCGCACCGACACATCCGACGTCGACGTCGACGGGCGGTCGACGTCGGGCACGAACGCCTCGACCACGAACGCCGAACCCGGTCGCAGGCGGGCGGCGACCGACTCGAAGCAGCGCTGCTGGCCGTCGCCGTCGAGGATGTTGAAGATCGTGTTGTAGGCGACGAGCGCGGCGTCGAACGGGCCGTCGGGGAGGTCAACGACCATGTCACCGCAGATCGCGGTGACGGCGCCGTCGGAATCGCGGGTCGCGAGACGGCCGAGCATCGACCGGCTGCTGTCGATGCCGACGACCCGCAGTCCGGCGGCAGCCATCGGCACGGCCAATCGTCCGGTGCCCACACCGAGTTCGAGGACGCTTCCCCCAGCGCCGGCGAGGGCGACCATGCGCCGGACCGTGGCGTCGACATCGGTGACGTCGGCGTACCACTCGTCGTACACGTCGGCGAATCCGTCGCCGTAGGAACGCTCGTCGTACCCGCGCATCGACGCGAGGCTACGTGTTGCGCCGGGGGTCTGACCCCTGGCCTCACAGGTCGGCGG
>Ga0316193_10003126_pt1 | contig 11840 bp, 11 predicted proteins | sample MerIslsedime2_MG_FD_207735 | JGI IMG/M metagenome (GOLD analysis project Ga0316193, IMG submission 207735) | Coastal sediment microbial communities from Maine, United States - Merrow Island sediment 2 | ecosystem: Environmental > Aquatic > Marine > Coastal > Sediment | place: USA: Maine... | reverse complement strand
AGCGGCGCGCATGCCGAAGAAAATGCATCTAATCCCTTAGCGGCTGTCAACAATGTTGATTTAAGAATGCAATGGATTTCGTCTCAGCCCGGAGACACGATCGATACGTTCGTTGACGGCGCACATATGCTTACTCCGCAGCTCAAACTGAAGTATCAACTGCATTATGATCACACGAACGTAACCGGCTCTACTGAGCATCATTTTGACACACTAAATTTGAAGCCAATCTACTTTCCTTCGAAGGGAAAGCTCGGTGACGAATGGCAATACGGCACCGCAATTGGCCTCGAGGCAATCTTCGATTTGGGAGATCAGTCAAAAGGAATTGGGCCTGGCGCACATCAATTAGCCCCGCTTGTTGGCGTCGCATTTTCACATCCTTCATCCGGTTGGACATTGGTCCCGCTTATTCAGCATTTTCAGTCAGTTGGTGAAGGGACCCACATAAGCAAGACAACCTTTAACCCACTTGCGATTAAGCCGTTTGGTGATGTCAACTGGCTGAAAATCGATGCCAAATTTCCATATGATTGGATCAACGATACCTGGCCGATTTCAGTAGAGTTTCAAGTTGGGCGTAATCTGAGTAAAAGCACAGCAGTCTACGTTGAAGGGCTTGTTGGTGTCGGCGATGACCGGCCGTATGACGCTGGTCTTGGTTTCGGTCTTAGGTTTAATTACTGATTATGGAAATGCGACTGGTAAGTTATCATGCTCCTAGCCTAATGGTTTTTACCTGGAAACCTTTGCGTATCCTTGTTTTGGTAGCTCTGTTCCTGGTCGCCTCCAAGCCCGTGCTGGCAGACCTGATGCCGCTGAACGGCGCGGCTGTAGCACCCAATATCGCGGAGATTACCGTTCGCGAAGACGGTGTTTACGTGTCGCTGGAAGTCTACATCGGCGACCTGGCGACGTTTCGGGCACTGCTTCCCAACGAGTTTCTGAATTCCGACACATCAACCCGCCCGTCCCTCGATGAGAGGCTTCGGGTGTTCTCTGCAGGAGGATTGCAGGTGCTCGCGGACGGGAACAGGCTGACGGCTGAACTGCTGCTTGGCGAGCCAAGGCGGCGGGTGGATCGGTCTGCTGCGCTGGCAGCGGCCCGAAACCCGCTCTCGCAACTCCCCACCCCTGAGCCACCAAAGGACGATCGGGTTTTCTATGCCGAGCTGAAGTACCCGTTTGAAACGCGCCCGGACAGCCTTGTGATAGCCCCGCCCACCAAGCCGAACGGGGCTGCCGGAGTCAGCATTGGTTTCATCGTATTTCACGAAACGGTCCCGGTGATTGACTTCCGGTATCTGAGCGGACCTGCGACCTTGCGGCTGGATTGGGACGACGCCTGGTACTCGCGATTTGACAACAAGAACCTGAAGCGCCATCACGCCTCAGCCCTTATGACATTTCTTTATGTTGAACCGCGCGAGGTGCGGCACGAAACCTTGATCCGAGTTCGCGATCTCGAGAGCTGGACTGACCTCGCCATTGCGGAAAACGACGGCTTGGACAGCAAGACACAGACCAGGATCAAGCAGGCAGCGCAAAATTTCTTCAACACCAAGAACCCGGTCGAGATCGATGGCGTTCCGGTTAAGGCCACATCCAGCCGGGCCGAGTTTCTGACCGTTTCAACGTCAGGACTTCAGGTCGTCAAAGAAGGTGATGCGATCGATCTGCCCAACGCCATTCTGGGGATCATTCTGTCTTTCCCGGTGCCTGCGCTGCCGCAAGTCGTGACAGTTGACTGGGAGTTGTTCAATGAACGTCAGCAGACGGTTCAGGCGACGGCGACCGATCCTGCCGGCCCATTCCTTAACCAGATTTCACCGGATGCGCCCAAGTTCAAGTGGAGCAACTATCTGCGCACCTACAAAGAACCTGTTGTTACAGAAGTCAAAATTCCCGTCGAGAACACCTTTCCCATTCCCCTGCTGTCGGTCGGCCTGGCATTGGCCTCGGTCGTCGTCGCCGGTCTTGCGCTTGGTAGACGCGGTACAAGGCGTGTCGGCCTGGTGGGCGTTGCGGGTATCGGATTGATTGCCGGCGCCTTGACCACATCCAGCGCCGTTATCGATGTCCGCAATCCTTTTGATCGCCTGCCTGACGCGGAAACCTCTTCCCGCGTCTTCGCCGCAGTGCTTCAAAACGTGAACACCGCCAATCTCGAGACCGCGCCCGAACGCAGGCAACAGCAACTGGGTGCAGTTGTCTCAGCCGGGGCGATGAACGAAGTTGCGGGAGAACTCGATCGCGCACTGGCGATCCGGGTAGCCGGCGGCGGCCTTGCGCGTGTGGACGCGGTGGAGGACCTGGTCATGGAGGAGATCCGCCCCTCGCAAAGCGGCGCCGGGTTTGAAGCCCTTGCATCATGGACAGCTCAAGCCAGCGCCGGACACTGGGGGCACAACCACAAGCGCACCGTATCCTATCGGGCTCTTGTCGAGTTGAGCGAAGAAACCGGAGCTTGGAAACTGACTGGGATCACGGTCGTAGACACAAAGCAGCTGAAGTGACATGCGAGAGGCACCTGGCGAGAAGGAATTGCGAAGTCTTGCCACACACGCAATTATTACAGTCACTGTTGCGATGTTTCTGGCGTTTTTTGCGGCATCGGCCAGCGCCCACTTTCTGCTCAACCTCAACGTCCGCATTCTGCATGTTGAGCATCTTGCAGATGGCCTTCGCGTCTACCTGCGCACCCCGATGCCTTACCTTGTGGCAGACAAGGTCGGGCCTGTCCGCGCGGACGGCCTGCCGGAGCCTGCGCCCTTCACAACCAATGAGATGAAAGACGGGAAACTTTCCCATTACGTTGACTTGGAACAACTGCAGACCAACCTCCCGGGTCTTGGCGCAATTGGCGAAGCAGGCTTCGAGTTCACGGCGAAGGGCGAGCGGCTTCAGGGAAGCGTTGAACAAGTTCAGCTTTACCGCGTCGGTACCCAACCTGATTTCGCTACGCTGGGTGAAGCCCGCGCCGCTTTCAAAACCAGAACGTCCCTGCCGGAAACTGATAAGCCGCTCTATGTGGGCGATGCTGTCGTGGACGTGGTGCTGCGGTACGGTGCCGGTGGGCCAGTGGGATCCTATACCGTCTCAAGCAACCTGGACCCCGGACTACCGGGGCAGGAAACAACGGCAAACCTGATCCTCGATTATGGCCCGGGAAATCCGAAGGTTTTTCGATCGCGCGGCCTGATGCAGGAGCCTGTAGAAATCTCGCGGTCGACGCTGTCCGCAATTGGCACGTTCATACTGGAAGGTATCCGACATATCCTGGAAGGCCTTGATCATGTGCTATTTGTCGTGTGCCTGATCATTGGCGCTGCGACATTGAAAAGTCTTTTATGGCGCGTTACCGGCTTCACGCTGGGCCACAGCGTAACTCTTGCGCTTGGGTTCTTCGGGTTTGTTCCCTCCGGCGCGTGGTTCGTGCCGGCAGTCGAGACCGGAATCGCCCTCTCGATCATTTATGCTGCTGCCATTGCCATTCGGCCATCAATGACCGGCGCGAACGAGCGATACACCTTTTTCGTGACCTGTGGCATTGGCCTTCTGCACGGGCTTGGATTCTCTTTTGTGCTTCAGAATATCCTGCAGGTGACATCACCCAACATCTGGCAGAGCCTTCTGGCCTTCAATTTGGGCGTCGAAATCGGCCAGTTGTCGATTGTTCTGATTGTCTGGCCGACGTTCCAACTTATGCGGCGCATGAACCTCACGATCTTTCGCGCCGCACATATCACAACCGCGGCCAGCTGCATCGCCGTCGCATCGGTGTGGACAGTCAGTCGGGTGGCCCTGGTCATCGCTAGTGTGGGTTGAGTGCTACCCAAGCGGGGATGTCAGTTTCACTTTTCACCCATAGCTATGGCGGCGCAAATTTAACAGCAGTGCAACTGTCAAAGTTCCGCTTCTCGACAAAATCATGTTACCCGAATTCGTCACCATAGGTCAGCAACGGGCTCGGAGCAGGCATTCGCTGCACTGCTCCCGGATGACCGTTGAGGGTCAAAAGCAGCCGTCAGTGCTCACCTCGTCACACGGCAGCTTTGTGCCAACAAGAGACATGTAGCGAGGTTTGCATGAACGGCGGCAGAGCGGACAAACCTGCTGTCCAAGATATTCAAACGAAGGTCCGCTCCTGACCGATTGAGTTGGACAGACTTCGCTAAAGGGCCATACTGGTTTTAGCTAGTGGCGCCTGGATGGGAGGATAGCTGCCAAGCCCTTACTCTAATAGAAAATTGGCCGCGATTCTTGCTGCTGACATTGTCGGGTACCAGATCGACTGCATTACACGATTAACCACTCAACGAAATTTGGCTTCGATCAACTTGGTTGTATTGCTTACAATATTAGACATTAATTTTATTTGGTGGGAACGATGGCTACTAAAAAAACACTTCAAGCCGAAGCGGACGAATTGCGTGCCGAACTGGCCGGCCTGCGCAAGGAACGCGCAGACCCCGTTACGCCATCTTCAGCGGACAAACCAGCCAATCAATCCAAAGCCGCCAAGCCCAGCGAGCCTGATGAGCAGGACGGGGAAACCGGCAACCTCGAGCAAATGCTGAAGGACATGGCGGAGATCGGTGAGAAAGAAATCGCCGAACATCCCGCACTTGCCGTCGGCCTGGCGTTCATACTCGGTGTGCTGGTCGGCCGCCTGACAAAAGCGTAAGGTAAAACATGAACAATATCACCCGTAACCTGCACCTTTTATGGCGCGCTGAACGTGTCCTGGCGGAATCCCGTCTTAAACTCTTAACGCGGAAACTCATCCTGGGTGTTATTGCCGGGATTGCCGGTCTGTTTGCATGGGGCATGCTAAATATTGCGGCTTACTTTGCTCTTGAGCCCCTCACAGGCAAGGCCTGGGCCGCTTGCATTGTTGGAATTGCCGACGTTGTAATTGCAGTCATTCTCATCGCCTTTGCTCAAGGCCTTCAGCCGGCGCCAGAGGAAGACATGGTGGTGGAAGTCCGGAATATGGCGTTGGCTGAGATCGGAGGTGAAGTCGAAGATGTCCAGCAAAAACTCCTGCAGGTGCGTGACGATGTCGAAGTTGTGCGCGAAAACATCGCTGCATTTGTGAAGCGACCTTCAGACATCTTCTCACCTGCACTGATCGGCCCAATTTTGATGACGATCACGAAACTGCTCAAGGCAAAAAAGAGCTGATGAAACGGACGAGGTACTGATTGGCGATGGCACGGGCTGCGCCCACACTTAATCAGCTACAAAAGGTTGCCTGGATCACGTTGATCGTTGGCGCGCTGCTCGCCGTCCTGATTCTTGGCGGGGGATTATTAATCCCCATTGTCATTGCGGGGCTTTTGACCAGCCTGACAAGCAGCGCCATTGTTAAACTGGAACAGGTCGGCCTTCCCACGTGGCTAGCAACACTGGTCGCTATCAGTGCAGGGTTAATCATCCTGCTGCTGATTGGCGTAATTTTCCAAAGTCAATCTGACGCTCTAGCACAGGCGTGGCCGCAATACACTCAGCGAATAAACAATATTCTGGCTGACGCAGCAGTCTGGACCGGTCCACAAATTGCCGGACGCATAGACACGGCTGTGTCGAATTTTGACGCCGGAAAAATAGTGGCCAACTTTGCAAACAAGGCTGGCAGAGTGTTTGGCGACATTGCCCTGATACTTATTTATACCGGTTTCCTGCTCGCTGAACGCGGCATGCTGAAGGCCAAATTGAACCTGCTGGTGCCCAATGAGGCGGATAATCGTGACCTTAATGACGTAGTGACGTCCGTCAGCCAGGGAATTCGCCAGTATCTGTCCATCAAAACCATGGTTAGCGCGCTGACTGGGACACTTACCTACGCGGTATTAAAAATCTATGGTGCGAATTTTGCCGAGCTTCTCGGATTGTTTGCCTTCCTCTTCAACTTCATACCGGTTATCGGCTCTGCAATCGCAGTTGTCATCCCGGTCGTTTTGGCGCTGATGCAGTTTGATACAATCGGCCCGGCACTGCAGATTGCCGCACTGCTGGCTGCTATGCAAGCAAGTGTGGGCAATATTGTCGAACCCAGGTTGATGGGCCGAACCTTGAATTTGAGCCCGTTCGTCATCATGGTCGCACTGACTTTCTGGACGACAATCTGGGGGATGGTAGGCGCTGTGTTAAGTGTTCCTATTACTGCGTCTGCGGTGATTATCTGCCGCAACATCCAGCCCTTGCGGTGGATCGCGATCATGTTGTCGGCAGACGGCAAGCCGGATCCAGCCGATGAGCCCGCTAAAACGTCAAAGTTCAAAATAACATGGCCTTTCAAAAAAACCGATGTGGAGACGCAGGAACTCAAAGCCCTGCGTGCCGACCTTGAGGCCATGAAGCTGAACAAGGCAAAACCAGCTGCCAAGAAGCGCACACCGGTGGCCAAACCGCCGGCCAAACCGGCGGCCAAAAGGCGCAAGCCGGCAGCCAAACGAGCTGTCAAAAACCCGCGCAAACAACCTAGTTGATCGACACCGTATGGAACAACTGACCAGCATACTCAAAGATCTGGCCAATCAGCTTGTCAATCCTCTGCGTACCTGGTTCGACGGGCTGGAGCAAAGGGACGTCTTGCTGCCGATGCTCTTTGTCCTGCTGGTGGTTGTCTTCAGAAAACCCCTGGCCGTGGCTGCGGTTCAGTTCGGCACGTTTATCGGTGAAAAGATTGGCCTGACGATCTCAAAGGATGTGCAGGACACCATCAATCCTGCCGTTCAGACTTTGATTGTCTCGCTTGCCCTGTTGATCGGTGTCGAAGCCTTGCAATTGCCAGAGATCATAGGTGGGACACTTGAAAAAATACTGCTGTCCGTGGTGGTTATCTCGATTTTCACGGCATTTTACAGACTCACTGATGTCTTTGCCGCGCCTTTGTCTCGCTACCGCAGTTCACAAACTGCGATCCAGCTGGACTGGCTCGTCATGCTGGGCAAAATTGTGGTCGGCGTACTTGGAGTGGCGGCCGTTCTGAAAATCTGGGCCATCAACATTGGCCCGGCTCTGACCGGAATGGGCGTGGTTGGCGCCGGTGTCGCATTGGCTGCCCAGGATCTCTTCAAAAACCTCATCGCCGGATTTACCAACATGAGCGAAAAGAGATTTCAGGCCGGAGACTGGATTCGCATCGATGGCGTGGTTGAGGGGGTCGTCGAAAAGATGGAGTTTCGCTCAGCCCTGATAAGGCGTTTCGACATGGCGCCGGTGTACGTGCCGAACGCGGAACTGGCAAATGCGCTACTGATCAACTACAGCAGAATGCTGCACCGTAAAATTCGCTGGAAAATTGCAGTCCCGTACTCAACTACAACAAAGCAGCTTGCTCAAATCCGCAGTGCTATTGAAGATTATATAACAGGCTCCGATGAATTCGTTCCGGCCGATAAAGCAACAGTTGTCGTGAGGATCGAGGCGTTCAGCGCGTCATCAATTAAGCTGCTAGTCTATTGTTTTACGCAGTCGTCACACTATGGTGACTACACTAAGGTGCAAGAAAAGCTTCTGCTTCGGATCAAGGAAATCGTTGAGGAGGCTGGCGCATCCTTCGCTTTCCCGACGCGGTCAATATATGTGGAAAATGCCGCGGGTGCGGGACCGGATCATTTCGCTCCAGGCGAAGAAGACGACGCCGCATCATTACCCCAAGGTCCAGCAAAAAGAAATGAACCCAACGCCGATCGTTGAGATACAATAGCGACCAGTTTCAGCAGAAGCCCTGTCTGTCATCAGGGTTTTGGAACAGATTGCAGCTTAGATTAAGCGAGTATCTGGCTAATCTGGTTGGTCATGTTAGGCGGCTTGATTGCGGTATTGCAACCGCCGCTGGTTGATCGTGTTTCGTTTGATCCTTTCTCTCTGTTGCAGGACTGATTGGCCACGTCCGAAGTAGACGTCGGCGGGCGTCAGGTTTTGCAAGCTCTCGTGATAGTGCTGATGGTTATAGTAGGTGATGAACTTGCCGATGCTGGCCGACTATACTTTTCTGCTATGCCTTTACCTTTGCACTATTTGCGTGCCACGCGTGGCTGCCTGCGGGTGACCGCCCCGTCTCCGCTCTGTGGCCTGGAATTCTGGCAATGTTATTATTCTGGTTTGCCGGTGCATCATTGTTCGCCATGTATCTCGAGAACTTCGCAGACTATGGAGCAACCTTTGCCGGTCTCGCAGGCATTACGACCGCTCAGATGTTTTTGTATCTGATGGCCGTCATAGTGACCCTCGGTGGCGAGCTGAACGCTACCATTCTCAAGATTCGAAACGACAAAGTCTCAGCTAGTTAGGCGTCTGCGAGGACTACATCAAGTGCCCGGGGATGCGTCCTGAACTCGAAGCGATGGTCTACACAAGGCTCGCCGTCAAGGTTCATGTGCAGAGGCTTGTTTGATTCGATGACAAACCTGTCCAACTGACGGTAGAGCAGAAATTGATTTCCCTCATTAAACGGATCTTGCAGCTCTGCCGCAATAGCTTTGGCGTTCCTGACATCGGCCGACGATATAGCTGCGAGATCAAGCAAACCGTCCTGCAAATCTGCCTTAGGAGCCACTTCGAAGCCTCCGCCGGCAAACCGATTGTTGCCAACTGCCATGACGACCATTGAACCTTCCTCGGTCTTGCCGTCCGCGGTGATAAGGCGACCTGTGTATGGCTGAAGATTCATCGCCTTTACCATCCCCATTAGTGTGTACGCCAGGCCACCCAGTGCGGCCTTCATTTGCTTGGGAGTCGTCGCGGTGACTTCCGCACCAAATCCACCGCTTGCTACATTCACAAAGAACCTTCCATTGGCCTCACCAACATCAATTGGTGTCGCCACACCCGTCGCAGCCAATTGCAGCGCCGCTGGCAGATCGTCTCGCGGAATTCCAGACCCGCGCGCGAAGTCGTTCGCCGTTCCCAGCGGAAACACGCCGAGAGAAAAGTCCTCAGTACGACCCTTCTTCATCAAACAGTTGACCACGTCATTCAGTGTGCCATCTCCGCCCCCAGCAATAATTCTTGTAATGCCAACCTTCTTTGCCTCCTTGACGAAGGTCGTCAAATCTCGTTTCCCCCAAGGAATGCGCACCATAAGGTCCACTCCCGACTGCTGCACGTTCTTGATGGCGTCCTTCACATCCGGGCGCATACAGGATTTCTTGTGCAGCAACAGGCAGGCTTTCTTTGGCATCGGTTCCATAATCTTCCGCGTCGGTTACTGGTAGTTCTCAGGCGGGCATACTATTCAACCGGTATTTCCCAGATGGCATTCGTATCGGAGCCAATCGTAGGCGAACTCTACCACCAAAGGAAGAAATTTTGCTCTGCGGTCATTCGGCAGCCCCGAAACGCTTGTCCTTGCGTAAATTCACCGTGCGGTTAGTAAGGCCGAGAGTCTCGAATGGGTCTTGGTTGTGTGGAAACACCGATTTTGCGTTGAATCAACCAAAATCCGGAAGATTGTCGCTTGTTAAGTCATTGATTTCATTGGCGCCAAAATTTGAACTAGGCTGACGGAGTCGCAGTTTGAGCCAGATTTCGGTGTTTTTACACAGCCAGGGTCAAAATCTGCCGGTTTCGGTTTTCCCGGAGAATGTCCGCTACACCCCCGAAAGCTGCCTACTTCTCGGTCAACCTTGGGAGTCCGAGAAGTGCCATTAGCTGCCTTCTCCGATGATTGGCCTCAACGCCAGCTCAGCGGACTTTGCCGTCATTCAGATTTGATCAGTGTTCCGAGATATTCCCGCGTGTCGCCGTCCCATGAACTGGGATCTTCGCCATGGGCGATGACCGCATGTAACTCCATAAGCTTCCAAACCTCATCCTCTGTCGAAGCAACGACTTTGCCCGGGCAATTTTCCATGCCTTCGCAATCCTTGCAGGCGTATGAATATGCATCGCTCATCTTGCTCTCCATTTTGGTCCTGGGGCAGTCATGTCTCAAAATTCCGGAAATGTCGGGAGATTGTCGGCGAGTTTGATCCAAGGCTGTTGGTGGGAAACAAAGACATGGCTTCTTGGCTCGATAATCGACGGATCGTCGAGTGTACTCGCTGCGAACCAGTCATCGGCACCAAAGTCCTGACCGTCCACTTCGGTTTTGGCATCATACGTCAGCGTCGTGCCGCAATCCCCGCAGAAACCCCGCGTTATTCCAAGGGTTTTCTGGATCGTTTTGACCTTGCCCTTGGTTACGACGAAATTACCCGCCGCAACTTTTGCCCAGGTTAAAAAGGCACCACCAAGGGCCATTTGACACGAGCGGCAATGGCAATGAGCGGCCCAAGTCGGCACGCTGCCAATCTGATATCGGACGGCCCCGCAATAGCACCCGCCGTTAAGTTCTTCCATCGCTTTACACACCCCAATTTTGCTCACTGCCAATCAAATCAATTACCCTTTCGCTGGTCTTTTGAGTGTTGATTGAACAAACTACGCGCTCATTATTGCCTTACCGGCCTGATCATGCGACTCATTTATCATGTCAATTCATTAGAAAACCTATCATATGGACTGGATGAGACTCCCCCCGCTGAACAGTCTTCGAGCGTTTGCGACCGTCGCAGAAGCCGGCGGATATACCTTGGCGGCCGAGCGGCTAAACGTGACGCAGGCTGCCGTTAGCCAACAGGTGAAGGTACTGGAAAAACACCTTGGCGTGTCTCTGGTCACAAGGTTGGGACGGGGTATCGAGTTGACAGCTCCGGGCGCCCGTCTTGCGCGCGAATTGGGAACAGGATTTGAAATCATTGGCAGAGGGGTAGAGCGCCTGTCAGAAGACGCGCAAGCCCGTCCTGTACAGGTCACCATGTCACCCGCCTTTGCCGTGGAATGGTTATTGCCGAGAATGGCTGAGTTTCAACGGGAACACCCGAATATCACGTTGATGCTCAACCCCACATCAAAGGTGGTCGAATTGAAACCCGGCGGTGTTGACGTGGCGATCCGATATTGCGACGGGCGTCGACCCCGCTCGGATGTCGAGCCAGTATTGGTCACGGACATGATTGTAATCGGTGCGCCATCGCTTGTCGGCGAAAGGGATTTAAGCGATCCGGCCAATTTGGCTGATTTGCCATGGTTGCAGGAACTGGGCACGAATGAAGCCGGGGATTGGTTTACATTCCATGGAATAATTCCTGACCGGGCTTTGACTGTGAATCACATGCCAGGGAATCTTATCATGGCAGCGGTTCGGCGAGGCGATGGCATTACCTACACGGCACGGGCTTTTTTCAAAGACGATCTTGAAGCTGGCACAGTCATAGAACTGTTTTCCGAACAGCTATTTGGTGTCTATTACATACAAATGCCGGGCGGATTTGTACGGCCTGACGTGAAAACTTTTGTCGAATGGCTCAAGTCAAAGGCAGAGACCGTGTCGGATGCAATTTGAGAAATTTGGTCCGGTTGATATGAATAACCAAGCGAGCCCGTACTCCGAGTTGCGTGTCCGCAAAGGGCTCGCTCCTGCCGTTCGCTGCACTGCACCCGGATGGCCGTTTAGGACTCTGAGCAGGCATTTGCCGCACTGCACCCGGATGACCGTTGAGGGTCAAAAGCAGACGTCGGCGCTCACTTCATCACACGGCAGCTATGTGCCACAAGCTGTCGTCGGCTCCATTTGGCAGCTCTTCAAATGACACCGCAAACTTGGCACATTGAAATGCCTACAGAGGAGCCGTCCATAGCATGCGAAGTAAACGTTCAGCAGATCCACGATCAAGAACAGAGCGCGGCGCGACATCAACTCCTTATTGCCGCACTGGTTAGTCGGGACATTGAGCACCTTCACCTGTTCTATCTCTTCGCCAGAGCCGTCTCATCCTTCCATCTGC
>Ga0316193_10003124_pt1 | contig 11841 bp, 9 predicted proteins | sample MerIslsedime2_MG_FD_207735 | JGI IMG/M metagenome (GOLD analysis project Ga0316193, IMG submission 207735) | Coastal sediment microbial communities from Maine, United States - Merrow Island sediment 2 | ecosystem: Environmental > Aquatic > Marine > Coastal > Sediment | place: USA: Maine... | reverse complement strand
CACTAGTTTGGGGTATCCAACGATATAGGGGGAAAGCCCGCCGCAATCGGCTTTTCCAAACATCGCTTGCTTCCGATAAAATTTCGATTCTTGAGGACAATGTTCCACTGTATACGCGCTTACCCAAAGAACTGTGCGAAACGCTACATGGGTGTATTAATTATTTTCTAGATGAAAAAGTCTTTGTCGGCTGTGATGATCTTGTAATTACCGATGAGATGCGATTTGTAATAGCTGCAAATGCCTGCATGCTGGTGGTAAACAGGGATAAAAAGTATTTTCCAGGCTTTGAAACTATTCTGGTTTATCCAGATACCTATATGGCTAGAGAGATCAGGTATGACGGTTTGGTGGAAATACATGGGGACAGCCTCCGGGCTGGTGAGTCCTGGCACCGTGGACCCGATTGTATTGTCCATGACGGATGTGATGCGTGGTTCGGGTAATGAGAAGGACGGTGTGGTGGTCCAGCGAAAGTTTGCTCCCATGCTTGCACGGCAATTGACTGGAGGATGCCAGTGTTAGTCGGCATCTTCACTGCGCAAATGCTTCAAGATGCCCACCTGATGGACGTCTGAGCACAACGAAAGCAATCGACGCCAACTGATGCCGCCGATGCCGAGATAGGGCAAAACGCTTTGCTGCGCCGCCCGTCTCAAATCAACGATCGGCAGGTGCTTCCGACCGCAATGATAGCCCACATCAAGGCGAATGGGAGCGCCACAGCGGCCCGCGACCGGTGCGTGTGGCGATGCGCATGGCGCAATGCGCGGCCATCGCGCGCGCGGTTCGTAGCGAGGACGCTCACACGCCGGCAACAAATCATGATAGACCTCATGAGGCGTCTTGCCATTGAGCGACGAGTGAGGGCGACTCTGATTGTACCAGTTGGCAAAACACGTTAGCTCCTGGTGGAACGCGTCCGTGCGAAGTGGCACGAGAATGATGCGTGTGCATTCGTTCTTTAGACTCAAGATAAGTCGTTCAATGAGCGCGATACTCCCGTGCTGGCCAACGGTGCCGAAACGGGGTGTGATCCCGTAGTGATCACACCACTCCTTGAACACATCGCACCAGAACTGCTGGCCCTTGTCGCAGATGATGTATTTCGGGGTGGCGCTGGCGGTGTGAAAGGCGCATTCGAGGAAGCGGGACACCGATACGGCTGTGGGATTGTTTCTGAATGTTTCAATGCCCATCACGCGTCGGGAGTTGTGGTCGATGACCACCGCCACCCACCAACAAAACGGCCAGCACTGGAGTAATGCGAAAGGCAACCACGGTGCCCAAAAGCCCGCTGATGTCGGAACGGCCGTGAGGTCGACATGCCAGACATGGTTGGGGCGATTGGCGGTGACGACGTGAGTGCTCGGTGGTGCATCCGCAGGGTCAGGCTGTGGGTCTTCTTTCAAGATGCGCCCCACCGTCGTTGTACCCAGATGCAGCCCTGCCCGGCATAGCGTCTCTGCGATCTTGACCTTGCCCATTCTGGGGCTTAGGGTTCTCAGACGTTGCACGATGTAGCGGACGAAGTCCGGGAACTTATTCACTGGCTCGCGCAGTTGCAAAAGTGCCTTGGCGCCTTGGTCATCGATGCGTTTCACCCACGATGCAATCGTAGCTTGCGTAACGAGAAAGGTGTCGGCCGTTTGTTTGAGGGACCAGCCACACGCGGCACGAAGTTCGAGGATCGCCATGCGCTCATAGGGGCCATAATGCGGCCGGCGCTGAGGTGCGATCTGCGTTACGCGGATGTCCTTGATGCGGATTTCTTCGCGTAGCAGGGCACACGCTTCGTGAAGCCGGTCGTTCTCTGCCGCGAGTCGCACTCTCGCATTGATGCTATCGGCAGCCCAGGCACGCGCGTAGACGATGGCGTAGTGGGCCAGTGCGATCGCATGGAGTACCGCCGAATTAACGCAGTCCTGCCAGCCCTTGGGAAGATGAATCCGTGGTGGCTGTGGTTTGGTGAGCATCGTGGCCTCCGAAAACGAGTTCTTGAGAGTTCCCGGTTGAAGGATACAATAACGTCAATAGATTCCGAGAGCTATGACTCGATCGGCGGGCACAAACATTCGCTGGACCAGGACACCGCATGCGCATAAGTAGTGTGCTTGCGTTCCCTCCGGGTTACATTTTGTATCTTGGGTGGCACTTCTGGCCGAAGCCGGAAGATGGTTGTTGGCTACTCAATATCGATTTCATCACTTTCTGCAGAATCCTGTTCGGCCAGTACTTCTTCTGACGCCTCGATCCCGATGTGATAGCAGCCGAAACCGGGCATGACGAATTGATCGACAGCCATGCCAATGATGCGGCCGTTTTCTGTTGACAGGATGTTGCTGGTTTCATTGGTGATCGGATCGGTGATGGTACCAAGCATTTCACCAACCTTGACCATGTCCCCCTGTTTCTTTTTGCTGAACAGGATTCCCCCACTCTCGGCTCTTATCCAGCTGGATTTATAGTAGATGGGTTCGGGTTCGCCCCATGTGAAGAGGCGGGAGTACATGCCCTGGTGTTCCAGTAAACGGTTAACGCTGCTTACGCCGATTGCTATTTGTTCTTCCTGGATACGCAGGGATTCCCCGACTTCCAGTGTGACGGCAGGGATGCCCTGTGCAACAGCTGCGAAGCGCAGCATTCCGGGACTTCCAGTGCTGTGTATAACTACGACCTTACCGAAGCCCTCGGTGAGGTCCGCAACTTTCTCATGCCGTATGTCTGCGCGTATCTGCGGCATGTTAGTGCGTCGTAAAGAGCCGGTGTGCATGTCAACCAGGAAATCACAATGTACGATGACTTCATTAAAGAGGGAGGAGGCAATGCGCGATGCGAGACTGCCATTGGCTTCACCCGGAAAGTAACGATTCAGGTCGCGCCGGTCGGGAAGGTAACGGGAGCCTCTCTGGAAACCTTGCAGATTGACAATGGGTACACCGATAATGTTGCCCGTCAGTTTTTCCGGGTCGATTTCATACATTACGCGCCGTACGATTTCGATGCCATTCAGTTCATCACCGTGGACAGCCGCCGTCATGCACATCGTTTTACCGGACATCTTACCCTTGATGACCATGACTGGTGTCGGTGTGGCCAGGCCTGACATGGTGCCGGTGGTCGACCATGCCAGGCGTGTGGCTGTGCCCGGTACAACCTCCGAGCCCAATATAACCAGTTTGTGCGCGTGATCGGTTTCATCGCCCGCAGTTTCTGTTTCAGGTGGTTCCTCGAAAAAAGCGGGATCGTCCATGTCCACAGCGGGTTCGACTGTCGGAACGGGTTGCGGCAACGGTGCCACTTTCTTCAGATCAAGGTTTGGCGCGACTACCGGCTCAGCCAGTCCTGACACCTGCAGCTTGTCCGTTGATGGCTGTTCATTTTCACCGGTAGACATTGTTGCAGGCTGTCCGCTGACAACTGTGCCTGTGGCGGTTGACAGAATGAGTGCCAGGACGGCTGTGGCGGTATGACCAATTCGACATCTAGTTGAAATCATAAATGTAAGTATATAGCTGGGTCAGTTAATTCCCTAACTACTATAATTACTATCTGCGGGTTTCTGGAGACCTTTAGCAAATTCTATCCGCGCATCCATCTCCGTGGGTAAATGAGGGTGTGCTTCAATCTTTTGCAGCTTGCTGAGCAAGCCCTGGCCGTTGGCCAGCTGTATAGTTAGCCCGGGGCGCGCGTTTAGCTCCAGCATCAGCGGTCCAAGCTTTCTGTCGATGACGATGTCGACACCCAGGTAACCCAGGCCGACAGTGTCTGCGCACTGGATAGCAAGCCGCAGAATGTTGTCCCAGTGAGGAATTACAATGCCGCTGGTTGCGTAACCGGTATCGGGATGCTGATCCACAAGGTGATTATGATGTACGGCATTGGTCGTTTCACCGGTCGCGATATTAATGCCGAGTCCAACTGCACCCTGGTGCAGGTTGGCCTTGCCATCAGAGTCACTGGTAGGGAGACGGGTCATGGCAGCTGCCGGGATGCCTTTAAAGACAATAATCCTGATGTCGGGTACACCCTGGTAACTGATACGTTCAAACATCGGATCAAAATCCACGCGGTATTCAAGAATGGCCTTGTCAGGGAGACCACCGAGACTGTACATGCCACTGAGAATGTTTGACGTATGATGTTGTATGGCCTCTATAGACAGCAGACTGCCATTGGCCTTGCGAAAAAATTTCCCCATGCGGCTGTCGATGACCAGGATGCCGTTGCCACCGCTGCCGTGTGCCGGTTTGATCACCAGCGCCTGGTGGTCCGCAAGAATGCTGGCCATCTCCTGCACCTGATGCTCGATGGCTACCACACCGTAGAGTTCCGGCACCGCGATACCACTTTCCAGAGCCAGCTTCTTGGTTTCAAGCTTGTTGTCAACCAGCGGATAAAGTCGGCGCGGATTGTAGCGCATGATGTAGTCTGCATTGCGCTGGTTCATCCCCAGCACACCGCGTTCCCGCAGTTCCCTGGGTGTGGCAAAGAATCTCATTTTGTTTCCGTGCCCAGCATGCCTTTAAACCGTACCAGTTCCGTCAACCGGTAACCGGTATAGCCACCCATCCACAAGCACAGACCCAGCACCACCAGCAACAACTCCGGAAAGACAAAGATGAGATACATCAGGTTCTCGTTGACCATGACCACGTAGCCAATGCAGGCGACGAACAGGCTGCCAATGCCCTGAAGAATGGCTTCCCGGGCCCCGTTTTCCTCCCAGGTAATCGACATGCGCTCAATAGTCATGGCAAGGATTACCATCGGAAACAGGGAGATGGACAACAGGCGTTCGATTCCCAGCTGGTTGGTTATCAGACTGATCAGCAGCATGAGAATCACAACAATAACCAGTACCGAGGCCAATCGCGGAATCAGTAACAAAAACAGCTTCTCAAGGTAAAAACGAATCATTAATCCAATCGAGACGATCATACTGAACATGATGATGCCCCAGAAGAGCTGCGTCTCCCGGAAGGCCATGGCAATCAGGATGGGCATGAAGGTGCCGAAGGTTTTAAGGCCAATAATAGTTCTCAGGAACACAACCAGTAATGCGCCCAGCGGCAACATCAGCAGCAACTGGTAAGTGATCTGGTTCTGTACCGGCAACGAAAGCAGGGAAAATTCGAAAAAGAATGACTCCCGTTTGGCGGCGCCCTGGCGGGCAACATCGATCAGTTCGGCGTAGGTGCGGGTCACCGAAAATTTGACGTCAAGGTCATTGCCGCTATTAAGCGCCGAGACACTCTTGTCGCCGACTTTCCAGACAAGAAAATCAGCTGGGATGCCCTCTCTGCCGGTCTCAGGATTAAAGGTCAGCCAGTTATCACCATTGTGCACCTGCAGCAAGGGACGCAGACTGATGTTATTCGCCGAGTCGGTTATATCGATTCCCCAGATTATGCGCGCCGGGATACGTACACCTTTTAATACGTTGATGATTTCGTTTGTCCACTGACCACTACTGGTTGCCTTGTGGCGGATCAGTTCCACGTTTTCATCCGGCGCGCTTGAGTTGAGTTGCTTGAGTAGTTCCAGGGTATACGACTCTACGTCTGCTGACTCTTCGCGCACATCATCAATAATTGCTTTGATTGCAGACGCGTAGGGCTCGGGATAATCCGGCGGGTCCGGGAAGTCGGGCTTTGTTTTCCAGTCAACTTTCAGATTTGATCGGGCCACCGATATCCTGTAATACAGGGTTTGCATCCCTCTTGCGCGGCGTATGGCCCAGTCGGCCCTTCGGTTTTCATGTGTTTTTGCAATGGTGAGTCCGTAGCGGCTGGAGATGAAGTATTCATCCAGCAGCATGAAGCCCGGTGTGTTTTCAGGGATGAACAGCGACAGTTTTGCCGGTTTACCTTTGCCCTCGAATGACACCTGTGCCTGCACGGTCCACACATCGGTGTTCTGCTCGGGCGTTATTGGCAGGCCCAGTTCATAGGCCTTGTAAGCCGTGATCGCCAGGCCAAGCAGTATCAACGCCAGTGCCCAGACCCTTGCGGTAACAGTGTTCATGTCTTGCAGCGCGTCACGATTATGGTGTCGGGCAGTTTGTCTGTGTCAGGAATGTGCTCTCAGGGTCAACGATCGCGATGCCCTGCAGGAACTCACGACCCAGTAGCACGTCGTATATATATTCCGAGCGATTCGCGAGGGTAAATTCTGTGACGTGTTTGCGGCCGTCAAAACAGATTTCAAGTTCAACCACGGCGCGACGGTCATGATCGCCGTCGGTATTCTTGATGCGGGTACGCCGCGTCTTGGGTTTCTCCATGTGAATGGTGTGTTGTTTGTCGTTCGCATCTTTGAGCAGCAGGTCGAACCGCACCCAGCGGTCATCATTCTTTTTGAATTGCTCAACATTGATCGCATAGATAGCCGAGGTCTTGGCGCCAGTGTCCAGCTTAGCCTTGAGTATCAGCGGTTGTTCTACAAGACTGATCTTTTCTATCCAACCGGCAATGACTTTCCCGGGGTCCTGGCTGCTGCCCTGTAACAGTGGCGCGGCCAGCAGCAGTATTACGGTACACAGTCCATGCAAAACCTTCATTTCTTGCCTCCTGGAATGAAGCCACCGGCGGTTGCGGCGGGTACTCTACGTACAATAGAATTTCATACCGGGGTGCAGATTATATAGAAGGGCTGATGTGATGTAAGACAAATGTGTCCAAATGGCTGCGGCTGCCGGCATCGTTTCGATGCATTATGAAAAAAAATAGTAAGTTACTGAATATAATGTCATATTGTTAAATTGCACCGAAAAATGATCCACCATTTGCACTCAAATATATACCACCAGAACGGCTGTAAGTATGTAGCTATAAACTAATCATTCTTAGCGGAGATGGGTCAAAACAGAATGCAAATATCCAACTCTATTGGGGCTAATTTTGTTGCAAATCAACAAGCTGTTAATCATAAGGAAAGACTTACCGCTGGCATCTAACAACTGTGCCCAAAAGTGGCAGCACCCGTGTTACGCGCCTGTGTAACTTATTGAGTAACGTGGAGAATCAAAGCCGGGGAGCGGTCCTGGCCGAACCTTTTCCGTGGGCGGTGATTCAAGGGGTTATCCTGGTATTAGTCATTATTAACAGTCAGTTATAAAGCATCGAAATGGATTTGCCCACGCAATTCAGCCAGTTAGATCAATGGTGGTTTCGATTGTAACTCGCATCGATATTCGCATCGGTAAAAATGATTCGAGTTCAATATTGTCACTCCGAATAGTGCAGCACTGGATGGCGTCTGAATGCGGCCATGACCTGTGCGCAACGGCTGAAGCGTGTTTTCAAGATTGACGTTGAGAAGTGCCGAGTCTGTGGAGGATCAGCCAGGGTCATTGCCTGCATAGAAAATCCAGTGGTCATTAAGAAGATCCTGAGGCATCTGCAAGAAACATTGCCGGCACGAGCCGCGCTCCTGTTGCCGGACAGTCGAGCGCCGCCGCAGTCCGGTATGTTCGGCTGACTCAAGGAAGCATTCTCGTGCAACCAATGTTGCTGCATTGCGCAGATGCAACAGGGTCTCAATTTGCCTGGAGGCATGAATTGGCTGGGGAAAGGGCAAATGATCTGAATTTATACAGGTCAGTGCGGCTAATTTAGGCAGGATTTCGGTATGACCAGGCTGGAAAGTGGTGGCAGCGACTGCACAATGGAGGCGGGGTTCAGGGAAAATAGCGTTTATTCAGCCTATACTCTATGCTGGCGCTGATTGAACTGCCTGCGCAGATACCGGATACAGTACCCGGCTGGCGTATCGAGCTCGACCTGGGCGAAGGTGTCATCCTGTACATTTCTACCTGTAGAAAAAAAAGTGTATCTTCTTCTGAAGCTCTCAGGCTGCTGTTTCAGGGCAAGCAACCCGAGTTTATGCGGGAAGGTCCTGAATAGATACAAATAAACTTACATTAATTTATGAAGTATGGCGAAGCGCTTCCCGGGTAGACAAGGATTGACGCGCGATGATGCATGGCAGTACCACAGCAAAACCGACAAAGACCCTGTTGTTGTGGTGGGTATTGGCCGCGACGTGGTTATTGACGCCTGGCTTGGCCTGGGCGTCCACCTGCCCAAGTGGGTATACGATTGACCCGTTCGTCGCCGGCGTTTGCTATGACTGCCCATCGGGTTGGGGACGTTACATACTTCAGCCGGACCCCCGTCAGTCGAACGCCTGCACCCGGAACCGTGGGTGGCAGTACCGTTCCGCGTGGACCTACGGAGCCAGCTGTACGACCATATTGGGACAGCGTGTTTGCACTTGCGATTTGGGTGATGGTCGGAGTGGCTCAACCTGTTACGAATGTAGAAGCCCGTATGCCAAGTATCTCTTGGCCGGCTGGAAAGATTCTAACGCCTGCCGATGGAACCCGCCCGCTGAATACACCAGCGCCCAATTGACCCTCGCCAACCTGGATTGCGGTGGCTTGAATGAACGGGCCTGCCTGATTACAGAACGACCCTACGGGGCTTGTGACGAGGGCCTGGTGGAAAAGCTCAGCACGTCCGGCTCGTACTGCCGGCAGATCGATAGCGATGGTTTCCCGAGTCATTGTGGCGGTGAAGGTGAGCCGGCCTGCCAGGTGACGGAGAACCTGAGTTCCTGCAAGACGAATTTCGTCAACCAGTCAGGTACCTGCGTCCATCCTCCGTGTGGCCGGCTTAACGAAAGCGCCTGCCTGGTGACGCAGAGAATTCCTTCCTGCGATACTGGGCTGGTTGAACTGCTCAGTACATCCGGTGCCTTCTGTCGTGACATTCTGAGCGATGGATTCCCCAACCATTGTGGCCGCGACGGGCAGCGACCGTGCCAGTTGACGGAAAATATACCATCCTGCAAGGGCGATGCGTTTGAGTGGCTGGTGCCCATCTCGTCCTCCGAGGTGGCACTGCAGTGCGTGGACACCGACAGCGATGGCTACCCGCCATTCTGCGGCGACGACGGCGAACAGGCCTGTAATGTCGCCCTGCAGATCCAGCTACTTATACTCGCCTGCAAGCCCGGCCATGCGAATGATGACGGCACCTGCCGGGCGCTGGACGGTGACGGCTATCCACCGTTCTGTGGCGATCCAGATGAGGCATCATGCACGCTTGACGTGCAGGCGCTGTTCAGCGTGAAAGCGTGCAAGAACAACGCGTACAACGACCTCATCCTGTCGGAGAATCCTTTCGGCACCTGCCGGGCGCTGGATGGCGATGGCTTCCCCGTCAATTGCGGTGGCATCAGCGAAACCCCTTGTGATCTGGAAGAACAGGCGCGCCTGGGCATCACGTCCTGTAAATCCACCTTGGAGGAGGATTTCACGCTGGGTCTTTGTATCGACGCCTGTGGCGGTCATGGCCTGCCGGCGTGCCTGATCGGCGGATGCGACGACGGTTTGTCCGAACAGGAGGGGGATGAAATTGACGGCGACGTGGTCTGTGGCGCGCCGCCGATCGTGCGCAATGAATCGGACAGCAATGAACTGCCTCACGGTGGCCCCCGTGTCATATTCTATATACACGGACGTGGCGGTGATCTGACCGATACCGACGATTCACCTTTTGACTATCGCAAATTCCAAAAGCAGCTTGCGTTCAAGTCGGCGAACGTTGTTCGTTTCTATGGCGTGGACTGGAACAACACGATTCGCGAGCTGACTGACATTTCCGCGCGCCGGGTAAGGATCAAAAAACTGGGTGGAACCTATGCCGACCCGCAATGGGAGCCGCTGAAATCCTACGGACGCCGCAGGTTCAACAGCAAAACACAAACGATCATCGATACCGCCCAGGCCATTTCCGAAGCCATCCGCGATATCAATCCCGCCCAACCGATTACCATTCTGACCTACAGCTACGGTGGGGTTATTGCCAGGCAGCTGGTTTACCGCCACTACGATCAGCTGCGCGCTGCCGGGCACACGATTGCCGAAGTCGTGACGATTAAAGGCCCTCATACTGGCGGGCAGGTCGGCACGCCGGATTTTATCGGCGAGTTCGCACTGCTAAGCCAGAACGGCCTGCAGGGGCAGACCGAGTTTGCCTGTACCGTAGGACGTCTTGGTGACCTGGTTGGTGCCGGCGCTGGTCAGGACGGCTGTCAATTGGGTGCCTGGGTGAAATGGTCGCTGGACGATGCGCCGATCAGCATCGATGATGATGGCTATCCGCAGATCCGCTGGATCACCATCGCTGGTGGCGGTTTCCGTATCAGCAAGGAATCAGTGGACAAGGTGCTGGATTCAGACCTTGTCGTTAATCCGTGGTTTACGGATATCCTCAACGATACGGCTGATGATGAGCACGTACCATTCCAGGACAGCGATGCCACCGTCAGTACGCGAAGCGCACACGGCATCAGTGTCGATGCCTGTTTCCCCTATGTGAAGGCAACGCCGCCCAACAGCAGTACGCGGACCCCGACCGTGGTTTATGACCAGTACACCTGGGATTCACAGGTTGCCGATTCAGCCACCTGTTATCATGCCGATGGCGATCTGCCAGCCTGGAACATTCGGCCGCAGTCCGATCATAATCCCGACGCAATCGAAGATGAGCTCGCATTTGTATACAGCGCTATTGCGCGGGCCAGGCCGGAAGATGATACCGACGGCGACAACCTGCTCGATAGCTACCATGACAACTGTCCATCAGTGGCCAACCGGGATCGCGCGGATACAGATGGCGATGGTGAAGGCAACGCCTGTGACGCGGATGATGACAACGATGGCCTGACCGACGCCTTTGAACAGGAGTACGGCTATAATCCCCTGATCAGTGGCGAACAGGAAACCGATGAAGATAACGATGGGCTTAACGCATTAGGCGAACAGGCAAGCGGCACCCACCCAAAGTTGGCGGATACCGATGAAGACGGTATCAATGATGGCGTCGAGGTGGGTGACCCGTATGGCAGCGACCCCCTGGATGAGAATTCCTATCGTGGTAATGGCGATGCCAATGAAAATTCCAGCATTGAAGCAGGTGATTTGTTGATCTGTACGCGGGTCGCTATCGGCGAGGAATCCCAAACTCCCCAATATGAATTCCACTGCGATGCTGCACCGGCGTCCGCCGAGGGTATACCTCAGCCCGACGGGGTGATTAATGCGGGTGATGTGATCAGGATTCAGCGAAAGGCGCTAGGAGTAGCGTCACCCTGAATCTTTCAACCGGATGCCAGGTAACGTGAGCCCAGCCCCTCAACACAGACCAACATCAGCATGTCGCCGATTACGCCGCGTGGTCAAAAAACGGTATTGCCAACTTAATAGGCCGAAATTGCTAAGATCGCTCCATGAATACATACAAACGACACCTGTCCTAGGCGAATTCCTATTCATGCGGCAATCGGTGTTTGAAAGAGACCATTGCAGTGTGATGCCCATGAATAGTTTCTGAGTTTTGCGGGTAGAGGCATAGGCTCGCCGCAAACGACAGCTGGCGTATTTCCGTCTAGCGATTGATGAACTCGATCACGGTTGTGGTATTGCTTGAAATTTGCAAGTTTTCGCTCAAGGTCCTGAGCATTCCAAAAGAGGGTGTGATCAAGGTATTCACGACGAATGGTTCCAATGAGTCGTTCAATGAAGGGATGTGATATAGGTGTATACGGGATGGTCTTAATCTCGTCTATACTGAGAACTCTCAAGTTCGCTTGCCATTGGTGATACAGAAAGAGTGGGTCGTTATCTGAGCTGAGATATTTTGGGGCAGATTTGGTTGAGATGGCGGTGTTGAACATCCGACAGAGGGCGAGACCATCGACATCTCCTGCATGTACGCCAAAGCCAATGATGCGCCGCGAGAATTGGTCCATGACCACGAGCACCCAGTGGGT
>Ga0316193_10003121_pt1 | contig 11842 bp, 9 predicted proteins | sample MerIslsedime2_MG_FD_207735 | JGI IMG/M metagenome (GOLD analysis project Ga0316193, IMG submission 207735) | Coastal sediment microbial communities from Maine, United States - Merrow Island sediment 2 | ecosystem: Environmental > Aquatic > Marine > Coastal > Sediment | place: USA: Maine... | reverse complement strand
ATCCAGGGCGACAGATCGGATGTCGAGCTGCCACCGGTTTCGGTCATCGTGCCCGCGTATAACGAGGGACCGGTGCTGGGGAGGGCGATCCAGAGTCTCCTGCGGCTGGACTACCCGGAGTACGAGGTGCTGATCATCGATGATGGCAGCCCGGACGATACCCTCGCGACTGCTGCAGCGCTCGAAGGTGTGTATGAGGGTATACCGGTTCGCGTGTTCTCGAAACCAAACGGCGGCAAGGCTACGGCCCTCAACCTCGGGATCGAGAACTCCCGGCACCCGTTCATCCTCTGCATGGATGCCGACTCGACCGTAGAGCCCCAGCTGCTCAGGCGCGCGATTCCCCATTTCGAGGATCCGACCGTCGGCGCCGTCGCGGGAAACGTGAAGATTGAGAACCGGGATCGGCTCATCACGCGGCTCCAGGCGCTCGAGTACATCGAGGGCCTGAACATGCCGCGGCGTGCACAGGGGTTCATCGCCGCGGTCAACATCGTCCCGGGCCCGGTAGGCGTGTTCAGACGCGAAGCGTTGACCGATGTCGGGGGATACGACACCGACACGTTCGCCGAGGACGCGGACCTGACGCTCAAGCTGATCTCGTCGGGCTGGAAGATCGTGTACGAAGACCAGGCGATCGCCTGGACCCAGGCGCCCGAGCGGTGGCTCGACCTGGTGCAGCAGAGATATCGTTGGACCCGCGGCATTCTGCAGGCGATCCGGAAACGGAAGTGGCTGCTGCTCAAACCCGTACCCGACTTTCCGCTGTGGCTGTCGGTTCTGGAGATGGGCTTTGAAGCCGTCGTGTGGCCGATCATGAACGTCTACGCCCACCTGTTCTTTGCCGTCGTGGCACTCCTGTTCGGGATGGGTGAACTTCTGCTGTACTGGTGGCTCCTGCTCACGTTGCTGGACCTGGTCGCCGCACTCGTCACGGTATCGATGGAAGAGGAACAACTCTCCCTCGTTCCGCTGGCCGTGGTCTATCGTGTGTTCTTCATTCTCTTCCTCGACGTGACCAAGTCTTTCGCCGCGACGGAAGAGTTGTTCCGCTTCGGGATGGACTGGGACCAGGTGAAGCGTGTCCCGCTCAATGAAGCTCCGGAGGCCGTCGGATGAACATCGTAGATCTGCTGGTAATGATCATCGTCGTGACGATCCTGGTCACGATATCGCTGGGTGTTGTCACCTATTTCGCGTACAAGCTGCGCCGGGCCCGCCGCCCGGCGGAGGAAACCGGACTGGATTCGGAATCCTGGTACTTCATCCGGCATGAGCCTCCCGCGAGCGAAGCGGAGACGCTCGGATAGCGCGAGCGAGCAATGCCCCCGAAACAGGATCCCGTCCCGCGCGCACGATCAGCCGCCCAATGGCTGGGAGGCATCTTGCTGCTCGGCTTTCTGGCCGCCGGTGTGGTGGCGGCCGCTGCGGCATTGTGGGAGAACGTGGACGTACAGAGCCTGGCCCGTCGCGCAGCCGCCGTATCCGACGAGCCTCCGGTTCCGCGCACAGAACCCGAGGGGCCGGTCGCTGCCGAATCGGTCACGGCTCGAATCTCCGTGTTCGAGAGTGCCGCCAGTGCGAGTTACTTCCCCGACTCGACCTTCTACCCGGCAGCCGTTTCCAGCTGGGAACGACTCGCGAGGGAGGAAACGGCTGCCGTGTCCCGGGTGCGGTCCGCCGCAGGAATCGATGATCTGCCTGCCGGAAGCCTCCTCCTCGCTCCGGAAGCAGTCTGTGTTTCGGAGCTGGAGCTCGCCGCGATCCGAAGGCACCTGGAACGGGGCGGCGGCCTCGTGCTGAATTGGGCCACGGCGGCGAGAGACGAGGGCTGCAGGTGGAGAGGCTGGGAGCCGCTCCGAACGCTCACCGGAGCGGTCGGACTGGTTGAGATTCCGGCGGGTGAAGCACAGTTCATGGCCGTCCCCGCGGCCCTGCCTGTGTCGCCCGGGCTGCCTCCCGGCGCCCGAGTGGAGATGTTCCCCGAGCCGCACCTGGCACTGCAGGTTCCCGGGCCACACCCGTACTGGTCCGACTGGGCCCTGAACGGTGCCACGGCGGGCAGCACATCGGAGTCGAACGCGGCGATCGTGCTGCACGAGCCCCGGTCCGGCGGCCGGGTCGTGTGGTTCGGTTTCCGCGACCGGCAAGCTGTTTCGGACCGGGACGCGACCCGAATTCGTCGGCTGTTCCAGAATGGCATTCGTTGGGCCTCCGGCGCCGTCACGGTCGAAGTCGCGGCCTGGCCCGCGGGTGCGCGAGCGGCACTTCTGATCTCCGAGGACGTCGAAACCGGATTCGAGAATGTCGTCGCGTTCGCTCGCGAGCTTCGGATCCGCGATGTGCGCGGGACGATCTTTCCGGTCTCTGAACTCGCACTCCAGCACCCCGGAATCGCGGCCACGATCGCCGATATCGGCGAGGTGGGAAGTCAGACCGCTGATCACGTGTCCCCGGCCGGGCTGCCGGTGGAGGAGCAGGAGGTCAGACTCGCCAGAAGCCTGCGCGAACTTCAGCAATGGTCGGGAAGCGAAGTCGTCGGACTCCGCGTACCCGAGGAGCGATTCGATGAGGCGACGCTTCAGGCCTGGCGCCGGGCTGGCGGTACGTATGTCGCGGCGCTCAACCAGGCCCGGTCTGCAGCCCCGGAGGTGTTCACAACGGACGACGGCCCGGTCATCGTATTGCCGCGCCTGATCAAGGACGACTACAACGTCTTCGTGCAGGACGGAGCCCGGCGCACCGACCGTCTGCTGCGCGCCTGGCTCGAGGGCCTCGAGAAGATCGGAGCCCTGGGGGGATTTGGACTGATCTCCGTTCATTCCCAGATCGCAGGGCATCCGGATCGGGTTGGAGTCGTGGGCGAGGTGATTGACAGTCTGGCTGCTGGACAGACCGATTGGTGGATCGCCCCGGGCGCTGAGATCGCTGAGTGGTGGCTCGCCCGATCCGAAGCGCGGCTGCAGCTCCTGGGACCGCCCGACAACCTGTCGTTGCGCCTGCTCACTGGTCCATCACCAGCCCTGGCGGGAGCCTGGATCGAGGTGAGCCTGGGACCGGATTCGGGACTGCGCCCGTTCGTCGATGGACGTCCGCTCGCGTGGGCTAGGACGGACTGGGGAATCAGATTTCCGGCCGAAGAACTGACGACCGGCGGGACTGACGTGATTCAGCTCATGGATCCACCCGACGAATCCAGCGAGCCCGATTCCGATCCATCGGGCTTGTCTCTCCCCTGAGCCGCCGCGACCTTATCCTGACTATTGGCTGGCTCGTACCCGTGCAGCCGGCACGAGGCGCCGTCCCAGGAGGTCGCCGTTGGGTGAGAAGGACTCCCGACTCGAGCTGGAAGGAGCGGAGTTGCGCGTGTTCACGCAGGCGCTGCTTCGGGACGTACGGGCCCTCGAGACACTGCTCGAGGGTGACCTTGTGGAACGCGGCATCCGACGCATAGGCCTCGAACAGGAGTTGTTCCTGGTCGACGACCAGTGGCGGCCAGCCCCGATCGCCACGGAACTCCTCGAGCGCCTCGACGATCCTCGCGTCACGACCGAGATCGGCCGCTTCAATCTTGAGTGCAACCTTCGGCCGCTCGTGTTCGGTGGCGGCTGCCTCTCGACGATCGAGACCCGGCTGCACGGCGTCCTTGCTGCAGTCGACGCTCAAGCCCGGGATCTCGGAGCGCGAGTCGTACTCACAGGGACCCTCCCCACGCTTCGAAAGTCGGACCTGACGCTGGAGAACATGGTGCCGGCGCAACGTTACTTCGCCCTCAACGAAGCCCTGACGCGCCTGCGTGGTGGTCCGTACACGATGCAGATCAAGGGCACGGACGAGCTTCGGATCACCCACGACTCGGTGATGCTCGAGGCGGCGAACGCCAGCTTCCAGGTGCACTTTCAAGCCGGTCCGGAGGAGTTCCCCCGCCTGTACAACATCGCGATGGCGGTCGCGGCGCCTGTTCTCGCAGCCGCGGTGAACTCTCCCCTGATGCTCGGGCGCCGATTATGGCACGAGACCCGGATCGCGGTATTCCAGCAGTCGATCGACACCCGGCAGACGATCTCTGAAATGCGGGAGACCGAGCCGCGTGTCAGCTTCGGCCGCAAATGGGTCGACGATTCCGTGCTCGAGATCTTCAAAGAGGACATCTCCCGCTTCAAGGTCCTGCTCGGGAAGGCCATCGATGAGGATCCGTTCGAGGCGATCGCTGCGGGGCGGGCTCCGGCCCTGAAGGCGCTTCAGTTGTTCAACAGCACGGTCTACCGGTGGAACCGGGCCTGCTATGGAATCAAGGACGGAATCGCGCACCTGCGGATCGAGAACCGGGTGCTGCCCGCCGGCCCATCTGTGCTGGACGAGGTGTCGAATGCGGCATTCTGGTTCGGCCTCGTGAGCGCCCTCGCCAACGAAGTCGAAGACGTCAGACAGGAGATCGGGTTCGACGCCGTGCGGACGAACTTCGTCGCAGCCGCACGGCACGGTCTCGACGCACACCTGGAGTGGTTCGGTGGCCGTACGTTCACAGCCCAGGACCTCATCTTGAAACAGCTGATTCCGGCAGCCGAGCGTGGCCTGCGCGCCGGCGGGATCGACGAAGCGGATATCGAGCGCTACCTGCAGACCATCAGGCGGCGGGTGGACTGCCGGCAGACCGGCGCCGCGTGGATCCTGGGTTCCCTGTCGAGCATGCAGGACCAGGGCTCGCCCGAGGAGCAGATGGCGGCGCTGGTGGCAGCCATGGTCGATCGGCAGTCCGATCATTCTCCGGTGCACGAATGGCGTCCCGCGAAACTCGCCGAGGGTGGCGGCTGGAAGCCGAGTTACCTGCGGGTCGAGCAGTACATGTCCACCGATCTGCTCACTGTGCGGGCGGACGAGCCGATCGACCTCGTCGCGAACCTGATGGACTGGCATCGGATCCACCACGTTCCGGTCGAGGACAATGAGCACCGGCTGGTCGGCCTGGTATCGCACCGACCGCTGCTGCGGTTTCTCGCCGGAGATGATGCACGAAGCGAGGACAGGCCGATTCCCGTCAGTCGGATCATGGCCAGCGACCTGGTAACTGTGGGCCCGAATACGAGCACGCTCGACGCAATCGAAACGATGCGCCAGCACCGGATTTCCTGTCTACCGGTGGTACAGGACGAGCGGCTGATCGGAATCGTCACCGAGCACGATTTCATGCGGATTGCCGGACAACTCCTTGAGGAAATGCTGCGGGAGTGACTCGCCCCACGGCGGTTTCCCACTCCGTCCGTACGCCTGACACCACCGGCCCCGCCCGGAGGATCGTCGGCAGGTACCGGGGTACGAGACCCGGTCCGCTGGTCATCTTTGTTGCGGGGCTGCACGGCAACGAACCGGCTGGAGTCGAGGCGCTCGAACGACTGTTCCGGGATCTGCGTTCCGAAGTTCCGCCGTGTCGGGGAGAGATCCTGGGACTCGCCGGAAATCTCGCCGCGCTCGCCAGCGGGCGCCGGTACCTGGTCTCCGACCTCAACCGGTCCTGGACTCGGCGTCGGATGGCCGCCATCCGTACGGAGCAGAATGACGAGGAACAGAGGGAACAGTTCGAAATCCTCGAACTCCTCGAGCAGACACTGCGTGGCCGGGAGTCCGAGGCGATCATTCTCGATCTTCACACCACCTCATCCGACAGCATTCCCTTCTTCACGCTCGGCGACACGCTGCGCAATCGCAACTTCGCGCGGAAGCTCGGACTTCCCCTCGTACTCGGCATCGAGGAACAGATTCACGGCGCCCTGCTCGAATACCTGAATGCCAGGGGTCCGATAACTGTCGGGGTAGAGGGTGGGCGGCATGACGATCCGGCTTCCGTGGACTACCACGAGCACGTGTTGTGGATCGCGCTCGTCGAGGCCGGCTGCCTCGAGTCGGCTGACGTCCCACGTTACGCGGAGCGGGTGGCGGCGCTCGCGGGTGCACGGGGTGATCTGCCACCGGTATTCGAAGTGCGTGCCCGAAGAGCAGTGTCTTCAGGGGACGGATTCGTCATGCGTCCCGGGTTCCGGAATTTCGAGTCGATCCGAGCCGGCCAGCCGTTGGCGGACGATGACGCGGGCGAGGTCCTGGCCCCGGAGGACGGCCGCATCTTCCTTCCGTTGTATCAGGAGCAGGGCGACGATGGATTCTTCGTCGTGCGGCCGGTGCGGCCGATCTGGCTACAACTGTCGAGTGTGCTCAGACATCTGCGCCTTCACTCGCTGGCTCGGCTGATGCCGGGGGTGCGACGGAGCCGAAGGCGACCTGACACTTTGATGGTGGATCGCAGGGTGGCACGCTGGTACGTGATCGAAGTCTTCCACCTCCTCGGATACCGCAAGCGGCGAGAAGCGCTCGGATACTACGCGTTCACCCGGCGTCGGCACGATCTGAAATTCTGATCGCGCCGGCCCCGGTCAGAGTCCGATCTCGCGATCCTCGGCGGCGGATTCGTAGCAGGCTTCCAGCACGGCAGCCAGCGCGATCTGATCCACGGGATTCTCGATCGCTTTCTCTCCGCGCACGAACCGCAGGAACTCGGCCCACTCCTGGCGATACGAGTCCTGGTACAGGGTCCGTGCCGGTCTCGACGTCGGCGGAGTCACATCCACGATGCCGCCGACATCGCGTCGCGTAATTCGCAGGGGCACCGAACCGGCAGTACCGTCACTTCCCAGGACATACAACTCGTGATGGTCCCGCTCGTCCGCGAGCTCCCAGCTGACTTCGACAGTGACCGTGATCGAACCGTGGAGCGCCAACTGGACTACGGCTCCGGTCTCCGCAGCGTCAGGCCGTCCCCAGGTACGGGCGCGCACCCGCTCCACTTTCGGGTAGTCGAGCGTCCACAGCGCCATGTCCAGCGCCTGGGCCCCGAGATCCATCAGGGCCCCACCACCGGCGTGGACACGCTCCCGGCGCCAGCCGTGTCGGGGCCTCGCGGAACGCCGATTGAGCCACGTGGAACGGACAAATTGGACTGACCCGAGGTCCCCATTCGTCACGAAGTGCCTGATCGCTCGCACGTCGTAGCGAAAGCGGTGGTTGTTCGCGACGAGAAGTTGTCGCCCGGCTTCATCGGCGGCATCGACCAGCCGCTCGGCCGACTCGCGCGAAATGGTCAGTGGACGCTCGCACAGAACGTGAGCCCCATGCCCCAGCGCCGCCATCACACCTTCCTCGTGAACATGGTTCGGCACACACACCAGCACGGCGTCGAACTCGACTCGCTCGGCGAGACTGTCGAGATCCGCCGCGACTTCGGCAATCTCGAACCGCTCCGCGATCGTCCGTGCCTTTGCCTCCTGCGTGTCCGCCAGGCCCACGACCTTGAGATCGCGAAGTCGCTTGAGGATCGGTAAATGGACCACCTGAGCCGCGCTTCCAGCTCCAAGCACGGCTACCCGCACGGAGTTTGCCATCGGGCTCCCCGGAGTCAAAGTCGATACGCGAGGCCGAGCGCTATGGCTACATTGCTCGCGTCCGTCACCAGCGTTCCACGAAGTTCCGAGTACACACGCCAGTGCGAAGCGATGTTCAATTCAGCCCCGATGAGACCGGTGATACCGGCCGTAATCACCATGTTGTCCAGAAACGTGTCCTTGATCGCGTCACCATCGTTGTCCAGAAAATACAATTCCAGTCCGACCCCAAGATAGGGCGCGAAGACCGCATCCTGCAGGGTCCACTGCGCGTCTGCGCCCAGGATCCATGACGTTCGCTCGAGGGTCCCCAGGTTTATCGAACCCGGAGGGAGATCTGACACCTCCTCAAGCTGCTGCTCGAGCTCGCGCACGGCGGAGTCCGTCACCCTTGCATTCCACCACGCTGCACGAGGCACGATCCTGATATACGGACCGAGGAATCCGAGGTCGACCCGGATTCCGACCCCGACCGTCGACTCGTTCTGACTCGAGTTCACCCAGGTGGCTTCAACGCCGAACGCCCTGAATCCCAGGTTGGTGTAGTCGTAGTCCTCCAGCGCCTGTCCGCACACCGGGCTGCTCGCGGCGACCACCAACAGACCCGTCACAATCGTGATCGCCCATCCTCGACCGTGTTTCATTGCCGTCCGTGCCCCCGGTGTGTGTCGTCCCCGCTCAGTAAACCCGACTCAGCCGGGTGCCGGGATAATATGCGCTGAGAATCTCCGCAGACGTCTGGCCGGCCCGGGCTCGGCCGATCGCTCCCCACTGGCACATTCCGGCCCCGTGGCCGAATCCCCGACCATGCACGGAATACTCGCCACCTCCTTCGGGCACGACGTCAAAATCCGTCGAGCCGAGGATCCTCCCGTCCGAGTCCCGCAAGGCAAATCGAATGTCGAGCCTCTCGAGCACGAACTCTGAACCGGGGCCGAAGAACGCGACCGAGCGTATCCTTCCGCTCTCCGTATGATCGATGACCCTGAATCCGTCGATCGGGCCAAGCGTTCCTGGCTGTTCGCCGAACATCCGCGCCAGCTCGTCACGCACCGGTCCGTTCAGCTGGTCGCTCGACCAGTTGCTCGACCAGCGGTAACGCGGGGAGATGGAGCACCAGTCCGATCCATCCGGCGCCTGGTCGGACACGGACTGCAAGTAGGGTGCGGCGGGCCGGTCGAGAACTTCGTCGATCGCCGCAGTCCTCCCGCCGCACGTCGAGTGGTAATATGCCCTGATCGGCAGGCCGTCGTGGGTGAGAATCCTCCCGGCCGTCGCCCGAACCGCATCGGTCGATTCCTGGCGTTCAGCGTCGATACCACCGTACACCTGGTCTTCGACGGTCCCGAACAGGTCGAAACCCATCTCGGTATGACCGTCGAGGTGCGAGACGGCGTATGTCCGGGCGGCGACTGCCTGTGCTTCGATGGCTGCCAGCTCCTCCCGGGTACGAGGCCCGATTTCTAGCGGCACCACCCCGAGGAGATAGTCTTCCAGCGACACGATGTTTACTGCGGTTACCACGGAATCTTCGACCGCCAGCAGTTCGAACCTGCCCCGGTACGGGCTACCATCGATCCTGACCGGATCCGTTCCCGACGTCTCGATACGCAGCACGTGTACCGTACCCGCATCGCGCAGCTGATCACCGGCGGCGGACAGTCCGGGACCATGTCGGCTGACGCGCAGCGTCTCGCCGGGACCGACTGCTCCCAACACGCGACCGGTCTGCCCGTCGGACAGCAGGAGGCCAGACGCTGAACCGACCTCGATCGAAGGGACCCCTACGCGAACGCCCACGCGAAGCACCGGCTCCCGGGCTGGTGACAACAGGCGGTCCAGTCCGGTGGCCCGTTCGCTCGATCCGGAGGCGGATCCCGCCGCGGCTCCGGCGATCCAGGCGACCAGCAGGCCGGTAGCCAAACGCCCGGAGTTCAACGGCCGAAGCCGCTGTCGAGCCCGAGTGGAGCGAGCGGCAGCCGACGCGAAACAGCCACGAGCTCCCGGTCGGCGACCGGCGCCGGTCGGACCTCGCCCACGACCACGGCCTCGAGGTCGTAATCATGCGCCGACAGGATTTCGGCCTCGAGAAGCGTCCCGGGTACCCAGTCGCGGTCCGTGGACAGATACGTCACTCCGTCCACGTCGTCGGCCTGCCCGCTCGTTCGTCCCTGGAGCCGACCATCGGCCCTCCGATCCACGATCACCTCTCTACGCCTACCGACTTCACGTACCAGTCGATCGGCGCTGATCGCCCGCTGGACCTCCAGCAGCTCTTCGAGTCGGTCACGAGCCTGCCCTTCGGGCACGAACTGATCCTCCATCGCAGCAGCCCGCGTACCTTCCTGCGGCGAAAAAGCGAAGGCTCCGAGGCGGTCGAATTCGGCTTCCTCGAGAAAGTCGAGCAATGCCCGGAAGTCGTCGTCCGTCTCACCCGGGAATCCGACCAGCACCGTCGTGCGGAGCGTGAGATCGGGGATCGCATCCCTGAGCCGCCCGATCTTCGCGCGAAGTGTTCCGGCCCTTTCCGGACGGCGCATCCGCTCGAGCACCGGGTCCGAAGCGTGCTGTATGGGCATGTCTATGTACGGAAGCAGACGCGGCTCGGCCGCCATCAGTTCGATCAGCGGATCGCGGAGACCGGCAGAGTAGATGTACAGCAACCGAAACCACGGAATCGTCGTCTCATCGAGCAGGCGACGCGCGAGCGTGGCAATGTCGGTTCCGTCCCTCCACTCCCGGCCGAAATGCGCCAGGTCCTGTGCCACCAGGTTGAGTTCGACCGCGCCCTGCGTTTCGAGCCGTGCAGCCTCTGCGACGAGGGATTCGACTCCGAAGGACCGGTGCTTGCCCCGCCACAGGGGAATCGCGCAGAACGCGCAACCGTGGTCGCAGCCCTCGCTGACCTTGAGATATCGAACGTGCCGTCGGTCCGTGAGTGGGAGCCGGACGCCGGGATGGTCTGGAATCGGATCCCCCAGCAGTCCGCGCGCGCGGAGCTCCGGGATCAGCCGCTCGGCGTCCCGCAGACCCACGAACATGTCGATCTCGGGCAGGGATGGCTCGAGCTCGTCCCTGTATTGCTCCACGAGGCAGCCGAGAGCGACGACCGCCGAGCAGCGGCCTTCGTGCTTGAGGCGGCTTACCTCGAGCAGCGTATCGATGGATTCCTGCTTCGCGGCGTCGATGAATCCGCAGGTATTCACGACGATGACGTCCGCTTCTGACAGGTCTTGCACTGCCTCGGCGCCGTATCCCGCGAGCGCGGCGACGATCCGTTCGGAGTCTACCGTGTTCTTGTCGCAGCCGAGGCTGACGACGCCGAGCTTCGTGTGGATCGGTCCGCTCCTCAGCCTTCGAACACGTCGGTACCGGCGGGTGGCGTGAAGCTGAATGTCTCGTCCGGGATGTCGGCGTTCGGCTGCAGGTTGCGCAGCACCACGGTGCGCAGAGTCTCGTTCTCTTCGGTGATCTCGAACCGACGCACCAGGAGACGCTCGGTGTCGATCCAGACGCGCACCAGCCGGTATGGTGACTCTCGGCGGGGGGTCAGGGAGACGAGCCAGGTCGACTGCCCGTCCACGTCTTCGACTCCGTCGAATACGGCATCGTACCCTTCGGCCGCTTCGTCGAAGATCCGGCCCTGCAGATCGACCATCCCGGCACCGGTTGTATTCGCATCAATCGTGCTGCGAATCACCTGCCCGGGATGTGTGCTCGGGTAGTACAGCCACAGGTTCGCGCCGTCCGCTACGATCACGTCACCCGCCGGGTCGGTGAATTCCATCTTGAATCGGCCGGGACCCTTCTGGTACCAGGTGCCGGTACCCGTTCTCTTTCGTCCCAGCAGCGCGATCTCGATCGTCTGGTCGAATTCAGCCTGCATCGAACTCAGTCCGTCATATACCTGCTCGGCCCGGGCGAGAAGATCCCTGACTTCCGGCGCCTCCACCTGTTGAGCTGCCGCCGACTGCGGCAGCAGGGCGGACGATCCGCAGACGATACCCCACGCTGCGAACCGGAGGAGCCAGGTGCGAGTGTAGCCTGTAGAGCCGGTCGGGAACCGGTTGAAATTCATGCCCGACTTCCCTTCACCAGGTAGCATCTGTCCGGGTCGAACCGTTCGATCCGGACTCGAGTGGCGATACACCGACCCGGAGTGGGCCGTTCCGCGAGTCCCCGGGGTCACTCCTGCGCCAGGTCCTCGCCGCGCATCATGGAGTCGAGCTGTTCGTGGGTTACCATCACCTCACGCGGCTTCGAGCCTTCTGGGGGGCCGAGTACTCCGGCCGAGTGAAGCTGGTCAATGATTCGAGCCGCCCTGCCGTAGCCGATCTTCAGGCGTCTCTGCAGCAGGCTCGTCGACCCGGAGCTGTTGTTGATCACGATTTCCGCGGCTTTGCGGAAGTACG
>Ga0316193_10003120_pt1 | contig 11844 bp, 10 predicted proteins | sample MerIslsedime2_MG_FD_207735 | JGI IMG/M metagenome (GOLD analysis project Ga0316193, IMG submission 207735) | Coastal sediment microbial communities from Maine, United States - Merrow Island sediment 2 | ecosystem: Environmental > Aquatic > Marine > Coastal > Sediment | place: USA: Maine... | reverse complement strand
AGGCCGGCCCTGGTCCATCGTCAGGATACGTTTGGCCGTATAGATCTTTAGTTCGCTCATTTTGTTAATCCTCCATTATTTGTGATCGAAGTCGTTTCTCGACCCACGATCTGTTCATCAGCGGCGGCATACCCTTTCGATGGTTACGGGCACCGTCAGGATCTGCCCTTTTACGGCTTCGGTCTTGCTAATCCCGTCCGTATCCCGCGCAGCTATTTTTTCCACCACCTCCATCCCTTCGATGACGTTGCCGAAGGCCGGAAACCCCAGGGTGTCCGGCTCGGTGCGGCCGTTGACGTCAAACACGGGGGAGTCCCCGGTACAGATAAAAAAATCTGGAATGCCGTCACCGCTGGCAAAGATGTCTCGGCCCAGGGACACCGTCCCGCGCACATGCGTGATGCCGGACTCATCCGTGGTCTCGAAGGCCGCGAGCATCTTCACAGGTGAGCCGTTCTGCTCCAGGGCGAACTCTCCAGTTGCCGCGTTGAACAGGAAGCCGCCCTGGATGATTCGGGACGGGTGCGCGTCCGCGGCGACCGATGCGCCGGCGCGGTAGAAACTGCCACCGTCGTAGGCACCGCTCGCAACGAATCCCAGAAAATAGGCGGAGTTCTTCGGAGCCCTGTCGTCGTACACCTCGATGACGATCCGCCCCAGGCCGGTTTCAAGCGCGACCCGCGGGTTGGCACTGTCAGTGTTTTTGGCAGGTGTCGATTCGGTCATTGCGTATTCCTCCTTATGTTGCTCTGTGCCCTACGCATCTTCGAGGGCACAGAGCCTATCATCATCAAAAGCAGTCCTTGTAGACCTTACCGTCCTTCATGATCAGATTGATCGTCTCCTCGTAGCGCGTCAGGATCGAGATGTCCTTGAGCGGGTTGCCGTCCACCAGCAGGATGTCGGCATAGGCGCCGGGCTCGATCACTCCGAGCGGTCCATCGGGGTAGGGGTTCTTGATTCCTGACAGAGCGACCGCCTCGCCGCCGTTCTTCGTGGCTTGCTGCAGTTGCTCCGCCGGGCTGAAGACCTTGTCGCGGAGTGTCCACTCTGTCGGGAAGAGCTCAAGGTATGCCTTGCGTGTCCCTATGAGGTCGGTACCCCAGAGCGTCTTGACCCCGTATTTCTTGGCCCACTCGGTCGTCTGCATCATGCCGTCGTAGACGATCTGCGCCTTTGCGCGCTGAGTGTCGTTGGAGTACGCCGGGCTCGTTGCGGGATCGGAGAGGAACAGCGCGCATTGCGCCGACCATGTGATGCCCTCGTCGGCAAAGCGCTTGAGCGTGTCTTCCTTCAAGACGGTTGCGTGCTCGACCATCTTGAATCCGGCATCGACGGCCCGGTTGACGGCGGCGTCGAGGTGCACGTGGATCGTCGCGTACGTCCCGAAGTTCGTAGCCTCTTCCACAGCCGCCTTCAGCTCCTCCTCCGAGTACTGGAAGGAAGAAAGCGGATCAAAGGGGCTCGCGACCCCGCCGCCGCCCAGCACCTTGATGAAATGTGCGCCTGCAGACAGGTTGGCGCGGGCCGCTCTCCGGACCTCAGCGACGCCGTCTGCTCGGACAACCGCCCCAAGGAACTGGAGCATGGAGTGTTCCGGGTTCTGGGAGGACGGAGAGAAGAAGGGGTTGTTCTGGTACGGCAGGCGGAAGTCACCGTGGCCGCCCGTCTGTGTGAGTGCCGCGCCCGGACACAGGATCCGTGGCCCGACCACGGTGCCGTCGTCGATGGCCCGCTTAAGTCCCAGACACCAGGCACCGCCGTCCCGAACGGTGGTGAAGCCCATGCTGAAGAGGTCCTGCGCCCGAACCACCATCTTGGCGCCGATCTCGTCCCAGTACGGTCGGATGAGCATGTCATCGAACGACTCGCAACTGATTATATGCTCATGCATGGTCATGAAGCCCGGCAGGAGCGTGCGTCCACCGCCGTCGATGATCCTGGCGCCTTCACCGGCCTCGAGCTTCGGGCCCACGGCCTTGATGAAGTTGCCTTCGACGAGCACCTCGAGGTCCTCGGCCAGGGCGTCGCTCTTGCCGTCGAAGACCTTCACGTTTTGGAACAGGGTGACGTGGTCGTGAGACGAGTCCACCTTGGACTCGAAGGGTTCGGAATGGTGGCAACAAAACATGGTATTTCTCCTTTCGTTATTCAGCTACTGTTGTGATTGTAGGTATGAGAAAACTGCGCCGGATCTGTCGTTGGCCTATTCATAACGACCTCAAAACCCGAACGTATAAAAGTCACTCTCCCGCGTCTCGATATGGTTGGTTCCAGGAACCGGGCCCACATCGCCCAGATGCCAGCGTATATTGATTTCGGGCTTCGACAGGTCCGCATTGCAGTTGAGCAGGGTGCGCATCGTCGCCGACGATTCCGCTTTCTCGGCGTCCTGGAAGGCGACGTGAACGCTGTCCGTCAGGTCTGTGGCATTGCTGCGCTTCAAGGGCATCGCAAAGTCCTGGTATGTGTTCCGCAGGATGACCTGACGCGTAAAGGTGTTGTGCTCGGCCTCCATGTTCACGTCGGGGTAGGTGTCCGGCGTCGGATAGGTGTGCAACGGGTGGTTCGTGCAGAAGAGCGGCTCGCCCTCGATCCGATCGTTGAAGAGATATGCGCCCGAGGAACCGTCGATTTCGAAGACAGTAGCGTTTCCTTCGGCATCGGCGATCAGCACGTGCACCACAAACAGCGACTGCCATAGATGGCTCCTGAGAATCACGCGCTTCGCCTCCTCGACCGTCGCGCACTGGTCCATGAGCTGGCTCATGAGCTGGACCAGCGCTAGCCCGGACCATATGTAGCCGGAGGTCGGCGCTCCCTCGACACCGTAGGTGGACGGGTCGTGGAAGGTGGACACGAAGAGCCCCTTTTCGTTGATTGAATCGCTAAAAGGAGTCAGGAGTTCATGCCCGCCGTGAAGGATGCTCCGGTATCCCCCTTTGGGCCGTTTTTCGACGACGACGTCGCGCCTGAAGCACATGTGCGCACCGGCAGGCGCTTTCTTTCCAAACATTTCGCTGAAGAGGACCATCTTCACCATTTCCGCGTTGCGCGAAACAAACGGCGCACCGGTGTCTGTCTTCTCGCTCGGAAGCACCACTCCCGTGCAGGCCCCGAAATTGACCCTGCCACCGTCTCCTTCGTCGTAGAGGTCGTAAGTCAACGCGGTGGGGTCGAAGGTGTTGTCGTCCTCGGCAAGATCAAAGGCGCGAAGTACGCCTTTCGACTGGGCCAGCATTTCCGGCCAGTTGCGTTCGAGATAGTCGCGCTTCGCCTCGGCATAGACCGGATCGCGGTACGCGCGGAGCTTCACGTCATACTCGCTGCGGCCGATGGTCGCCAGGTCGTAGCCGATCTCCTCGTAGGAGCCCTCGACGATAATGTGACGGGGCTTGCAATAGTCTTCATCCTTGAATTGAAATACGGGTTCATTTTTTAAGATTGCCATTTTTTTCCCCTTTTTTGGATTCATGGTTTCGTTTACGTTTTATCTTCAAACAGCTTTCGGTTCGCCGGGGCTTGACAGCCGCTCAAGGCCTTTTGCACCGCGGCAATGTTCACGGTTCCGCGCCGGGCGATGAACATCGATGATCATTTCAGCGGTTTTGCGGTGTTTGCGATATTTTCGAATACCTCCTCGCCGCCTCGATCGAACAGCACTGGCTCCGAGTGGTTGCCCGCCAGGAAGTCCGCCATCGTAATCATTCGTATCTGACTGTTTTCATAGGTCCTGAAAAAATACCGCAGGTTGGTCAGATCGCTGGCAGTTGTAAACTGCGTGATATCCGCATGGTCCACGCCTCCTGCTTTCTGAACAGCTGCACCCTTAGGAATATCGAACTGGTTCAGGATGTGAAACGCCGTCTTGATACCGTCGTCGGCCGTGGCCGAAGGAGCGTGCATCTCCTGGAAGGCGACTGCGCGGATAAAGCGTGAGGGAGATGTGAAATCGCCGGGCATGCCATTCAGGCCCGACCCAAGGCTGCTGGGCTTGAGGGTCAGGTTTTCGAGCTCGATCGCCGGCCAGCCATAGGGAGACAGGTTGAGATAGTTCGTCAGGTTGGTGAGGTGCCAGGTGAAATTCGGCGAGTTTGTAATAGCGCCGAGTGGGTTCTCGATGACGTGCAGTTCTCCTTCCAGGTACTCAATGACGACCGAGCGACCGCTCTTGTCGGCAATGCGATAATGCAATTGCATGTGCGCATTGTTTAACTCCTTTGTGGGCATGTCAGCGACCTTGATTTCGCGCAGTGCCGCAATCGCTTCATCGACCGTCGCAGTCGTGGTCAGCAGGTAGTTCGACAGCTGGAAAGCATTCAGGGTCTTGCCGTAGTCCGCAGGCGTGACGTCCTGATAGACGGCAAACTCCGCAAGATTAAAGGTTCCGACCTGCAGCCCTTTCTCATTCAACCCCCCGGTCGTTATGTACGGCATTCCAAGACTATTGGCGCCAATGGCTGCATATTTCGAAGTCCACGTCAGCCCTGGTTTGTTCCCGGGCGCCGAACCGACGAATTTTGTGCCCGCGGGAATACCGATGGGCTTAATATCGAGGTCGACGCCGAACTCGGCGGTACGGGCGAAAATAACTGCCCCGTCCTCTGATTTAACTTTTATACCTGTGCATGCATACGCTGCACCAAAAGTGCTGGCCCAGAGAAACACGGCGGAAAACACCGCAACCTGAATTTTTGTCGTGATACGTGTTTTGGGGTGTCTCTGTGTTTTCATTTCTTAGCTCCTTTCTTGTGACTTCGTTTACGTCTTAATTTTGAAACGGCTTTCGGTTCGCCGGGGCTTTACAGCCGTTCAAGGCCTTTTGCACCGCGGTAATGTTCACTGTCCCGCGCCGGGCGATGAACACCAGGCGGGTTTGGGGCGTTTCTATCCGGCCGGCACCCCGGCAAGCCCTGGCAAAAGGCCCTTCACGCCCGCAGCGAGCATGCCTGCGGCGATCGCCATCAGTATCATGCCCATGAGTTTCGTGACGACGTCCATTCCCTTGGTCCCGAGAATACGCGTAATCGGTCCGGCCGCCAGCAGGCCGATGCCGAGAATGGCGGCCAGAACGGCGCATACCACCGACATCTCGAGATTGGCCGCAACACCCTTGTGCTGATGAGTGCTCACGATCGCCGTGACCATTGCTCCGGGTCCCGCAATCATTGGCATGGCCAGCGGTACGATCGCGATATCCTGTTCGGACGCGGCCGTTTCTTCATTGTTCTTCGTGTCATGGATGGCGCTCTGACTGCTTTGAAGCATCGACAGGCTGATCAGCATGATCATGAGCCCGCCGGCTACCTGGAGGCTGGGAATCCCGACGCCGAAAAGTTGGAGCACGAATTCTCCGGCCCACACGGTAACAACGAGGATCACAGCGATGGCGATAGAGCACCGGATGGCGATCGAACGGCGATCGGCCGCCGAACGATCGGCGACCATGCCCGAAAAGATGGCCACGCTCCCGATGGGGTTCAGAATCGCGAACATGGCGGTAGCGAAAATGATAAGTGCATCGGTGTTCATAAAGGCGCTCTCCGTTCACTCACGAAGTTTCTGTCAATAGCTTCATTGTTTTTAAGTAGCATTTATATCTCATTTATCCTTTCATTCTCATGATTCTATTTCTGGTTGTTACTGAGCTGCCCTCCATCACCCGGACGGAATTCCGAGTGCAAACACAAGCAGGCACATCACGGCCAGGAATGCGAACATCACAAGACGCATGGACCTTCGGCGCAGGTTCCGCTCCTGAAAGGCAACCACCCATGCAACGGCACATTGCAGTGTGTAATAGAGTGCAAAGGCCCGCGACGCATAGGCGATGATTTCGTTGACGTTCGTTGACCAGGTCAGCAAAACCGTCACCAGAAGGATCAGCAAATACGCATAGCGGATCGGAGCTCTGCGATGGGTAATGTCTTCGATCAAGCCCCCGGCTCCTGCATTGTCAGCCACTGCGGCGCTGAACTGGCTGCCGATGGCGGCAACCGCCAGAAGTATGGGCAGCACAACCGCCACCGGTTTTGTCATGCCGATAATCGCCGTGACATCGGCGCCCAGGCCGTCGTGAAAGAGCACCGTCGCCAGAGCGATAAACAGCAGGTAAATCGCCGTCGACATCAACTGGGCGGTGCGCATGGTGGCGATGCGCTGCTCGGCGGGGTGTTCGTCCCCGAGGTAGCGAGAGGTCTCGAAACCCTGCACCACGATCAACAGGCCCAGCAGAACTCTCAGGTCGTGAAAATCGATGACCGATGAAATGGACGGCAGCGCCCATGTGCCGCCGAGCACCATCTGGACGTTATAGACCGCCAGGCTAACGAGCAGCGCTCCGATCATGCCCAGGTTAAAGGCCACGGCATACTTCTCAACGGCCTCCAACTCTTTCAGTCCTCGCCACATACCTATGCCCCCGATGGCCAGCAGCAGCAAAGTGGTGATGCCGTTGGCGGCCACCTGGTTGTGCACACCGACGGCCTTTAAGAGAAACGCCGCCAGCAGCTCCAAATAGTAGGTGACCGAAATGAAATACGCCCCGACCAGCACGATGCGTGACAGGAAGGCAATATCCTGAGCCGGACCGTGGCCTTTATTTTCAATGGGCTCGAAATGACGGATGTTGAAACGGATTGCGCCGCCCACCATGTAGGCCAGCGCAAGGAGCAGCGCCATGCACACCACCGCCAGGTTGCCGACAATACCGGCCAAAAGCGGTGCGCTGACCAGAAAGCCGCTGCCCATGATCGATGCCAGCGGCGTGACCGTGGCTTTCCAGTCCGAAGAACCCGCCAAACGCCTGGAAAAAGCAAGGTAGCCCCCGAGTGCCAATGCCACAACGGTGATTATGAGATTCAGCATATATTTACCCCACCATCAGGTGAATCCTGTTAAAAACGACTCAACTCTTACGATATTTTCTGAGTGCCTTCAGGTCCCGCTCGCTTCTGAAATCATGCCTTTTCGAGCACTTCCCGCAACTCCTCTTCCCTGTCTGCCGTAAGTGATGTCTTGAGAATCTTACCCTTGAAGCCTTTGAGCCCTTCCAACACTTTGTCCGGGGTAACCTTTCGTACGAGAACAAAGAGAGCTGATGTGTCATTTCTAAGGGCCTCAGCGAGTTCCTTCATGAAATTATCGCTGATACCGATATCACGCAGCTTACCGGACAGCGCTCCGGCCCCGGCACCAACCGCAGCTCCCACCAGCGGGTTAAGGAATATCATCCCAATAAGCATCCCCCAGAAGGTCCCGCCCACAGCGCCTGCCGCGGTGAGATTGACGGCCTGGTGCAGCTTGACTTTGCCCTTGTCGTTTTTGGTCACCACCACCACATCTTCCATTTCGATGAGGTACTCTTTCTGAAGTTTTACCAGTTCTGCGCGCATTTCAAACGCGGTGTGTTCGTCGTCAAAGCTGATTACTACCAAGTCACTCATGATGTTTCTCCTTTCAGTTGTGTGCTTGTCCTGTCATTTTTCATTTTTGCCGCCCCCCCCAACCACCGCAGCCGGGGGAACCTCGGGCCTTTCTGGCGATCAACCTAGCGCTGTCGCGGTATCCGCGATGTTTTCGAATGTCTCCTCGCCTCCTCGATCGAACAGCACGACGTCGGCATGGTTGCCCGCCAGGAAGTCCGCCATTGTGATCATTCGTATCTGACTGTTCTCGTACGTCCTGAAGAAATACCGCAGGTTGGTCAGACCGAGCACACTTGTCCTCAAACGTCAAACGCCTTACCGCTGCGTGCCCGCCAGCCATGTCTTGCTCACCTTGATGGCTTCGATCTTCATGGGGTCGACCGCCGTGGGGTCGTCTTCGAGGATCGCCAGGTCGGCGTACTTGCCTTTCTCCAGGCTTCCGGTGATATCGTCCATCCGGCACTGCCAGGCGGCGTCGATCGCGACCCCCCTGAGCGCAGCCTCGACCGGAATGCGCTCCTCCGGAACGAACACCCCACCACCCTCGTGCATGACGCGGGTGACGGCGTCCTGGACACAGCGAAGCGGACCGATGTCGGTGACGTTGTAATCCGAGTGAAACGAGATGCGAAGGCCATTCTCCAGCGCCGTAGCGCAGGCGTCGTAGTAGCGAACCCTCTCGGGACCGAGAATGCGGTCCTGGAAAGCCTTACCCCACCATCGAACGTGCCCGATGAGAAAACTTGGCGAGACACCGAGCTTATGCATCTTGGCAAATTGCTCGGGATGACCGACGCTGCAATGCTCGATGCGGTGCCGGTGATCGTTCCGTGGCGTCTCCCGCACAACCGTCTCATACGCCTCCAGAGTGATATCAATGGCAGCGTCACCGTTGGCATGCACTCCTACTTGCCATCCGGCCTGGTGGGCACGGCGGATAGCTTCAGTCATCTCCTCTTTGGTGTAGTTCATCGCTCCACAACCACACCTATCCAGATAGTCCTCACGCTGGTAGCCGCTGTGTGATTGGCTCGCGCCGTCGGCCCAGGCCTTGATGGCAATGAGGCGAAACATGTCGTCGCCGTGGCCGGGTTTGAGCCCCATCTTCTCCCACTCGTCCATTGCCGTCGAGACGAGGAACCCACGAACCCGGACCGGTGGATTCGCCTTCATGACCTCTTCAAAAATGGCGATGTCGCCCGGACCGGCGAAGCCGACGCCCATATCGCACACCGCCGTGACGCCAGCCGACGCCGCGCGATCGAACAGGCGACGGATTCGCTGGGGAGTGTCCGTCACCGGTGGAATCTGGGCCAGTACGGCTCCATATGCCCCGACCTCCTGCAGCTGACCGTTCAGCTCGCCGTTCTCGTCCTTCATGTATCGGGCAGCGGGAGGGTTGGGCGTATCACGAGTGATTCCGGCCGCTTTGTAACCCAGAGTATTCGTATAGGCGATATGAACGCTGGCCTCGATGATCAGGATCGGGTTGTCCGGGGCGAGTGCATCCAGCTCAGCAAGGGTTGGAGTCCGCGCGCCTTCGATGATCGTGACGTCATATCCCTGTGCGAGAATCCATTCGCCCGGCTTTGCGGCAGCCACCGCTTCGTGCAGTTTCTTCACCACGTCGTCGAAGGTCGGTGTCGACATGGCGCGAAGGTCCAGGAAGTCATCCCATGGGACGACGCTGGTGTGCATGTGCGGATCGATCATGCCGGGCATGAGGGTCCGGCCTGCCAGGTCGACCATGCGCGCCTTGCCTCCGCTGAGGGCCTTCACCTCCGCGAGGCTACCAACCGCCAGAATACGCTCGCCGCGAATCGCGACCGCCTCGGCGCGCGGGTTCAGGTTATCCATGGTGATGATGGGACCCCCATGGAAGACAATGTCAGAGGTTTCTTTTGCTTGGTTCATGTTCATATTCTCCTTCCGTTTTAAGTGGATCCCATTAGTGAATGGCTACGGACGCGCCGATTTCTGTGCACGTGTAACCAGTACTCGCCTATTCACTCAGCGTGTTCTTGTAGATCTTGCCGTCCTTCATGATGATCTTGAGTTCTTTTCCGGGTCGGTCTTCTCTAATCATCCTCACTCAATCGCGCTGTCAATCCAGCACGGCGTTACGGATCGGCTGGCCGGGGTAGACACCTTTCAGAACCTTGGAGTCCTTCACCACGACCGTGCCTTCAAAATCGTTGACGGCCATGTTGTTAACCTGCAGTAAACGACTCCTCGCCTTCGAAGATGGTTTTGAGCACCTTGACCTTGCTGATTTTCTCGGGCCGTCCCGCTTCCACCAGATCAATAAGGTTGTCACTCAATACGACCATGTCCGCGTATTTACCTACCTCGAGCGAACCTCGCTCGCGCTCGTGCTGCATGAGCTTGGCTCCATTGATCGTGAGCATCCGCAGCGCCGCAGGCAGGTCGATTGCCTGGTCAGGCGCGAACGCATCGCCGGCCTTGTAAGGACCATGTTCCTTGTCCCAAGGGTTCTCGCGGGTCAGCAGGGCCTCCAGGCTGGCCATCACGTCGTAACCACGTCCGGACGATCCCCAGTCACTGCCAAACGCGAGTTCGAGTCCGTTCTCCATAATGCGCTTGACTGGCCAACCTGTTTCGTTTAGCTCTTTCCCGAGGGTTGTCCCACAAGCGATTACAGTCACGCTTGGGAACCAGACGTCGGGTGATATCTCGCCAGTGACTCCGAGTCGACGCATTCGGGCCACGTCCTCGTCGGATACGTAGGAAAGGTGGGAGATGTGGTGCTTGACCGGATTATGAGGATTGTTTGCACGGATTTGCTCGAAAACGTCTAAAACTTGTCGCGTGGTCCCGTCTCCGACCGAGTGGACATGAATACGCAGACCGCGCAGGTCATAGGCACGCATTGTCTCCTGCACAGGTTTTGACCAGGTCACCGCGCCATAGAAAGGGGGCTTATTGCCACGCAGATCTCCCTGGTACGGGTCGAGCATCAATGACGTGAGGCCGGGGGGCGTACCGTCTGCCCAGAACTTGACGTTCATCGCATCGATGAGATGAGAGTTGTACTTTTCGACCGTCTCGACGAAGGGCTGAGGGTGCGCCTCCCATGTGCCGTCGCCGTGGCGCCCCTCGGTGAACATACCGACGGTGAGCATGACTTTGAGGCTGAGTTCGCCGCCATCTTCCAGCGCCTTGTAGGTCTCATGGATCGGCTCCCGGCCGGCCATATCGCCGATCGCCGTCACCCCGTTGGCACGCACGACATCGAGGGCCATGGGGATGCACTTCTTGTAGACCTCGAGCGGCGGGCCGGGCAGCACACCGCCGACCATCGCCGAAGCGTTGTCCGAGAGATAGCCAGTCGGTTCTCCATCCGCGCCCTTCTCAATGAAGCCACCGAATGGAGATGGGGTGTCCTTGGTGATGCCTGCGAGCTTGAGGGCCGTCTTGCTGGCCGCCGCGTTGTGGCCGGTGGTGTCCTTGAGCCACACGGCCCGACCCGGCGCAACCTTCTCAATCATCGCCGCAGTCAGGCGACCACCCTCGAAGTTGGCGCCATTCCACACACTCCCGGCAATCCAGCCGTCCGGGTGCTTCTTGGCGTACTCGGCGATCTTGTTTAGAACTCGTTCCTGTGTATCCGAGGGTGAGAGCGACAGCCTGTCCGCCACCTTGTCGCGGAAGATGAAGTGTGGGTGGAGGTGGCAATCGTGAAAACCGGGCAGAACAAACGCATTCTTTAAATCAACCACCTTGGTCTTCTTTCCAACCATCCCTTTGATGAGGTCGTCGCCGCCGATCGCGACAATTCGCTGATCTCTGACGGCAATAGCTTCTGCCCAGGGCTGCATTGGATTGACGGTATAGATGCGGCCATTGCGATAGACGATATCCGCCGATTTGTTCGAGGCCGCGAACACAGTGGAAAATATACCTCGCCCTGCAAGCATCGAAGCGGAAAGCAAACCGGCCCGAGCAAGAAACACTCTACGGGACATTAATCCCTTATTATACATTTCTCTTTCTCCCTTATTATACATTTCTCTTTCTCTTTAGCAGGATTGGCTGACTGGTCCAAAACTCCTTGGGGTTAGCCGTTGTTTGAGAACCTTTCAGCGGCTTTTCGACGGCGGTAATGTTCAAGACCCTGCGCAGGGCGATGGACACGAAACGAGTCCGCTCAGTTCCTCCATCCATACCCGAGCAATGTCGTTCACCGATGACTCGCCCAACTCACCGAGACCTGGTAGTTCGCCGCTATTTTACGCTCACACCGGCTTTGATGAACTCAAACGGTTTCGTGGGCCGGAACTTGCCCGAAACCTCTCCGCTTGCTTCGAGGTCCGAAGCCATATCGAACAATTGGATCGGCGCTCCCTTTTTAAGATCCAGCTTGTCCAGATCAATCCACACCACATTGGGCATGTTG
>Ga0316193_10003117_pt1 | contig 11848 bp, 8 predicted proteins | sample MerIslsedime2_MG_FD_207735 | JGI IMG/M metagenome (GOLD analysis project Ga0316193, IMG submission 207735) | Coastal sediment microbial communities from Maine, United States - Merrow Island sediment 2 | ecosystem: Environmental > Aquatic > Marine > Coastal > Sediment | place: USA: Maine... | reverse complement strand
GTTTTCTGAATAATCAAGCATCACTTTGATAAAGATGTGAATTAATTCCAAAATTCCTATCCCATTGTCCGGATTGATTATCAAATAGTTATTGACAACTATGATTGGTATTTGGAAGATTTAATTGATCATCCGAAAGGCCCTTATTTCTCTTTCCTCCTCTACCTCCTATAAGCTTTACTACTTCGTATACAACATTACCAATACCTAATTAATATTCAATCTTAACTCAATAATTGATATATTTTTGACCTCTTTTGTTTCAATTTATAATTATACCAACTAAACATCAACGAAAATGATACAATGGGTTAAAAACAATGATGCCATAGGAACAGTAAACCGCGGTGTCCCCTGTGAATCAGGATTATGTACCCTCTGCGATTCAGCCTGCAAAGGCAAATGTGAAACATGGCTTTCCTCGCTTAAAGGCCGAAAGCTACTCTACCCCAGGAATTTCGGACAAACAACCTCGGGATCATGGTTGGTCGCTACAGTGGGTGTGGGATACCACTCTCTCAGAATACAGGGCTATGCATATGGCGCAAAGGGCATAGCGCCTCCCATGAGCAATAATCCGGACGATTGTCTTTTCACCAATGCTGATGTTTCAACAACATTCGGGAATAAGGAGCTTACCAAATGTCGGGTACCTATCATGACAGGAGCTCTTGGTTCAACTTTTATTGCCAGTAACTACTGGGAATCTTTTGCTGTTGGATCTGCACTGAGTGGTATTCCAATAGTAGTTGGTGAAAATGTAGTAGGTGTTGATAAGGAATCGGTCATAAATAATGGAAAGATAGAGAAGGCGCCTGAACTGGATCGCCGGATTAATACCTTTTTCAGGTACTATGATGGTTACGGAGCTATCATCGTACAGATGAATGTGGAGGATACCAGGAATGGAGTTGCTGAATACATTATAGACAAATTTGGAAATAAGGTAATAATTGAACTTAAATGGGGACAGGGGGCGAAAAATATCGGTGGTGAAATACAGGTGAATAGCATTGAATATGCGAAATTCCTGAAAGACCGCGGATACCTGGTCGACCCCGATCCTTATAATCCTATCGTTGAGTCGGCTTTTGAGTCAAGGGCCATCAGTTCTTTTGCCAGGCACAGTCGTCTCGGGGCAACAGATCTGTCATCAGCAGAGGAGGTGGGAGAATCCTTTATGAACAGTGTGGCCTACCTCAGGAAACTGGGCTTTACGCGAATTACCTTAAAAACCGGAGCCTATGGCATGGAAGCTTTGGCAATGGCCATCCGTTTTTCTGCGGATGCCGGACTGGACCTGTTGACGATTGATGGTTCAGGAGGAGGTACAGGAATGAGTCCATGGAACATGATGCAGCACTGGGGGATTCCTTCAGTTGCCCTGCATTCTAAGACTTATGAATATTGCAGGATTCTTGATGAAAAAGGCATTAAGGTTCCGGACATCTCATTTGCAGGTGGATTTGCAAGGGAAGATCATATTTTTAAGGCAATGGCCATGGGGGCTCCCTACTCCAAATTGGTCTGCATGGGCCGGGCACCTATGATCCCGGGATTCCTTGGAAGTAACATTGAGGGAGTATTCAAACCCGAGAAAAGAGCTCAAATATTCGGTCATTGGGAATCACTGCCTCCGGCAGTAAAGGAATTGGGAAAATATCCTGAAGAAATATTTGCCGGATGGGAGCCGGTTATGGAAAAAGTGGGAAAGGATGAAATGAAGAATATTCCATTTGGAGCCATTGCCATGTTTGCATATGCTGATAAGCTGGCATGCGGTCTACAGCAATTCATGGCCGGAGCACGAAAATTCAATCTCAGTGAAATTTCAAGGGAGGATCTCATGTCTGCTAATCGGGAAACCGAGGAGGCCACTGGCATAGCATTCATGACTGATGCCCAGAATAAGGAAGCCCTGAAAATTCTGAACGCCTGATTCTCTGCCATATTTATAACAAATTATCACCTGTGGCCGTTTAAGCATTTACATGCTAGATGCAAATTAATTAAGTAGCCATGAAGAATATTTCATATTTTTTAGCCCTCGCATGCCTGTTTCCCTTTGTTTTATCCTCCTGCGAGAAAGATAATCCTGAGATTATAAAAGGGAAAGCTACAGCGATTGCTGACCACACTATAGCCTACGAAGATGTTCTAAGGTCCATACCCGGGGAATATATCAACGCCGCCCGTAATGACCTCCATATAGCCTATCAGCACACCTCACATGGTACTCATGTCTCCTATGGCATGTTCGGATTACCCGGTTTCATGGCTGGAGACGAGATAAGCTTTGCCATAACTAACAACAACCCTCAGGCCGATAAACTGGATTTCAGAGATTATGCACTTGCCTCCTACGCTGCACCAGGAGCAGATGCCTCTGATCTTAGCCGCGACGAAACAGCCTTCATCCAGGCTACCAGAAATTATCTGGATGATCCCGACAATTCCGAAATAAATGTGGTCATGTGGAGTTGGTGTGATATTGCCGGACATGATGTGGAGGGTAACTACCTCCCGGGAATGCAAAGCCTGATCAATGAATATGGTGAAGGGGGAAGTAAGATCGGAACCGGTACAGGGCAAAGAGAGAACTTTGTTAGCTTTATTTTCATGACAGGTCATGCCAACAAAGACGATAATGTGGGATCTGGAAAACCGGCTATGCAGGCAGAATTAATTATAAATTACTGCCAGGAGAACAAATTTTACTGCCTTGATTATTATGGCATTGATACGCATTGCATGAATGGAAACTACTGGGAAGATACTGGTGACGATGGAAACTCATCGACTCGGGGTGACTTTTATGCGGAATGGCAGAACGATCACAGTGTTGGATCAGGCTATTACGAAAACAGATCATCGCCAGGAGGCTCCGTCACCTATGGAGCCCACAATACTCAACATATAACTGCCAATCGCAAGGCTTACGCCATGTGGTATATTCTCGCCAGGATTTCAGGCTGGGATGGGGAGATCTAGAGAACTTTCCAAAAGCATTATCGCTTGCAAGCTCACATATCAATCAATACCTTCATAGTTTTATCACCCTCCCTGTCAATATAGCTGTATGCATCCTGGTATTCTTCAAATGGAAATCTTTTTGACAGAAGCGGATCTATATTAATCTTTCCTTCTGCAATCATTTCAACTGCTGTCTCATAGTCTTCTTGTTTGTACATCATGGAGCCAAATACCTTTAGTTCATGTTCGCCCAGGTAATACATATTCACGACGGGATTCTCTTCGTAGACTCCGAGAATAACCAGTTCTCCTCCCTTTTCTACGTATTGCATCAGTGCATCCAGTGAGGCCTGTACTCCTGCCGCTTCAAAACCAGCCTGGAAACCCTCATCTCCAAAGAAGGAAGCAATTCCATCTTCGAAGGAGGTGCTTTTTAAATGAAGTACCCCCTCAATACCACATTTTTTTGCAATGTTCAGGCGGTACTCACTGATATCTGTGATCAGTACCTTATTGGCACCCCGTGCCTGAGCAAATTGGGCAACAAGATTGCCGATGCTTCCGGCACCGGAAACCACCACATTTTTTCCCTTCAGCTCAATATGATTTGTTGCATGCGCCCCAACAGCGGCAGGTTCCACCATGGCCCCCTGTTCGAAGCTCATGTTTTCAGCCAGTACAACGACTCTGTCTTCGTCTACTACAAAAAGGTCCTGGGCTACACCCGGGGCCTGAAATCCCTGCACCTTTAAATGCTGGCATGCGTTGTATTGACCTCTTCTGCAGGGTCCACATTTTCCACATACAAGCTGGGGTCGTGCTGTGACCCTGTCACCCACACTTACCTTGCTTACATTTTTGCCTGTGGCATCTACCTCTGCAGAATATTCGTGACCCTGGATCACCGGATAGGGTGTGGCCGGATGCTTTCCATGAAACACGTGTACATCGGATCCACAGATCCCTATTCTTTTAATCCTCAGAAGAATTTCGTGATCCGAAAGAGGTCCGGGTTCAGCTACCTGTCTGAATTCAATTTTACCGGGCGATATCATAATGGCCTGTCTCATACTGCTATATCCTTTGACCTGGGCTCCGGTTTGCTTTTAACACATCCTTTATGCATTCTGCCGGACCATGTTTACGGAGAGAGTCTATCAGGGGAAGGTAGGTCTCAATAAATGGTCCGGAGTGAGAAAGCTGGCCAAAAATGGTCTGGATCTTAAGAAAGGCCAGGGGATCAGCATTCATGGATGCTTTTGCTTTTTCCACCAACTCTTCCTTCATGGCATCCTGGACCTCATAATCATATCCTGCACTTCCCGCCACCTCCAGGTATCTGCACCAGGTGGCAAGGACTAAAGCACTTAGTTTTACCGGTCCTCCTCGCTTCAATTGTTCCTCAATGCCCGGGAGAAGGAACTTTGGGATCTTGGAGGAACTTTCTGAACATATTCTTGTCAGCTGATCTCCGATGTAGGGATTGGCAAAACGCTGTATTAAACTTTGTTTATAGCCATCCAGATCAATTCCCTCCAGGGATCCTAGAAGAGGGCTTACTTCCTGGTCCATAAAAGCCGAAAGAAAGCCGGTGATCTCTGGGTCCCGGATGCATTCATCAATGGTGGAATAAGCAAACAGCGATCCTATAAAACCCAGGAGGGAATGTCCGGCATTAAGAAGACGGATCTTCATTTTCTCATAGGGCTCGACCTCATCTACAAATTGAACACCAACTTTTTCCCATGGTGGTCGTCCTTGCGCGAAATCATCTTCAATAATCCATTGAACAAAGGGCTCACATACCACCGGCCAGGCATCCTCAATTTGAAATTCTTTCTTCAGCTCTTCAATCTCTTCTTGAGAGCTTACAGGAGTGATGCGGTCTACCATGGAGTTGGGAAAACTCACGTGTTCCTCTACCCAGACCGCTAAATCCGGTTTAGCTTCCCGGATATAGGTCATCACCATTTGCTTGCACACATCGCCATTCTTCTGCATGTTGTCACAGGAGAGAACGCTTAGTCCGGGCAAAGCATTATGTTTACGAAGGGCGAAACCAGCAGTGAGATAGCCGAATATAGTTTTAGGTTGATCGGGGTACTGAAGGTCCCACTGTATATCCGCTTTCGAAAATAAAAATTGTCCCGTGGAAGGATCAAAGTTATACCCTCCTTCTGTGATGGTGAGGGATATGATCTTAACGCCCGGATCGGCCATGGCAGTAATTACAGCATCTGGATCAGATGGCGCGTATAAATACTCTACGATCGACCCAATGATACGCACCTCCTGATACCCGTCTGAGTGCTTGACTATAAGCGAATACAAGCCATCCTGATCGGCCAGAGTATTGTACATCTTCAGATCCCTGTCCAGCAGGCAGATTCCACAGATCCCCCACTCTTTTTCACCCATGCCTAAGAGCTGGTCCGTATAAAAGGCTTCATGGGAGCGGTGAAAGTTCCCCACACCTACATGAACAATGCCGGTACTTAGTCCCGATCGCTCATACTCCGGAACAGGTATTGATTCCGAAATACTGGCAAGATTCTCTTCATTTAATCTCTTTGTAATCACCTTCTTGCTTATTTTTCCTGGAAGCGTTGTAAGAATACTGCCAGAATAATGATCAGTCCCTTGATTACCTGTTGTGAATAGGCGGGGATGGTCATCAGGTTCATGATGTTGCCAATCATCCCAAGGATGAAAACACCCAGCAGGGTATTTACGGCAGAACCCTTGCCTCCCATCAGGCTTGCTCCTCCGATTACTACCGCCGCAATCACATCCAGTTCCATGGCAATCCCCGTCACCGGGGAACCCACCGAAGTTCTGGCAGTGCTGACGATACCCGCCAGTGCAGCCAGTGCTCCCGCTATGGCATATACACTGTATTTATAGAGTGACACTTTGATCCCGGATAAGCGCACAGATTCCTCATTGCTTCCAATGGCGATCACAATTCGGCCGAAGGCATTATACTTCAGTACTATGAAGGTGAGGATGAAAACAAGAAACATAATCAGAGCGGGATTGGGAATGCCCAGGAATTTCCCGCTGCCAAAAGCTGTCAGGACAGCGGCTGATTCATCTATAATCACCGGAGCGCCCTTGGAAAACATAAAACCGAGTCCCCGTACAATGGACATCATGGCCAGGGTAACAATGAAGGGGGCCAGGCGGTGAAAGGCTACCAGGTATCCGGATATGGATCCTGCAAGTACTCCGCAGGCCAAAGCTGCCAGCAAAGCAAGGGGCAGCGGCATATGATAAGTAAACAAGCCGGTAAGAACCCCTATCATGGCTACCACCGAACCTACCGAGAGGTCAATGCCGCCGGTGAGAATCACCAGCAGCATCCCCATGCTGATGATTCCTATGGGAGCCACCTGGCGAACCAGATTAGATAAATTATTTGCTGTAAAGAATGCATCTGAAACCAGGGCAGATACAAGCAGCATGATCAGGAAAATCAAAACGGTATTATACTCCGTCAGAACTTTTAGGAATCTCTTTCTTTTCATCATGACTTTAAGCACCTATGGCCAACCTTAATATATTTTCTTCTGAAAAATCCTCTTTGTGCAGCTCACCCTGGATCGCTCCCTTGCGCATGACCAGGATGCGATCGCAGATGCCCAATAGTTCTTCGGATTCCGAAGAAACCAGAATCACAGCGACACCCTGAAGGGAAAGCTCATTAATCAGATGATAGATCTCAAGCTTGGCCCCCACATCCACTCCCCTGGTGGGTTCATCTATCAGGAGTATTTTGCAATGGCTGTTTATCCATTTTGCCAGCACTATCTTCTGCTGGTTGCCACCGCTCAGGGTGGATACCAAAGCATTCTCGTCCCTGGTTTTAACCGCAAGTTTCCGGATGAGACTGCGCACAATCTCCCTTTCCTTTCCGGATAGTATGAACCCAAAACGATTTGTAATCTCTTTCATGTTGGAGAGGCTGATATTCTGTTTCAGGGAAAGAGAAAGAATCGCACCATGCTGTTTACGGTCCTCCGGCACCAATCCTATACCGGCCTTTACCGCTTCATAGGGCGAGCTAATCCTCTGCTTCTCCCCGGAAATGAACAGTTTACCCTTTATAGGACTGTCGGCCGAAAAAATAGCCCTCAGAACTTCAGTCCTCCCACTACCCACCAAACCTGCGATCCCCAACACTTCGCCCTTATGGATGGAAAGGCTAATGCCTGTTTCCTGACCCGAGGGAATAATATCTTCCACCTGTAACAAAGGCTCGCCTAAAGCCGTCTGCCTTTCCGGAAACATGGTGTCCAGCGATCTGCCAAGCATAAAACGTACAAGCTCATCCTTATGGGTATCAGAAACATCCAGGCTCACTCCCGATGTTCCATCCTTTAATACAGACACACGTCCGGCAATCTCGAACACTTCATCAAGATGGTGTGTGATGTAAATGATGGAAACGCCCTCCTGTCTGAGCTGCTCGAGAGAATCAAAAAGCTTTTGAATTTCGTGGGTCCCCAGTGCAGCAGAAGGTTCATCCAGGATCAGCACTTTGACCTTTTCTGACAGGGCCTTGGCAATTTCAACAATTTGCTGATGAGCAATGCTAAGATTACGAACCTTTGTGGCGGGGCTTATACTGAAACCAATACTGTTTATCAGTTCTTCCGCCTTCTGATTCAAGTGGGCCCGCTTCATCCAGAATCCATGGCTATCTAACTGACTTAGAAAGATATTTTCGGCCACTGAGAGGTCCGGGACCAGGGAGAATTCCTGGTAAATAATACCTATGCCCAGTTTTTTACTATCATGGGTCGATTGAATTTGAACCTCCTGGCCATCAATGACTATTTTTCCGGAATCTCTGGATACCGCACCAGACAAGATTTTCATCAGAGTAGATTTGCCGGCCCCGTTCTCACCCACGATGGCATGAATTTCTCCCGGACCTACTTTCAGAGTAACATCCTTCAGGGCGGATATTCCCCCATAGGATTTAGATATATTGACTAATTCAACGCGGTACTCCATGTGGATGATTGACTAAAACAGGGCATCGGGATTATAATACTCGTCTACATTATCGTTCGAAATCAATACAGCCGGTGTATGAATCACCTTGTCAAGCCGCTGATCGTTCTTAAATCTAACTACCGATTCTACGACCAGGCGTGCAAGTTCGCCCGGACTGTTAAGAGCGGTGGCGCCATACTTGCCTTCCAGGATAAGTTCATAGGCTTCTTTCTGTCCGTCATAGCCTACCACAAGAACCTGATCTGCCTTCCCCGATTCCTCAATGGCTTTCAAAGCACCCATGGCCATAGCATCATTTTCAGCGACCAGGAGATTCACATCTGGATGGGCAGTCAGTATATCTTCCATGGCCTGAATACCGCCCAGCAGGGTCCAGTTCCCCCATCCCTGTGCAAGAATATTCAAGTCCGAGTGACCCCGGGTCATTAACTGGGTTTCGGTGAATCCTTCAAAAAAGCCCAGGCGTTTGGCCTGGCCCACCGGATTGCCCTGGCTGCCGCTAATCAGGGCAACTTTTATTTCCGAATCACTCATTTTATTCACCACCCATTCACCCACAAGCCAGCCATTCCCCTCGTTTGAAGCCTGCACACAAGTAATATAATCGGCCGATTCATCAAGCTGGCTGTCCACAATAAAAACGGGAACGCCCGATTCGGCGGCCGTATTAACCGCAGGAACCAGGGCCTTATGATCCAGTGGATTCAGGATCATGATATCAACACCGGTAGTGATCAGGTCCTCCATGGAGGTAATCTGCTTGATAATATCATCCTGACCGTCGGCCATAACGAATTTCATGCCATAGGCTTCCGTGTATTTTCTAATGTATTGTGAAAGAACAACATAAAATGGTGCATTTAATGAAGGCGTAGAATATCCGATGGTAAGATCTGAAAGATCGACTTCACTTTTCAGGCTATCATTGAGCTCCATCTTAAACGCTTCATTTCCGGATTCCTGGAGGCCATTGCATGACAATAAAAAAAGGAATACTGTAGCGATGCAGAGCCAGGAAAGGTTTATATTTTTCATTTGGTGAAGCATTAATTCCTGCAAGTGATTGTAGTAACAATGTATTAAAAAATTACAGCTTTATTAAGCAGTTTAGCTTATTGAACCTAATCTGGCAGTACGGTGACAATAATTCTTTTATATCTCGATAATGCAGGTGTTCCTTTGTCGGTGACTTTCAGAATAATATGAATGGTCTCTTCATTCTCAACTTCAGGAGCCTGCATGTACAGCGCGTGCGCATTCTCTGCCCCACCAATTTGTACAGGTGTTTTAAAGGAACCAGCCTCCGGATAGTTAAACCAAAGAAAACTTAGATTGTCTCCATCAGGATCGCTGGAAGCGCTGGCATCCAGACCAAAGCTCTCTCCCGATTTAACAGTGATACGGTCTGAAGATCCCAATACAGGATGAGGTGGATGATTGGCTTCCTCATAGCTGCTTAAACACCAATCCATTCGGGCGGCAAAATCGTTTTGAAAGTCATCCCGCCAACGCCATAGGGTCACTTTGTACCCCTTAAAAGAAGCTGTGTCTTTTTGAACTGCTCTTCCATATTCCCTGGGAATATACGGGGTATAAGTATCATTGGCATTGGTCCATATTTCCCTGGTCTCCGGGGCAATGCGCACATCCGATCCTCCTTCTTTAAGCGTTGAAAAATCTGGCAGGTAGAGTTCATATCGGCCGCCCCAGCCGCCCCATTCAGGATGCTCTGCATTGTTTAGTCCGTTGGGAATTAATGACAACCACGATGGTGTATCACCCTCTACTCCCCAGGCAACATCAGGATATGCAGCGCCCAGAGGACCGTGTCCCTGCTGAATATTCTCGGCAATCCACTGGTTGCTGATCTCTTCATTGTTTATGCCTTTGACAAAACTATTGATTCCGGTCCATGTGGCGCTCCCGTAATCATCACCCGGACTCACTATGTAAAACAAGTCAGGGAAATTATTTCTGATCCATATACCGCTGTCATCCTGGTCGGATATGGTATACACCCTGAGTTTTGAAATTAATCTTTTAGCTTCTTTTTTAGTTTTTGTTTGTTCAATTTTGTGCAAGGTTTGAGCCAGGGTATTCACGCCTCCCCATACAGATATCCACAAAGGGCGCTCATCCTCTTCTTCAAGTACTTTTAATATCCAGTCCGATCCTTCCGAATCTTTCCCCTCACCCACTCCCAACATACCATATGCTGGCAAGCCCTGCTTTATCAGTGCCAGGAGTGCTTCTTCGCTGGGAAATCCTGCATCATGCTTGATCAGGTTTGCATGCACCTTGCCATAGGCCTGAACAATTTTTACGATGGATTGGGGCTCGACGCTTGTTTGAAGCCAGCAGGATGTGCTTGCAATCAATCCCTGAATTTCGATTTCATTGGCATACAAAAACAAACGCACAAAAGATTGGGTATCGTCCGGATCTGCCTCTATATCGCTCAGGATAATAACTCTGTTTTTTTGATCATTTTGAGCGGATAGTGTTTGCGGCACAAGCAAGGATGAAATGAAAATTAACGAAAGAATAGTCTTCATATCAGACATTGTTTTTGGTTAAAGAATAAGTCCAGAATAGTATCTGTTCACAATTTACGATTTCATTAGAAAGGATATCCGATGGCCAGATAAAACATGGGATTCGAAAATGCCTTCCCATTTCCGATCAACCAGTTACTGTCATCTACCACATATGGGGCTCTTATGGGAAAACCCAGGTCTGTCCGCAGCACAAAAAAGTTGAAATCAAAGCGCAGGCCCACCCCCGTACCTATGGCCAATTGATGATAGAAATTATCGAATTTGAAATTTGAACCGGGTCTGCTCTCATCTTCATTTACCAACCATATATTTCCGGCGTCCAGGAATATGGCTCCTTTCAAAATCTTTGAGATGCCAAATCTATACTCCAGATTGCCCTCCAGTTTCACGTCGCCCGACTGGTCGATGTAAGTGCTTCCTGAATCATAAAATGAACCCGGACCTAAGGACCGGGAAGTAAATCCCCTGATACTGTATGCACCTCCACTGAAAAATTGTTCCACATAAGGAATGACCGAGGAATTGAGATAGGGCAATCCCACCCCCGCATACAACCTGAAAACCATAGTCTTTTTCAAGCCGTTTATGTAAAACCTGAAATCGCTTGTCAGCTTTACATACTGCGAATACGCACTACCAAGAAAAGTATAAGGCCTGTCTGCAGGATTTTTCCCAATACTAGTGAATAGATCCAAGGCATTTCCTGAGGTGCTTATACCTCCCTGGTAAAAGAAATTGAAAGCCTGTTTTTTATAGGTGTTATCATAGTTGAATTCGTATTTCATGCCCACAATAAATTGCTCCTCAAAACTTTTTCGGATGTAAATATTGTCCTCAATGATTGAGTCAAAGGCTGCAGTAGTCGCAAGCAGATTCACTGAGTTTATATAGACCGGTGAGAAGGTATGCTGAATGTCACGGGTACGCCCCCAATTGTAACTGAAGTTGGTCTTGCCTGAGACCATTTTATAATAAGCCGTCCTGTTCAGGAGATTTGCTTCCACATTGATGGATGTTTGCTGAATCAACTGAGACAGATTGTTCTTATATCTGCCTGGCAGAATTAGTCGTGGAAAGGTCAGGCCTGTACCCACTCCCAGATCGTATGAGAATGTTCCTAACTCATCTTCCGCCTTCTTCCCCCACTGCCACTCAATCCCCCCATCAAATCGGAGGTGTATCTTTTCTGCCCCCTTTATAGCATTTCCATGGGTGACTGCGAATGAGATGGCCGGACCCGTATAACCAGTGGATTTCGTCACCACATTGGCTTCAAATTCCGAGCTGATGTTATC